>Ga0224496_10001210_pt1 | contig 16365 bp, 11 predicted proteins | sample SF_Jul11_sed_USG_2_FD_168127 | JGI IMG/M metagenome (GOLD analysis project Ga0224496, IMG submission 168127) | Sediment microbial communities from San Francisco Bay, California, United States - SF_Jul11_sed_USGS_8_1 | ecosystem: Environmental > Aquatic > Marine > Sediment | place: USA...
AAGCAGTATATCGCTAACAGATTGCTGGCGTATTGCGATCAGGTTTAGCCAGAACAATACCGCCCAGAGCCCGTCTTTTTCTCGAATGTGATCGGAACCTGTGCCAAAACTTTCCTCACCACAGAGACTGATTTTTTTACTATCCAGCAAGTTACCAAAAAATTTCCAGCCGGTTGGGGTTTCATAACATTCAACTCCCAGGGCATGAGCAACTTTATCTATGGCCTGAGAAGTTGGCATGGAACGAGCAACACCGGAGATACCGTTTCGGTAGCCGGGGATATGATGAATATTGGCGGCAATCACGGCAAGACTGTCACTGGGGGTGACAAAGAAATGTTTTCCCAGGATCATATTACGATCACCATCACCATCAGAAGCTGCGCCAAAATCAGGTGCCTGTGTGCCAAACATGTTTTCCACCAGCTCTTTGGCATAAAGAAGGTTGGGATCCGGGTGACCACCTCCAAAATCTTCCAGTGGCTCAGCATTTAATAATGCATCGATGGGGGCACCGAGGCGGCGATGTAGAATTTCTCTGGCATAGGGGCCGGTTACCGCATGCATGGCATCAAATTGCATATGAAACAGGCCTGACGTGAATAAAGCCCGAATAGCATTGAAGTCAAACAAATGCTCCATAAAATCAGCATAGTCGCTGACTGTATCGATGACTTCAATAACGGTATCGGCAATCTGGTGTTGACCTAACTGGTCAATATCAAGATCGTCATGTTGATGGATGTTATAGCCTTTGATGGTGAGCGTTTTCTGATAAATCTGGTCAGTCAGTTTTTCGGGAGCCGGTCCCCCGTTACTGCTATTGTATTTGACGCCCAGATCGCCGTCGGGGCCACCGGGATTATGGCTGGCAGAAAGAATAATACCGCCTATGGCATGATATTTTCTGATCTGGGCAGACATTGCCGGGGTGGATATCAGGCCATGTTGACCCACCAGTATTTTTTTAAAGCCATTGGCCGCAGCCATCTTCATAATAATTTGAATAGCCTGACGGTTATAGTAACGTCCGTCGCCCCCCACAATTAAAATGTCCCGTCCGGTTTCGGGCAGGCTATCGAATATGGATTGAATGAAGTTTTCCAGATAATGGGCTTGCTGGAAGATGGTGACCTTTTTACGTAAACCGGAAGTGCCCGGTTTTTGATCTGAAAATGGTGTTGTTGCTATATATATTGGCTTCATATCTATATTATTACCATCTGAAATGAAAGCGTATTATAGCCCAGACAGGCTGTTATCAAAATAAATATATACGCCCTGTATATGATTAATATAAACCGCTTTACCCCTGAGCGTAAATGGGTAAAATAAAATTATGGGACAACCTGAAATACCCGCTTGATGATAGAATGTTATTAATATGTTTTTTCTATATGAAGCCGCCCAGTCTATCAGCTAACATAACCACTAAATATAACCAAAGTAACGAAGGGGAAATGATAATGCCAGCAGTCAATAAAACCTGGAAATTACTACAGTCTCATTATCAGGTAATTGCCGATTTCCATATGCGCGATATGTTTGCTGATGACCCGCAGCGATTTGAAAAATTTTCTCTTGAGTTCAATGATATTCTGCTGGATTACTCCAAGAACCGTATTACAGAACAAACCATGACATTGCTCTTTCAGCTGGCAGAAGAAGCCGGGCTGAAACAGTGGATCGAGAGAATGTTTAATGGAGAGAAAATCAATCATACCGAGAATCGGGCCGTTCTGCATACGGCCTTAAGAAATCGCTCTGATAAGCCCATGCTGATTGAGGGGCAGGATGTGATGCCGGAAGTCAGACAGGAGTTGCAACGGGTCAGGCGACTGTCTGATGCGATTCGAACCCGTCAGTGGCGTGGTGTGACCGGCCAGCCCATTACCGATGTAGTCAATCTCGGCATTGGCGGTTCCAGTCTCGGGCCGGAAATGGTGACCGATGCCCTGCGTCCTTATGGTATTCATGATATGCGTTTTCATTTTGTGTCGAATGTCGATGAAAACCATATTATGGATGCGCTGGAAGTGCTTAAGCCAGAAACAACCCTGTTTATTATTTCATCCAAGACCTTTACCACTCAGGATACCATGCTGAATGCTTCAACCGCGCGTGAGTGGTTTTTAAGAAATGTTGAAGATGAAACGGCTATAAATAGACATTTTATTGCGGTAACCTCAAACAAGAATGCGGCCGTTGAATTTGGCATTGATCCTGATAACGTATTTATGATGTGGGACTGGGTGGGTGGCCGTTATTCACTCTGGTCTGCCATCGGCCTGCCGGTCATTATTTCAATTGGCATGGAAAATTTTGAAGCTCTGCTGGAAGGCGCCTATGAAATGGATATGCATTTCAGACAACAGCCGGTTGAAAAAAATATGCCGGTAATCCTCGCCTTATTGGGGATCTGGTATAACAATTTCTTTAATGCCCAGACCCATGCCGTGCTTCCTTATGATCAGCATCTGCATCGTCTTCCTGCCTATCTGCAACAGGCAGATATGGAAAGTAACGGTAAGTATGTTGATCGGGAAGGCCTGGAAGTGGATGTTAATACCGGGCCGATTATTTTTGGTGAAATCGGAATTGCTGCGCAACATGCTTTTTATCAATTGATTCATCAGGGAACGAAATTGATCCCGGCTGATATACTGGCACCGATCACCGATTATCATTGTATATCAAGTCATCATCGGGTATTAATGTCCAATGTGTTTGCGCAGACAGAAGCCTTGATGAAAGGTAAAACGGCTGCTGAAGCACGGCAGGAACTTGAACAGTCCGGTATGAGCGGTGAAACACTTGAGGCTCTTTTGCCTTACAAGGTATTTCAGGGTAACAAGCCAACTAATACGATTTTGTTTCAGACGCTGGATCCGAAAACCATGGGCGGTTTGATTGCCATGTATGAACATAAGATATTTGCCCAGGGCATAATCTGGAACATAAATTCATTTGATCAATGGGGTGTTGAACTGGGCAAACAACTGGCAGTTAAAATTCAGGGTGAACTGAAAAATGCAGATACTATTTTGTCGCATGATTCATCAACCAATGGATTAATTAATCATTATAAAAATCGCCGACCGCAAAAAGCATAGCTATAATGATTTGTATAATAATTTCATTGAAGTATGGTCTAAATGAGTATTTTTAGTAAAAATAAAAGAAGTGCGGCAGAGGTAGAGAAAACCGATCTCTCGAAAGTGCCGTTTGCGAGATTTGCAAATTTACCGCCGATCTATAAACGGGCAGATAAAAAAGTACTGACTGCGGAGGCCTGTAAAAAAAATCTGTTACAGTTTACCAATTCGCCTATTCGTATGCTGGAAGAAGCAAAAAATATTCTTTTAACCAGTAATTGTATACAGCTAAAGTCCGAAGACCGGTTTGAAATTGCGAATGTGGTATTCAGCCAGATATATCCGGAGTTTGCATTATGGTATTACAAATACCAGAAAATGGAGAGCAGTCTTCCTGAATCACGTGAACGTCGCACAACCTTGCTGGCCTGTATTGAAGCACTGGAACAACTGGTTATTGCCTATGAGCTATATTTCCGTGAAATCTATACCAGTGTGCCTGGAAAGTTTAAAAAAGTTAAAGATAAGCTGAGCCATAGCGGTTTTAGAATACTGGAAGTTTTACTGCTATTGCAGCGTATGCGTGCATTGCGATACCAGAAGTTGCCCCGCACTGACTGGCATAATTGCAACCAGGTATTTTTTTCGATGGCTTTACATAGTGCGCTTGATGATGAATATCAACTGCATGGTAGTGTCGGGATTCGTGATCAGACTTTAAAGGACAATCGAAAAGGATTATATAAAAGCTCAATCAAGCAAATGTTTCTTTCCATACATTTGTTTGGTTTGATGGATGTCAGTACCTGGCCGTTGCAGCTGTTTCATGTTCCCGATGCCTACCTGGATTTTCTGAATGGGCAGGGTCTTAAAGTTGCGGCAGATAACGGGGATAAATTGCAACCCGGCTGGCTTTATATTGACCTGTATCAGGATGAACCACTTCGCTTTGAACGTGCAGCAATAAGGCAGGAACCGTCAATACTTGTTGATTACTCACTTCTTTTTAATACTCTAGTTAAGGATCATGAAGAAATTGGAAAAATGAAATTCATTTCCGATTTCAATCCACAAAAGTTAAGTCGGCCATTACAGAAATTTAATGAAGAACTTCGCGTCCCTGTACTCGAACTTATGCTGATGGCCTTGCAGACCAGAAACAGGAAACTGAAACGATATACTTCGTTTGCGGATGAAACCATGAAAGTTTATTTTGGTAAAAAAGATGTACTGCATCTTTTAACCGATCTGACACGTACAGATGTAGATGCGGTCATGCGTTCAAGACAGTTTGTTGATACGCTGGCACAACAGTCGGCGCTGCTGTCTTATGATGATAACCTGCATATGCGCACTAACTGGCGTATGGTCAATTTTAGTACCGGCGGTATGCTGATTCACACTACGGAAAGCAGTTTTAATCATGCCATCCAGTTGGGCCAGTTGATGGCCATGGTACCTTCCTCCGAGTTGAAAACTCCAACACTGGGGGTGGTGGTGCGCCTGCAACGTCAGCATGACGGTTTTGTCGAAGTGGCGATCCATACATTATCCAACCGCCCTGAAATCGGATTTATTTTCGAAGAAAAAACTGATGATGCCAGAGGTAGGGGAGTGATTGTATATCAAAGTGTCAATGGTAACTGGTATGCGGTCTTTAATTCGACGGATAATGTTGTTCCAGGAACCCCGTTCTGGTTGATACGTCCCAAAGTTGATCGTGTTCCGGTTCGTCTGGGCAATGTTTATATGTCGAAGAAAGAATTTGTTATTTTTGAGCTACGCTCACCAGGCATGAAATAACAGATATAATCTGACCAAGGCCCATTACAGGAGAAATTTGTTTATCTGTTGATTCGCCTTCAGGCATACAGAAGTTGCATGAATATAGTCGATTGTTTATTTGTTACCAATACGAAAAGTATACAAAGGCAGGACGTTAATTGAACAGCGGTTTCAGGATTTTTTAAAACGCATCGACAGATCAATGGCCTGAATATGCTTGGTGATGCCGCCGACTGAAATATAATCGATTCCCGTCTCGGCAATACTTCGAATAGTATTAAGATCTACTCCCCCTGATGCTTCCAGCGGTATTTTACCAGCGCCAAGCGCTACCGCCTGTTTCAGCATGGCTGTATCCATGTTATCCAGCAGTATGCGATCAATATTTGCAGTCAGCGCCTGTTGAAGTTCAGCCAGATTTTCAACTTCAACCTCAATCGGGATCCCGGATAAATTCTTACGTGCCTGAGCGACGGCTTTTGCAATAGAGCCTGCGGCAATAATATGATTTTCCTTAATCAGAAACATGTCATAAAGTCCGATACGATGGTTATAACCGCCACCACAAAGCACGGCATATTTCTGTGCCAGCCTTAAGCCGGGTATCGTTTTACGGGTATCAAGTAAACGGGTGCGGGTTCCTTTAATGGCATCCACATAGCGTCTGGTCTGGGTCGCAGTTGCCGACAGGGTTTGCAAAAAATTCAGAGCGGTGCGTTCACCACTTAGCAGGTCACGGGCGGGTCCGGTAATTTCGCAGAGTGTAGTATTGGCTTGAACAAAATCACCATCCTCGATATGCCAGCTTATTTTGATCTGAGTATCGAGTTGCTGGAATACTTCAGTGACCCAGGCCGTGCCGCAGATAACAGCGGGTTCACGTGATAAAATACTGGCGCAGGCCTGTTCTGCATCATCGATCAAGGCAGCGCTAATGTCACCTGTACCTATATCCTCCTGCAAGGCCTGTTTAACCTGTAGTTTGATCGTTTCCAGTAGTTGTGGATATATCTTAAATGTTGACATGAAAAATGGCCTGGTTAAATCGGTCTGCCTGACTAGTTTGCCGAGCCAAATCCAATAAGTGTTTCGCGCAGTTCGGTTTGCAGCAAGGTGTTAATTTTATCCAGTACACGTTTTTCAGACATTTTTTCGTCCTGTGATGACTCTTTAATAAGCCATTGCTTACTGCCTAAAATTTTATTGTCAGCCTGTTCCTGTAAAACAATTTCAAGCAGGCCTTTCTGCCAGTACCATCCTTGCGGGTCTTTATTTTTATCGATTTTAAGATCCACATTAAGAATGTAGTCCGCATCTTTATTGCTTGCGTCAGTAAAGCCGGCAGATGCCACCGCTCCTTTTATGGTTTTTTCCAGATTGATTATTTGACTCTGAGCAAGTCCATGACTGTTAGTATCGTTATTGGGATCCTGTATGAGTCGGGCATGAATTTTTAATCGCTTTAGCAGGGCATTGCGATCGTTTAATAGTGTAGTGATATCATAGGGGCTATTTAATCCGGTACCATTATAATTAACGATCTGTAATTGTTTCTGGTAAGGTTCACGTTCAATCTGGCTTTGCAAAGCAATACTAGCGAGTCCCAGTTGATCAAACGGATCGCTTTTTTGTCGTGCCTGACGTATTGCCTGTGCAGTTTTATCATCAAGCTGGTTAATGATGCTACGCAGACGGGTACTCATTTTTGCCCGATCTACGGTCGCAAGGGCATGATATTGGCCTGATGTTTTATCCTGCCAGGTTTCGGATATTTCGATACCGGAAATAATCTGATCTGTATGGCTGGTTATCTGTCTTGTGTTGCTGGTATCAAGTTGCGTATTTTTTATCTGGTCGAGGGTGTTACTTTTATAGGAAACCTCATCGTGACTTTTTTCAGTAATGGCGACTTCAAATATTTTTGCCAGATCGGCTCGTGCACGGTCACGGGCAACGTTCTGGTGAGTATCCTGGCCTTTTCCGGTTAAATACTTTGTATCCGGATAGGCGCTACTTTTTCCATTTACCCAGTCGGGAATGCCTGAACCAATGCCGGCGCATGCGGAAAGAAATAATATGCTCGTAAGCAGAGTAATGCCAATTTTGTACTGCATGTTCAGTGCCTCGTTGAAATAGTATTCGCTATACGATGCCAGGATAGATAATGTTTGTGCTGGTCACTTATCCTGATGTTGACAGACTGCGGTTGCATAACCATGTTATCACTATCATTTAATAACTCAATATCAAGCCTGTATTCACCTGCGGGTAATTTTATTCGGGCAACCTGAATTTCGGCCGGCAGGGTCAACCAGCTACGGGTATCTGCCCGTTCAGTGACTAGACCAATGACATTAACTAATAAACCTGCAACCGGACTCTGGTCTCCTGCATTATCAGCAATCTTGTATTTAGCAACGGCACGGGCAATTGCCCGCGCTGTAATAGCAGGTGTGTGCTGTTGCAGAGTTTTTATTTGCAGGCTGGCGATATCTTCTGCCAGTTCAGTAGTCTGACTGATTTCGTTATTAATATTAATTTTTGCCTTCGCAACAAAGTTACTTCTGGATTCATAGGATGGAAGAGCGATCCGAATAAATTTACCTGATACAGGTGAAAGAACCTGTATGGCATGTTCTCTTTTAATAGGAGCCAGTCCATTATGAAATATAAAAACAAGTTCAGAGCCCGGGTTTTTTGATATCAGATCGGAGAGCTTAATTTCAAATTCCTTTTCATATTTATTTAATTCATCTTTAATACCGACTTTATGTGACATTAAAATCAGGCTTTGTTTGAGTTGCAGTGGAACGGCGATAGTGTAAAGCTGATTATGAGACAGGTAGGCTTCATAGGACTTGCGATAGGCAATCAATGCATCACTCCATTCGTGTAGATCTTCATAAATGATCCCGCTTAGGTAATGTGCAAACGGATCGATGCTGAGAGCACTATCCGGATTTTCCTGTGTCAGCTCCTTGAGACGTATATCAACCTGTAGTACTTCAACCCGTGCGGCATCCCGATCATTCAGTTCAAGATAATTTAAGGCTGCATAAATATGCAACATGATCTGTTCAACCGGGCTTCCAATGTAGCTCCGTGTGGCATCATTGATAATGAAGGCCGAGCTTTCTTCGCTCACACTGGTAGCGGAAAATTCAGTAATAATATTCTTTGCAAGTTCCAGTTGCTTATTGCTTTCAGAAAATTGACCGAGCATACGCAATAACAAGGCTTTGTTTGAGTAATACAGGAACATATCGCGCTTTGGATAATCCTGTTTATCGAGTGTTTCCAGTGCCTTAGCCGGGTCATTATCAAACAGGTTGCGTTCGACCGGACTGAAGGACTGGCTATAGCTGGCGCAGGCGGAGAGAAAGACAAGTGCCATGCCCAAACAGAGTGTTCGGGACATGGCGATAAAACAGGTTCTGGAATGCGACTGCATATGATTGCAGTATAATATTAGTATCTGAGGCTGCTATTTTTAATCAGTTTCTTTATTTTCTTTTGTCCTAGCCAGACTTTGCGATTGTCTTTCAGGCTGATCAGATCCAGGTCAACCTGATAATAACGAACCTGGGTTTTATCTTCCATGTCTATAATAGTATTAATACTTCCTTTTAACATGTAGTCTGCACCCAGTTCCTGCCCCATGGCCTTGCGTGAGGTTTCTGTGGCATTGAGATCCTGATCCTTACGTTCTTCACGAATTTCCTGTCGTTCTTCGCTGGAGGCGACAAACTCAATCTGGCCTGAGTTGATCATTGCCCGTTCAATGTCGGCCACAAAGGTGTTCAGGTTTATATGTTCATGGCTTAGATTACGTACGGTACCTACTATCACAGCAGGTACTTTATTGTGGCGCTGGTTGTGAGTTTTATACCAGGGACGGTCGAGCATGTCCTTGATCATTTCTTCTGAAACAAGACGTGAATCAGTGTCGTTCCATGCACCACTCAGATCATGGGTTTCTTCGACTGCAACACGGGAAACCTGGGTGCCGCAGGCGGCAAGTATCATTGTCATTATAATGAGATATACAAAACGGGCAGGGCTTTTCATTATTTATTTTTCTCCGTTGCAACTTTATCAAAAATATTTTCTGCATGTTCGCCAAGATACAGTCCCAGACCTTCCTGCATTTCCTGGATACTGGATAGGGATTTTTTCATATATTCCATGTCGAGTTCGGCGATAGAATAAATGGTGCCGTCTTTCGGGTCTTTCCAGTGGCCGATAATTCTGACACCGCTTAGATTGATTTTGCTCAGGTTATTAATTTCGCGGGAAAGGGTTTGCTGGTCAACCGCTTCTTTTCCAGTGCCACTGCTGCTGGTGTAATCACTGCTGGCAACATACAGATAGGAGGCCAGAATACGGGCTACCGCTGCGCGAGCGCGATTATCGGCGGTCGATATTTGCAGGGAGGTATCCGAAAGAAGCGGAGCCTGACCGACTCCATGAAATAAACGACCATCTTTGTTATTCAGGTACTGGGTGCCTTCATTGACCCAGTCCGGCGCACCGCTGATCCCCAGATCACTTTCAACCACCGTTTTACCGGCACAGGCCAGCATTAGTAGAGTAAGCCCGGTTAACAAGGTCACTTTCATAAAAATAATTACCGATTTCATAACAACTCCTCATGTTAGAGAAATAATGTATAGAGCTAATTAAATCATATTTACAGACTGGATTCTGAGATTATTTTGTGGTTTGAGTTTGTTTTGACTTTTTATTCTAGAGTATAAAAGCGTCGCAGGTAAGCATTTAGAGGATTTGTTTATCTGTTGGTCCGTCTTTTGCGTATAAAGCAGGCAAATAGCAGGATATTGCTAAAAATCGAATATTATGTGCAGCAGAAGGCGACGCCTGGAGAGTATCGTCCCATAAGGATGCTTGAACAGGTTCATACGTAGGCACTTTAGGAATTTTTCCCTCTGTAGGCGGGTTTTAACCCGTCAACAGCATCAAAATAAAATGCGGGTTACAATTGGCCGCCACCGGATTTGGATAAACCCGACCCTACAGATAGAGCCTGCGCTTAAGTCTCTACGTATGAGAGCAGGCAGGAACCAGATGGGGCATTTATTCTAATTATGAATTATCCTCGGCGAATTTCTGCCATCCTCTACAATATGCACTGTACTAATATAGTAGTTAGTAGTAGCTAGTCGCAGCGAACTATGCCGGATTGAAATTGTTCAACAAACCCATATTATCGGTATGTTGTCTTGTTATTTAGCTCTGCTATGATGGTATTTTTACAGTTAGCCCACTTTTTCTATTAAGGGATGATTCCATGTTTATTACCGGTATCCGAAACCTTATATCCCCACTATTTATTTATTTGTTTATTTTTGCCCTGCCGCTTCATGCGCAGGCTGAATCATCAGACCAGCCACAATTTCAGGATAGAAAATTGGCGTTTGCCGAGGTGCTATATCAGGAAGTTGAGCAGGAGCGGGTGCTGGATGCAGTGGTTGAAGCCATCCATAAGGCGACGGTGTCGGCGCAGACTTCTGGACGGGTCAGTGAGATCTATTTCGATGTTGATGACTATGTTAAAAAAGGCGATGTATTACTGCGCTTGCGTGACAAGGAGCAGCAGGCGAACCTGAATGCCGCTCAGGCGGAGTTTAATCAGGCGCAGTCGGAGTTTAACCGGGTACAGGAAATCTATGCGAAACAACTGATCGCAAAATCCGTGGTGGATAAAGCCGAATCGCAACTAAAATCAGCTCAGGCCAGGCTGGATCAGGCACGGGAGAATCTTGAACATACTGTCGTGCGCGCACCCTACAGTGGCATAGTGGTGAAACGTCATATTGAAGTCGGTGAAACGGCGCGGCCGGGCGTCGATCTGTTTACCGGTTTGTCATTAGAGTCCTTGCGGGTGGTGGTGAACCTGCCGCAGGATATTATCAGTGTGGTCCGGCAACAGAAACGGGCGCGAGTATTTTTGTTAAAAAATAAGGCTCAGGGTATTGATGCAAGCTCAATGACGATCAGTCCTTTTGCTGATCCGGATAGCCATACCTTTCTGGTGCGGGTAAATCTGCCGCAAGGTGATCATGGCCTGTATCCGGGGATGGCGGTGAAAGTGGCCTTTGCAACGGGTACAAGTCGTCGACTGGTGGTGCCGGTTTCATCCATTACGCACCGCAGTGAAGTGACTGCGGTTTATGTGCAGAATAAAGAACACAATCTTTCCCTGCGCCAGATCCGGGCAGGACAGCCGATCAGGGTAGCAGGAGCGAATGGTGACATGATTGAGGTCCTGTCCGGGCTGGAAGAGCATGAACAGATCGCACTTGATCCAGTCAAAGCCGTTGTTTATTTCAAAGAACAAAATGTCATTCATTAAAGAACAGGCTGGATTGGTTCTGCCATATGGCAGGATTAATCCCCCCTCAATGGGCAGGGCACAATGAAACCAGCATTGGGTATTTCGGGAAAGACCGCGCAATATTTTCTAAATTCAGAAATTACGCCGCTATTGGCGCTCCTGGGTTTTTTACTGGGTGTGTTTGCGGTCATGATCACGCCACGAGAAGAAGAGCCGCAGATCAAGGTCACCTTTGCCAATGTCTTTATTGCCTTTCCCGGCGCGTCCGCCCGTGACGTAGAACAACTGGTCAGCTCACCGGCGGAACAGATCCTTTCGGAAATCGAGGGCATCAAACATATCTATTCTGTATCAAAACCGGGTATGTCAGCCTTAACGGTGCAGTTTGAAGTGGGCGAGGATCGTACCCAGGCCATCGTGCGTTTATATAATGCGGTTTACTCCAAACAGGACTGGTTACCCAAAGGACTGGGTGTGGCGCAACCGATCATTAAACCGAAAGGAATTGATGATGTGCCGATTATTACCCTGACGCTGTGGACACAAAACCCGGAGCAGGGTCGGCATGAATTAACCCAGGTAGCCCATGCGATTGAAGCCGAACTGAAACGGGTGCCGGGCACACGGGACATTTATACCATTGGCGGTTCGGCCGATGTCGTGCAGGTGTTATTAAATGCGCCGGCACTGGCCGCCTATAACCTGTCGGTCAATGATTTGCGCCAGGCTTTAGCGCTAAGTAATCAGTCACGCAAGTCCGGTTATATGGTGCGTGACAACCAGCAGATCGAAGTGCAGACCGGCCAGTTTTTAAGTTCGGTGGATGAAGTTCAGGATCTGGTGGTCGGTGTTCATCATAACAAACCGGTGTATTTGCGTGATGTCGCAGAAATTAAACGCGGCGCTGAACAGCCTGAGCAGACCAGCTGGTTTGGCACGGGGGCGGCATCCGGATTGAAAGCAAAAGAGAATGCTAGCCTTAATATGAAAGCGGGTTCTGAATTCCCGTCGGTGACCCTTGCGATCGCCAAACAGCCGGGTACCAATGCGGTTGAAATTGCCAACCAGATCATTGATCGGGTTGAGCATTTGAAAGGCGTGTTTATTCCGGATGATGTTGAGATCAGCGTGACCCGCAATTATGGCCTGACCGCCAATGCCAAGTCACAACAGCTAATTGGAAAACTGATTTTTGCCACGGCCTTTGTGGTCCTGCTGGTGTTGTTTGCGCTGGGCTGGCGTGAAGCATTTATTGTCGGGCTGGCGGTGGTGATCACCCTGGCGATTACTTTATTTGCATCGTGGGCCTGGGGGTTTACCTTAAATCGGGTCTCGTTGTTTGCGCTGATATTTTCGATCGGTATTCTGGTCGATGATGCGATTGTGGTGGTGGAGAATATTCACCGCCATATGCAGATGGGCGCGAAGTCATTTAAGGAAGCCATCCCGGTTGCGGTGGATGAAGTCGGTGGGCCAACGATACTCGCGACCTTTACCGTGATTGCGGCGTTATTACCAATGGCGTTTGTGACCGGCCTGATGGGGCCGTATATGAGCCCTATCCCTATTAATGCCAGCATCGGCATGTTGATTTCCCTGATGGTTGCTTTTGTGGTGACACCCTGGCTGGCGTATAAAGTTTTGCTTAATCAGTTCCGGCTCCATGCCGGGCATGGTTCGGATCACGCTGAAGATTCACGCCTGTATGATTTTTTCAAACTACGCCTAATGCCATTTTTGAATGATGAATCCGGTCCGGCTAACCGCCGCAAATTATTGCTGGTGATCATGGGCCTGTTATTATTTTCAGTTGCGCTGGCCGGGGTCAGGCTGGTGGTATTAAAAATGCTGCCCTTTGATAATAAATCTGAATTCCAGGTGGTAGTGGATATGCCCGAAGGCACCACGGTCGAACAAACTGCGCGCGTGCTGGGTGAGTTGGGGCAACGTATTGCCCGCGAACCGGAAGTGACCGATTACCAGATCTATGCAGGGACAGCTGCGCCGATTAATTTTAACGGGCTGGTACGGCAATATTATTTACGCCAGTCGGCGAACGAAGGCGATATACAGGTCAACCTGCTGGATAAAGCCAGCCGCGACAGGCAAAGTCATGAGATCGCCAGCGGCCTGCGCGTGCCGTTGCAGGACATCGCCAAACAGTATTCAGCCAATGTCAAAGTGGTTGAAGTGCCACCGGGTCCACCGGTGATGTCGCCGCTGGTGGCGGAGATCTATGGCCTGGATTATAGCGGCCAGCGTGACGTGGCCAAATGGGTTCGGGGTATTTTTGAAACGACGCCTGATGTGGTGGATGTGGATGATTCGATTGAAAGTGAGGCGGAAAAAATAATTGTGAAGGTGGATCAACAAAAGGCCGCCTTGCTGGGTGTGGATCAGCGACAAATTGTCGAGCTAATTTCAACAGCATTAAATGGTGAGGATGTGAGTTACCTGCATGCCGGTAATATGAAACACCCCTTGCCGATACGACTTGAGTATAGCGTTGCGAATAAAGCGCGGATTGAAGGTCTGCTTTCATTGCGCGTGCGTAGCCGGGAAGGGCGGCTGGTGCCATTGGCCAATGTGGTTGAGTTTATAAAATCAGAACGTGAACAGGCTATATATCATAAGGATCTTTTACCCCTGGTGATGGTCACGGGGGATATGGCCGGTAAGCTGGATAGTCCGCTTTATGGCATGTTTGATATCATGGCAACGTTAAACCAGGTTGAACCGAATCAACCGCAGCCAGCAGGCTATGCACTGGAACAGTTTCTGATCCAGCCACCGGACAACCCTTATAAATATAGTATGAAATGGGACGGTGAATGGCAGGTCACTTATGAGACTTTCCGTGACATGGGGATTGCCTACTCGGTGGGACTGGTACTGATTTACTTTTTAGTCGTGGCGCAGTTTCGTTCCTATTTAGTGCCGCTGATTATTATGGCGCCGATACCCCTGACGATCATTGGTGTGATGCCCGGTCACGCCTTGCTGGGAGCGCAGTTTACCGCCACTTCCATGATAGGTATGATCGCGCTGGCCGGCATCATCGTGCGAAACTCGATCTTACTGGTGGATTTCATTAATCAGCAGGTAGGAGAAGGGGTGGCTTTTGATGAAGCGGTTATTCGTGCTGGAGCAGTACGCGCCAAGCCAATTGTGCTGACCGGCCTTGCGGCCATGCTGGGAGCCTTTTTTATTCTCGATGACCCTATTTTCAGCGGGCTGGCGATTTCCCTGATTTTCGGGATCCTGGTTTCTACGCTGTTAACGCTGGTGGTGATCCCGGTGATGTATTATGCCCTGATGCGTAAAATGCAGGCGGGGTAAGACAAAAATTTCATTGCGCATTACTCACGTATTGCAGTTTATGTTTATTCCAATACTTGATACTATTGCGCCTCAAAGTTTTTCCGATATATCCATAGATTAAGATTATCCCTTTTGGGGTAGGGCTGGGGGAAGTAATGTCCGATAGAAGATTACAGGTTTTTCAAACAGTTGCGCGTTTATTGAGTTTTACCAAGGCGGCTGAAGAGCTGCATATGACACAACCTGCGGTGACCTTTCAGGTGCGGCAACTGGAAGAGCAGTACAATACCCGCCTGTTTGACCGTACCCATAATCGTATAAGCCTGACCGATGTTGGTAAAAAAGTGTTCGAATATGGCGAGCGCATATTTGAGCTTTATGGCGAAATGGACAATTCCGTGCGCGAACTGACCGGTGACGTCAGTGGCATCTTGATCCTGGGGGCCAGTACCACCATTGCAGAATATATGCTGCCAGTATTGCTGGGTGACTTCAAAAAAGAATACCCGGACGTGAATATACGCCTCAAGGTGTCGAATTCCGACGGTATCGTGGCTCAGGTTGAAAACAATATGATTGATCTGGGCGTGGTTGAAGCCCCGGTCAATAATAAAAATCTGGTAGTTGAAGAATGCCGCATTGATGAACTGGTGGTGATTTTGCCACCGGGACATGCACTGGCCGGTCGCGAATCCATTCATCCGAAAGAACTGGTGGATTATCCCTTTATCTGTCGTGAAGAAGGCTCCGGTACCCGTGAAGTCATGCTGGAAAGTATGCTGGCAGATGGCGTCTGCATCAGCGAGTTAAATGTCGTGATGGAACTGGGTAGCCTTGAATCGATAAAAGGTTCTGTCGAAGCAGGCATGGGGATTTCAATTTTATCCAATGCCACCATTCAGAAGGAACTAAAATTAGGTTCACTGGTTGCGGTCAGACTGGATCCACCTGCCCGCCGTCCGTTCTCGTTTGTACACCAGAAACAGAAATTCCGTGTGCGTGCGATGGATGAACTCTTAAGCTTTGCCCGTAATTATTGCCAGTCACATCAATAATTCGTTTATTGATACTTATAGAAACCTTGCTTAAGTTTAAAAGGTGTTTCGATAAGACTGTCCTGAGATAAGCTTAAAAGAGATAGTATGAACGGTAATATTTTACAAATTACAGATTGCCGTTCGCCCTGAGCTTGTCGAAGGGGATAGCCTGAATTAATTATTCAGGTTTTTTTATAACAAGAGTGTCTTAAAGGGACTGTTTATCAGTGATGCATGATAATGAAAACCGTCTGCGGGAAGTGTTCCGGTCTTTACCGGAAAGTGAAGCCCGTTCATTGCTGGACTTTGCCGAATTTCTGCTGACACGTGTGCCGCTGAAAAGCGGCGCGGCGGATATTCAAACCCTTCGTACCGAACCTGCACCGGTGTCTAAACCTGCCGAGCCGGTTGTTATTCCACGAGTAGAAGGTGAGTCGGTCATAGCCGCAGTAAAACGGCTGTCAGCGACTTATCATATGCTGGGCAAAGACACGATGTTAAATGTGACGGCGGATCTGGTTTCGCAGAGTTTGATGGGCATGCGCGACAAGGTCGAAGTCATTGATGAGCTGGAAGAAATATTTTTAAAACAATACCAGCTACATACTAAAAGCAAGTAGAACGAATGCTCGCTATTCTTAAAACCTGGTTTACCCGGTATTTTTCTGATCCCCAGGCCGTCCTTCTGACGGCAATTCTGATCATTGGCTTTGCAATTGTTATTAACCTTGGCAGCATGCTGGCGCCGGTCTTTGCGGCGGTGGTGATTGCG
>Ga0224496_10001211_pt1 | contig 16363 bp, 9 predicted proteins | sample SF_Jul11_sed_USG_2_FD_168127 | JGI IMG/M metagenome (GOLD analysis project Ga0224496, IMG submission 168127) | Sediment microbial communities from San Francisco Bay, California, United States - SF_Jul11_sed_USGS_8_1 | ecosystem: Environmental > Aquatic > Marine > Sediment | place: USA...
GCGAAATTGTCCTTAGAAAGGAGGTGATCCAGCCGCAGGTTCCCCTACGGCTACCTTGTTACGACTTCACCCCAATCATCAATCACACCTTAAACGGCCCCCTCCCTTGCGGGTTGGGTTACCGGCTTCTGGTGCAACCAACTTTCGTGGTGTGACGGGCGGTGTGTACAAGGCCCGGGAACGTATTCACCGTAGCATGCTGATCTACGATTACTAGCGATTCCAACTTCATGAAGTCGAATTGCAGACTTCAATCCGAACTGGGGCCGGTTTTTTGAGATTAGCTCCACCTTGCGATTTAGCGACTCTTTGTACCGGCCATTGTAGCACGTGTGTAGCCCTGGACATAAAGGCCATAATGACTTGACGTCGTCCCCACCTTCCTCCGGCTTATCACCGACAGTCCCCCTAGAGTAGCCCGGCATTATCCGCTGGCAACTAAGGGCGGGGGTTGCGCTCGTTGCGGGACTTAACCCAACATCTCACGACACGAGCTGACGACAGCCATGCAGCACCTCTATCGCAGTCCGAAGAGGGCTCCTGTTTCCAGGAGCTTTCCACGACAGTTCAAGCCCAGGTAAGGTTCTTCGCGTTGCGTCGAATTAAACCACATGCTCCACCGCTTGTGCGGGCCCCCGTCAATTCCTTTGAGTTTCAGCCTTGCGACCGTACTCCCCAGGCGGAGCGCTTAATGCGTTAGCTACGGCACAGAAGGGGTCAACGCCTCCCACACCTAGCGCTCATCGTTTAAGGCCAGGACTACCGGGGTATCTAATCCCGTTTGCTCCCCTGGCTTTCGCGTTTCAGCGTCAGTACCGACCCAGAAAACCGCCTTCGCCTCTGATGTTCTTCCCAATATCTACGCATTTCACCGCTACACTGGGAATTCCGTTTTCCTCTGTCGGTCTCAAGCTCGCCAGTATCAAAAGCAGTTCCCAGGTTGAGCCTGGGGATTTCACTTCTGACTTAGCAAGCCGCCTACACGCCCTTTACGCCCAATAATTCCGAACAACGCTTGCCCCCTCCGTATCACCGCGGCTGCTGGCACGGAGTTAGCCGGGGCTTCCTCCAGCGGTACCGTCAACCTCGGGGGGTATTAGCCCCCGAGGGATTCTTCCCACTTGACAGAAGTTTACAACCCGAAGGCCTTCATCCTTCACGCGGCGTTGCTGCGTCAGGGTTTCCCCCATTGCGCAATATTCCTCACTGCTGCCTCCCGTAGGAGTCTGGACCGTATCTCAGTTCCAGTGTGGTTGATCATCCTCTCAGACCAACTAACCATCGTAGCCTTGGTAGGCCATTACCCCACCAACTAGCTAATGGTGCGCGAGCCCATCCTAAAGCGGTAGCTTATAAATAGAGGCCACCTTTAATCCACGAACCTAGGTCCGCGGATACAATTCGGTATTAGCCCGCCTTTCGGCAAGTTATCCCAAACTCTAGGGCAGGTTACTCACGTGTTACTCACCCTTGCGCCACTTTACTAGCTTCCCGAAGGAAACTTTCTCGTTCGACTTGCATGTGTTAGGCACGCCGCCAGCGTTCGTTCTGAGCCAGGATCAAACTCTCCAGTTTAATCTCTGCTCCTGTGAAAACCATAAATGGCTTCCACGGGTTTTTTAAATTCAAAATTGACTGCCCAAAACCGCTTGCGCGGCCTTGGGTCTCAAACCCGCATTCACTCGCTTATAAAAGCGCGCTCCCTCAATTTCAAAGAACCACCTCGCCGCCGTTTGTTTTGGCCGCGAATTAGTAACTCTATCGGAATCGCTTCCGACTGTCAATCACTTATTTTACGCTCCGGCGTTTTTTCTCGCCGACGCATCCCTAAGGCCATATAAAACCGAACGTAGCCGCCTGCCGGTTTTGAATTCCGGAGGCAATTCGCTTGGTAAAATTCAGTCTAGGGGATGATTAACCAGCCACTTTTGCTTCACGAGTTAAGTATAGGAACAGGCGGCCTACATGTCAACATAACTCGTAAACTATTGTGTATTCTCTTTGATATCAATCTGTTTAGTTTCAACCAACTCTGTGCGACCTGACTTCGGTGGTGAATACGGGCCATCTCACGGCTGCTTTTACACCTTTTCCGGGTAGCGTCCCCCATTCCCAAATCAAATATCATTTCTCCATTGAGAGACGCGGCGGAAATACCGGCAGCATCTGTGCCACCACCGAGAGGAAGGGGAGCAACCCAAACACCATCCTGAACCCTTATCATCCATGCCCAGCGGCGCCCTTATCCCCCTCTATTGATCGTCTGTTCGACGCAGGCTCTCTCATGGGCATCAGGCCCATCTTCCCTTTCCACCCTTTATGCAATACCATTTCCCCATGCGACGCCAAGAAAAGAAAATCAGGGAGAGCGCCCGAATAGGCGAACTGCTCGCCTCCACCACCATAGGCCGACTGGGCACATCCGGGCCGGATGGCCCTATGATCAAGCCGGTCAACTTCATCTTCGTGGACGATTGCTTCTATTTCCACAGCGCCTTGACAGGGGAGAAGATCCGCCATATAAAAGCGGACCCGCGAGTCGTGTTCCAGGTGGAGCGTCTGCTGGAGTACATCCCAGCCGAGGGGAAGCCATGCAAGGCAAGCCAGGGTTATGAATGCCTCATAGCGCGTGGCCGCGCCGAATTCGTGGAAGCGCCGGAGAGGAAAGTCATTATCCTCAACGCCCTGATGGGCAAGCATCAGCCTGACGGGGGATATCGGTCTGTGACCGCCGAGGACGCTGAGAGCGTGGCTGTGATTCGCATTCGAGTGGAAAACATATCCGCCAAACACTCCCCCATCCCTTAAGGCTCCCCAAAGACTTAAGGCTTCTTAAAACCGGCCGACGTTTTGAGTGCCACCTTCTGTCGGAAGTGTCTTTTGCTCATGATGAAATCGCTTCAGCAGCCTTCATCCCCTGCCAATTACCCGGCAAAGGGATGTACAATAGGGCAATTTTTCTGAATTAGATGTATCTTTAACACCCATGACGATCAACTTGAGCCTGGAAGGGGTCCTTGCCCGCTTGCGGGATTCCTCCGCTCTGATCAGCTTAAACGGGCTGACGCTGCCGGTGAAGGCTCTGGTTGTCTCCGCGCTGGCCAAGCGGATTCACAGGCCCCTGGTGGTGGTAGAGGACAAGGAATCCCGCGCCGAGGAGTTCCACGAGGCTCTTTCGTTCTTCCTACCCGGATCACAAAAGCCCAGGCTCATGAGGTTCCCCGCCTGGGAGACGCTCCCATACGACGACCTCTCCCCCCACCCGGCCACCAGCGGGCTGCGGCTGGAAACAATAAACGACCTTGCCCAGGGCTCCGACGGCTTTATCATGACCACCAGCGTGGAGGCCCTTCTCCGCCGCGTCGTTCCCCCTGCCGAGGTGAAAAAGGCCACTATGCAGATCAAGGCTGGCAGCGCCCTGGATCTGGAAAAGTTATCCACCCAGCTGGCGCGGACCGGATACAAAAGATGTGATCTGACCGAGGAGCCGGGTGAGTTCTCCATCCGAGGGGGGATAATGGACATATACCCCGGCGCGGCTAGGGGCCCGTTCCGGCTGGAGCTTTTTGGCGATTCGGTGGAATCGATCCGCCGCTTTGATCCCGCCACTCAACGATCCGCCGAAGGGCTTGTGTCGATAGTCATCCCCCCGTTTCGCGAAGTCTTTTACTCCTCCCGGCACGATCCGGCCCAGGCTTTCGCCGACCACATGAGCCAATCCGGCGCCCTGCAAAACGGGAAGCGGATAACGGAGCTGTTGCGGGCGCAGACCTTTTTCGCGGGGATGGAGAGCCTGGCGCCATTCTTTTTCGATGGCCTGGATTCCATGTTCGATGTCTTGCCCCCGGAAGTTGTGTTTATCCTGGATGAGGAGGAGGATATTTTCGCTCATCTGGCCGAATTCGAGGAACTGGTGGAAGAAGAGCACCAGGAGAGGGTCTCCACTATGACAGAAGTGGCGCCCTGCAGGCCAGGCACGCTCTTTTTGGGCCGGGAAGAGGTGGAAGAGAAACTGGCCTCCGGGACGCGGCTCTCCCTGCGTGAGCTTGCCATGGAGGGCGAGGGAGAGGAGAGCGTGACCATACACACAAGCTCCACCCAAAGATACCTGGGGGATGTGGCGCGCTTTACCACAGACCTGGAGAAGATGATACAGGATGGCTACACGGTGGCCCTGGCCGCTTCCACCAGAGGAGGGGCGGAGCGGATGGAGGACCTGTTAAAGGAACGCGATTTCGGCGCCAAAGTGGTGGGGGAAAAGGAGCGGGTGAAGCTGTTCGAGGGGCTTTTGGACCCACAGGCGCTTCTGTTTGAAAACCGCCTGTTCATCCTGGAGGGGGCGCCGGTCCGCGGCTTTATCATCCCCCCTGGAAAGTGGGCAGTGATCACGGAGGACGAGATTTTCGGGAAAACCCGCAAGGCCAAAAGAAGGGCGGTCCCTGTCAGCCGGGTATTCACCACCGATCTTCTGGACCTGAAGTTAGGTGACATAGTGACCCATAAGGTTCACGGCGTGGGGAAGTATATCGGTGTCAGGGAGATGACCATAGCCGATACGGCCGACGAGTATCTTGAGATAGAGTACGCCCAGAACCAGCGGCTGTACCTGCCGATCCACGGTATCGACATGATCGACAGGTATATGGGCTCTGGAGGCGTGATCCCGCCACTGGACAGGATGGGGGGAGTCACGTGGAAAAAAACCAGGGGCCGGGTGAGAAAGGACCTGATGGAGATGGCAGGGGAACTGATGAAAATCCAGGCGGCCAGGGAACTGGCGCAGGGTCACGCTTTTTCCCGGGACGGTCAATTCCATCATGAATTCGCCGACACGTTCGAATTTTCCGAGACCGAGGACCAATTGGCCGCCATAGAGGACGTGACAGCGGATATGGAGAAGCAGAAGCCCATGGATCGGCTGGTGTGTGGCGACGTGGGGTACGGCAAGACAGAGGTGGCGCTGAGGGCGGCGTTCAAGGCGGCCTATGACGGCAAACAGGTGGCCGTGCTGGCGCCTACCACCCTGCTGGTCCAGCAGCATTTCCAGACCTTTTCGGAGCGGCTCCGGGCCTTTCCTGTCACGGTGGAGTCGGTCAGTAGATTCAAAAGAAGGAAGGAGCAGCTCCTGACGCTGGAAAGGGCGGCCAGAGGCGATGTGGACATACTGATCGGCACTCATCGTCTCCTGCAAAAGGATGTGGCTTTCAAGAACCTGGGATTGGTTATAGTGGACGAAGAGCAGCGCTTCGGCGTGCGCAACAAGGAAAAGCTGAAGACGATGATGACCGGGGTGGACACCTTGATCCTCACCGCCACGCCAATCCCGCGGACACTGCACACGTCCCTGATGGGGATAAAGGAGCTGTCGGTGATAGAGACTCCCCCGGTGGACAGACAGGCGATCCGCACCTTCACCGCCAAGTTTTCCGACAAGGTGATCCGGGACTCGATCATGCGGGAGCTGGACCGGGGCGGGCAGACGTTCTTCGTTCACAACAAGGTAAGATCGATCCATTCCATGGCCCGTTATCTGGGCAAGGTGGTCCCGGAGGCCAGAGTGGGAGTGGCCCATGGGCAGATGAGGGAGCGGGAACTGGAAGAGGTGATGCTCGATTTTGTGGATCGGAAGCTTGATGTATTGCTGGCCACCACCATCATAGAGTCCGGGCTGGATATTCCCTCGGCGAACACCATCCTGATAAACCGGGCGGATCAGCTGGGGCTCTCCCAGCTTTATCAATTGCGTGGACGGGTGGGCCGGGAGAGACATCGGGCTTACTGTTATTTCATGGTGCCGGGTGGAACCAGGCTCAAGCCCGCAGCCAAAAAGAGGCTCAAGGCCCTGGAGGAACTGACAGAACTGGGGGGCGGATTCAAACTGGCGGCGCGGGATATGGAGATCCGGGGCGCGGGAAATCTGCTGGGGTCCCAGCAATCGGGGCACATCGACGCAGTGGGGTTTGAGACCTATCGGCGGATGGTGGAGGACGCCGTGCGGGAGCTGAAGGGCGAGCCGCCCAAAGAGGAATTCGGCGTGGAGCTGTCAGTGGGATTTTTCGGCAAGATACCAGTGGAATATGTGCCTGGAGTGAGCCAGAGGATGGAGCTTTATGGCAAGATCAACGGCGCGGCGGACGCCGAAGCCCTGGAGCTGGTAGAGGCGGAGATGCGCGACAGATTCGGCCCCCCACCGGATGAAACGCGGGCGTTGCTGGCCCATGCCCGGATCAAATCCTTGTGCCGGGCGCTTAAAATTGAAAAAGTGGATATGGTGCGAGACCGGCTCTACCTGGTCTTCGCTCCTTCAACGCACCTTTCGCCGGCCACTCTGGTCACTGCCTCATATGAGCGCAAGGAGAGCATACGGTTCGTATCGGAAAACACTGTGGAGTACAAGCTGGCTGGGGGCGCGTGGCAGGATCGGGCCAGGAAAATGTCCGGATTTTTATCGTTTCTGCTGGAAAAAAGCGGATGAAACGCCTGGGGCAAGATTAAAGTATCGCTTTTTAGGTTGTCGCCACAGGGCATGGCTCAAAAATGATAAGATATTACGCGAGAGAACTCTGGCTTAACTCGCCAAAACACAGCTTGGCGCTATTGATCATTAATTAAAAAAGCGAATGAAAAAAATTCTGTTTTTGTTGGTATTTGCCGCGGCGGTGGGCGGAGCTGCGCTGTGGTATCAAACGACGCGCACACCCCCTCCGGCGGCCCCGGCGGCGCCTCAAAAAGATACCGTGGTGGCCATTGTGGGCTCCAGGAAGCTTACCCTCAAAGAGTTCGAGAAAGAGTATTTGCGTTATCTTGCCTCCCTGAACATCGACAAGCCCACGGGGGACGAGGATGACGTGAAGATAAAGAAGGTTGTGCTCAACAAGATAATAGAGGAGCTTTTCCTGGAGGAGGAGGCTGACAGGAAAGGGATCATAGTGGCGGACACCGATCTGGACCTGGAGATAAGCGAGCTTTTGGGCTCAGAAGACGAATTGGATCGTGAACGCATAATGGCCACCCGACACAATGTCGACTTCAAGGAATGGAGGAGCAAGATCCGCCAGGGCATGCGGATAAAAAAGCTTATGATGGAGGAGGTTGACTCGAAGGTGAGCGTTAGCGACCCTGATATTGAGGCTTACTTTAAGGAAAACAAGAAGAGCTTTCAATGGCCGGAGCGGGTGCGCGCCTTGCAGATCATGGTCCGGGAGGAGAGCGCTGCCAAGCAGGTCCGGGGCGAGTTGGTTGAAAAGCTGCACACATTGAAACAGGCTCAACTGAAGCTGAAGCGGAAAAACAGGAGCAGCCAGGATGTTCAGAAAGCCATGGAGGAGTACTTCTCCGCGTTGGCCAGGGAAAAGTCTCAAAGCCCTGACGCGACCAAAGGAGGCAACCTGGGATTTTTCAGCCGTGGCCAGATGCCCTCGGAATTCGAGAACGCGGTGTTTGCGCTGAAGGTGGGGGACATTTCCGAGGTGGTGGAAACTATCCATGGTTTCCATATCTTCCTGCTGGCGCGCCGCGAGGCTCCCAGGGCGATGAATTACGAGGAAGCCCGGGAGAATATTGTGTATATTTTGATGGAAAGCAAAAGAGAAAAGGAGTTTTCGGATTGGATAGAAAACCTGAAGAAAGAGACCAGAGTAAAGGTGGATACCCAGGCCATATTGCATCGCGAACCTTAGCCCTGTACCTGCTGGCGTCTTTGTGGGCAAGCCCCATGGCGTCGGCGGAGATTGTAGACCGGATAGTGGCCAATGTGAACGGATCCATCATACTGCTATCGGAGGTGGAGGGGAAGCTGGCCACTCTGCGGGAGTTGAAATACAGACAGGGGGTGGATATACCGGAGGAGAGCCTTACCGAGAGAAAGGTCCTCTCCGAAATGATCGACGAGAAACTTATCACCTCCTACGCCAAGGAAAAGGAGATAAGCATAAAGGAATCGGAAGTGGACCTGGCGGTGCAGAATATCAAGGAAAGGAATAACCTTAGTGACGAGGATTTCGACCAGGCTATGAAAGCCCAGGGAACATCCCTGGAAAAATTCAGGGAAGAGCTGAAAAACCAGATACTGGTCCAAAGAGTGATGAAGCTGGAAGTGGACATTGTAACGCCCACGGAGAACGACGCCAAATCCTACTATGAACGGCACGCGGAGGAGTTTATGGGTGAGGGACGAGTCCGGGCCCGGCATATCCTGATCAAGATTCCCGCAGAAGGAGAGGAAGCGGCCAAACAGAAGATCCTCAGCATAAGGGAGAAGATCAAGTCCGGCGCCAGCTTCGCAGATATGGCGAAGGAATATTCCAACGACCCTTCCGGCCCGACAGGCGGCGAGTTGGGCTGGTTCCACATGGGGGATGTGGTGCAGGCTTTTGGGAAGGCGGCCTTTGCGCTGAAACCGGGAATGATGAGCCAGCCGGTGCGCACAGGCTTTGGCTATCACCTTATCCAGGTTTTGGAAAAGGAGAAACTGGAGCCGGTGGCCTTTGCCCAGGTGGCCGAAAAGATCAAGGAAAAGCTTACGCAACAGGCCTTCGTGAGCAACAGAACTGAGTGGCTGGCCCGAATGCGCAGCGAGGCTTTTATAGAAATAATGTTTTGACGGAAGCTGTATGACCAAAGAGAAGATAAAGGTACTCGGGCTGGTGTCCGGAGGGCTGGACAGCCATCTGGCCACGAGGATAATGAAGAAGCTGGGATATGACATAACGGCGCTCAACTTCACCAGCCCTTTTTGCAACTGCACCCGCAAGGACCATGGATGCAAGAACGAGGCGGCCAGGCTGGCCGAGGAGCTGGGGATCAAGGTGCAAATGGAGTTTATGGGCCAGGAATACATAGACCTGGTGCGCAATCCGAAGCATGGCTATGGCAAGAATATGAATCCGTGCGTGGACTGCAGGATCATGATCTTTCGCAGGGCGAAGTCGGTGATGGAGAATATCGGCGCGGCGTTTATTTTCACCGGCGAGGTGGTGGGGCAGAGACCCATGTCCCAAAAAGCCGTCCGCATGGCGCTTATCGACAAGGAAGCTGGCCTGAGCGGAATGGTGGTGCGCCCCTTGAGCGCCCGGATTCTGCCGCCGACCATTCCGGAGATAAACGGACTGGTGGACAGGGAGAAGATGCTGGCGATCCAGGGGAGGTCTCGCAAGGACCAGATACGCATAATGAGGGACGAATATGAGGTGACGGAAAACCTCTGCTCCTCCGGCGGATGCTCACTCACCGACCCGCAATTCGCCCACCGCATGAAGGACCTGCTGGAGAACGACTCCGCCGCTTCGGTCAAGGACGCCAGGTTCCTGCGGGTGGGAAGGCATTTTCGGGTGTCCCCCGGGATAAAGGTTATCGTGGGGCGCGACGAAAATGAAAACGACCGGTTGGAGAAAATGGCCGGCGAAAGGGACTTTCTTTTCATGCCCGAGGAGGTGCGGGGGCCGCTTTCCGTGGTGAAGGGCGCTTTTGGCAAGGAGGATCTGGACCCGATCTGCAAGGCCGTGGCGCGCTACTGCCCCGGCGAAGATGGCAGAACCGTCAAAATAAAATATAAAATGAAGAGCGGGACGAGGGAATGGCGTCATACCGCCTCCCCCGCCACAGAGGCCGAGCTTGCCGCCTGGCGGGTGTGACCCGGTGGGGCGCGCGACCCGGAACATAACAGGGAGATTAGATCCATGAACCAGTTTAGAAGAGTGTACCTGGATAACAACGCCACCACTCCGATGAGAGCGGAGGCGCTGGAAGCTATGCTTCCTTATATGAGTGACAACTTCGGCAATCCTTCTTCGGCCCACAGCTTTGGTCGGCCGATCAAAGCCAGAATAGCCGAGGCGCGGGAGGTCATCGCCGCTGGCATAGGCGCCAGTCCACAGGAGATTTTATTCACCGGCGGCGGCACCGAGGCGGACAACCTGGCCATCAAGGGATGCGCATGGGCCCACAGAAGCGATGACCGGCGCAGGATAGTCACTTCGGTGGTGGAGCATCCGGCGGTACTGGAAGTGGTCCGATACCTGGTAAAAAGGCAGGGATTCATCTCCACCCATGTGAAAGTGAACGGGCAGGCCCTGGTGGACCCGATGGATGTGGAACAGGCCTGCGGAGAGGACACTTTGATGGCTTCCATCATGCTGGCCAACAACGAGGTGGGCGCCATCCAGCCGATCGCAAAAATCGCCGAGGGGGTGAAAAAGCATGGCGCATTCTTCCACACCGACGCCGTGCAGGCATTCTGCAAGATACCAGTGAACGTGGATGAGCTGGGTGTGGATATGATGTCCCTCTCCAGCCACAAGATAAACGGCCCCAAGGGAGTGGGCGCCCTGTACGTGCGCAAGGGAACGAAGCTTGACGCCACAAACCATGGCGGCCATCACGAGCGCAGCATGCGCGCCGGCACGGAAAACGTGGCGGGCATCATCGGATTCGCCAGGGCGGCGGAGCTGGGGCTGGCGGAAATGGAAAAGAACTCTATCCACCTGGCGGCCATGCGCGATGAACTGCAACGGCGCATTATGAGCCAGATCCCCTTCGCCCGGCTCAACGGCCCGGAAAAAGAAAGATTGCCCAACACGGTGAACATCAGCTTCGAATGCGTGGAGGGAGAGGCGCTGCTTATCAACCTGGACATGGTGGGTATCGCCATATCCACAGGCTCTGCCTGCTCCTCCGGCTCTCTGGAGCCTTCCCACGTGCTGATGGCCATGGGCATTCCCACGGAAGTGGTTCACGGCAGCCTGCGCTTCTCCTTCGGCCACTTCAACACCATGGAAGATGTGGATTATGTAATGACTCACCTGCCGCGAATCATAAATACAGTCCGGGAAATATCTCCGCTGTGGGACTTGCAAAACCAGAAAGTGATAACCGTGGACGAGGCGGCCAAAGGCGCCCATTACGCGGGACATTGACATAAGTAAGCCGGAGAATCTTTATCAAGAGAGCCTTTTGTTCAACAGGACTTCTCTCGATTAAACTGCTCCCCTCAACTTGTCAATCTGCCGTGGAATAGGAGGTGAGCGGGATGGAATACGATGTGGTGGTGGTCGGCGGCGGTCTGGGGGGATTAACCGCCGGGGCGCTGCTGGCCCGCGAGGGAAAGAAAGTCCTGTTGCTGGAGCGCCACTACCGTCCAGGAGGGTGCGCCACGGTGTTCCGCCGGGGGGATTACCAGGTGGAAGTGGGGCTGCACGAGCTGGATGGGCTCCACGAGGAGGACTTCAAGCGCGAGCTCTTTTTGGAGCTGAAAGTCTTCGACCATGTGGAGTTCATCAGGCTGCCGCAGTTCTATCGCTTCGTCAATGGCCGGGTGGATGTCACCGTACCTGAGGGATACAACGCGGCCATTCATGCCTTTGTCTCCCGCTTCCCCGATGAGGAGAAGGGAATTCGCAAGTTCTTCGCCAAGATCCGCGCCATCGGGGAGGAAGCCGCGGCCGTGCCAAAAAAGGGGATCATGGCGCTGCTGGCGTTGCCGCTATTGCCCCTCCTGTACCCTAACCTGGTGTTCAATATGCGTCGACCTCTGGGGGCTTATGTGGACTCGCTTTTCCAGGATGGCGACCTGAAGCTGGCCCTGCTGGCCAACCTGGGTTATTACCATGACGACCCATATTCCGCCTCCATGCTCTATTACTCCATAGCGCAGATGAGCTATATGAAAGGCGGCGGCCATTTCATCAAGGGGGGGAGCCAGAATTTATCGGATTACCTGGCATCCATCATCAGAGACAACGGCGGGGAGGTGAAGCTGCGCCACCAGGCCACAAAGATCGTGATGAAAGATGGAAAAGCTTCCGGCGTGGAATACATCCGCGTCTCTGGCGAAAGGGGAAAGGTCCACACCGCCGAATGCCGCGCGGTGGCGGCCAACGCCTCCATCCCCGATGTGGTGAACAAGCTGGCGCCGGAAGCGTTCCGGGAGGAATACAGCAGCAGGATAAACTCCATGAAGGCGGCCTGCTCCTTCTTCTGCGTATACATCGGATTTAACAAAACCCCGAAAGAGATGGGAAATCCCGCCTACTCCACCTTTGTGCTGGAGGATTCGGTCAAGTCATTAAAAGACCTGTACGATCCGGAAAAGCTGGATATGATCGACAAGGGCTACGTATTCGTTGACTACAGTCAGATAGACTCCGGCCTGGCCCCGGAAGGGAAAAGCCTGGGAGTGATAGTGTCCGCCGACTACCTGTCGCGTTGGGAGGGGCTCTCCAGGGAAATGTACCAGACGAAAAAGAAACACCAGATGGACAATCTGCTGAACCGGCTGGAAAAGCTGATTCCGGGAGCCAGGGAGCATATCGAATATATGGAGGCTTCCACGCCGGTGACAATGAAGCGGTTCACCGCCAATCCTGGCGGCGCGGCATATGGCTTCGCCCAGGTTCCGGGGCAAGCCGGATTGAGTCGACTGCCCAACAAATCGCCGGTGGAAAACCTTTACTATTGCTCCGCATGGGGCATGCCTGGTGGGGGATTCTCCGGGGCCATCTTCGCCGGACGGGATTGCGCCAGAAAAATATCGAGGAAGCTAGGTGGCTGATGGCTGAGCTAAAGATCCCCATGGTGAGCCGGGCGAAGCATGCAGGTTTTTTAGCGCCGGGGGAAGATGAACTCCTAGGCTGGATAATTCATATGGAATGGTGTCATTCCGGGCCAGATCCGGAAACTGGCGAAAAAAGGCCGTCACGCCGGATCAAGCCCGGCAGGACGGCCTTGCGTCGCGTTGGCTCCAGGCGCGTAAGCTACCGATAACATACCTGTTTCTCTGCGATTGCTTGTTCATTATCGATCATTGATGAATAATCCTTGTCGGCAATCCCCCACCCACTCACCAAGTATACTTCACCGTATAGTTCACCACCGCCTCACCATCGGGGGCCACTGTGACGGGGAAATGGATCGTTCGAGAATCCTCCCTGGTCCACTTGGCGCTGGTTTGCAGGATATCCCAATTCACCCAGCGATACATCCGCTCCTGGGCTGTCACTGTTACCGCCTCCTTTTTGTGGTTGCGGATTTTAATTTCGATCGTCTCGCTCATCGTCTTTCGGGAGGTGTCCACCTTGAAGTCCACCTGCCTTCGCTCCCCTACCACGTCGAACGCCCGGCCCAGTTTCACCAATACTTTTTCATCCTTCGGTGTGTGCTTTATCACATCCTCGCCGATGAACTCCAGGGAGCCGTCATCGATGTCCACCTTGCTCACCCGGATCCGCCCGGCGGGAAGAGGCATCCCCATCCCGTTATTCTTCGCGTTGAGAAGCTGCAGGTACACATCCACGCTTTTTACCTCCTGGCCGAAGGAGGCGTCGGTCACCGGGTGGTCGTAGTAGCCCTGGAACGGGACTCCTGCATACACCATCAGCTTGTCCACCGGCACGCCCTTGACCGGAGAGAAGAGCTCTATCTGTTTGGTGGAGTTCTCCGGCAGAGTAGTGGGCCTGCCCAGGGTGTATAGGTGGTACTCGAAAAAGGACTTCTCAGCAAAACCTTCCGCCTCCTCTCTTATAGATCTGTCACGCTTCGCCTTGTACGCCAGACCCACCGCCTGGGGTCTTGCGGGCGCCCGGTTGACCTCGCCCGCCACCAGCTTCAGCCAGGCGTCTTCATAGGTGGCGCCGGTGCGGTTGATCACGCTCACCCACGCGCTCAAGTCCAGAAAGCCATGGTTGGCGTCCTTGCCATCAGAGTAGACCAGGTTATAGTCGGCCCACCAGGTGATGCCGCCGGTCTCGTAGGTCACCCTTGCCCGGTGAGCCCCCGGTTTTTTGGAGACCACATCCCACATCAGCGTCGGCTTGGTGATCAGCCCGCCGGGGAGGTCCGGGTAAAGCACATTCTGGAAAGAGCGGACCACCCGCACCCCGCCCTTGTCGTCCAGCAAGGTGACGGAGCCGCCAGCGGAGCTTATCAACTTGCCGGTGTAGGATTGCACCTTGTCCCCCACGATCTGCTCCACAGTGATTTCCTTGTCGATATAGCGCTCCATCAGCTTGTTCTGATCCACCAGGTCGAACTGATAATTCTGCTCCAGCACTTTCGTTCCCGCAGGATCGGTGAGCGAAGTGAAGCTGACGGTGGTGGGGTCGATGAACGCCGCCACGTCGGAGAACCGAAGCTGGCTGAGTTGGCTATCGATGCGGATGTCGCGATCCTGCTTGATAATGGCATAGCCGGGGATCTGCCAGTTGTAGCCTGTTCCTCTTCCATATGACTGGGGGAGCGGCCTGTACATATCCGCCTGGATGGCCCCCGGCCCGGCCTTGCTGTAAATGGTCAGAGCCGTTTTCGGTTCGGCGGCCAGGGCGCCGTTGGCAAAGGCCATTGCCGTCACAAAAATCACCAGCCCGGTCCGCCTGGCTATGGTCATACATTCACTGGTTATCATGATCCACCTCCGTGTAATTAATTTCTTGGAGCCAGCCTATCTGGTTCAAAGCACCTCTGGGTAACGGTTCGGCGCCGTTATTGTGATGATTTCGTCACGATTCTTCTCTCTTGTCCGGGTCCACATATCGAAGCAATATCCACCCGATGATCACATTGATCCCCAGCGAGAGAACCGCCAACCGGTGCTGCATGGTTCCGCCGAGGGGAGTGAACAGCGCCACGGTGATCCCCCACAGCATCGGGCCCATGATAGCGGCCGCCTTTCCAGCCAGGTTGAACAGCCCGAAGAATTCCCCCACCCGCTCCGGCGGCGCCAGCTGCGTGAGCAAGGTTCTGCCGGCAACCCATACTCCCCCCATGGAAAGGCCCGCCAGTATCCCCACAGACCAGTACATGGCCTGGTTTACCGCGGAAGCGGCCACCACCACGGTGAGCAGCCATATGGCGCAAAGGATTTGCATAGTCTTGTGGGCGCCGATCCTGTGGGTGAGTTGCCCCCATATAAAGGCCCCCGCCACGGCCATCAGGATGGCCACGGTCTGGAATCCGGTCAGCGCCGCGCCTTCCATCCCCATCACCTTCTTGGCATAGACGCTCATGAAGGCGATCACCGTGTTGACACAATCGAGGATGAAAAGATTCGCCAGCAGGAATATGAAAAGGTTTTTGCGCTCCCGGGCGGCGCGGAATGTGGCGGCCAGCTTGTAAAAAGCCTGGCGTATCGGCTCGCCCAATGGTTTTTTCTCCTGAACCTTATCATCCTTCACCAGGATGAAAACAGGTATCGAAAATAGCATGAACAACAACGCCACCGGAATGAACGCCGCCTGCCTTCCATATTCGATAGCGATGGGGGTGGCCACCGCCAGGCCGATTACGGCGCCCAGATAGCCTAAAGCCACCCCGAAACCGGCTACCTTGCCCATGGACGCCCCGCGGGAAACCGAGGGCAACAGCCCATCGTAAAACACCAGCGCCGCCTGGTAGCAGTAGTTGGCCACCGCGAAGAGGATGAGGCCGGACCATAGCGAATCGACCACGCCCATGGCCGCCGTGGCCAGAACGCATCCGGAGGTGATGATGAGCAGAGGACGGATGCGCCTCCCCGTCTGGTCCGACAACGCGCCCAGCAGCGGCACGGTGAGAGCCACCATCAGCATGGAGATGGAAGTGGGGATTGCGACGTATATGTCCTGGGCGCCATGGTCCTCCGTCACCCATAAGGGGAAGTATCTGCTCACCACAACCATGGAGAATATGGTGTTGGCGAAATCGTACATGGCCCATGCGGTGATGGCCGCCCTGTTGCGTTTTCCCTCGATTACTTCATCTTGGTCCATGATCCCTCCCTTGAATGGAGCATTATACTGGAGCCTCTTCCCTTTTTGGTCATTGGTTTTCCCGGCGGGGATCCTGCTGGAAAGTCTTAAAATGGGCGTTAAAGCTTTTTTTCCACCTCGGGAGTTTGGTAAAATGACAACCTATGAACGCGGTAACTCTTGTTTTCACTGCCATCCTCCTGTTCACCATAGCCTACAGGTTCTATGGGTTGTTCATAGCCACCAGGGTCCTGGGTGTTGATGTGAGCAGGCCCACCCCCGCCGAGCGCATGGCGGATGGGCACGATTATGTGAAGACCAATAAATATGTCCTCTTCGGCCACCATTTCGCCGCCATCTCCGCCGCAGGGCCATTATTGGGTCCGGTGCTGGCGGCGCAATTTGGTTTTCTTCCCGGCGCCTTGTGGATATTGATCGGCGCGGTGCTGGCCGGGGCCGTACACGATATGGTGATTCTCTTCGCCTCCGTCCGCCACAACGGGAGCAGCCTGCCAAAGATCGCCGAACATGAGATCGGCAGAACTACCGGCCATGTGGCCTCGGTGGCGGTGCTTTTCATTCTGATCCTGGCCATGGCGGGGCTCTCCATAGCCATGGTAAACGCTTTGTACGACAGCGGGTGGGGG
>Ga0224496_10001212_pt1 | contig 16363 bp, 14 predicted proteins | sample SF_Jul11_sed_USG_2_FD_168127 | JGI IMG/M metagenome (GOLD analysis project Ga0224496, IMG submission 168127) | Sediment microbial communities from San Francisco Bay, California, United States - SF_Jul11_sed_USGS_8_1 | ecosystem: Environmental > Aquatic > Marine > Sediment | place: USA...
AAGATCCGCCTCAGTAATCACACTGCCATCAGCCTTGTGCGTACGCTTTACATGGGTAAACCGTGGCAGTAATTCTTCTCTGGCGGCAGAAATAATGATTTCTTTGAGTTGTTGTATCTGCAACTTGATCATGGTTGTATTTTCTCTGGTTTAATCTGTACTATTCAATTTTTTAATGCAAAATTCAACTCATAAGAGAACTTTATTCTATCCTGGGTTACTAACCGGACGCCTGACAGGCCGACATCTTGCCGATAAAGCATGATGATCGATAAAAATTCTGCTTAATTGTGAGATGAGGTAATATGTTAATGATTCATTTGCTGGCAAAACGCATTGTAGAACACCCCTTTTTCACGCCCGTCATTATTGGTTTTATTCTGTTAAGTGCCATTGTCCTGGGGCTCGAAACCTCGCCATCGCTTCATGCAAACTATGGCCATTGGTTCGAGTTGAGCCATCAATTGATTCTAGCCATATTTATTATTGAAGCACTCCTCAAAATTACTGCCGTGGCACCACACTTTAATCGTTATTTCGGTGATGGCTGGAACCTGTTTGATTTCAGCATCATTCTGCTGGCCTTAGTTCCTGCAACCGGTGAACTTGCTATGATTGCCCGCCTGGCTCGACTATTACGAGTATTACGGCTGGTTTCTGCGCTACCGGAATTACGGCTGATCGTCACAACGCTAATACGCAGTATCCCCAGCATGGGACATATCATTATATTAATGTCGATCATTTTTTACATCTATGGGATCACCGGCTTTCATTTGTTTAGCGACCATGATCCGCAACATTGGGGCAGTCTTGGGATATCATTACTTACTCTGTTTCGCGTTGTCACACTGGAAGACTGGACAGATGTTATGTATATAGCGATGGAACTCTCTGAATGGGCATGGATCTATTTTGTCAGCTTCGTCATAATCGGCACGTTTGTCGTGATCAACCTGTTTATTGCGGTAGTATTGAATAACCTGGAACAAGCCAAGGCAGAACGACTGGATGAACTACGCAAACCTGCATCAAAGGAAGAATTAATAAAAATAATTACAGAAACACAGGCGACGTTGAAAAAGTTACAACAACGAATGGAACAGGCTGAATAAACAGTCTGATAGAAGCCGTGATATAAATCAGCCCTTATAACTGATCAGACATTCTCAATATGCTGATTTAATATGACTCATCCCAGAGTAGGGCCTGCTCCAGATGCTCAATTTTGTATTGTTGCTCCTTAAGAATCACTTTTACTACATCGCCCAGTGAAACCATTCCAACCAGTTTTTTATTTTCAATTACCGGCAAATGTCGGCAATGATTTTGTGTCATGACAGCCATGCATTCCTGCATATCCTTATCAGGAGTGGTATAAAAAACTTTTTCAGTCATGATGTCCTTGACCCGGGTTTCCTTTGATGAGCGCCCTTTGAGAAATACTTTTCGTGCATAATCCCGTTCAGAAACAACCCCCACCAGCTTGTCACCCACCACGACCGCCAGCGCCCCGACTTCCCTGGTTTCCATGAGCTGCAATGCATCAAAAACCATACTATCAGGTGATATAGACCAGACTTCTTTACCCTTTTCACTTAATAAATTTGCAACTTTTGTCATCATGCTCTCCTCAATCTATGTCAAAATCAATGCTGGCATTAAAATACAGTATAGTTATTTCAACCATCAAGAATATGCTGAGTTACCCGGATATTAGATCCTATACACATAATTTTGGTAATCGTACCACCAATAACTTATAATATTTCCCTTGTTGAGTCCATTTATATGATGCAGGGTTCGGATAATGTCCATTAACACCTTAATTGATAAAATTAAAACCAGGCCGGACGAACTGGAATTTGAAGACGTTATTCAGGTTATCGAATCACATTATCATTATTTTCCAACCACATTTACTAACGGTATGGGTGCAACAATGGTGCATAATGCAGCAGGAACTAATGAAGGTTCCTGCAAAATATTTGCCTTTGCATTACAGAATAAACTTAATAAAAGTGAAACCCTGGCCTGCTTTGGAAAATATTATCGAGATGATGTTCTGCAACATCCTGATAACACCGACCATGCTAATATTCGTAATTTTATGCAATATGGCTGGAACGGTATAAAATTTGAAGAGGAAGCCCTCTCCCGGAAATAAGCCTTTTAAATACTTTTAGTTATATAGTGCATGCTTATTCAGGTACACAGGATGGTTTTCTTAATATATACCAGACTGTATATAACATGACTGTTCCGATCATCATATTTCCCCACCACGGCATATTGGTATAGACGACAATATAAAAATAACTCAATGACATCATACCTACTGATGCCACTTTCGCCACTGGCGGAACAACTCTATATTCGAACCATTTTTGTAACGGCGGCCCAAATATACGATGAGAATAAAGCCAGTTGTGAAAACGAACCGAACTTTTGGAAAACATCCAGAGTGCCAGTATCATAAATGGTGTCGTTGGTAATACCGGTAAAAACACACCAATTACACCCGCTCCTAAAAAGAGCCAGCCAAAAATAAAATAGACTGTTTTAAATGGCCACATAACACACGACACTTAACCGATAACTAATAAATACCTGGCTTTCCTAACAGCATATCCATAAACCGCTGTCTTAATGTTGAATCATTTTTACGATAAAAATCATAATTAACGTGCTTATCATGATTTTTTAAATTCAGGGTGACTGCCCACAATGGATCGGTGCTAGTCGGCAACATACTATAGCGTATATCACCCAACAACTCAGGCTGCTGTGGGTGCAGCGCAATATAACCATCAACCAGTAATTTAAACCGCATGACATCCTGATATAACCGACTATCTTTGGGCACGTTTATTAAATCACGCTCGGGTTTAAAAACAGGTAATGATGAACCTTCATATATAATTGGCTCACTCACCAAACCTACTCGTATTGCATCAACATGAATTTCATCATTAGAAATATAGGACGAGCGCCACAAAACAAGATTACCCATTGTCGGTTTAATGACAGCACGCTCAATAACGTGACCTCGATTTTGCGCCAGCGCCAATACTAAAGATTGAGCCTGATAATGCTGGAATGTTCCCAATAAAAGATAACAGGTACAAAATATTAAACCACTCTTTGCAAACCGTGCCTGTCTTTTAAATACGGCAATCAATACGGCGATCATCAAAACAACAGTGAAAACGGGATCAAGAACCGAAATAATATTTAAAGAAATACGTTCATCATACAATGGCCAGAATAAATACGTACCGTAGCTGGTGCAGGTATCAATAAAACCACTCAGGCTAAATCCCAGTACGGCAAAGAGATACAATCTGGCAAAGCTTAGTGACTTACGAAAAAAAGGCCACAACAATAGCGCCGCAATTAAAGCACCCAAAGGTATAAAAAATATAGAATGGGTAAAATGTCGGTGGTATTCCAACATTAACAAAGCATCCGTGGATGACTGGATCAAAACATCCAGATCGGCCAGTAAACCAGAGAAAAAACCGATAATCATGGCCTGACGCGCTTCTTTCGGCTGCGCAACAGTCTGAGCCATTGCCGCCCCCAACAGGCCCTGGGTTAAAATATCCATACACTATTCCAGCTAATTGTAAAAAACCATTGCATCTAAACTATACCTGCTCAAATCAATAAAACTAATTTAACTCGCGAACAACCCTGAACCCGGTATCATCACTTTTACGGGTAGGAAAATCTCGCCAGCGGTTGGCTGAACGAATTTCTTTTGCCGGAAAACTCCATGCCCCACCCCGTATAACCCGTTTACCACAACCGGATTTATCAACAATGCTGGCATTAACAGGCGCATCAGCAAAACTGGATTGCAGACAGTCCGCAACCCATTCAAACACATTGCCCGCTGTATCATGGATCCCGAAGGCATTTGGCAAAAATCTACCCACTGGTGCGGTTTTTTCACCATCCCAGAGCGAACCACAACCTTCACAGTTAGCTTTTGCTTTGTCAATTTCGTTCCCCCACCAGTATCGTGATGTTGTTCCGGCACGTGCCATATATTCCCATTCGCTGTCACTGGGGAGCCGATAAGTCTGACGTGTTTTACGGCTCAGCCATTGGGTATAGGCAACCGCATCATCCCATGAAACATTAATGGCCGGGCGCAGTCCTCTGCCCCAGCCTGAATCATCCGGTTTACTACGACGGGTATCATCACAAAAGCGATCATATTCCTCAAATGTAGTTTCATAAATACCTACAGCAAAAGCTTTAGGTTTATTACTGACTGTCGGCTTCTCATCAGTATCACCATCACCCTGAAGATCACCTTTTATATAACGGCCACCTCTTAATACAATCAATTCAGGACCTAATGTTCCATCCACCATGCGATCCTGTAGCAAACTGGCCGGCGTTATATGACGACGATAATTATAATCTGCCCTGTCATTTTGATAATTAACTTTATATGCAAGAGTGACTAACATGTCGACCGGCACCGTTACCTGTTGCCCATAACGAGTCTGAATAACAAACTGTTTGACCGTCATTAACTCACCCTGAATGATCTGACCATCATTAAGGGTCACCTGCGTTTTAATTTCTCCTTGATCCATTAAACTGGCAAAATCCAGTACATGTATGTCCTCAAGAACAATATGATGAATTCCGGTGTCTGATTTCATCAACAGATCATTCAATTCTATATCTGCCATAAACCGATCACCATTACGAAGTTCTACAACATCAGTGGCAATATGCTTACGCTTACGAAGTTGATGCTGATTAAATTTAATCTCTGCAATGTCATCCGTATGCAGAGGTAACATGGGTTGCAGGTTACGCAGAATAACAACTTCCCCTCCCTCCAGTTGGCCGCTGAAGTGATCACCCAGGTGAGTTATAATCCGATCCGGAGTAGATTGTGTTCCGATATGCAATTCCGCCATCATTAGATAAGGAATAGCGACCGTACCGTATTCCGTTTTTAGCACAAACGTTTCATGTGCGACCGTACCATGGTGATAATCACCATTTTTCATCATAACCAGATCAAAACCTGTACTCTGACCTGTGCCCTGATACGCCTGACTTTGATGGTAAAATACGAAACCTGTGATAAATATAAGCAATATACGTAGACGCATAGCCATCATATTCCTGTTTTATTTTCAGCGTGACTGAGCCATTAGTTTAGAGTATTGAGCTTTTTTTTACACCTACATAACACATGGCAATATACATATTAGTAAGGCATTTTATTCAGTCCTAATTGGCGATAAATGCACCCGTACTCTATTAAAAATTCCCATATAGATTTACAATAACCCCATATTTTTTCTGAATTATCAGCAAATTACAGCATATTTAATTTAGCTGGCTATAATTAATCTATAACCATAACGGGGGCCGATTATGCCTTTTACCAACGAACAAATTACGGAAATGGAAGTTTTACTCCACTACAATATTGACAACACCCTTGAGGGCATCAAAGTCCACAAAACAGCACGGCCTGAAGTTATTGAAGCAACTCGACGTCTTTATCAGAAGGGGATGCTTACACTGGAAGATGGTGGCTATCTGACTGATCTTGGCCACGAAACAGCTGAACATGCACAGGCATTGTTAACCCTGCTAGCGCCGCCACAAATTGCCTGATGCGTAAAAGGGCTCCTCGTAGAATGGTTTTGTATCAATGAAAAATGTACTCGCCATTCTCACCCTGGTCATTGCCATAAGTGAAATTTTCACAATGGCTTTAATGTCATTGTTTGAAGTTGAATTGTTCTGGGCCTGGCTACCCGCGCTTTTTGATGCTTCAGTTGTATCACTGGTTGCAATTATTGCTTCCAATATCATGGTTAAACGCTCAATCATTCAGCTGCATGGCGCGGGCAGGCAGGAATGGACTCAATTAAAAATTGGTAGCATTGTCTTCGTGAGCGAAGCCATTTTGATGCTGGTTCTTCAAACTTTACCCTTCCCGTTGAATTACTGGCAGGCATTAGTCCTTGATGTCACCGGCCTGAGCCTGATTTCATCTTATCTAATATGTCGGCTGGTATTCAAACCTTATTCAAAACCTGAGGAATATAAAACAAGCAGTGTCAATAGCACCCCCATAATTACTGCCAATATTCTCGGCTATATCAGCTTTATGGTCCTGCTGTTAATGATCCTGTTCAGCAGTTATAAACAACAGCTACAAGTTCATCAGACTGATATTGAATCCAGGGAAGCCAATGAGCTATATCTTGCGAAAACCACTCTTTCTGAACAACTGCACCATGCCTCACTTGATCTGCTGGTTCTGGCTAAACAAAGACACATGCAAGGATTAGTCAATGGTGATAATTTCATGGCCATTAAACTGGCTGATGATTTCAAACGGCTCATTGAAATAAAGGGCTATTTCAGTCAAATCCGGTTTCTGGATCTACATGGCAAAGAAGTCATCCGTGTTCAAACAAAAGATGGCAAAACCAGTATTATTCCACCTTCACAGCTACAGGACAAAAGCCAACGCTATTATTTTCAGGAGAGTATCAAACTGAGAGAAGGAGAAATTCATATCTCTCCGCTTGATCTCAATATCGAACATGGACAAATTGAAATTCCATTTCAGCCCGTGCTGCGTCTATCTACCCCCATTCCAGATATAAATGGCAAAATAAGTGGCGTACTGGTAATAAATCTAAGTGGCAAGCAAATACTGCAAACACTTCAAAAAGCGGATGATTCATGTATCGGTAAGTTGATGATGTTAAATGAGGCGGGTTACTGGCTTTACGGTGAGCCGGATAAATCGGCGTGGGATTTTATGTTCAAAAAAGATTCTCACATTAGTATGCAAAATTATGATCCTGAGATATGGAAAAGAATCGAACTGACTCCTGGTGGTACAATAAGAAATGATAAAGGTTCCTATGTCTTTGACGAATTTGAATTTGCTTCAGATACAATCTTGTCTCGCCATATAACAAACCACTCGCATCAAGAACACATCCATCACTGGCCAAAATGGAAGTTAGTCAGCTTTATTCCTGAGCATATAATTAAAGAGCAAATAAAGCCTGTACGTTACCTGATGAGCATGCTTTACATTGCTGTCGTCATCCTGGCGGCTATTGGCACCTTTATTGTTACTCGCGCCATGCAAAAACACCAGCAAGCCGAAGTACAGATCACACAATTGGCATTTTATGATTCATTAACAGGCTTAACTAATCGTCAGCTTTTTTACGAAAAACTTCGACTAGAGGTCAAGCATGCACGTCGCCAAAACCATATCCTGGCGCTAATGTACCTGGATCTTGATCATTTTAAACCAGTCAATGACGAACTTGGGCATGAGGCCGGTGATGCCATCTTACAGGAAACAGCGCAAAGACTGGGTATATGTTTACGCGACACTGATACCATTGCTCGCATAGGGGGAGATGAATTTGTTGTAATATTACCCAGAGCTACCAGCAAGGATGAAATTGCAAATATTGCCCAACGTATTATCGATAGCTTTAATGTACCCTTTCATATTAATAATCAGAAACGTCACATTGGTATCAGTATTGGTATTAGTCTTCTCTCTGATGAAGATGAGAACATTGACGAACTAATCCATCGGGCTGATCAGGCTATGTACAAGGTCAAGCAAAGCAGCCGCAATGATTATGCCTTTGCTGATTAGGCCTGTAGGTACGCCTTCAGGCATTCGCAACTCTTAAATTAATAAATAATATCGCCATCTATACAAATTTGTACGTCTGAAGCATACCTACAGATAAATAATCTTTTCATGTACTGTTCTTTAATTTCAGCAAAAAATTTAATTACTGACATCAGACATACTCACTTTTTTCATTTGCGTGAGAATAGTTTCCTCATAAAAGAACGAATATCATGGCCGACCGCCAATGTTGCAGGGATCGTAATTAATGTCACCCCGGTTGCAAACATCAGGCCCCATGATAATGATAATGCCATCGGCGAGACAAAAGGATCCATTCCTCCCCAGCCATAAGCAGTGGGTAATAACCCTACTACCGTTGTAGTCGCCGTCAGAAGTACCGCTCGCAATCGACGACGGCCAGCCAGCATAATTGCATCATAGACTGCCATACCCTGTTGTCGGGCACGTTGAATAAAGACCAATAAAACCAGAGAACTGTTCACCACAACACCGGTCAGTGCCACCATGCCAAGACTGGAAAAAAATGAAAGCGGCATGGGTCTCCAGAATATATCATGCAGATAGAAACTGATAATGATCCCAATGGCACCAAAAGGTATAGCCAGCATCACAATAAATGGATAAATCATATTATTAAACTGAATAGCCAGAATAAAGAAAATAGCCACCAGGGCAAAACTAAAAGCAACAATCAGACTAATAAACGATTCCTGATTTTTTTCTTCTTCACCACCATACTTCACTTTGACTTTGCCCAGCAATTCACCTTGCCATTCTTTCTCGCTGCCGCGTATTTTTTTGTTCAACGTCAAACTGGACAGTCTGGCTGTATCGACATCGGCAACTACATTCACTACCCGTATTCCTTCTTTATGTCTGATAGTAGTAAATCCTGGATATTGTTCAAAGCTGGCGATTTTGTGCAAAGGCACAAGTCCATCACGTTTATTGGGGATCAACAATTGACCAAGTTGTTTAAGTTCATCCTGCTTATTTTCAGGAAAACGTATGGTGACATCAACCTCTTCCGTACCTCGTCGAATGTTGGATACGACCAGTCCACCAACTGCAGCTCGGACATGTTGTGAAGCTGTTGCCAGATCCACTCCGGCATAGGTCGCCAGTTCACGGTTTAATACTACATGTAATTCATCATCACCTTGCTTCAGGCCGCTATCAATCGTAGTGACACCCTCAATATTTTTTAAATATTCCATGAGCTTCATTGCAGCCTGTTCACTGGCTTGATCATCATAACTGGATATTTCTGCTTCAAGCGCACGTCCAACTGGAGGTCCAGGGCGAATCTCAGTAAAGGCAATATCAAAATCAGGAAACTTCTGTTTCAGGACATTTGAAATGTTGTGCATGTCATCCAAAGCATCGTGTTCAGGGCGGCTAACGGCAGGAACATAAATTGTTCGAATCTGCCCATAGCGACTACCCCGCTGAGTCAGCGGATCACCCTGATCAACGGATACATCACCACTCTGTAATAAAGTAGCATCAAGATACTCTGTATTGATGTGCTGACGCATTTCGCGATCAACCTGACGCAAGTTTTCACGCATCGTTTCCAGGCTGGTACCGGGAGAGGCCGTAACACGAACAATAAATTCATCAACACCTACAGGTGGAAATAATAAAAATGACATACTGGTTTTAGCGAGCACAAATGATCCAATTAACATGGCAAAAGAAAGGACCACCGTTATCCAGCGAAAACGCAAGGCCTTATCAAGTATCCAGCCATAGGTATCCTCTAAAGCAACCAGCCAGGCACGCTCCTTAGGATGTTTATTCGGGTTAGTCACATGAGCAACATGGCTTGGCAGGATCAAAAACGATTCCAGCCAGGACAAAAATAATAAAGTAATAACGACTATCGGTATTGCAATAATAAATTTACCAATAATACCCGACATAAACATCATCGGAACAAAAGCGGCAATGGTTGTCATAATGGTTGTTGTGACAGGACCAAGAAGCTCCATTGCGCCTTTAACTGCGGCCTGATTGGGGTGCAAACCCTGTTCCATATGCCAGGTAATGTTCTCACCAATAATAATAGCATCATCCACCAGCATACCCAGCACCATGATAAAACCCATCATTGAAATAAGATTCAGGGTCACTCCGTTACTATATAAAATAAACATCCCGGTCATAAAAATGATGGGCAAACCCCACGTCGTCGTCATCGCAACGGAAAAACGCAAAAATAGTAATAAGGAAACAAATACCAGAGCCAACCCGACAATACCGTTATTGGTAAGCACCCCTAAACGCATGCGTGCAAAACGTGAAAAATCCTGAAAGGTCGAAACCTGTATCGAGTCACCATAACGTTTGGGAATAGTATCGATATATTCATTGATTTTATCGACGGTATTAATAATGTCAGCATCCGCTTTTTTAAGCACCAGAATGGCCAGCGCAGGTTCTCCGGCTACATCGTGTAATGTAGCCGGTTCCTGCAACGATTCTGTAATGGTAGCAACATCGCCAAGACGTAATACATTGCCACGTTCATTGGCACGTAATACCAGATTGGCCGCATCTTCACTATTGGAAAACTCACCCACAATACGTACTGCTTTCTGACCATCAACAGTATTAATATCACCGCCAGGGGTATTCAAATTCCAGTTTTTTAGTGCCGTAGAAATTTCACCGACTGAAATATGTTCTTTTGCCATGTGCTCAGGGTCAAGAATAATACGGATCTCAGCTTTACGATCACCAATAACCTGGACTCGCGCAACACCCTCTATAGCCAGCAAATCATCTTTTATATTATCGCCCAGTCTTTTTAATGCCAGATCATCAATTGTTGCAGAGACTGCCAGCCGAATAATAGGAAATACTGCACCATCAATTTCTGTCACATAGGGATCGGAAGGTAAATCCACAGGAAGTTTTGCACGATCAACCGCCAGTGACACTTCGCTGGACAAACGTACACGATTGGAAGAATTTGGATCGACTTCAAGCCGAATACGGCCCGAACCGGGAAACGACATTGACATCATGGTATCAATACCATTGAGTGCACGCAGTTCCTGCTCTATCGGTGTAATAACCAGCTGTTCTATTTCACCGGGAGATGCGCCAGGATACGCCACTTCAATTTGAATAACATCGAGATTAACATTGGGAAAAGCTTCACGGTTCATCAGCCAGATCGAAGTAACCAGACCTAATATAAAAAGAAATATAGAAACCAGATTGACAACAAGGCTACGTTCGACCAGAAAACGAATAATAGCAGTCATACTTATTTACCCTCTTCTGGTTTATCTGACTCTAAAAGTACATGTTCAGATAAATTAATCGATGCCCATAAACGGCCACGTAATAAATTTAACTTCTGATAACGTCGCGCCAGTTCAATCCGTTGTAAATCCAGCAGTAGCTCCGCAACCGATAACTGTGATTCAAACAGAATTAACTGGTCTGTTTCACTTCGACCTGAACGATAACGCTGGTTTGCTTCTTTTAATTTCTTTTGCTCACTGCTAACGCTACTGTTATATGCTTTTAAGGCCGCCTCGCCTGCACTAAACTCGGCCAGTAAACTGGCTAAATCATATTGCAGGTCTTCTTCTATCTGCTGTTTATCCTGTAAAGCCATGTCTCGATCAAGTCTGGCCTGATACACAATAGCATCTACGCCGCGCTTATCCATTGCCTGACTGTATTCCATACGTACACCACCCACAATTTCTGAGTCATCAATATTACCCGTAGCCGTATTCCCCTGACTGTTCCTGCCGCCTGCGAATAAAACCAGATCGAGCTGATCCTTGCTTGCATCATTACTAGTGTTAATGGCACTTTCTGCCAGTTGCACGCGAGCAATAATACTTTTTAATGAAGGACTATATACTTTGACTTCATTATATAAACGCTGGAAATCAGCAACAGAAATACTTAATGAAGATTCTAGTGATGTTTTAATCTCCGCATCCCATTGCCTGCCCATTAAACGATTTAATGCCGTGCGTTGTTGTTGCCACGCCATTTGTAAACCTCGTTGTTCTGCCTGTTTGCTATGCAATTGTGCGCTGACCTGTAATAAATCCTTGTCTTCGGATATACCCAGGCTGGCTCGATCCTTATTGTATTGATATAGACGTTGTGTCCTTTCTATTGCCAGTTCTGCATTACGTAAACGTACCTGCGTTGTAGCCGCTGCAAAATACAGTTCCATGATTTGCCCGGCCATCTGGTCATAGAGTTTGGTCTGCTCGGCTCTGGTCATCATCAGGCTGGCCTCAGCGCTAACCAGTCCCTGCTTATACGCTGGATTGTCCGCACCTTTTTGAAGAGGTTGACGATAATTGAGGTCAATGCTGGTTTTAGTTACCGGATTTGGCGTAGCCGGGCTAAACGCAGACTCTGCATCTTCATGCGCCACACTAGCCTGAATAGAAACAGTTTCACCTTCTTCAAGCTTACGGGATAAATTACCTGACACATCATATTTATCCGTTGGCGTGCCAAACAGTGAAACATTTCTTGCCACACCGGCCTGTGCACCTAATTGCCAACCCAACTGACTCTGCACTTTTTCTGTTTCAAGTCTTGCTCGTTCGACCTGCATGGCTGCGGTTTTAAAAGAAGGATAGTGATCAATAACATTCTGAATCACCTGTTCCAGCGTCATATTTTGCCCCTGGGCATTTATATTTTGCTGGCCTTGCGCATTGGAAACAGAAGCGCAAAAATTAAGAATGAAGATTGTTATAGAAATTATTTTTATTATTTCTTTCATGTTATTTTCGCTTTATTTTTTAAGTCCTTTGAGCAGAAACTGGATATGAAGTTCAAGATAATTCCGATCAAAATTATCCTCATCGAAGGCTTCGAGTGAATGCATCCAGATACTGGCATGAACCAGCGGCGCGATCACCAGACGGGCCGCCGCAACCGGATCACATTTTATAAATTCCCCCTTCCGGATACCGTATTCAATGACTTTAACAAAGGTATTACGGGATCGAATGGCTACATTCTGCATAAAAAATTTCGCCATCTCAGGAAAGTTACCCGACTCTGAAATCACCAGTTTAGGGATCGCCGAGAGCTTTGTTTCAATCACAGACTGCCACCAGCCAGTCGCCAATTCACGAAGCAGGTCTTCCGCCGAGCCCTGATAGTTATCGATTAAATGCTCATTCTGATCCAGTTGCGGCTCAATCATCTCGTGCACCAGAGACTCAAAAATGGCTTCCTTATTTTCGAAATACAGATACAGAGTCCCCTTAGAAATACCCGCCTTTTTCGCCACATCACACATACGCGTCGCGGTAAACCCCTTCTCACTAAACAACGCCAGTGCAGCATCCATAATTTCCTCGGGGCGCGCTTCTTTACGCCGCCGCCACCGACAGGGACTGGAAGATTTAAGGGGACAACTTACCATTTTAGACTCGGACAATAAATGAACAGAAAGTCAGTTATTTAACAACATAAATGACCCACTGTCCATTAGTGAATGCCCTACGCCAGTCAATTAATGCGTTAATTCTGTCCGCCAGTAAAAGGAAAGTTCGCTGCTATTATTTTGATCTGGTAGGATTAATTCAAACCAAATAAATAATATTAAATATAGAATCTGCCACTCAGACAATATTCGAAAAAAGACACGTTCGGTGTATGTCACTGTTGGACGTAAACACAAGCTATGATAACAATCAAAGAAATTGAAATAGATAATTACCGTTCAATCGTAGGTAAGCCATTAGATATCATATTTAATAATTATAATATAATTGTCGGCCCAAATAATTCAGCCTGGTAGGGTGGGCACGATTTTTGTGCCCACGCTGAACTCAACCCATAACACAGCCATTCCCCACTTTAAAAAGAGAAGTTGAATAAAGGAGATGGAGGAATTAAATATTGACCAACACTAAGAAACGGTTAAAGTATAATCCCTCCGTTACCGGGGGCCCCACAAAATAAGACAAGTAATTCTCCTTAATTTAACAACTTATCAAGCGACCTTGTCCTGCCATATTGTATTATTTAATAATTACGTTCGTCCTGAGCTTGTCGAAGGGCAACGTAATTACAGCTCACTTTTCGTAAATTGCATGTTCATACTTCGACAAGCTCAGCACGAACGGTTGTATGTAATTATTTTATCCCTACATGATTGTTTTTGATCATTATTTTTGCGGGGTTGCCTCAGCCTCCGTCCCCTTCAACCATGAATTCAGGTACGCCTGAAGGCGAACCTACGGGGCTAGTCCTGTGCATTCTACCGAGTGATGAAAAAACCAGGCTGTGTTGTCTAGATGTTATTTGTGTTGGTTTGAATATGTAATATAAATTCAGCTCTGTTAATCGGTTTTGTCAACATGGCCTTGATCCCATATTCAATGTTTTACATTGTCTCCAATGTGGCGTTATAGCCACTGCAAAGAATAATCGGGAAATGGGGACGGGTTTTATATATATCTTTAGCCCGTATGTGAATTATAGAAAATATAAAAAAACCGGCGGTATCCCGTTTTATGTACAACAAGTAGGCGCCAGCCTTAATGAAGTTATCAAAACAAAAATAGATGGTTTATCAATCTGGATAATTGATGGAAAAGAACAGGTATGACAAAGGGGTAAAATATTTCAGCATGGTCTCCTGGAAACCCTGGTTCCGTCCTTGGACCCTGGACCCTGATTTTTTAACTGGACTGGCTGGTGACATCGACAAATAAAGTCAGACGTTGACCCGGTTGCAGATATTTGCCGACAGGTAAATCATTCCAGCGCCGTAACTGATTAACACTCACACGGAAACGTTGTGAGATCAGTGCCAGTGAATCACCCTGCCTTACACGATATCCGATTCGTTTGGTGATCTCACGTTTGGGAGGAATAACCAACTCACCCGGATCATTGTGCGATACACTTTTGCCTGTTTGTGACCAGATAACCAGCTTCTGTCCCGGAACCAGGGTATCGCGAGGAGCCATTCCATTCCACTTCGCCAGTTGACGTACACCAACCTTATGTAATGTTGCTAAATCCCAGAAAGTATCGCCCTGTTGCACAATATGGGTGACCTTAACTCCCTCACGAGGAAGACTCTGTACATTGTTCTTACGTTGGTTTGCACTTAAACGATAATTGCTCATGCTTTTACTGGCAACGGGAATAGTCAGGCTTTTCCCTGCTCCTATCTCGGAACCTCTTATGTGATTAACCTTTTTAATACTGCTAATACTAGTGTGATATTTATTCGCAATAGTACTGAGTGTTTCACCATTTTTAATTTTATGCCGCACCCAACGGATCCGATCCTCCTTAGGTAATGCTGTAAAGGCATTACGGAAGATATCGACTTTGTCTATTGGCAATAATAAATAATTTTCACCATCAGGATCAGTCGCCCAGCGATTGTAACCGGGGTTCAGTTGATACAACTCATCAAGTTCTATTTCTGCCATTTCGGCTGCCTTGGCAAGATCAATCTGGCTTTCAATGGCCACCCGCTCAAAATAAGGTTCATCCGGAATTGTCGGCATATTCAGATTGTATTTTGCAGGCTTGCTAATGAATTCTTTCAGCGCCAGTAATTTAGGCACATAGGCTCGGGTTTCAGGTGGCAAATTCAGGGAAAAGAAATCGACAGGTTTACCACGCTTACGATTATTATTTATAGCACGCTGTACGGTTCCAGCGCCCGAATTATAGGCCGCTAAGGCGAGTAAGGCATCGCCATTGAATTGTTTTGTTAAATTGCTGAGTAATTTTACCGCCGCTTTAGTAGCCGCATATACATCTCGCCGCCCGTCATACCACCAGTTCTGGCGTAAACCATAAAGCCGCCCAGTAGAAGGAATAAACTGCCAGATCCCGGAAGCACGGCCGTGGGAATAGGCAAATGGCTGAAAGGCGCTTTCAACGATCGGCAACAGGGCAAATTCCATCGGGATATTTTCAGCGTCAATCTCTTCAACTATATAATGGAGGTAAGGGCGAGCCCGTTCGGCCACCCGCTCCATATAAGCCGGATGACGAACATACCAGTCCAGTTGTTGCTGAATACGCTTGTCCTGAAACTCAGATAGACTAAAATCGTTTCGAATACGTTGCCATAAATCTGCCGGCTCATCGTTATACACATTCACGACGTCATTAACTGGCTCAGCATTCTCACTATTAAGATCAGTATCAATCCCACTCTCTGCTGAATGTGCATCCTCAATCACAGGATCAACGACTGTATTATCCACTTCAGTATTTTCTAAATTGCCTGGTGGAAAAACAACAGTGTCCGATTCAGAAAGATTTTCTGAGGGAAGCAAAGCACAGGCTGTCAGGGTAAAAACAACTGAAAAAAGGAAGGTGATTCGGGCAGATAACACTATGAGTCTTTTCATTCGGGATATTTTTCTTGTTTGTGAGAATTAACTTTAGAATAAAGTAGTTACATGTTAAAAACTGTGATGCCTGTGGTCAACTGTTTAATCAATAAAATTCAAATAACCTGACAATAATATATGCAGGAGACTTTATCCGCCACCTGCTAAACTATATAACGGTAAAATCGTTATAAACTTGAGATTCTCACAATCGACTATGCGTTTGAATAGATCAATCCGAAAACCCCATCGTTGTAAACAGTCTCCGGCTGTCTGGTATGAACTTCATAACTGGTAT
>Ga0224496_10001213_pt1 | contig 16350 bp, 14 predicted proteins | sample SF_Jul11_sed_USG_2_FD_168127 | JGI IMG/M metagenome (GOLD analysis project Ga0224496, IMG submission 168127) | Sediment microbial communities from San Francisco Bay, California, United States - SF_Jul11_sed_USGS_8_1 | ecosystem: Environmental > Aquatic > Marine > Sediment | place: USA...
GATGCGCCATGCCGGCGCGCCAGTGGATGCGGCTTTTCAGCATGACATAGCGCTTCTGCATCGGGTCGATGCCGAGGCTGTACATGGTGTTGACGTCGAACGGTTCGACATGGCGCGAGAAGATCGCGATCTCGACGCGGCCGGTGTCGAGCACCACCGCGTGCCCCATGTCCTGGTTGACGCCGCGCGACATCGGCCCCTTGGCGCGAAACCGGCCGTCGAAGATGGTCTTGACGCGGCCGCTGACTTCGAGCGGCGGACTGGCCAGCGGCAGCATCGGCATCTTCAGCTTGCCGCCGAGCGACAGCGTGACCTGTGCGCCGATGCCCGCTGCAATCGCTTCGTCGACCGCCTGCGGGTCGAAGATGCCGAACGCGGCGACGTTGTCGAGGCCCTGGTGCAGGATCTCGGCCAGCACCACGGTGGTGTCCATCGTGCCGCCGGAAGCGGCGTTGTCGTAGTGGTCGAGCAGGATGATCGGGCCGTCGGCTTTCGAGTCCGTCATCGCCTTGGCGCGGGCCACCGAGTCCTCGAGCTTCTCGATGCGGTAGACGAACTGCTCGCGGGCCTCCCAGGCCTGCTGCAGCAACTCGTCGCGAAGCTTTTCGGCCTTGGCCATGTCGTTGTCGGTCGTCACCACCACGCTCAGGCCGGCGTTTGGTATGTCGGCGTGCGGAAAGCCGACGAACAGGCTGGCGCACAGCGCACCCTGCTGCTCCATCTGCTGTGCACGCGATTGCAGCGAGCGGTTGGGTTCGTCGGCGGTGCCCTGGCGCATCACGTGCGGCAGCATCGGCACATTGCCCCAGGCGGTGGTTGGTTTGACCTGGCCCTTGAGCATGCGCATCAGCGCGTCGCCGGCGCGCCGGCCGGTCTCGACCATGTCGACATGCGGATAGGTCTGGTAGCCGGCGACGACGTTGGCGTTTTCGACCATTTCGGCAAAGACGTTGGCATGCATGTCGTAGCCGACCGCGATCGGCGTCTTGGCGTCGATCGCGCGGATGCGTTTGAGCAGCGTGCCTTCGCCGTCGTCATGGCTGCGCGTGACCATCGCGCCGTGCAGGTCGAGCAGGATGCCGTCGAAGCCGCCCTTCTTCACCGCCGCCAGGATCGGCGCGCAGATCGCCTCATACGCGTCGTCCTCGACCGGGCCGCTGGGCCAGGCGTCGGCGGCGATCGCCAGTTCGAACTCGGCGCCTTCGCGCTCGGCGATCTCGATGTAGGCGCCGGTCACCGTGCCGGTGCCGCGGTACGCCGCGATCGCAGCCGCACCGCCATCGGGCGCCGTGCCGCCCGATCGTGCAAAGCGGGCGAGGTCGGTGACCACGGGCGAGAAGGTATTGGTCTCGTGTTTCATCATCGCCAGCAGCAAGCGCATGTTCTTTTCTCCTTTCGGTGCAGCAACGGTCGGGGCGGCGCGTCGTTCACGACGCCGCGAATGGGTTGGCCACCTTGGGCCAGTACGGGAGCTTGCGCTTGGTCAACGGCAGGTTGACGAAGTCGACCCGCACGCCGCCCGGTGCGGTCACGTAGAGCACCTCGCTGGCGATCGGTGCGAAGCCGGCGTAGAAATGCTGGGTCGATTTGACGACGATCAGCCGGTAGGCGCCGCAGTCGAGACCGAGCTTGTCGAACGCGTCGGGGTCAAACAACTGCGTGCGGTTGGTGTTGACGACAATGTCGATGCCCTGTTCGGTCTGCAGCCAGGCCAGGTTGCCGGTCGATGCCTTGGCAGATTTGCCGAAGCTCTGCGTGCCGTCGTACGCCAGCTGGCGCACCGTCACCTGCAGGTCGATCGGGTCGCCGCTGATCGGCCCGCTCTTGCCGCCCAGGCGCAGCATCAGCGCGGCGCCGACGCCTGCCTCTTCGGCGATCGCAAAGGCCATCGGGTCCCACAGCAGGCCCAGAAGCACCGGGCCGGCGCTGGCGGCCTTGCGATCGAGCAGGGTCTGCAGGATGAAGGTGGCGTCGCTCGGCGATCCGCCGCCGGCGTTGTCAGCGGTGTCGGCGGCGACGATCGGCTTTCCCGGCGGCGCGGCGAGCACATGCTCGACCAGTTGATCGGGCGTGATCAGTTTCGTCAGCGTCTGTTCGCGCATCGCGAACAGCTCCATGCCGAGTTTTTCGGCCAGCGCGGCGGCGGCCTGCGGGTCGTTGTCGGCCACCACCAGCATGCGTGCGCCGACGTCTGCCACGTCGGCCCATGGAAAGCTGTGGCCGAGCGACACCGACAGGATGCCGTCGCGCCCCTCGAACGATTGCATGCGCGCGACAAAACCCTTCATCGGCTCGACCGGCGTGCGAAACACGCCGAGCATGCGGCAGTCGAACATCGCCATCACCGGCTTGACGCGCTTGCCCAGCGCATCGACGGCGATCGCAAACACCTCTTCGGCGCGCAATGCCGAATCGATGTGCGGATACTCCTTGAACATCACCAGGTGGTTCGCCGCGCCCAGCATCGCTTCGGTGAGGTGGCAATGCGGGTCGAGTTCGCCGCCGATGACGGCATCGGGTCCGACGATCTCGCGCACGCGGCCGAGCAGGTCGCCTTCACAGTCGTCATATCCGTCGGCGACCATTGCGCCGTGCAGGCTCAGCAGCACGACGTCGACCGGCATCGCGGCGCGCAGGTTGTCGAGCAGCTCGTCGCGCAGCGATTCGTACACCGCGCGCACTGTGATGCCCGATGGTTGCGCGAAGGTCGCCAGGCCCTCGTGCACCTGCCAGCCCATGGCCTCGGCCCGCGCCCGCCAGGCATGCAATGGCGCGGTGAACGTGGTGGCCGGGTGCCGGGTGGCGTCACCTCGGAACTGCTCGCGGCCCTCAAAGGCGCGGCGGCCGGTCGGGAAGGGAACGAAGGTATTGGTTTCGGTGCCGAGGCAGGCAATGAAGAGACGGGTCATTCTTTCGGGCTCGAGTTCGGGATCGTGAGGGCAAAGCCGGCAGCGGGGTGGCCGGTTCCGTTCAGGGAATGCTTATTCACTCCACCGGCCACCCCACTGCCGGCTGCGTGCGCGGTGCTTCCAAGGCGACACGTTGCGCAAGGTCCGACACAAAGGCCTCAGGCAAACTTGGCCACCGCCTTCGCAAAGTCGAAGTGCCGGCCCGGCGCGGCATCGAACAGCGCGCGGGTGTATTCGTGCTGCGGCGAGCCGAACACACGTGCGGCCGGGCCGTATTCGACGATCCTGCCCTTGGACATCACGGCGACGTCGTCGCACACCTGCGCGGCGACACGCAGGTCGTGGGTGATGAACAGCATTGCCAGGTTCAGCTTGTCGCGGATATCGGCGAGCAACTGCAGCACCTGCGCCTGCACCGACACGTCGAGTGCCGACACCGCCTCGTCGGCGATCAGCACCTGCGGCTCCATCGCCAGCGCGCGGGCGATGCAGATGCGCTGGCGCTGGCCGCCCGAGAACTGGTGCGGGTAGCGGTCGAGCGAATCGGGGTCGAGCCGCACCAACTCCATCAGCTTGCGCGCACGCTCGTTGGCTTCGGCCGTGCTGGCGCCATAATTCAGCGGCCCTTCGACGATCGAGCGGCCAACCGTGTGGCGCGGGTTCAACGAGCGGTACGGGTCCTGGAAGATGATCTGGATCTTTCGCCGCAACGCGCGCAGCTTGCCCGAAGACATGGTGGCGATGTCGGTGTCGGCGAGCAGGATCTGGCCTTCGCTCGGGTCGATCAGCCGCGTGACGCAGCGCGCCACGGTCGATTTGCCCGAGCCCGATTCGCCGACGATGCCCAGCGTTTCGCCGCGCCGGATTTCGATGTTGACGTCGTCCACCGCCAGCACCTTGTGGCCGCCGCCGAACAGGCCACGGCTGCCATAGGTCTTGGCCAGCTTGTGCGTGCGCAGCACCACCGGCTCGTTCGCGGCAGGTGGGCGATTGCGCTCGGGTGGCTCGTGGCTCGGCACGGCGCGGATCAGCATCTGCGTGTACGAGTGCTGGGGACGTTTCAGGATCTGTTCGGTCGGCCCCAGCTCGACCAGCTCGCCATGCTTGAGCACGGCGACGCGGTCGGCGATCTCGGCCACCACGCCGAAGTCATGCGTGATGAACAGCACGCCGGTGCCGCGCTCGGTCTGCAGCTCCTTGATCAGCTTGAGCGTCTGCGCCTGCGTCGTGACGTCGAGCGCGGTGGTCGGCTCGTCGGCGATCAGCAGCGCGGGCTCGAGGATCAGCGCCATCGCGATCATGATGCGCTGCCGCTGGCCGCCCGACAGCTGGTGCGGAAACGACTCGAACATGCGCTGCGGGTCGGGCAGGTGCACCTGCTCGATCATCACCAGGATGCGCGCACGCCGCTCGGCGGGCGGCAGTGGCGTGTGTTCGGCCAGCACCTCGTCGAGCTGGTCGCCGCAGCGCATCACCGGGTTCAGCGCCGTCATCGGCTCCTGGAAGATCATGCCCATGCGGGTGCAGCGCAGTTCGCGCAGCCGGTCCTGCGTCACGCCGACCAACTGTTCGCCCTGCAACGAGATACCGCTGCCGTCGAGCACCGGCAGGTTCTTCGGCAGCAGTCCCATCACCGAGAAAGCGATCACCGATTTGCCGGAGCCCGATTCGCCGACCAGGCAGACGATCTCACCCGGTGCGACCGAGAGCGACACGTTGTTGACGGCCTTGTCGCGGTCGCCGCCCTTGGGCAGCGCAATGCTCAGCTTGTCGATCTGCAGCACGGGCGCGTCCGTGCTGTGCTTGTTTGTCGCCATGGTTCAGATCCGCTTGGCCATGCGCGGGTCGAGCGTGTCGCGCAGGCCGTCGCCGAGCATGTTGACCGCCAGCACCGTCAGCGCCAGGAACATGCCTGGGAAGAAGATGTTGTGCGGATAGATGTTGAACTGCGAGCGGCCCTCGGCCATCACCGTGCCCCAGGTCGGGATGTCGGGCGGCAGGCCGACTCCCAGGAACGACAGGATGGCCTCGACCAGGATGCCCGATGCGCAGATGAAGGTGCCCTGCACCAGCAGCGGCGCCATCGTGTTGGGCAGGATGTGGCCGAACATGATCTTCCAGGTGGGGGTGCCGAGCGAGATCGCGGCCTCGACATAAGGCTCCTCGCGGATCGTCAGCACCAGCGAACGCACCAGCCTTGTCACGCGCGGAATCTCCGGAATCGCGATCGCGACGACCACCGTCAGCAGGCTGCCGCGCCACATCGCCACCAGCGCGATTGCGATCAGGATCGCGGGAATCGCCATCAGGCCGTCCATGAAACGCATCAGCACGCCGTCGAGCCAACGCAGGTAGCCGGCCATCAGGCCGAACACGATGCCGAAGGCCAGCGCCACGATCGCCGTGCTGACGCCCACCACCAGCGAGACGCGCGTGCCGTACATCACCCGGCTGTAGATGTCGCGGCCGAACGAGTCCGAGCCCATCCAGAAGGTGTGGTTGATGTAGCTGCCCTCCAGCGTCATGATCTCGCCGGCCTGGCCGGGCACCAGGTCGCGGCTCGCGGCGTCGAACAGGGTCGGGTCGACGGTGCCGAGCCACGGCGCCAGTGCCGCCTGCACCAGCAACAGCAGCAGCACGCAACCGCCGATGCGCACCGACCAGTTGCGCCGCACCGTGGCCCAGACGCTGGGCTTGACGGCGACCGCCGGGGCCTCCATCTCGGGGCCTTCGAGGCCGATCGCGTTGTCAGTGGTGCTCATGTCGAATGTCCCCGATCATCAATAACGAATGCGGGGATCGAAGATCACGTACGACAGGTCGACCAGCAGGTTGACCAGCACGTAGGCGAACGAGAACAGCAGGATCAGCCCCTGGATGGTCGGAAAGTCGCGCGCCAGCACCGCGTCCACCGTCAGCCGGCCCAGGCCCGGGATCGCGTAGACCGATTCGGTCACCACCACGCCGCCGATCAGCAGCGCGATGCCGATGCCGATGATGGTCAGGATCGGCACCGCGGCATTGCTCAGCGCATGGCGCACCAGCACTTTGTATTCGGGCAGGCCCTTGGCGCGCGCGGTGCGGATGTAGTCCTCGCCCAGCGTGTCGAGCACGGTGGCGCGCGTGACACGCGCGATCAGCGCGATGTAGATGACCGACAGCGTGATCGACGGCAGGATCAGGTGTTTCAGGTAGGGCCAGAAGCCGTCGGCGAGTGGCTTGTAGCCCTGCACCGGCAGCCAGCCGAGCTTGACCGAGACGATCCAGATCAGGATGTAGGCCAGCACGAAGACCGGGATCGAGAAACCCAGCACCGAGAATCCCATCAGCACGCGGTCGAACAGGCTGCCGAAGCGCCAGGCCGCCAGCACGCCGAGCGGCACGGCCACCAGCACGGCGATGACGATGGTCAGCGTGGCCAGCGACAGCGTGGCCTCGAGGCGTTGGCCGATCAACGTCGTGACATCGGTCTTGTAATAGAACGACTGGCCCAGGTCGCCGCTCATCAGGTGTCCGAACCAGATGCCGAACTGCACCGGGATCGAGCGGTTCAGCCCCAGGTTCTCGCGGATCTGGTCGATCTGCTGCGTGCTCGCCGCGTCACCGGCCAGGATCGCCGCCGGGTCGCCCGGCGACAGGCGCAGCATCAGGAACACCAGCACCGCGACGATGAGCAGGACCGGAATCGTCGACAGCAGGCGGCGGGCAAGGAATGCGTACATCGTCAGCGGCCCTCAACGGCCTTCACAAGACAAGAGGCGGCGGCGCCGGGCCTGCCGGTACCGCCGCCGCACCGGACTGCGGGATCAGTTCTTCTTCAGGTTCCAGTAGATGTTGCCGTTGGTGATGAAGAAGCCGCTGACATTCTTGGTCGCGGCCATCGGCTGCGTGTACTCGCCCAGCGGCGCGTGCGTGGCGACCTCGAAGGCGCGTGCCTGGATGGCCTCGGCGAGCTTCTTCTTCTTGGCCGGATCAACCTCGCGCATGAACTCGCCCTTGAGCTCGACGATCTTGTCGTCCTTGCCCCAGCCGAACCAGCCCGAGGCCTCGCCGCGGGTGTCGAGCGCCGCGTTGGAGATCGGGCTCCAGATGTCATGGCCCTGCCAGGCGGTCAGGAACATGTTCCAGCCGCCCTTGTCGATCGGGTCCTTCTTGGCGCGGCGGCCGACCAGCGTCTGCCAGTCCATCGCCTGCAGGTCGACCTTGAAGCCGGCCTGGCGCAACAACTGTGCGGCCACGTCGGGCAGCTTCTGAATCGAGGCCAGGTCGGTCGGCTTCATCATCACCACCGGCGTGCCGTCGTAGCCCGAGGCCTTCAGCAGTTCCTGCGCCTTCTTCATGTTCGACTTGGACTGGATCTCGCTGCCGGTCGCGCTGGCAAACGGCGTGCCGCAGGTGAACATCGACGGGCAGGGCGTGTACAGCTCCTTCACGCCGACCTGCGCGCGCAGGAACGGCTCTTGTGCGAACGCCGCCAGCGCCGCCTGGCGCACCTTGGCGTTGTCGAACGGCTTGTGCAGGTGGTTGAAGCGCGCCATGTACTGCAGGTTCACGTTCGAGTACTTGGGCAACTGGATGCTGGCGATGCCCTTGGCCGACTCGTACTGGTCGAAGCCAAGCGCCTCGATGATGTCGACCTCGCCCTTCTGCAGCGCATTGAGCTGGGCCTGCGCATCGCGCAGCGCCAGGTTCCACTCGACGCGGTCGACGTAGACGTTCTTGCCGCCGGCGGTGCCAGATGGGGCCTCCTTGCGCGGCACGTACTTCGGGTTCTTCACGTAGACTGCCTTGTCGCCCGGCTTGAACTCGTCCTTGACGAACATGTACGGGCCCGAGCCGATGTGCTCCTCGATCTGCTTGAAGGCATCGGTCTCGGCGATGCGCTTGGGCATGATGAACGGCACGTTCGACGAGGGCTTGCCGAGCGCCTCGAGCACGAAGCCGCATTGCTCGCGCAGGAAGATGCGGAAGGTGTCGGCCGAAGGTGTGTCCATGCGCTCGACAAAGGTCATCAGCGCCGTGCCCATCGAGTCGCGCTTGCCCCAGCGGGCGAGCGAGGCGACCACGTCCTCGCTGGTGACGGGCTTGCCGTCGTGGAACTCGAGTCCCTTGCGCAGCTTGAAGGTCCACAGCCGGTTGTCCGGGCTGACGCTCCACTCTTCGACCATCTGCGGCTTGATCTGCGACTTCTCGTCGGTGCCGAACAGCGTGTCGTAGATCATGTAACCGTGGTTGCGGCTCATGTAGGCGGTGGTCCAGATCGGGTCGAGGATCGCCAGGTTCGAGTGCGGCACGACGCGCAACGTCTTCGTGTCGCCCTGCCCGAAGGCCGGCAGCGCCAGCAGCGCTGCACCGGCCATGACAGCGCCCAGGACGCCACGTTTGGTGATCGACGGAACGAGCATTGAGTTCTCCTTGACTGGATGGAATTGGAAATGCTTCAGCAAGTTGGGTGCCAGGCCGGCACCCGCGCCGCTCCGGGCGCTCCTGCCTGAGGCTTGCAGCATGCACCAATTTGCAGCGCATATCGGCGCTGCGGGATGGGTGATTTCCCCAAGACGATGCGCAGCGCCGGCGCCGTCAGGCGTTCGCCGACTGGAGGATTTCCGGCGTCAGTGCAGCGATCGCCTGGTAGTGCGTCAGGTAGACCTTGCCGCGCAGTCGCTGCGCGAAGTCTGTCGCCTGGAGCCGGTCCATCACGGGGCCCTTCACTTCTGACAGGTGCAGCGTGATGCCCGCCGAAGCGAGGCGCTGGTCGATTGCCTCCAGGCTCTCGAGCGCGCTGGCATCGATGCTGTTGACGGCCGAACATTGTAGTACCACGTGCTGCAAGCGCGGCAGGCTGGCGACCGCTTCGTTGATGCGGTCCTCCAGCATGCGGGCGTTGGCGAAGTACAAGCTTTCGTCCACGCGCAGGCTGAGCAGCCGCTCGCTGACCCTCACCGCATGCCTTTGCACGTTGCGGAAATGTTCGGTGCCCGGCACCAGCCCGACCACCGCGATGTGTGGCCGGCTGCTGCGCAACAGGTGCAGGGCGAGCGACACGCCGACCCCCACCATCAAGCCGGTCTCGACGCCCAGCAGCAAGGTGGCGAGCAGCGTGGCGGCCACCGCGGCGAAGTCGGTCTTCGAGTAGGCCCAGGTGCGCTTGAACACCTGCAGGTCCACCAGCGACAGCACCGCGACGATGATGGTGGCGGCCAGCGTGGCCCGCGGCAGGTAGTACAGCGCCGGCGTCAGCAGCAGGGTGGCCAGCCCGATGCCCAGCGCGGTGAACGCGCCTGCCGCGGGCGTTCGAGCGCCGGCGTCGAAGTTCACCACCGAGCGGGCAAATCCGCCGGTGACCGGAAAGCCGCCGGTCATCGCGGCCGACAGGTTGCTGGCGCCGAGCGCGACCAGTTCCTGGTCGGGCTCAATGCGTTGGCGCCGCCTGGCGGCCAGCGTCTGCCCCACCGAAACCGATTCGGCGAAGCCCACCACGCTGATCAGCAGGGCCGGTGCGAGCAGCCCGAGCCACAGCTCGGCGTCCCACACGGGCCAAGTCAGCGGTGGCAGAACGCGCGGTATGTCGCCGACGATCTTCACGCCCGACGCCTGCCAGCCCATCCACCAGACGCCCGCGGTGGAGACGGCGATCGCCGCCACCGGGCCGGTTCTGGCGAGCATTTCTGCCGCGGCATTGCCGACGCCGAGGCGCTTCAGCACGGGCTTGAGCCCTTGGCGTACCCAGAACAAGAAGGCCGTGCTGGCCACGCCGATGGCGAGCGTGGGCAAATGCGTGTCGGGCAGTTGCCGTGCCATGGCGCCCAGCAACGAGGGCAGGTTGTGGCCCTGCGCACTCACGCCCATGATGGTCTTGAGTTGGCTGGCGGCAATGATCAGGCCCGAAGCTGAAATGAACCCCGAGATCACCGGATGGCTGAGGAAGTTGGCCAGGAAGCCCAGCCGCAGCAGCCCCATCGCCAGCAACAGCAGCCCCGACAGGAAGGCCAGCGTGATGGCCGCGGCCCAATAAGCCGGTGAGCCTGCAGCAGCGAATTCGCCGATGGCGGCTGCCGTCATCAGCGAGACCACGGCCACCGGGCCGACCGCCAGCACCCGGCTGCTGCCCAACAGCGCGTACACCAGCAGCGGTGCAATGCTGGCGTACAAGCCCACTTCGGCGGGCAGGCCGGCGAGTTGCGCATAGGCCAGGCTCTGCGGGATCAGCATGATCGTGACGATCAACGCGGCCATGCCGTCCGCGGCCAGCGTGCCGCGGTCGTAGCGTTTGCCCCAGTCGAGAATGGGCAGGTCGGGCAGCAGGCGCCGTGCGCGCGGAATGGTCATTCCTGCGCCCTCGCTTGCCGGCGCACGCATCTTGCCGTACACATGGGCTTGGGCATGCAGGCGCCCGCGGCCGGGTCACCCACAATGACGGCCTGCATTGCAGGACGGGTGGCCGCGGCAGCGGCCCAATGGCACGTTCATGATGAGGATCTTCGATGAAAAATGCAGTTCTGTTCGGATCGATCGCGCGGCTGGCCGCAGCGGCGTGCCTGTTGACGGCCGCCCTGGCCCATGCCCAGGCCTTCCCTGATGCCGACCTGGCCAATGGCAAGGAAGTGCACACCAGCAAGCGCTGCGCCGCCTGCCACGCCGAAAAGACCAAGCGCGACGCGGCCTTCATGTACCAGCGTGACGAACGCAAGGTCAAGTCGCTGTTTGACCTGCGCCGCTACGTCAGCCTGTGCAACATGGAACTCAAGCTGGAGCTGTTTCCGGAAGACGAGCGCGACGTCGCGGCCTATCTCAATCAGCAGTACTACAAGCTCACCCAATAAGGCCGCCGGACCGCGCTCAGGACGGCACCGGCCGCGGTGCCGGTGCGCTGGCGCTGCGCAGCGCTGCCCTGGCACTGACGATGCGCGAGTCCAAGTAGGCTCCGAAGAAATCCTGCGACAGGCCGACGATGGCGGGCGCGAGTTCGCGACCCTGAGGGTCGAAGAACATCACCGTCGGCGCGAAGCGGGCACCGTGCGCGCGGGCGATGTCGGCATGACTGCGCCGTGTGCCCTGCCAATCCAGCAGCATGCGACGGCTGCCCAATTCGACTTCGGCGATCACCAGGCCCGCGGGCCGGGTCGCTGCCAGCGGCCGCAGATAGTGTTCGCGGACCGTGTGGCAGTACGCGCAGCCTTCCTGGCTGAACAGCACCACGGTCAATGTGCCGGGCTTTCGGCCGAGTTCATCGGGCAGCGAGGCGGTCGGATTGGGCATGTCGCCATTGGAAACCCGGTGCAGCGGGGCTCGATTCAGTATAAACACCTATTCGCATATGACTGTACGCGCATATGATGATTGTCAAGAAAACCAGAACAGGGATCGGATAGGCGCATGGATGAGATGAGTGCAGTGTTCGAGTCGGTGGCGCGCTACTTTTCGCTGCTTTCGGAGCCGACCCGGCTGAGGATCATGCACGTGATCTGCCAGGACGAAAAATCGGTCAACCAGATCGTCGAGGAGACCGGCATCTCCCAAACCAACGTGTCGCGGCATCTGGGCATGATGTACCAGGGTGGCGTGCTGTCACGCCGCCGCGAGGGAAGCCAGGTCTTCTACAGGGTCTCGGATGCCTCGTTCACCGACCTGTGCCGCACGGTCTGCGTGCGGGTCGCCGCCGAACTCGACGGCGACAAGGACGTGAAGCGCAGCTTCAAGGAATTCATCAAGGAGCTTGGCTGAGCAGCCCCGGGGCAAACCCCGCCCCGCCCCAGCCCGTCTCGTGACCGGCCGCGTGCCTGCGGGTGACGGGCGCCCGCGGCGTCGCAAAGCACTTCTTTTCAGCATCAATCCATACGTAGAAGGAACAACCCATGTCGAGCGAGCGGTCCCGGATGTCGGGACGGTTCATCAACGCGGCGGCAGGTTCGATCGAGACCGCGCCAGCCGCTGCAGCGCTGCCGCCGTCTGCACATGCGGCGATCGATGCCGACAAAATGTTGCAGGCAAACGGCTGCACGGCCTGCCACGGCGTGTCGAACAAGATCGTCGGGCCGTCGTTCAGGGACATCGCGCGCCGCTACAGCAGCACCGCCGACGCGGCGGAGTACCTGAGTGGCCGCATCCGCAAGGGCAGCGACGGCGTCTGGGGTGCGATACCGATGCCCGAACAATCGCAGGTCAAGGACGCCGACCGCCGCGCGCTTGCGCAATGGCTTGCCGGCGGCGCGAACTGCACAACACAGTCGACGGGAAGGGTGCCGCATCCGTTGACACGAATGGGGACAAACCCCGAAGGTGCGCGGCACCACGATGAGCGAAAATGCTAGCTTGACATTCTTGCTCGAAAAATGCTGGTCATGGCAAGCGAAACTTTCTGAAATACCCTCTTTGAAAGGAACGATCATGAAACACGCGACACGTCGAGTCGTCCTGCAGCAGGGCACCGCCCTGGCTGCGCTGGTGAGCGCCGGCTTGCTGACATCGCAACAGGCCATGGCGGCCGTCGATGCCGCGGCCTTCGAGGCAAAGAACCTTGCCGACGCGCTCAAGGCGCTGGGCGGCACCGCCGCCGACAGCAAGGACGTCACCATCACCTCGCCCGACATCGCCGAGAACGGCGCGGTCGTGCCGATCGCCGTCACCAGCAAGCTGGCCAAGACACAAGAGATCTACATCCTGGTCGAGAAGAACCCAGCGCCGCTGACGGCCGCGTTCACGATCCCCGAAGGCACCGAAGCCTTTGTGTCGACACGCGTCAAGATGGGTCAGAGCACCAACGTCGTTGCCGTCGTGAAGGCAGACGGCAAGCTCTATTCCGCGACCAAGGAAACCAAGGTCACGCTGGGTGGCTGCGGCGGCTGATGCCCGCGCCCCTTTGCGTCCAACCCGAATCGAAACAGGAGAAACATCATGGCTGACCCGATGCGCATTCGCGCCCAGATCAAAGACGGCGTGACCGACGTGCGCGTGCTGATGGCACACATCATGGAGACCGGTCAACGCAAGGACTCGGCAGGCAAACCCATTCCGGCGCACTTCATCTCCGACGTCAAGGCCACCGTCGGTGCCCGCACCGTGCTCGAGGCCAAGTGGGGCCCGGCGATTTCCCAGAACCCGTTCCTGCAATTCCGCTTCGGCGGCGCGAAGGCCGGTGACAAGGTCACCGTGACCTGGACCGACAACAAGGGCGAAAAGCGCTCCGACGAAGCGGTCATCTCCTGATCGCCTGCAATCGGCGAACCGAAATGCGGCCGCCCCGGCCGCATCCATCCTGGGCGGCGCCGGCCGGCGCCGCCACTCACCGGAGACACAGATGAAGCTATTTCTTGTCGCGCTTTGCGCCGGGGTGCTGGCCACGAACGCGGTGGCGCAGCCATCGACCGCCGATGCGATCGCCAAGTACCGCGAGATGATTGCCGAAGGCAACCCCGCCGAACTTTACGAAGCCAAGGGCGAGTCGATCTGGAAGAAGGCCGACGGCCCGAAGAACGCATCGCTGGAAAAATGTGACCTCGGCCTGGGCGCTGGAGTCGTCAAGGGCGCCTACGCCCAAATGCCGCGCTACTTCGCCGACACCGACCGCGTGCAGGACGTCGAATCGCGCCTGATGACCTGCATGGAGACGCTGCAGGGCTTCAACGCCGCCGAGATCGCCAAGACCCCGTTCCGCCGCGGCAAGAAGGGTGACCTGGAAGCGGTGGCGACCTACATCGCAGGCCTGTCGAAGGGAATGCCGGTCAACGTCGTCCCGAAGCACCCCAAGGAAAAGGAAATCATGGAACTGGGTCGCAGGGCCTTCTTCATGCAGGGCGGCCCCTACGACTTCTCCTGCGCGACCTGCCACGGCGCGGAAGACCAGCGCATCCGCCTGCAGGACCTGCCCAACATCACCACCGCCGAAGGCGCCTCCAAGGGCTGGACCACCTGGCCCGCCTACCGCGTCGGCAACGGCCAGATGTGGCCCATGCAGCACCGCCTGAACGACTGCTATCGCCAGCAACGGTGGCCCGAGCCGATCTACGGTTCGGAGGTGACCGTCGCGCTGTCGTACTTCATGGCCAACCTGTCCAATGGCGCGACCATGGCCACGCCCGGCATCAAGCGTTGAGCAAGCGCCGACACTCAGGAGAAGAACCGATGATGATGAAAACCACCACGATGCTTTTGGCCGGTCTGCTGGCCGGTTGCGCCATGCCGGCTGCCAACGATGCCAAGATGGATGCACGCTTCGATGCCATGTTGAAGACCAGTTTCGAGGCCAAGGGCATTGCCACGCTGGACCGGCTGCAGCAGGACGAGACGCAGAAGCTCTGTTCCGACCCGGTGCAGGCGGTCTCCAAGGAAGCCGCGCCGATGCGTGCCAAGCTCGAGAAGAAGAACCTCGAAACCGTCAAGTGGCCCAGCAATGGCAAGTACCTCGGCGACTGGAAAGAGGGCGAGAAGATCGCCCAGAGCGGCCGCGGCATGACCTGGAGCGACAAGGCGGACGCGGCCAACGGCGGCAACTGCTACAACTGCCACATGATCGACAAGGCGGAGATCTCCTTTGGCACCATCGGCCCGAGCCTGTGGAACTACGGCAAGTTGCGTGGCGTGACCGACCCGACGTCGGCAGCGGCACAACCGGTCGTCCAGTACACCTGGGGCAAGATCTGGAATGCCAAGGCCTACAACGCCTGCTCCAACATGCCGCGCGCCGGCCACATGGGGATCCTGAACGAATCACAGATCCAGGACGTGATGGCGCTGCTGCTCGATCCCAAGTCGCCGGTCAACCAGTAGGGCGAAGGGCGGCCGCCGCGCCGCCACCTTCATCATTCCCTCCTGCGCCGCATCCTGCGGCGCTCGGACGCGGGTTGGCGCGCGAGGCGCAGGCCGTCCTTCCTGGGTCAACGAAGGGCCGCGATCGGGCGCGACCGTGTTTGGCTTGAACCCCCTCGGCAGTCCGACGCGCAGCGACAGCCAGGTCCTTTGGCGCGCAATCAGTTTAGGAATCACAACATGGCAATGGGTCGTCGCGAATTCATGCAGATGCTGGCAGTGGCTTCCGCCGGCGGAATGGCCATCGCGAACAAGCAGGTGCTCGCCGCGCAAAGTGCCGCTGCGGAGCGGCTGTACGAGTTGCCGGCCTTCGGCAATGTCAGCTTCATGCATTTCACCGATTGCCATGCGCAGTTGATGCCGATCCATTTTCGCGAGCCCAGTGTCAACCTGGGCGTCGCCGATGCGCTCGGCAAGGCGCCGCATCTGGTCGGCGACAAGCTGCTGAAGGCCTTCGGCATCGCGCCCGGCACCGCGGCGGCGCACGCCTTTACCTACCTCGACTTCGAGAAGGCATCGCGCACCTATGGCAAGGTGGGCGGGTTTGCGCACCTGGCCAGCCTGGTCAAGCGCATCCGCGCATCGCGGCCGCAGGCGCTGCTGCTCGACGGCGGCGACACCTGGCAGGGCTCGGCCACTGCGTTGTGGACCGACGGGCAGGACATGATCGACGCTTGCAAGCTGCTCCGTGTCAACCTGATGGCCGGCCACTGGGAGTTCACGCTCGGCGCCGAGCGGGTGCAGGAGGTGGTCAAGAAGGACTTCAAGGGCCAGATCGCCTTCCTGGCGCAGAACATCAAGACCAACGACTTCGGCGACCCGGTGTTCGAACCCTATGCGATGCGCACGATGAACGGCGTGCCGGTGGCCGTTATCGGCCAGGCGTTCCCGTACACGCCGATCGCCAATCCGCGCCACATGGTGCCCGACTGGACCTTCGGCATCCAGGATGAGAACCTGCAGAAGGTCGTCGACGAGGCGCGCGGCAAGGGGGCGCAGGTGGTGGTGCTGCTGTCGCACAATGGCATGGACGTCGACCTCAAGCTGGCCGGCCGCGTCTCGGGCATCGACGCCATCATGGGCGGCCACACACACGACGGCGTGCCCGCGCCGACGGTGGTGAAGAACCGCAGCGGCCAGACGCTCGTGACCAATGCCGGCTCGAACGGCAAGTTCCTCGGCGTGCTCGATTTCGACGTCAAGGACGGGCAGGTACACGACTTCCGCTACAAGCTGTTGCCGGTGTTCGCCAACCTGTTGCCGGCCGATGCCGAGATGCAGGCCCACATCGACAAGGTGCGTGCGCCCTACCAGGCCAAGCTCGACGAGGTGCTGGCGGTCAACGAGGGCCTGCTGTACCGTCGCGGCAACTTCAACGGCACCTGGGACCAATTGATCCTCGACGCGATCATGGACGTCAAGGGCGCGCAGATCGCCTTCTCGCCGGGCTTTCGCTGGGGCACCAGCCTGCTGCCGGGGCAGAAGATCACCCGCGAGCTGATGATGGACCAGCTGGCCATCACCTACCCGCAGTCGACCCTGGTCGACATGAGCGGCGCGATGATCAAGACCGTGCTCGAAGACGTCGCCGACAACCTGTTCAACCCCGACCCTTATTACCAGCAGGGCGGCGACA
>Ga0224496_10001214_pt1 | contig 16340 bp, 7 predicted proteins | sample SF_Jul11_sed_USG_2_FD_168127 | JGI IMG/M metagenome (GOLD analysis project Ga0224496, IMG submission 168127) | Sediment microbial communities from San Francisco Bay, California, United States - SF_Jul11_sed_USGS_8_1 | ecosystem: Environmental > Aquatic > Marine > Sediment | place: USA...
ACTTGCGTTCTTACAAACTGAAGTCACTGGTGCAGTCTCCTCGCATTGCGCCCGGATAGCAAATCAACCAGGCTAATGAGGCAGCTTATCCGCGGCGCCGGGGCGTCAAATGCGGGCCGCCTGGTAATGCCAGCCCAATCCCTGTATCGGCGAGTGCATATTCGTGAGTGCTTGATATCAGAATATGATGATTCCAGCACATTACCCAAGGAACCCTGATGTGTCGTCATTGCAACGACTACATGGAGGTAAGAGGTAAAGTAACGCATGGAGCAGCTACCGAGAAATCAGGTGACGCGGCTATCTTTTTAGCTATTGATTTGAATTGCCAGACTGCCACGCTGACCGCTCGCGGCACTTGTGCTTCCATGTACATCGCGCTCGCAATGACGAAAATTTTTGAATTAATCAGCAGCTCGCCAGGTCTTCTCAGCGGCCCCCTGGCCCAAACCCACCTCGACGTAGTGCTCCCGGCGGTCGTCCACAAGCGGAATCATGCCTTGCGGTCGCCCCGCCTCATCTACACCGGCACCGTCAACCACGGCGCCGTCCAGGGTTACGCGGATGCGGTGATCCGGCTTTTCGGCGCCGCGTTTGACCATAATGTGATAGACCGTTTCCCGATAGCGGTAGTGGATTTTGTATATCTCCCACGTGGCCGGGATACAGGGTGTGATGAGCAGATGATCCACTTCCAGCTGCAGACCCAGCAGGGTTTCCACGCTCAGCCGGTACATCCAGCCCGCCGCCCCGGTGTACCAGCTCCACCCGCCCTGCCCCGTATGTGGCGGCGCAGCGTAGATGTCCGCGCACATAACGTACGGCTCGACCTTGTAGCGCTCGATGTCTTTCGGGTTGCTGCCATGATTGACGGGATTGAGCATGGCGAATAATTCCCACGCCCGCTCCCTGTCACCCAGCATGGCGAACGCTGTCGCGGCCCAGATTGCCGCGTGGGTATACTGGCCACCGTTCTCGCGCACGCCCGGCACATAGCCCTTGATATAACCGGGTTCAAGGTCTGATTTATCGAAGGGCGGGTCGAGCAACTGGATTAACCGCGCATCGCGTCGCACCAGGCGTTTGTCCACCGCCTCCAGTGCCTGGCGGGCGCGCACGGGATCGCCACCACCGGAGATGACCGCCCAACTCTGGCTGATCGAATCGATCTGGCATTCCTCATTGTCGGCCGACCCCAGCGGTGTGCCATTATCGAACCAGGCTCGCCGATACCAGTCGCCATCCCAGGCGTGAGCCTCTATGTTAGTGCGCAGCTGCTCGGCCTGCTTGCTGCAGAGTTCGGCAAAGTCTGCGTCACCCCGGTCACGCGCCAGACCTGCAAACAGCTGCAGGTTTTCGAACAGGAACCACGCCAGCCAGACGCTCTCGCCCTTGCCGTCACGACCGACGAGATTCATGCCATCATTCCAGTCACCGCAGCCCATCAGCGGCAATTGATGGTCGCCAAAACGCAACCCGTGTCTGATTGCACGCACGCAATGTTCATACAGGCTCGCCGCTTCAACCGAACGTTGCGGCTGGTCGTAATAAGCCTCCTCTTCCGGATTCAGCTCACGACCCTCCAGAAAGTGGACTGTCTCGTCGAGTACGCCCGTGTCACCGGTCGCAAGCACATAATGACAGGCTGCATACGGTAGCCACAGATAGTCATCGGAAAAATGGGTGCGCACACCCTGACCATTGGGCGGATGCCACCAGTGCTGCACGTCACCCTGGAGAAACTGGCGCCCGGCGCAACGGACCAGCTGCTCGCGTGCAAGCCATGGTGTTGCATGAGTCAGCGCCATGCTGTCCTGTAACTGATCCCGGAAACCATAGGCGCCACCGGATTGATAATAGCCACTGCGGCCCCACAACCTGCACGACAGTGTCTGGTAGAGCAGCCAGCCGTTAGTCAATACATCCAGCGCAGCATCCGGTGTTTCCACCTGCACCGCACCCAGCGTATGGTTCCAGTACTCCCACACCGCTTCCAGCGCCAGTCGTGCACCGGCCGGGCCGCCAAATTGCCGAATGAAATGCTGCGCTTCGTCACTGCTGCGGGCCGCGCCAAATACAAACACGATTTCCCGTTCCTGCCCGACGCCCAGTTCGACCAGTGTCTGTATTGCAGCGCACGGATCAAGGCCCGCACCGGACTTGCCCGACAAACGCTCACGGCGCATGGCCGCCGGGTTGGCCAGCGATCCGTTACGGCCAATAAACTCGGTACGGTTACCGGTCAGCGTTTGCTCGGGTTCGCCAACGCCATCAATGCCAACATGGGCGAAGACAACCCGATTGGCACATTCGCGACCGTAGGCATTGTGCGCGAACAGCGCCCCGCTGTGCGGGTCCTTCTCGGTAACGATGTGCATAAGATTGGCGTGCCGCCATTCACCCAGCACCAGTTCCCAATAACCGGTCAGCGACAATCGACGTGGGTGGCCCGAATGGTTGCGCAGCTTGACCACCGCGAACTTAACCGGCGCGTCCATGGCGACGTAGGTAAACAGTTCCGAGGAAATACCGGCCTCGAAATGCTCGAACACGCTGTACCCGAACCCGTGCCGGCACACATAGCCGGACTCACCGCGTGCCGGCAACGGCGTCGGCGACCAGAACGCGCCCGTTTCCTCGTCGCGGATGTACAGCGCCTCGCCGCTGCTGTCGCCAAGCGGGTCATCGTGCCAGGGGGTCAGCCGGAACTCGTGCGCATTTTCCACCCAGGTATAGGCGCTGCCGCTCTCGCTGACGACCGTACCGATGTGCGGACTGGCGATGACATTGACCCATGGCGCCGGCGTACTTTGACCCGGCTCGAGGGTAACAACGTACTCGTGTCCATCGGGTGTAAAGCCTCCCGGGCCATTGCAGAAGATGCGCTCCCGCACCGCCAGCGGCCTGGTCGGTTCAGCCACCCGTTGTAACATCGGCTGCAGGCGCGCCGGTAGCCGCTCTGCCGGTACGCGGCGCTCCACCTGCTCGACCAGCGTCTCTGCGCTATCGGTGAGTACGACACGTGCGACAGACTGGAACAAAACCCGGTCTTCCTCGGAAAGTTCCTCGGCACGCCGCACGAATACACCGCCCGGCTTGTCGAGAACCTGTGCTTCGGGACCCGCGTTGATCAGCCCGATGATGAGGTCATGCAGCACTGCACGGTAGCCCGAAAAATCCTCGTTCACGATTACCAGGTCCACCACCAGGCCTTTCTCGCGCCAGTAGGCATGGGCTTGCAGAACCTGTTTTACCAGGTCGATGCACTGCAGGTCACCGATGCGCATCAGCACGATCGGCAGGTCGCCAGAGACGGCAAAGCGCCACAGCCCGGGCTGTCCAAGCTGGTTGCGGCTTATGACGCTGGGTGCGACGCGCCGCAGGGCGTTGGCGTAAATAACGGAACTGGCCAGGCGACTGTAGACCAGTGCATCGGCTTCGGTTGCGTTGAGATGGTGCAGCACCTCCTGACTCTGGAACCATGCCATTTCAAAGGCACGCTCGACGAAGTGCCGGTCACAATATTTCTCAAGCACAGCCAATGCCGCCTCGCGCGTGTCCGCGAGTCCGGAAATAATCTGCACCGTCGCCGATTCATCGGCTGACAAACTGATGGTGCAGCGGATTGCCACGACGGGGTCAAGCACCGGACCCTGCGTGTTGGACAGGGATACTGCGCCGTCATCCAGCACCAGCGGATTGGCCGCCGTTCGGCCCCGACCGATGAATCTGGCGCGGTCGGTCTCGTAAGATGTCTCGGTGGCAACCGCGTCGGGCGCGGCCAGCAGGTGAAACATCCATGGCACCTGCTCTCCCGGTGTGCGCGGACGCCGCGTGCACAGGATCGCCTGCCGGTCGGGCAGGATTTCGGTTTGCACGAACAGGTTGCTGAAACTGCGATGGGCCAGGTCGGCATTCAACGGCGCCAGCACCACCTCCGCATAACTCGTCACTTCGATATGACGGGTACGCGCTGACAGGTTGGTAAGCGTGACACGGCGGATCTCGACATCGTCTTCGGGTGAAACACTGATCTCGGTGTGCGCCTCGATCGCGTGATCGCGCCGCCGGTATTCAGCACGCGCCTGCACGAAGATCGCCTCGTAGTGATCGGCCTTGCACAGTGTCGGTTGATACGCACTTGACCAGTAAACTCCCGTGTCGCGGTCGCGCAAATAAATAAATGTACCCCAGCAATCGGTAGTGGCATCCTCGCGCCAGCGGGTGACGGCCAGCTCGCGCCAGCTGCTGTAACCGCCACCGGCATGGGTCGCCATGACGTGATAACTGCCGTTGGACAACAGGTGTACCTCGGGCATCGGCGTATCCGGATCGGTAAATACGCGCATGATCGCACCTGCTTCCACTCCGGGTTGCGCGGCGGCACTTACCTCGGCCGCATGCGGATGCAAGGTGGCGCCCTGCTTCGGCACACGCTCATGCAACAACAGTTCCGTCGCCCGTACCAGGGGGTCTGACATGAAGCGGCGCTGCATCGGGCGGTTCAGCAATACATGCGCAAAGGACAGCAGGCTCATGCCCTGATGATGCGCCATGAAGGTACGCACGATGGCATGGCTATTTTCCCGCGGCACGCGTGCAGGCGTGTAATCAACCGCCTCGTAGAAACCGTAATCACCGAGCAAGCCCTCGTCCGCAAGCCGCTGCAAATTGCGACACGCCGGCTGCGGCATCACCGTCAGCGCCAGCGCGCTGGCGTAAGGCGCAATGACCAGGTCTTCTCCCAGCCCGCGCTTGAGACCCAGGCCGGGCACGCCGAAGGCCCGATATTGATAAACCTGGTTCATATCAGTGGCGTTATAACAGGACTCGGAAATACCCCAGGGCACAGCGCGTTGCCGGCCGTATTCGATCTGGCGCGAGACCGCGGCCTTGCACGTCTGTCCCAGCAAGGTGTTCTCGTAACCCGGCATGATCAGTTGCGGCATCAGGTACTCGAACATCGAGCCACTCCATGATATCAGGCTCACGTCGCCGCCATGGCTTGTCAGCAGACGGCCAAGCGCGAACCAGTGCTTCTGTGGCACCTGTCCCTGTGTAATGAGCAGGAAACTGGCCAGGCGTGCTTCGGATGCAAGCAGGTCATAACATGACGGATCACGGCGCCGTTCGCCCACGTCGTAACCGATGCTCAGCAAATCGCTTGCTGTATCGTAGAGGAATTCAAAATCCATTACCGCCAGTTCGCGGCAACGATTCTCCAGATCATCGATAACCCGAAGCCGCTCCCGCGCCGCCTTGTAATCCGGCGCTACAGTACCCCCGGCGTGCGCGCTGGCCAGTTCCGCCAGTGTCAAAACGTTGCTGAAGTGCCCCGGATCAGGCAGCAGGAGTGCAAGATCATCCCGAATTGCGCCGGCTTGCCGGTCAAATTCCTGTGCCCAGTAATACAGTTCGCCATCGATATCGATATTCGCCGGCAGACACGCAACCAGCGCCCCGTCAATGCGATGAATCTCGTCCAGCAAATTTTCCGTGACAGCCGGGGCCTGTTGCCTTGCTGTTACCGTGAGTTCCGGCGCTGTGAGTGGGCGCAGTACGTCCTGCAGAAACCCGACCTGCTTCGCAAGCTCCGGGGATAAAGACTCAGGCAGGTGCTCGACCAGCACCTGCAAGGTATCCTGCAATCCCTGAAACGCATTTACTGACAGCACCGGCTGATCTTTCAACTCAGCCAGTCCCGCTTGCAGGGTCAGCAGGCTGCCAGCCAGGTTGCCACTGTCCACCGAGGATACATATTGCGGGCGCAGCGGCTGCAGCGTGCGGGTGTCGTACCAGTTGTAGAAATGGCCGCGATAGCGTTCCAGCTTTTCCATCGTGGCCAGCGTGTTCCCGGTAAGGGACAGGAATTCACCGGCACATATGTAGCCGAAATCATATGCCGCCAGGTTTGCAAGCAATGACATCCCGATGTTGGTGGGCGAGGTACGCGTGGCGATGGCCGGCGCTGGATATTCCTGGTAGTTATCGGGTGCCAACCAGTTATCATCTGGACCAACGAAGTCTGCAAAGAAACGCCACGTTCGCCGGGCCGATGCCCGCAGGAACGCCCGTTGATCAAAGGTCAGGTCCGGTGCCGGGAACACAAGCGGTATGCTGATCCACCAGCCGACGACAGGTGACACCAGCCAGAGCAACAAGACAGGTGCCCAGAAGAACCACTCCGCCGAGCGCGTTTGCCACAATACAAAGGCCAGCGCCAGCGCCACAACAGGCGCAATCCACATCTCCGTAAAATAATCGGCCAGCGTACGACGCGCATTGCGGCTTGCGTAGGATGGTAGTTGCCAGATTAACAATCCACATCGAGTGAATAACATTCGCACACCCGAGCGCAGGATCGCATCCAGGCAAATCAGCGTATCGTAGGGCAAAAAGACCAACGTCAACGAAGCAAGTGCCAGCGTGTGACTCGCTGATTTTCCGGTCAGGAACAGATGCGCCAGCCAGTCACGTTCTTCAGGCTTGCGGATAAGTTCAATCGCGGTTGTCAGCAAGGCAGGCAGGAACACCACGGTCGCGACCAGCAAGGTCCAGAACCACGCCGACCCCGAACCCAACAGCCAACCCCCTGCCAGCAAGGCAAGCAACGCAGGCGGTACGAGACTGCGACGAAGGTTGTCGAAAATTTTCCACATCGACAGAAGACTGAGAGGGTTCAGTTGCCGCTTTGCCTTCGATCCATCTGATCCGGGCGGTCCAGGCACGCGCGGTAACAGCCAGCCGGAAATCTGCCAGTCGCCACGTATCCAGCGGTGCCGCCGGCTGGCCTCGATGGTGTAGCTGGACGGGTGCTCTTCAATGAGGTCAACATCGGTTACCAGTGCCGAACGTGCATAACCGCTTTCCAGCAAGTCGTGACTGAGAATGAGGTTCTCCGGAAAGCGTCCATCGACGGCCTGACGAAAAGCGTCTACATCGTAGATGCCTTTACCGATGAACGACCCCTCCGCGAAAAGATCCTGGTAGACATCCGATACCTCGCGCGTGTAGGGATCGATGCCTGACTCGCCCGCGAATAGTTTGGTAAAGCGTGACTGACCAGCACTGGTCAGACTGATAGACGCGCGTGGTTGCAGGATCGCATAGCCTTCAACGATGCGCCCCTTGCTGGCATCGTACACCGGCCGATTGAGCGGGTGAGCGATGTTGCCTATCAGTGTACGTGCCGCATCACGGGGCAGTTGCGTGTCGGTATCCAGGGTGATGACGTACTTGATCGAAGCGAGAATAGCTACATCACCGACAATCTTCGAGAATGCCGTTTGCTCCTCGCCCCGCAGCACGGCATTGAATTGCTCAAGTTTGCCGCGCTTGCGTTCATACCCCATCCACACCTGCTCGACCGGATTCCACACCCGCGGTCGGTGAAACAAATAAAAGATGTCCGGGCGGTCATCGCGATAAGTCTCGTTTAGTGCCTCGATAGCGGCTTGCGCGTGTGCGAGCAATGCGTCATCGCCTGGCAGCATGCACTCAGGCGCGTCACGGAAATCCGTCAGTAAGGCAAAAAACAGATTAGGGTCACGATTACCGAGATAGCGGATCTCCATGGCTTCGATAAGAGCATCAATTTCTTGCGGCTTGCCCAGCAAGGTGGGGACAATCACCATCGTGCGATGAGCGACAGGTATACCTTCCGAAAAATCAATTCGGGGTAAGGCCCGAGGCGGCAAGACGAGCGTGACCAACAGGTTCACCAGCGGAACGAACAGTGCCGAGATGCCGGTTGCGCCGGTGACCGCCAGGAACCAGTACCGCCAGTCCCCCGGCTCGAACCCGCCGAAAGAGTCGAGCACGACCGCTGTCGAAAGCAGCGTGAGCAACACCACGGGACCGAGATAAAAGAACAGGCGGAATTGCCGGCTCACCCGGCTGGCTCGCCTGGCCCACGACAAACGACAGCCGACCGCACGTTCCAGACTCTGTCGACCGCGATCAATCAGGTAATAGCCGACATGCGCGCTGCGGTCCTTGCTGCCCAATTGCTCTGCAGCCGTCTGCGCGAGAATAATCGCTTCATGCGCCACCGCTGACTCACTACATGAACTGTGCGCACAACCCCGTGCCACGTCCTCGATGACATGCCGGTAGCGGTCGCGGGTGGCGAAATCCTGGCTGACGTACATCCCTGCAGGGTCTTTGCGCAGCGTCTGTTCGACAACGCTGAGCGACTCGACGTAATCTCTCCAGTCCATTGCGCCGATGAAGCGCAGACTGCCGATACTGTTGGCGATGGAAATCTGGTTGGTCGCGGCTGTGCGGGCGGCGGCCGCCGATAACTGCGTTGCGGTCACACCCTGTTCGAACAGTTTATGTTCGACCCAGGTTTGAACGAACGCCATTGCGGGCCCCTGGGTCTGGAGCCGCGCGTAAAATTCCTCCACAAACGGCGCGGTCAGCGGCACATCGGCATTGGCAAACTCGGCCAGCAACTGGATAAGCTGCCGCGGCTCGCTTTCGGCCGTCACGAGCATGCGGTCCGCCCAGGTGATAGCCGCATCGCGCTCCTCGCGCCGACGGGCGATACGCACCCCGACACGGCGGAGGTTTTCCAGCAGCGCCAACTGCAGCATGATCGGGAATGCCCACAATTCGCCCAGTTTTAATGGTTCAACGCTCTGATAGGCGGCTATGAACCGGGTGGCATTATCATTGTCGACACGGCCATCCATGTGGGAGATCAATTCCAGTGCCAGATCATAGATGCGGGGGAAACCGGCTGACGGACCGTTAGCCAGTCGCGGCAACTGCCGGCTGTAGCCGCGCGGCAGATGCCGGCGTGCCAAACTGATTTGTTGCTCGATGAGATAAAAATTGTCGAGCAGCCAGGCTTCCGCCGGAACGATCCGTTGCCCCGGCGTGTCTGCAGCGGTTACGACGTCATACGCCGCCAGAAGAACGCGCTCATTATCGGCCAGCCGTGGCAGCAACCGGTCCGGCCCTGAATGCGGATCGATGCTATGCAGATCAGCCAGCGTTAGCGCATGACGTGTGAGTTGCTCAATGCTGAATAGCTCCGAGCGCAGCAACTCGGTATCCTGGTCGTTACGCAACGCGTTGTGTGTGCGTGACACAAGTCCAAATGCTTTGGTGATTATGCCATTCTCCTCACCCGAACCCAGGGTGACCGGTGCGGTACCGGTTTAAAGATACAACTGCGGGTGATTGAACAGAACGAGGTCGGCGAGTTCAATGCTGAGTGTTCCTGAACTTACATGCATTTTTTCGGCAACCTCCAGCCGCTGTCATGACTGCGCGTTGCTGTGTAACGCAGGGTGCAGCGAGCAGCCCCGGACCACTGGACACCGCTACTGCAGCGATCAGCTCTGAAAATGCAGGAATACCGCCGGTTCCCGACAGCCCGCGCGGCATCCTTTATCAGGTTGGCATGCTGCCTGCCTGATGGAATTTATCGACCCCCGTGTTCGCCCAGCAAGCCCCTGGCTTCCTTCTTGGCTTTCTTGGCGGCCTTCTTTTCTATTGGTGTCAGGAGCGCTTTTTTCTTTTCTTCCTTGTTAGGTTTTCGTTCTTTCGACATGATGTTTCTCCAGATAATTTATAGGTAATTGCCAGTCTGCTGCCGTTAACAAGGGCTGCCCGGGCCACGACGGCAGGCATGGCCTGTCTACACACTTCAGGGCAGAACACACTGCTCATTTCGTTTTTTGTACGGGCGGCTACATCTCCATTCAGCTCCGGAAGAATGGAGGTACGCATTCTCCGGCACCACCAGGGCAACACATTTCTTGTTGACCACGCGAAACCCACGGTCGCACTTCCAGCCTGTCCCGTAGGAGGAATCTGTCAAGTACCCGTTCGGTGGCACTTTCACTTCGGCGCAGGATTCGTTGATCGCGCGAAACCCGCGCTCGCACTCCCAGCCCAGCCCGGAGGAAGAGTCCGAGTAATATCCGTTCACCGGTACCTGGATGGCAACGCAGGCATCATTGACCTCCCGATAACCTTGTACGCATTTCCAGCCGCGTCCAAAGGAGGTATTTGTAGAATAAGCATTTACCGGCACCTTGACTGCTACGCAGGCATCGTTGAGCTCCCGATTACCTCGCCCGCACCGCCATCCATTTCCATTGGGCAAGTTTGTGGCGTATGCATTGGCTGGCACATTAACAGCCGAGCAGTTCCCGTTGACTTCTCGATACCCGCGATCACACTTCCACCCGTTGCCGTAGGAGGCGTTTGTCAGATATGCATACGCAGGCACCTCGATAAAATCACAACCCCCGTTAATTGCAAGATACCCCCGTTCACACTCCCATCCTTTACCGTATTCTTTCAAGCGCGCATTTTCAGGTATCTCGCCAGCATTGCCCTCGGCGCACACAACACCTGGTACAGTCGCCAGCAGTGCCAGAAGAATCAGTGCGCGAAAGGAAATGACCGGGGTTTGCCGCATTCTACTCATGGGGTACTTCTTGTTATGTTTACACCTGAATGGAGATTACCAACGCGGCGGAAAGTGTCGCTGGCAGCAGCGCCAGCAATAATCTGGAAAGTACCTGGTGTCATGGCAGTTGCGCCCCTGTGGCCGGTTGATAAGGCTAGCCGGAGAGGAGCAGCCAGGTAACGCGGCTGTTATTCCTGAGCGGTTAGTGGTGCTGAAAAGCACTCACCGGCCGGAATTTTCACTGGGAGAAAATAGAGGGAGGTAAGGTGGTGCATTGTACACCCGCAGGCATACAGGTGTCCAAGCTATTAATGCTTCGGCAAACGGTGGCCTGCCCGCTGTTACTTCCCGAGCAGCGGCACCAGCGCCTCCCAAACGCGGTCACGGATGAGGGGCTGGGCGGTGGCGTTAGGATGAATGCCATCTGCCTGCATCAGGTCCTGCTCGGTACCGATACCGTCTACCAACGAAGGCAGCAACGTTATATCACGTTCACGGGCGAGCTCATGGTAAATGTCCTGGAACTTTTCCGTGTATCGGGAACCATAGTTAGGTGGTAACTGCACACCGATGAGCAACACCTGCGCACACGCTTCCTGCACACTCGAAATCATGGTATCGAGATTGCTTTTCATCGCCGCAAGCGACAGGCCGCGCAGGCCATCGTTACCGCCGAGTGCCAGCAGCACGACTGCCGGCTCATGGCTGGCAAGCGCCCGGGTTAGCCGGGCACGGGCATTGGCGGTTGTATCGCCGCTGATGCTGGCATTGATAATTTTATAACGATAGCCGCGCGTATCGAGGCGCTCCTGTAGCAGGGACACCCAGCCATTTTCTACCGGAATGCCGTAGGCGGCACTGAGGCTGTCGCCAACAATCAGTATGATATTGGCAACCGCCAGATTCGGCAGCACCAGTAACAGCAGGAGCAGGACTCGATTCAACATGACTGAGACAAAGCATAGCATCATGATTGCCGCCCGACACTTGAGTAAACGTGTGGAGACTGCCGCCGGCCCCCTCGATATCCTCACGGATATCCATCTCGAAATACAGGCGCGCGAGTCCGTGGCCATTGTCGGTGTTTCCGGCTCCGGCAAGTCGACCCTGCTGGGGTTGCTTGCCGGACTGGACCTTCCCTCTGCAGGTGAAGTGTTTTTGTCGCACTACCCGCTGCACGATCTTGACGAAGATGGCAGGGCCCGTGTGCGTGGTGAGTTAGTCGGTTTCGTATTCCAGTCCTTTCAACTGCTGGGCAACCTGACGGCGCTCGAAAACGTCATGTTGCCACTGGAATTGAGAAGAGATCGGCAACCGCGCGAGCAGGCGGCGGAATTGTTAAGCCGCGTGGGGCTGGGAGAACGGCTGCAACATTACCCGAAACAGCTATCGGGTGGTGAACAGCAACGCGTGGCCATTGCACGGGCCTTTGTCACCGAACCTGCCATCCTGTTTGCCGATGAACCCACCGGTAATCTCGATAACGTGACCGGTGAAACGGTCATTGATTTGCTGTTCCGCCTCAACCGGGACAAGGGTACTACCCTGGTACTCGTGACCCATGACGAGCACCTGGCCAGCCGCTGTGAGCGACTGATCCACCTCGAGGCCGGTCGGATTGTATCCCCTGTAAAAGCGGCGTCCACGGCATGATCCACTTCCCGCTGGCCATGCGGCTACTGGCGCGCAACTGGCAGTCCGGAGAGCAACGTATCCTGGTGGCTGCGCTGGTGATCGCCGTGACAGCCAGTACCACCATCGGTTTCTTCACCGATCGACTTGGCCGCGGCATGACCAACCAGTCAGCGGGATTTCTCGGCGCCGACCTGGTACTGGAGAGTTCACGCCCCATCGCGGCCGACTGGCTGGTTGAGGCACGCAACAAAGGCCTGCAGGCCATCGAGACCCTTGAGTTTGCCAGCATGGTGATCAACGGTGAGGCATTGTTGCTTTCCGGCGTGAAAGCCGTGCAGGACGGCTTCCCCCTGCGTGGCGAGATACGCACAGCAGCCGCCCCGTTCGCGCCCGACGCGGCAACGCAGGCACTGCCTCTGCCCGGCGAGGCATGGGTAGCGCCGCGCCTGCTCACGAACCTTGGCCTGCAGGTGGGTGATGAGGTAGAAGTCGGCGCGCATCGACTCAGGATCACCCGGGTCATAACCTTTGAGCCCGGCAGTGTCGGCAATCCCTTCGGTGTCGCGCCGCGACTGCTGATGCGGATGGCCGATGTCGCCGCAACCAGCGTGGTACAACCGGGAAGCCGGCTGACCTATCGCTATCTGTTTGCGGGCCACGAGGCGGACGTGTCCAAATACCGGGCATGGCTGGCGCCGCGCCTGGGACCCAGCCATGAGCTGGTCGGTGTACAGGAGAGCGGTCGCGCCGTGGGTACAACCCTGCAACGGACGGAACGTTTCCTCGGGCTGGCCGTGTTGGCGGCGATCGTGCTGGCGGGGGTCGCCGTGGCCATGGCGGCGCGACGTTACAGCGAGCGGCATTTCGACACCAGCGCGATGCTGCGTTGCATGGGTGCCACGCAGCGGGATCTTCTCGGGCTTTATCTACCGCAGCTACTGCTAATCGGCCTGCTCGCCTCGGCCGTCGGTTGTATCCTCGGCTGGGTCGCACAGTACGGCCTGTTATATCTGCTGGCCGGGTTGCTGCCCGTTGCACCCGCTACGCCGCACGCGTGGCCGGCGCTCGCGGGATTCGCCACCGGCATTATCACGCTGGCCGGTTTTGCACTGCCGCCGGTGATGCGCCTGAAAGATGTGCCCCCCTTACGGGTGCTGCGTCGCGAGCTGCTGCCCCTGCCCAGCCGCGCCTGGCTGGTCTACGGTGCCGCCCTCTGCGCTATCGTGGCAGTGATGTGGCGCTATACCGATAGCTGGCCATTGACATTATCGGTGTTGGTCGGCGGTATTGCGCTGGCAGCCCTGTTGAGCCTGCTGGCCTTGCTGCTGTTGTCGTTAAGCCGGCGCTTTAATAGCCGTGTCGGCGTCGCATGGCGCTTCGGCTTGAACAATCTCTGGCGCCGCCGGCAAAGCAGCATCAGCCAGATCCTGGCATTCAGCCTGACACTGATGGCGATGGCCGTGGTTGCACTGGTCCGCACAGACCTGTTGACGACCTGGCAGGCCCAGCTGCCTGCCGATGTTCCCAACCACTTCGCCATCAACATCCTGCCTGACCAGGTAGAGGAATTTGCAAGCTCCCTGCAAGCTGCCGGGGTGGTTACCGAGCAGCTTTATCCCATGGTGCGCGGCCGCCTGGTGAAGATTAACGGGACAGCAGTGCAAAAATCGGTAACCAAAGAGGAGCGCAGCGACAATGCATTGAACCGGGAACTCAACCTGACCTGGACGACCGTGCTGCAGGCAGACAATCAAATCCTGACAGGACGCTGGTGGCAACCGGAAGACACCGGAAAACCACGGGTATCAGTAGAATCAAAGTTAGCCGAAAGACTGGATATAAAAATGGGTGACGAGCTGGGCTTCTCGATTGGTGGAGAGACGCTCAGCGCCGAGGTTACCAGTATTCGCAGCGTGCAGTGGGAATCATTCCGTCCCAACTTCTACATGGTGTTTCCCCCGCAGGTGATCAATCAGTTTCCCACGACTTACATGACGAGCTTTAAACTCGGGAAAGAAGAAAAACCCTTGCTGCGCGAACTGGTGGCCCGTTATCAGGCAGTGACTGTGCTGGAGATGGACCGGGTGATCGAACAGGTCGGTGTTGTCTTCCGGCAGGTCACGCTGACAGTTGAGTATGTACTGGTGTTTACACTGCTGGCCGGTTTTGCCGTGTTGTTCGCAGCCCTGCAGACCAGCCAGGATGACCGGCTTTATGAAGGTGCACTGCTGCGGGCACTCGGTGGCAGCCGCCGGCAGTTACGCAGCGGACACCTGGCGGAGTTCACCGCGTTAGGCGGGATTGCGGGCCTGCTTGCTGCCATGGGCACGGAATGCCTGGCCTGGGTGCTGTACAGCGAAGTACTGGACCTGCAGCACAGTTTCCACTGGCATATATGGATCATCGCACCCATAGCGGGCGCGCTACTCATCGGCGCAGCAGGATACTGGGGGACACGGACGGTGGTTGGGCGCAGCCCGATGCTTCTGTTGCAGAACCAGTAAAGCAGCGCAGTCCCCTTTCTTTCCGCCATCCCGGGCCCGCCCCGAATTTCTCGAATCCAGGGGTACAGACCCCCCTGCCTGTGTCATAGCTATTTTCTATCGTTAATATTTATACAATCGATTTCTACTATCTACTCACATGGCCGAGAATGTTTCCCGTAGACAGTATTCAACTTCATCAAAAGGAGACAACCATGTTGCAGAATCGTGAAGGCCAGAAAGTCCCGCAGACCACTTTCCGTACCCGTCAGGACCACGAGTGGGTCGATGTCAGCACCGATGAAATATTCAGGGGCAGGACGGTCGTAGTCTTTGCCCTGCCCGGCGCATTTACCCCGACCTGCTCGTCAACGCACGTGCCGCGCTACAACCAGCTGACGCCGGCATTCAGGCAGCATGGCATTGATGAAGTCATCTGTGTCTCGGTCAACGACGCCTTTGTAATGAACGAATGGCGCAAGGAACAAAAGGCATACAACGTGACCTTCCTGCCCGACGGCAATGGCGACTTCAGCCGCGCCATGGGCATGCTGGTGCCGAAGGACGACCTTGGCTTCGGCGAGCGCTCCTGGCGTTATTCCATGCTGGTAAAGGACGGCGTCATCGAAAAGATGTTCATAGAAGCGGATGTACCGGGCGACCCCTTTGAGGTCTCCGACGCCGATAGCATGCTGAGCTACATTGCACCCGATGCGGTCAAGCCACTTGACGTTACCGTGTTCAGCCGCGAGGGTTGCCCCTACTGCGTACGTGCCAAGGGTTTGTTGCACGATGCCGGCATCAGGTTCGAGGAACTGGTACTGAACCGTGACTTCACCGAAGCCACCATCCGCGCGGTCTCAGGGGCATCGACCGTCCCGCAGGTATTCATCAACGGCGATCGTATCGGTGACTCGGAAAGCCTGGAAGCCTGGCTTGCCGGACAAACCCGAAACGCGGCATGACCCGGGTTTAATATTGCGACGGTGCCATCACCAGCATGGCACCGCGCAATAACAACCCGCAAACAAACACAGGCAGACAACTGCAAATAACAGGAGTACAACATGAATACGCAGCATTTCGAGCTTATCGCCATTGGCGGCGGCAGCGGCGGCCTGGCCGTCGCAGAGAAGGCCGCCATGCTTGGCAGAAAGGTCGCGATTATCGACCCGAATCCCCTTGGCGGAACCTGTGTCAATAACGGCTGCGTGCCGAAAAAGGTGATGTGGTACGCGGCCAGCCTGGCCCACGATGTCCATGCTGCGCAGGATTTTGGCATCCCCGCCACGCGCACAAAGACCAACTGGCATGCACTGGTGTCCGGCCGCAACCAGTACACCGGTAACATCAATAACTACTGGAGTGATTACATCGGTAACTGCGGCATTACACATATCCAGGGACATGCCACGCTTGTAGATTCAGGCACGGTCGCGGTCGACGGGCAGCACTACACGAGCGATCACATTGTACTCGCCACTGGCAGCCAGCCGGTCGTGCCGTCGCTGCCCGGCGCGCAACTGGGCATTACCTCGGACGGCTTTTTTGCATTGCAGGAACAGCCGAAACGTGTGGCCATCGTCGGCGGCGGTTATATCGGCGTGGAACTCAGCGGAGTACTCAATGCGCTCGGCTCAGATGTCACTCTGCTTGCCCTGGAGAAGCGCCTGCTGGAGAACTTCGACCCGATGATCAGTGACGTGCTGGAACGAGAAATGCTCCGCCAGGGCGTCAACGTCCAGACCGGCTTCCAGGTGGCGGCACTCAGCGGCAGCGTGGATGACATCAGC
>Ga0224496_10001215_pt1 | contig 16333 bp, 16 predicted proteins | sample SF_Jul11_sed_USG_2_FD_168127 | JGI IMG/M metagenome (GOLD analysis project Ga0224496, IMG submission 168127) | Sediment microbial communities from San Francisco Bay, California, United States - SF_Jul11_sed_USGS_8_1 | ecosystem: Environmental > Aquatic > Marine > Sediment | place: USA...
GGTTCACGGTTCCTGGCTACTTGAACGCCACGCGGCCCGGAACGACGAATATGGTGCTCGAGATTGACCGACTCCTGGTCGACATCGGATATACACAACTGGCGCTTGCCGACGAGATCGAGGTGATCGTCGACGACGCTCGCACGTCGTTGCAGCAGCTCCCTGATCACATGGCAGACGTGGTGATAGGCGACGCCTACAGCGGGGCGTCGGTCCCGTGGCATCTCACCACGGTCGAGTTCATGGAGGATGTCAGCCGCGTCTTGGCGGCCGACGGCGTGTACGTCATGAACGTGATCGACTATGGCCAACGTCGGTTCGCCAGGTCCTCCGCTGCGACCATCGGGACCGTGTTTGAGCACGTCGCGGTGCTGGCCCCGCCGTTGTATATCGACGGTGACGGTGGCGGCAACTACATCATCGTGGCTTCTCACCGGCCCATCGATGTCGCCGCCCTCGAGGAAGCGATCGTCGCTCGGGGTGGCGAAGAAATCGGACTCTCAGGCTCCGATCTTGTCGACTTTGTCGACGGAGCCATGGTGCTGACCGACGACTTTGCGCCGGTCGACCAAATCGTTGGCAGCCCGTCCAGCTAGCGATCGAAGCCTGGGTTCGGCAAGCTTATGATCGCTGAACGCTGGGTTCAAACCTGGGTTCCACGACTCGATATCGCCTTTACCAGCCCCACGTTCAGGGTCAGGTCGGGTTACACGAACCGGCCACCAGGCGTCTACGTGGTGGCCACAAAGAGCCGTTCTGCAATGAAGGGAACCAACCCGACACCAGCCTGGCCATCGGCCGCGACGGTCAAGGTCCCGTCGTTACCGGCGTTGGTTACCGTGAGTACCGCTCCGGGACGGAAACCGGATTCGTCGAGGAACCCCATAATCTCCGCGTCGAGTTCTAGTTCTTCCGAAATCCGTTCGAGTGGCCTGGCCTCACCCGGGTCGAGCGTGGACAACGCTTGTATCGGTGGCGGTTTGTAGCCGGCTCCCGGAATCGGGTTGCCGTGCGGACAGGTCTGCGGGTTGTCGAGCGCCTCCCACATGCCGGCCTCAACGTCATCCGAGATCACATGCTCCCAGACCTCGGCTTCGGCGTGAACCTTCACCCAAGGCAGGCCGAGCACCTCCGAGAGGAATCGCTCAGCCAGCCGGTGGCGACGGACTACGACTTCGGCGAGATGGCGGCCCTCCTCGGTCAGTTGGAGCGTCGGCTCGACTGTCACGAGTCCGTCGTCAACCATTCGTTTGACCATCTCCGACACGGACGGGCGCGACACGCCCAGCCATTCGGCGATCCGCGCCTGGATGACCGGGATTCCCTCCTCATCGAGTTCGAAGATCGCCGCGGCATATTCGCGGTAGGGCATCCGGTAGTCCGAGGTCTCCATCTTGGCAGTATAAGGTCGGCTGTTTGAGAGCATCTGAGGCCGCATTAGTTTGCACTATGGAAATAGGAGAAATACTGTAAGGCGCACCTAACACGACGAAGCACAGGAGTCAGGTGTGGCAGCATTTTTGGTCATGTTGCGAGAGGGAGTCGAAGCGGCTCTCATTGTGGCGATTCTGCTGGCCTTCCTGGATCGGACCGACCGCCGCGAGGCCTCAATAACCGTGTGGCGAGGTACCGCCGCCGCGGTCATCGTCTCGCTGGCGGTGGGCATCGTCATTTGGAATACCGTCGGGTCGCTGGAAGGCGCAACCGAAGAGCTCGTTGAAGGAGTCGTCGCCTTGCTCGCAGCGGCACTCCTTACGTGGATGATTTTTTGGATGGGAAGACAAGCTCGCAACCTCCGGGCCGGATTGGAAGCTCAGGCCGACAGTGCGCTCGACACGGGAGGAACAGCGCTCGCTGCCGTAGCCTTCGTGGCGGTCGCTCGAGAGGGTTTTGAATCGGTTCTGTTCCTGCTGTCGACGACGGTTGGCGAATCGTCGGCGAGTGGACAGGTTCTTGGTGGGGCGGTCGGGTTGGTCGCCGCTATTGCCATCGGCTATCTCTTCTACAAGGGCAGTCACCGGATCAACTTGCGACTCTTTTTCCGGGCCACCGGGTTTCTCATCATTCTGTTTGCGGCTGGACTGGTGGCAAAGGGTATCCACGAACTTCAAGAAGTAGGTGTGATCCCCACGCTCATCGAACACGTCTGGGAGCTGAACGTCCTTGATCCGGATGTGAGCACGACGGGAGCCTTCCTCAAGACCATGTTTGGATGGGATCCGGACCCGTCGCTGCTTCAGCTGCTTGGCTATTTTGCATACGCCATTCCGGTGGGCGTGAGCTTCGGTCGCCGAACCGCCCTGGTTCGGCCCGTGGCCGCTCGCGCCGACGAAACGGTACCGACCAGCTGAACCGTGGAACCCGGGTTCAACCCGGGGTTCCAGCACCGGAAACCGGGCGTTGCAGCCCCGCGTTCGAGCAACTATTGCTAAATCCGCGGTTGGATTTGGCCGATTCCGCCCGACAGTCGGAACCATCGGCCAGCCGTCCTAGGCTACGGGGCGATGAGAGAGACACCGGTATCGTCCGAAAGCCAGACCTGACATGGAGTGGTGGGAGATACTGCTGCTGGCGGGGGGAGGCCTTCTTGCCGGGACGATCAACTCGATTGCCGGAGGCGGGTCCCTGCTGACCGTTCCGCTTCTGGTGTTCGCCGGAGTCCCCGGCAACCTTGCCAACGGTTCCAACCGGGTGGGGATCCTCACGTCGAACGCCGCAGCCGCCGCAGAGTTTCGCCGGCTTGGGGTGGGAAGCCTCAAACAAGCTGCCCCGATTCTTATCCCTGTGATGATCGGCTCGTTCGCCGGATCTTCCCTGGTTGGGCTTCTGACCGATGCCACATTCGAGCGGGTATTCGGGTTCCTCATGGTGCCCGTGCTCATTTTGTCTTTGCGAAAACCCAAGCCGAAGCCGGCGGGAAGTTCGTGGCCGGCGTGGGTCACCATGCTCGTTTTCTTCTTGATAGGCATGTATGGCGGTGCGTTCCAAGCGGGCATCGGTCTGGTACTCATCGTTGCTCTGTCGCACACCGGCATCGGCCTGGTACTGGCCAACTCGGTCAAGGTGATCGTCAATCTGGCCGTCACCCTCGTGGCGCTGCCGACGTTCGTCGCCAACGGAAACGTTGCCTGGTATCCGGCGTTGATCCTGGCGGCCGGGCTTACGGTTGGTGGAGTACTCGGCGCCAACGCCACAGTACGGGGTGGAGAGAAGATCATCCGTCCAGTAATGATCGCCGCCGTAATCGCCTTCTCGGGCCGATTGCTCGGCCTCTACTAGCTCGACTACTAGGAACGCGTCTCGAAGGCGGGAAGGTGCACCAACGGGGCGAGCGTTCCGAGCGACTCGGCCACCACCACTGCGTTGTCACCCGGTTGCAGAACAAAACCGGTTGGTGGATTCAGGTGGGTGGTTCCGTTGCGGCTCACGGCCAACAACGTAGCCGAATGCTCGGAACGCATCCGTGCCGAAAGATCATCGATCGTCAGTCCGATGTATGGATCGGGAAGCGCGACTCGATACAACTCGGAGCCATCCCCGCCCGACACAAGATCGGTGACCAGGTCGGTCAGGCCGGGGTAGAGCGAGGTTCGAGCCAGAAGGTGGGCCGTCAACTTGGCCGTGATGAGCAGCTCGTCGACATCGGCGCGCCTGAAGTGTTCGGCATGGTTGGGATTATTGACTTCGGCGACGGTCCGCACATGCGGTGCAACCGATTCGATGGCCAGAACCACGAGGATCGACCGCATATCTGCCTCATCGGAGGAATCTGCCGGGCAGATAATGGCCGCGGCGGCATGTTCGATGCCGGCGCGTTCGAGATCGGCGACTTTCGTCGCATCGCCTCTCACAAAGTAGATGTCGCCATCGGCCGGATTGCGATCGACGTCGTGCAACACGACGACCTTGTGGTTGTAGTCATCTGAGCGGAGTTCCTCGACCAACGACCGGGCCGTCGCGTTCCACCCGCAAATGACGATGTGGTCTGTGTATCCCGATGCACCCATTCCCTGCCCCTCCTTCAAAAGAAAATCTATTACAAAACCCAGCAGTGCTCCGGTGATCGTCGCGACAATTCCCACTCCGAACAGAACGAGCAACCAACTGACCACCCAGCCGCCCCAGGTCGTGACGTGCGACGCATCACCTTGACCCATCACCGTCGTAATCGCCCAATAGAACGTCTCACCAAACCCGGAAAAGGTGCGCTCCTTCTCAATGAGCATCACGGCCAAAGCCGCAATGGCAACGATGACGATCAGCCCGCTGAGAAGCGCGACAAAGAAGTGCGGATCAAGGTTCTTTCCGATCCGTTTCAGGTGCCAGGTGATCCGCTGAATGAGCGGATGGCGATAGAGCCGCGCAACCCGGTTCCGCACCATCAGAAAACCCCCGTTCCTCTGCTACCCGCTCACGTACGGGTAAAACCTACCGATCAGCGAAGGGTGAGGGTGGTCTGGGCGGGCACGAATCGGGAGGAGGGCCTATGTAAGAAAACACTCGCGCCCTTGAGCTGAAGTGAGAGTGACCCGATGAGGTTACGTCTCTTTCTGCTCCCAGGGAGGCCAGCCCGGGTTGATGTTCTGAACCACCATGCCGCAGATTGCTCCGAGTTCGAGTACTTGTTGTGGCGTCAGCGTATCGAAGACGGCCTGTCGAACCGACTCAACATGGGAAGGCGCCACTTCGACGAGCTTCGCCATTCCTTCTTTTGTGAGCGTGGCGAGCGTAACCCGTCGATCACTCGGGGAGGTGTGGCGTTCTATCCACCCACGGTTCTCGAGACGCTTCGCGGCATGTGACAGTCGGGAGAGGGATCCGTTGGCGAGGTCGGCGAGCGAACTCATCTGGATCGTCTGGTCGGGCGCGTCGGACAGCGCCGCCAGAGTCGAGTACTCGAAGAAATTCAGTCCGTTGCGCTGGAGAGCCTCCTCCAAACGGGTAGGCAGGAACAACACCAGGCCGACGATATTGCGCCAGGCATCGAGTTCTTTGGCGTTCAGCCACCTGGTTTCACTCATTCCCGAACATTACCAGCATCACTTGAAAGCTCAAGTAAACCTCGGGCTGGCAGCGAATGCGTCGCCGGACGGCGTAGGGTTCGGCTACCGACAGGCCAAAGGAGCAGGATGAACGACACGGAGCTGAAAGCATTGCTCGAAGGAGCGAGGACGATTGCCGTCGTTGGTGCCTCGGCCAATCCCGATAAGGCCGCCAATCATATTCCTGAGGTCCTCCTGAACGCCGGATACACCATGATCCCCGTACACCCGACCGCCCAGGAGATTCTCGGTCAAACCGCGTATGCGTCGCTGGCGGAAGTGCCGGTATTGATCGACATCGTGGACGTGTTTCGCCCATCCGCTGAAGCTGCCGGCATTGCCGAGCAGGCGGTGGCAGTTGGGGCGAAGGCTGTCTGGCTCCAGGCCGGTATCACGTCGGCTGAGGCCGGGGAGGTCGCCCGCCAAGCGGGTGTCGCTTTTGTCGAAGATCTCTGCATCGGAGAGACCTCGAAGCGACTGAATACTCATCCAGCCCGTGAGTGAGGTTTCATGTGTGTCACCACTCAGACCCGGGTTATTGAAGGATCAATAGTTGACAGTTCACGTATTGGTGGTTATGATCTTGAACATTCAAGTATTCGTTCTACAAGGAGACTGAAATGTCAACCCGAACCATCGATAGCAAAACGGTTCCCACCGCCGGCACCTGGGAAATCGATTCGAGCCACAGCGACCTGCGCATCACGGCCCGTCACCTAATGGTCACGAAGGTTCGCGGAACCTTTGGAGAAATCACCGGGACAATTGTCGTCGCTGACAACCCCCTCGACTCGAGTGTTGAAGTCACCGCCGTGGCGGCGACTGTTTCCACCGGATCCGCTGACCGCGACGGCCACCTCCTCTCGCCAGACTTTCTCGACGTCGAGAACCACCCGCTGGTCACCTTCAAGTCAACCGGCGTGACCCCCGATGGTGATGATTGGAAGTTGACCGGAGACTTGACCATTCGAGGCACGACCAGGTCGGTGACCTTCGACATGACTTTCGAGGGCGTTGCTGACGACCCGTTCGGCAACACCAAGGCTGCGTTCACGGCGACCGGAAGCGTCGACCGGGAAGACTGGGGCTTGACCTGGAATGTACCGCTTGAAGGCGGGGGAGTTCTCGTCTCAAAGAAGCTGCAAGTCGAGTTTGACGTTCAGGCCACCCTCCAGGCCTAATCGCAGTTCATCACCGCAGTAACAGACGGGCGCCGACATGTATCGGCGCCCGTTTCATTATTCGACCAATGCTCGGTTGATGCCGGCGACGGCGTCGAGGTCTGTCAGGTGAGCGTCAATGGTGCCTCGATCGAGCGTCAGGCCTGTGAAGCTTGCCATTCGACGATCTGACGCTGCACGTTGGAGGCGTCGAACCAGGCATTTTCGAAGGAGATCAGTCCGTCGCGAATCTCGAAGATGTGCAGAATCCGGACGGCAACGGGAGCGCCGCCTCCGGCCATGCCCGACCACTCGCCGTGCACGTGGCCGGAGAGAATTGACTCGTCCACGACAAATCCATCGCCTTGGTACCGCTTGATCGACGTGAGGAGCACATCAGGGATGGCGTCGATAATGGACGAGTAGATCTCGCCTACCGCCTGCTTTCCGTGAAATGGTGCGTCGGGATGGGTGACGTCGTCCCATACGATGTCGTCGGTATATGTGGCGAGCGTGGCCTGCACGTCGTGGGCGTTTTCAGCGGCGAAGTGTCTATCGATGATGTCCAAGTTGCTCCGATCGGCCTCCTTCACCTTACGTATGGATTCGTCGGTCTGGTCGCGTTTGCGCGCAATTCGTGGACTGACGGGTGCAGCAGTGGCTGGTAGCCGAACGACAGCGCCGCCACAGACGTGGGTGGGGTCAGCACCATCACTGGCTGGTCGTCGGGTCGAGGTTCCGGCGTCATCCACCCACCAAAGTCGAATGCGCGGATTTCGTCAGGCATCACCACGCACGCGCGGTTGCTGTCGTCGACAATGACCGTGCCGGTGGGCAGGCGATCGATATTCGCTGCCCAGGTCTTACGATCGGTTGATCGGTTCATGCCGCGACCTGGTTTCAGGCGGTCTGCGGCAAGTGATCGATTGAGCTCAGCCGCGCTGAGCGGCGCGTCGGTGTTGCGGGCCCGGCTCACGGCTTCCTTATACGAGCGATAGGCGGCTGGTCGACAGAGGCCGCACGGCCGATGGCCGGCCGCTAGCGCAACTGCGTCGTCGAGAAAGAAGAGCGGCGTCCAATGTCGCGGAGCGGACAAGGGTGACTTCCAGTCCTTGTATTCCAAGACGCAGGTGATCCATAGCAATCCGCGGTGGTGACGCACGAGTTCGCCGTGTTCGTTGACGAGGCAGCCACGGTTGCCGGTGAACAGCCCGTGATCCGGGACGGCGTGCAGATCACCAAAAGGGTCAACTCGGTTGCGGCGCGCCATTCGGAAGAGTGTATAAGCCCCCCCAGCCGGGTCGAGTGTGCATCCAGGCTCGATATTACGAACCGTAAGCACACTCGACTGGCAAAAGCTGGTCCTATGGAGGCCGCGTTGGCATGACTGGAGGGTTAGATGTTGACCATATACCGTGAATTCGGTAGGATTTACGGTATATGAAGGATCTAGCCCTCGTCGCTTTGGTCGGATTCCTGGCTTCTCTCGTTGACGGAGCTCTCGGGATGGGATTCGGACCAACCTCCTCGACGCTCCTTCTCGCTAGCGGATTCAGCCCGGTGACCGCATCAGCGACGGTGAATCTTGCCAAAGTCGCAACGGGTTTCGCATCCGCGGTCTCACATTGGAGGTTCGGAAACATCGACCGCCGACTGGTGATGCGGTTGGCGATACCTGGCATTGTTGGAGCAATCGTTGGTGCCATGATTCTTCGAGTTGTTGCCGGTGATTCGCTCCGGCCGTTTCTGGCACTGATGCTGCTGACGATGGGTGTTCGGATCACGCTCCGTTTCAGCCGCCCGATCGGCGAGGTCCTGGCAAGCGGTGCCAACTCCCTCTCGGGGTCAGCGATGGCCGGTCGTCATATTGAGATAGCCGGCGGGGTCGGGGGACTGTCGAATGGACTGGTTGGTGCCTGGGGGCCGGTCGTCACGCCATGGTTGCTGCATCGAGGTCTTTCGCCGCGTGTGGCCGTGGGTTCGACGAATACTGCTGAGGTCGCGGTAGCGATCGTAGCGGCAGGTGTGTTGATCGGTTCCGTAGGCGACCGGCCCTTCGAGTTTGGGGTTGCTTTGGCCATGATCGCCGGCGGGATCGTTGCCGCACCGCTCGGAGCCTACGTCATCAGGTTCATACCGGCTCGAGTGTTGGGGCTGGCTGTTGGTGGGCTGCTTATGCTCACTCAAGTACGAGAACTGGGGAGGCTGATGGACTTGCCACTAGCCGGTTGGATCTCCTCCGTAGTGATCCTGATAGTGGTCGTACTCGCGGGTGCGCGGCCCCATGTGCGGGAGCGTGTTCCGGAAGCGGAGGCCGAGGCTATGAGCTACGCGGCGGATGGGTCAGCGCGGCAGCCAGGCGTCGGGGTCGTCGACGAGTAGGCGCACCGCCGGAGGTAGCGACCCGGCCCCCAGGTCGGCGATCGTAACGGCTTCCATCACGGAACGTACGGCGGCCCGAAGGCCGATCCATAGCTCATGGAGATTGGTGCTCGAACCGGTGTAACTCACGTGCTCGGGACGCTGCCCCTGCACCAGGGCGAGCGGCCCGTCGACAGCTCTGGCGACGTCCGCCACGGTGATCTCGTCTGCGGGCCGTCCCATGGAGTAACCGCCTGCGGAGCCGCGATGTCCGACCAGTATTCCGGCGCGACGCAGATCGAGCAGCACCGCTTCCAGGTACCGGGGCGGAATGTCCTGGGCAGCGGCCAGAGCGTCGCGGCTCACTCTCGCCGGGTCGCTGGCGGACACCTCAAGAAGCGCCCGGATGGCGTAGTCGACTCGGGCGGTAATTTGCATGAGCCCATCATGCCAGGTCGAGTATTCCCTTTGGGCGTACTGAGCGCTGGTCTGGCCCGGTCGGCGAGTGCACCGAATCTAGGTCGAGTGTGCATCCAGGCTCGATATTGCGAACCGTAAGCACACTCGACCGGTTGAGGTGGGGCGGGGCTAGGGGCGTTCGCCGAACTGGGGACGTTCCGTTCGGGTCCGTTTGAGCTCCCAGAAACCCGGGACGGTCATCACCGACACCAGGCCATCCCACAATTGCAACGAAAGGTCACCTTCCGGAACACGGGTGATCACGGGTCCGAAGATGCCTACGCGATCACCGTGAGCATCGTCGAACGCGATGATCGGTGTCCCGATGTCGTTGCCGGCCAACTCGAGTCCGACGTCCATCCTGGTGCGGATTTCGTTGTCCCACTTTTCGTCGCCGAATGCTTCGGCGTGGTTCACGTCGAGGCCGGTAGATTCGAGGGCGTCGCGCACCGACAACTCCATCAGCGCCTTGTCGTGGTGGATCCGGCGTCCCAGTTCCCAATACAGCTTGAAGACCCCGTCGTTACCGTCGGTCGTTCGCACCGACTCAAGGACTCTCAGTAGGCGATGCGTGCGAAAGTAGCGCTCATAGGAATCGCCATCGGGATCCGGGTCGTTCTTGAGGAGAAGGCTGATCGGTTCCCACGTGACGTAAAGGTCGCGTTCGGGTTGCACTCGTTCGACGACCCACCTGGCCGTCACCCAGCACCATGGTCATATGGGGTCGATCCAAAAGCTGATTTCCATCGCCTGCCTCATCCGTTGCTTACCGCGACTCTAAACCGTTCGACTCGAAGCGGATCGATGCCATTCGGAACGCCGGCAACCGGACCACCACCACAAGCACGCAATCTGGGACCGTCGCCGACCGTCGACGCAGTGATCTGACCCGACGGAGTCATCTAGTGTCCACCCAAAGGTGGCGACACCTCATGACGAACGACGGAGGCACGATGCCAACCAGGGGACTTCTCTCGCTTGATGAACTCAGGTCGGAGGTTGCAGCCGGGAACATCGATACGGTCGTTGTCGCCTTTACCGATCACTATGGTCGGCAGCTTGGCAAACGGTTCGACGCCGAGTTCTTCCTTGAAGATGCAGTCGACAACGGAAGTCACGCCTGCGATTACCTTCTCACCGTTGACATGGAGATGGAACCCGTGCCCGGCTACGCCTACGCAAGTTGGGAACTCGGCTACGGCGACTTTCACCTGGTTCCGGATTTCGCCACCTTGTGCCGGGCGGCTTGGGCGGATCGGACGGCGATGGTCTTGTGCGACGTAGTTGACGACGCCAGTCACACCAACGTGGCGGTGGCACCGAGGAGCATCCTGCGAGCCCAGCTGGATCGCCTGGCGGCTTCGGGTCTTACCGCCATGGCTGCATCTGAACTCGAGTTCTTTCTGTTTAGGGACTCATACGAGGCAGCGTCGGAGAAGGGGTTTCGATCCCTGCACGCCGCAGGCACCTACATCGAGGATTACCACTTGCTCCAAGGGTTTCGTGTTGAGGATTACGTGGCGGCGGCGCGTCGCAACCTGCGGGATTCGGGCATCCCGGTCGAGACTTCGAAAGGTGAGTGGGGTCGGGGCCAGCACGAAGTGAATGTTCGCTATGCCGAAGCGATGCAGATGGCCGATCGGCATGTCGTTTTCAAACAGTGCTTGAAGGAAACGGCCGAGAGCCAGGGCGTGAGCGTCACCTTCATGGCCAAACCTGACTCCGCTGAAGCGGGCAGCAGCTGTCACATCCATATGAGTCTCTGGAATGACGCGGGGAATGCATTCGTCGGGGATCAAGATATGGGCGCGGGACTCGGCGCCTCGGACACTTTTCGATGGTTCCTCGGTGGTTGGATGGCCCATGTCCGCGAGTTGATGGTCTTCTACGCTCCCACCATCAACTCGTACAAGCGCTATCAGGACGGATCGTGGGCGCCCACCAGGATCGCCTGGGCCAAAGACAACCGCACCGCCGGCTTTCGGGTGGTTGGCTCGGGACCCAGCCTGCGGATCGAGTGTCGGATTCCCGGTGCCGATGTGAACCCCTATTTGGCCTATGCCGCTGCAATTGCCAGTGGGCTAGACGGGATCGAAAACCAGATCGAACCACCTGACATTTTCCAGGGAGACGTGTATGCCGCGTCGGATCTGCCGCGTATCCAGCACTCTCTTCGGGAATCGGTCGCCGATTTCAAAGAAAGTACCTTTGCCCGGCGAGCTTTCGGCGATGCGGTCGCGGACCACTACTCGCACTTCTATGAGACCGAACAATCGGCCTACGATGCCGCGGTAACCGACTGGGAACGCGCCCGCTACTTCGAGAGGATCTGAAAATGCGACTCGAAGGCAAGGTCGCGCTCATTACCGGCGCGGCGTCCGGAATCGGACGCCAAACCGCCCTGCTTCTTGCCAGAGAAGGAGCCCGGATCGCCGGCGTTGACGTCAGTTCCGAAGCCAACGAAGAAACGGCCGCCTTGGTCCGTGAAGCGGGTGGCGATATGGTCGCCCTGCAAGCCGACATCTCGAACGCCAGCGACTGCGAACGAATGGTCGCTGCGACCGAGGAACGCTTCGGGAAGCTCGATGTTTTGTTCAACAATGCCGGGGTGATGCTTCCCGACGATGGCGATGCCGAATCCACTGACGAGCGAGTTTGGGACCTCACGATGGCCATAAACGTCAAGGGGGTCTTCTTCGGGTGCAAGTACGGAATCCCAGCGTTGCGCCGGGCGGGCGGCGGGTCGATAATCAATACTGCGTCGTTCGTGGCGTTGGTAGGGGCGGCTACCCCTCAGTTGGCCTACACCGCCTCGAAGGGGGCGGTGCTTTCGATGACGAGGGAGCTGGCGGTCATTCACGCCCGGGAGAACATCCGCGTCAACGCCCTCTGTCCCGGACCTCTCCGGACCGAGTTGCTGATGAAGTTGCTCGACAGCGAGGAAAAGCGCAATCGACGGCTCGTCCATGTCCCGATGGGTCGTTTCGGAGAGGCCGATGAGATGGCCAAGGCGGTTCTGTATTTGGCCTCGGATGAATCTTCCTATGTGACAGGAACCGAGTTTATGGTCGACGGTGGTCTCACCGCTGCGTACGTAACTCCCGAGTGACCTCAAAGACTCGGCAGCCCCGAGGATCGTCCACAACTTCCCGTGCTGACTGGTTTTGGCGGTGTTCGTCGGGCCTTGCCGGGTGGGGCGGATCGGTGCTATCCGGCGTGAAACGGTTTACCCTGATCGAGTGAGCAGGTCTGAGGACCGCTTCAGCTACGCGAGAAAGCAGCCGAACCACTTGGTAGGGCAACGGAGATACATGAAACGTGGCATAGCGGGCGTATTGACCGCACTCATTATTCTGGCGCTTACCGCATTTGTGGACGGTGCGTCGCGTTCGGCGTACAACGCGCAAGTTCGTGCGGAGGTATCCGCTGGCGCCGATCGCCTGGCCCGAACTCTCAGTGACGCGATCGTCCGGGAGTCGGCCTCAGTAGAGACTCTGTCCACGGTGGTGGAATTGAGCGGCGGTGACCGGAGCCGGCTCGAAGCTGACTTCCCGATCTTCGCCCAGGCATTGATGGACGTTGCTCCGAAGATCCGGTCAGTGCAGTTGGGACCAGCCTCCATCCTTGAGTACGTGTTCCCGCTTGAGGGCAATGAGGCAGCGCTTGGCCTCGACTTGATGGCCGATCCCGATCGACGCGCTTTGCTCGAACCGGCGATCGACTCGGGGGAAACTGTTATTCAGGGTCCGGTGGGGCTGGTGCAAGGTGGCTCGGGACTGATCGTGCGTCGCGCCATCTATAGCGACGATGGGAGTTTCTGGGGGTTTGCCGCTCTCGTCCTCGACTGGCCGGCGATCGCCGCGGATGTTGGTCTGGAGCCAAGTGCGGAATCGATGCTGGCTGGACTGATGCGGTCCGGAGACTCGACCGTTATTGCCGGTTCTCCGGAAGCTTTCGAAGGGGATCCGGTTATTCGGACGCTTCAGGTCGGAGCAACTTCAACTACCTGGACCTTGGCGATGCAACCGGAGGCCGGTTGGCCGACGAATTCGCCTACAACCGCGACGCTATGGGTCGCCGGGATACTCATTGCTGCGATGGTCGCTTATGGGCTTTTTGATCTCCTTGGTCGACCTGAGGCGATGCGAGGAGAGCGAGAGAAGGCGCTGGAAGATCTCGCCCACGCCGAAGCGCGTTACGAGGCAACTTTTCAGCACGCTGGAGTGGGGATACTCGTGGTCAATACGCAAGGCATCGTCGTGTCCGCCAACCTTGCGTTCAAACACATTGTTGGGATTGACGCTGACGCCGACGCGGTCGGTATGGCGGTCGCTGACTTTGTCAGGCCGGATGACCTCGAAAGCCTTGAGGAGGTTTCCCGCCAATTGGTGCGGTCCGGAGGGGTCGTCGAACGAGAGCTCCCGCTTCTTCGCAGTGGTGAGGAGCGTTGGTCACGGGTGCAGATGACCGTGTTTGGTGACTCTACAGAGGCCTTTTTTGTGGGGGTAATCGACGACGTCACGGCGCGCCGAGCGGCGGAGTATGCATTGGCCGAAAGCGAAGATCGGTATCGCCAGCTCTTTCAAGCGGCACCGATTGCGATTCAGCGCCAGGACTTTTCCCGGGTCAAAGCGCGACTTGATGAGTTGCGGGAATCTGGCCTCTCGGACTTACGGGCCCTTCTCAAAGACGATCAACATCTAGTCGACCTGGTCGGCCTGGTGAGAGTCACCGATGCCAACCCGGCGGCACAAGACCTGAACGCCGAGCTGGGTTCTGGTTCCGGGCGTCACGATCTTCGAGACCTGCTGTCTGACGAGGCGCGCGAGAGTTTTGTAACCAACCTGATGGCCGTATGGGACGGCGATGAGTTTGTTTCGATGCTCGTGTCGCCAGTTACCGAGGATGGTCGCCAGCTCCACCTCGACCTGCGTTGGCAACCGGTCCAGATGGTGGATGGCGTGCTGGACTATTCGCAAGTCATGTTGACAATCAGCGACGTCACGGGACTCACCGAAACGCAACGTCGTCTGGAGGAGTTGCTTGCCTCCAAGGATCGCTTCCTTGCGTCGGTGGCTCACGAGCTGAGGACACCGCTTACGGCGGTCGTCGGGTTTTCTCAGGAGCTCAGAGACAACGACGACCTGACTCCGGTTGAAGAGAAGGAGTTTGTGGCCCTCGTCGCTCAGAACAGTGTTGAGATGTCGCATCTCATTGAAGACATTCTGGTGATCGCCCGATCAGAAATCGGCCAGGTCCAGGTCGTGCCGAAATCGATTGATCTGGCTGCTGAGGTGGAGTCGGTCCTGAAACTTCTTCCCGGTCACGGGCTAACCCTCAGCGAATCCGATTCGACCTTCATTGCTTTTGCCGACCCGGGAAGAGTGCGCCAAATAGTGCGAAACCTCGTCACAAATGCGATTCGATATGGTGGTCACCGAGTCTCCGTCGAGGTCGGTCGGAAGGGAGACGAGGTGTTTGTTGATGTCAGTGATAATGGTCCTCCCCTTCCGCCTGGCGACACCAATCGGATCTTTGAGCCCTACCAGAGGATGAAAGGGCCCGATTCGGTGCCGGGTTCTATTGGTCTAGGTCTCACGGTATCGCGGGCCCTGGCGAGGGCACAGGGAGGCGAGGTGTCTGCCCGTCGTGAGGGTGAACGGAATGTATTCAGGTTGGCTTTGCCGGTAGCGGACGCCAGTGTTGCCAGTTCCGCCAGCACCTTGCGGTAGTTTGTCACGAGCGTTTCGTGCCAGAAGAGAGGTTGTTGTCAAGTTTCGTCTGAATATGTCCGATATTGCCTTCAGGCTAACCGTTCGGAGGAAATGCTCCCGGGAGCCGACACCATGGGAAGGGCGCAGATGATGGGCAGTTCTGAGGAGATCGCAACGACGTTGGAGTGGGTGGCTCCGCACGGATCTCCCACCGAAGACCTGCCCGTGTCTCCAGAACTTACGACGGCGATTCGGGCGGCGATTCGCGGCAGCGGCCTCGACATGCAGTTTCAACCGATCTTTCAGCTCGGGAACTGGCTCGTTGGTGATAGGCGACCCGTCGGTTACGAGGCTTTGTCCCGCTTCGAGTCGGATGTTCCAACCGACGCCTGGTTCCGAGCGGCCGACCAGCTCGGCCTCGGTGTCGAGCTTGAACTGGCGGCCGTCAGTGCGGCGGTGCGGCGACTCGATGATGTTCCGGCGGGTCGATACATCACCGTGAACGTTTCGCCCAAAGTCGTTGAGTCGCTCCCGTTTTCTGCGATCGTGAAGCGCCTTACCTCTGGCCGGGTGCGTTTGGAGATATCCGAGGAAGCTCTTATTGAAGACTACGAGCGGTTCCGATCGACCATTGCTGAACTGCGCCGCCGGGGTCTGCGTGTTGCGATCGATGATGTTGGAGCAGGCATGGCCAGCCTGAAACATCTGGTGCTTATCCCTCACGATTCCATCAAGCTGGACCTCGACGTGGTTCGGGGTGTCGACCATGACCGGAATCGGCAAGCGATGGTGTCTGCCCTGGTCGCCCTGTCTAAAGCGACTGGGACGCAGGTGGTGGCAGAAGGTATCGAAACGATGTCCGAGTTGGTTTCGTTGGCCGAGTTGGGTGTCGCGTATGGTCAGGGCTACTTCTTGGGACGTCCTGCCTCATTGCAGAAGGTCGACGCCACCCAACCTCCGACGGGGGTAGCAGAAGAAACTCAGAATGTGATGAGATCGACCGTCACTTTTGCGAATCGGAGCCCAAGCCGAGTTGGGCGACCAGGCTGAGGGTCTGTCGGACGATGAGGTCCGGTTCGTTCCACACGATGCCAGTCAGACCGTTGTTGGCCGAAGTGACCGATCGCGAGGCACTCGATAGGCTTTCGTAGAACGACAGGCCATCTTGCCAAAAGTCCCGCACTTCTGTGCCGCCCGAGTCGTTGATGAACTTCTCCGCACCGTAGACCGCTGTCGGACCTTGGCCGATCACTACGAGAGGTATCGAGCTGAGACCGGTGAGCGAGTCCGACAATTCGGTCCGAAGATCGAGCCACGGCGGATGCCGGCTGTCGCCTATCTGACTGTCGTAGAACGATTCGAAACCAATCGGCATTGGATCAACGAGTACAACACCAACAACGTCGCTGCGGTTCTCGACGAACAGGCGGACGGTATGAACTCCATCGCCAGCCCCAACGAGCATATAGGGGCCCGTGATGCTTAGGGCATCCAGGTCTCTTGCCAGGTCGGCTGCCCGCTGCTCCGGTTCAGGCAAATCGTCGGAGAGATAGCCGTCAGCGCACGCCCGGTAGCCCCGGTGAGCGATGAGAGATTG
>Ga0224496_10001216_pt1 | contig 16318 bp, 17 predicted proteins | sample SF_Jul11_sed_USG_2_FD_168127 | JGI IMG/M metagenome (GOLD analysis project Ga0224496, IMG submission 168127) | Sediment microbial communities from San Francisco Bay, California, United States - SF_Jul11_sed_USGS_8_1 | ecosystem: Environmental > Aquatic > Marine > Sediment | place: USA...
CGGGCCTGCGAAAATTAGTCGAAGGCAAGAGCCCCAAAGACATCGCCGTCCTTCTCAATCTGTCGGTCAAGACGGTCGAATTCCACAAAACACGGCTGATGGAGCAACTCGACCTGCATTCCACGCTCGCGCTCGCCAAGTACGCCATCGCCGAAGGACTGGTCCACGCCGAGACCGGCCTTTCCTGAGCATCCTATCCAAAACATCCGTTCGTGAGGAGTCTTTCGATCGGCTTAGAACAAGTGGGTGGTGAGAAGAACTTTCCGGAGGAACACTAGCAGCATTTGTTCTTCCCTCCAGGTACTCACCTAGTATTGTCGTTGCATAATAGTTGGTATGTTCGTCCTCGATGATTAGCTCAGCCCTTCATACTGTCGCCTCGAGTCCGAGAGCCGAAGATGTCGGTTGGAGTGGAGCGGGAGAACAATGCACTATAATCACGCCACATAGCACTAATTTAAGGAGGAAGCCATGGAGCTGATGGCGACACAGATAGGAAGTCCGACCGTACCGCCAATTCGCCAACCTGTTCCGGAAAGGGGTTGTGCTCATGGCCGCCTGATCGATGATGTGCGGACGAGAGGAGGAAAATGGACTGGGAAGGTCCGCTGCCTGGAGTGCCAGGAGGTCATCGACGATCCCTATCAGGGCACGAAGTGAGAGTTGCTTCTTGTTTTGTCGAACGAGCGATACCCACACCACGAGACCGTGAAGGCGACAGCGCGTTAAATCGGTCGTAGGCTTCTCAAGTTTTGTGGAGTCGGCCAACTGGTTCCCCGCCCTTCGTGTGTTGTAGATGGTATGGTGGCGCCGTATCACGGCGCCACGGCCCGGTCGAACACGAGCTCTCTCGCCGCTCCGCTTGCTCTGTCTCCTGATCAAGGATTTGTCTGTAAGGATTGGAGGATCCAGCGGGCGTCCTCCACGTGGGCCCGCAGCATCGGCAACGTCTTGTGTGCCCAACGTAGCACTTCCGCATCGTCCACTGTCTGCATGCTCTCCTCGAATTCATTCACGTCGTTCTGGTGATCGCCCAGGATTTGCTGCATATACGCACGGTCGAATGCGTGTCCCGAGAGTTGAGACAATTCTTTCTGTACGCGCTTATGCTCGTTGTCCGGTTCCAAAGGCAGTTGAACGCCTCTCGGGGTAGCCAATTCCCTCAGTTGGAAGCTCACCGTCCTGTGCACGATGACCATTTCGTCTCCGAAATTCTTCACGCGCGTGTTTTTCGCCTGCTTGGCGGCGAGTTGACCTAATACGATTTGAGCCTGTTGCTCTTCCGCGGCTTTCATGAGAAACGCTTGCGTGGTCGGTGTGACGTCCGGTTTGGCGGCGTGCGTTCACGCCGTGGACATGATGACCACGGCAGTGGCTGTGGCGAGACCGATCAAGACTGTGCGAATCATGGGCTTCTCCTTGGATCTAGGTTGTTGATAGTGAGCGAACCTTACTCCACACTGGAGGAAGCACTCCTGCAGATGCAGTGCCACAGGACCGGATCGAAGCGCGGCCTGTTCAGATCGAAACAATGTCGCGTCGTTAGGCAAGATTCGTTCGGTGGCCCTGGATTGCCGGGGAAGCGAGGTTGGGGCTTCAGGCTACAGCGGACGCGCGCATGTTGTCGACAATCTCCTCATTGAAGAGATGTGGCCATGCTATCGAACATGTTGGCGGAATCTCCCGCCGTTCACGCTCTCTTCCTGAATGTGGCATCGCCACCAGTAAATATGCCGTTTGCTTCTAGGTCATCACCTAGTGGCTTACGCGAAGGTGAACCTGCAATCGTAGACCCGATGGTTGTGAAGTTCTGAGGGAACACGGGAAGGGAGGGTGAAGCTTGGAACAAGCCATCACGATTTCGGAACCGATCAACGTGTCCTAACGTGTCCTGAATTGTGCTCAGCTCGGAGATCGACGAGCACAGAAGAGAAGAACGAAGGAGGCATCTCATGCGAATGTTCACATGGTTGGGGATGTTGCTGTTCGTCAGTGTGTTACTGGCCACGCAGAGCTATGCTGGCGGGCATCCCGCGATAGCGGAGAGAGGCGCAAGCGATCATCACGATCTCGCGATGTACTATGAAGAAGAGGCTCAGAAGAACAAGAGCAAAGCACTGGATTGGGAGTTTGCGGCTGATTACTTTGAAAAGTTTCCAGACACGTACACAGGGAAGATGAAGGTGTCAGAGCATATCGCGTCGTTACGCGAGGCTGCCGCGGATTTTCGGAAGACTGCGGAGAAGGACCAGCAACTGGCCAGTAAACACCGGGCGATGATGCGACAGGGCGTGGGGCCTTGATCCCAAGACAGATTGTTTCTGCGAGTGAGCTGGGGGCCAAGTTTGTCGAACGGGACGGCTGTCTTCCGTGTCGGTTGAGAAAGGATAGCCGTTCCGTCTCTTGTCTGATCGTATTGATTCGGCCGCAGCGACCTCTAGATGCATTTTGGCCGTAGGGCTAGGGACTCTCCTAGTTCTCTTGTCAGTCAACTTCCCGTACATATATAGGCTTGAAGTAATTGAGGTGTGCGTTCGTCAGTGATGGCGGAAGCATGGTGTGATTCGCCTACGTACAGCCCGGGCGTGAGCCATACGAGGAGAGGATCTGATGGCAGATACTCTGTTCAAGGAGAGAGGTCGGTTCGTGCAGGCGATGTGGGTGGCGACCGCCGTGGCCTTGGTCTTCGGGGCCTTCCTATCGGTTCAGTCCTGTTTTCCCGAACCGAAGATCGTGGCCCTGTCATGGGCTGAGGAGTCCGAACGTCCGTCTCAGTCATTGATTTCGAGCTCGCAGACCGTCATTGCCGTCGCGAAACAGGCCAAGGCTTCGGTGGTCAACGTGTCTTCGACCACGAAAGTGAGTGGGGGCAGGGCTTCTCCGAAGCACCCTCACCGTTCTTTGACGATCCGTTCTTTCGGCGTTTCTTCGGCGAAGAATTCGAACGGCGGTTTCGCCAGCCGAGGGAGTTTCGCCAGGAAGGCATGGGGTCCGGCGTGATCGTGCGCGCCGACGGACACATCGTCACCAACAATCACGTCGTCGAGCATGCAGACGAGATCGAAGTCACATTGCCGGACAAGCGCAAATTCAAGGCGAAGGTGATCGGCACTGATCCGAAAACCGACGTGGCGGTGATCAAAATCGAAGCGACGGGCCTCCCGATTCTGCCATGGACTGACTCCGGTCGGCTCGAGGTCGGCGAACTGGTCCTTGCGGTCGGCAGTCCTTTCGGGCTCACGCAGACCGTGACGATGGGAATTATCAGCGCGATCGGACGAGCCAACATGGGGATCGTTGATTACGAAGATTTCATCCAAACCGACGCGGCCATCAATCCGGGCAACTCGGGCGGCGCGCTCGTCAATTTGCATGGCGAGTTGGTCGGGATCAATACAGCCATCTTTACCCGGACCGGCGGCTATATGGGCATCGGGTTCGCGATTCCGAGCAATATGGTCAGGACTGTCATGGACAGTTTGATCAAGCATGGCAAGGTCGTGCGGGGATGGCTGGGGGTGTCGATCCAGGAGTTGACGCCGGATTTGGCGAAAGAGTTCGGGGTGTCCGAGACAGCAGGCGCACTGGTCGCCGATGTGATGGAGGATAGCCCGGCGAGCAAGGCCGGATTTGAGCGAGGGGACGTCATTACTGAGCTCGACGGCAAGCCTGTGAGAGATCCGACCCATCTACGCACGCTTGTTGCGGACTCGGCGCCTGGTACAAAAGTGACAATCACCGTACTTCGCGACAAGGACCGTAAGTCCTTGGAGGTGATGCTGGGCGAGCTGCCGAAAGAATTGTCGGCCCCGCTCACACCCGGAGACGTGAAGGGGAAGCATGCGCTGGCCGGCGTCCAGGTTGGCCCGCTGTCGCGAGATGAGGCGCGGGAGTTGCGAATCAAGGGCGGGGTGATGGTGCGTCGCATCGATCCCTCTAGTCCTGCTGGACGAGCCGGATTACAGGAAGGGGACGTGGTCCGCGAGATCAATCGGCAGGCGGTGACGTCGGTCGAAGAGTTCGAACGTCGGGTCGCCAGGTTGAAAGCGAAGGAACGGGTGCTGTTGTTGGTGACGAGGGGCCGGGCCACGATCTATCTTGCGATCACTCCCGAGTGATCGCCGAAGGACAAGGCGAGGCAAGTCATGATCATTGAATCGCAAAGGCGTATGCACAAGCCGCGGATCCTCTTAGCCGACGATCATCCGCACGTTCTGTCGAATCTCTGTCGATTGGCGGATACGGAGGGTGAGGTAGTTGGTGCGGTGTCGGACGGAGGGACGGCGGTCACAGAATCGCTCCGTCTCCATCCGGATGTGGTGGTGTTGGATCTCGTGATGCCCGGAGTCGAAGGTCTTGAAGCGGCCCTGCTTCTTCGCCGGGACCTGCCCGAATGCAAGGTAGTCATTTGCAGCATGCACACGCACTCTGAGCTGATCACAGAAGCTTTTGCGGCGGGTGCGGTCGGGTTCGTGCGCAAGCAGTCGGCTCATGTGGACCTCGCACTGGCCATCCGTGCAGCCTTGGCTGGGGAGACATTCGTCAGTCCATCGTTGAAACACGACGCCACGCCATGGCGAAAGAATAGCGGTGGTGGACAACCCACACAAGAGTTGTAGCATCTAAATGAGCGTCGAAATGCTTTCGAGGCATGGCGCCACCATCTCACTTGCCTGGGTGTCGCTACGGAGGCCAAGAAGGAACACTCTCGTCCAGGTTGTCGATTGATACTCTTATTTAGCTGTAAATTCTTGGAAATTAGGAAGGACGGTACATGACTCCTGAGACATCGATTTCGAAACGAGAACTGCTTCTCCTTGCCTCTCTTTTTCTTTTTGAAGCAGCGATCGCAGTTCTATGGATGGCTATGTACATGAAAGGGGAGAGGCCTTTCCAGATATTTATCTCCAGCAGGCCAGGGATGGCGTTTCTGTGCGCTGGCGCTATCTTGCTGATAAGTGGCGTAGATCTCGCTCGCCGGTATCTGGTAAACAAACGATCGCCTTCAGGTCGCTTTCGTCTGGTTGTGATGATGAATCTCGTCAGCGTGCTGCTGATAGTGATGACGGGGGAAATTGCCGTGAGAGCCGGTTCTCGAAGCCACATGGATGGCGAGGTGTTCGGCAACGTGGTGTTGAAGCCGAGAAACTGGGACAAGGCGATACACCGCCTACTTATTGAGAACACCGGCGGCGATCATTCTAATAGACATTTGGATTATGATGACCGGATGGGTTGGACCGTTGCGCCAAACCGGTGCAGCTCCGACGGTCTCTACTGTTCAAGTTTAGAAGGGGTCCGCGCTCAGCAAGAGGAGGTTGTGTTTCCCAGGATCCAGGGTAGGGAGGAGATTGCCCTCATAGGAGACTCCTTCACCTTCGGCAACGAGGTGAGCTACGAGGAGACCTGGGGATATCAGTTGAATCAAATGCTGGGCAACGAATTTCGAGTCTTAAACTTCGGTGTTGGTGGATATGGCCTGGACCAGGCGCTTGTGCGGTACGAAAATGATGTCCGCGAGCGGAGACCGAACGTTGTGATCTTCAGCTTCATCTCACATGATCTTTTCCGCACGATGTGGGTGTATCCCTTTATCGCCATGCCTGAATGGAATATGCCGTTCTCAAAGCCTCGATTCGTCATGCGAGACGGAGAACTTGTGAACCTCAATCTGACTCCCCTTTCCACCGAAGCGATCTTTTCCGGAGAATCGATTTCTGATCTTCCTCTCCTGGAGTACGACCGGGGCTATCGGGCGAGCGATTGGCAGACACATTGGTATCAGTTCTTCTACCTGATTCGGCTGCTCACAAGTCTGTTTCCCCCGTGGGAAGCTGTCGGTCCCGATTCATCTGGAGACGGACTGATTGCGACTAATGCGGCGATCCTCAAGACATTCGTGCGGTCGGTGAAGGAAGGAGGTTCGGTTCCCCTTGTGGTATTTCTCCCTATGAAGATGGATCTGGGAAGAGAGGCTTCGTACGTGCCTCTTGGTAAACGGGTGCTGGAACAGGCCGGTATTCCGTACATTGATGCCACCTCGTGCGTGTCTGAGGTCAATTCTGCCGACCGGTTTTTGGAGAACCACTACTCTCCGCAGGGCAATGAAGCAGTGGCGAAATGTGTCTACAAGGCAATGAAGGAGTCTCTGCCGCTTCCGATGCCGGGTTGATACATTGCGCTGATAAGGAAGTGCATTGTCGCCAAACTCCTCAGTGCATCGCTTCCATGTGTTGCGCGAGGGGGCAGCACACGCGTTCCGTGAGGCATTCGCCAGCATATCGGAAGCGGCTCGTGTCTTGCAGTTCCTGTCATTGAGCAGAGTCATAGAGGCTCAGCCGACAGAGCCAGTGCCATTCTAAATTGAGGAGGTATCCATGAAGCTGCTAGGTGGTATAGCAACAGTGCTTTGCATGACAATAGTTCTGTTCACTCCCGCTTGGAGTGCCGACAAGGGCAAAACGAACGAGGTGAAGGAAGCCGTTGAAATGGCTGCTGCGGCCAAGGTGACGATCGACCAGGCCATCAAGACAGCCTCGGCGAAAGTAGCCGGAAAGGTTATCGAGGCTGAATTGGAAAAGAAGCACAGCAAGATCATCTGGGAGGTCGAAGTGGTCACGGCCGACAACAAAGTGATGGAAGTTCACATCGATGCCGAAACCGGCGCGGTGATCGATGTGGAGGAAGAGAAGTCCTAGATGGAATGAAGCGTGAACGCAGGGAGTTATTCGTGGGCGCATGATCGGAGCAAAGAGGGATGCTCGTGGTGACACTCCGAGCTACCCTGCTTGAACGATGGGGGTAAGGCTGCATGGACATTTGACGAGAGCCGGCTCCTTTGGCATACAGGTCGCGCGCCGCCATCCTTTTCGCCCTGTTTGTGTTGGCCTTACTGGCCGAGATGTTCTTCTCCAGGGACGACCAGCGGCAGGCAAATCTCGCTAGGAGATGTCGTGACGGCCATCGACGGTGAAGCGGGTCGGATGGTCGACCACCGGGTGAACGTTGAAGTTAAATGGGACGGGGCATCGCGCACCGTGACGCTTACGCTGCAGGCGGTGGGCTGAGCGCCTGATGTCTCTGTGTGAGAACCATCAAGGTGTCCGCGAAAGGAACGAACGGAGGGAATCATGCGAGAGGATTGTCGTTGTGGTGAGATGGCGGTCATGTTTCTAGCCGGGTTGACGATCGGCACGATGACCGGGTTGTTGCTCGCGCCCCATTCCGGGGCCTACACGAGGCGGCAACTCGAGAATCTGGCGGAAGATGTCAAGGAGCAGGCATCCACCCTGGCGTCTGAGGCCAAGGAAGCCGTGGAGAACGTCGTGGAACGGGGAAAACGGATCGTCAGTTGATCTGGAAGGGGATTCTCATGAACATGCTCTCTCTTCTCATCCCGTCTATCGCTGCACTTGCGCTGCTTGGCGGCTGCACTTCGTACTACACGGGTAAGCGTGACACCAAGGTGCAGGCCCACGCCACGATTACCGGGGAAGGGATCACGGGTGAAGCGGATTTGTACGAAGAATATGAAGGCCGTGTCCGGATCACGCTGAAGCTCGAAGGCACTGCGGCGAGCAAGCTGACTCCCGGACGTCACGCGATACATATTCACGAAACCGGCGCGTGCGACCCGTTCACGGCGGCGAAGGGTCACTATGACGGCAACATCGATGCGCAGGTCAATCCTGAGGCGAATGTCAGCCCAGGGTTGGGGAATCATCCCTACCACTTAGGGGACCTCCCGAACCTCAAGGTGAACGAGGACCGGAAAGGCTCGCTCTATACCATCACAAGCCGGGTGACGTTGTCGGAGGGATTGAATACACTCTTCGATCAGAACGGCAGTGCCTTTATCGTGCACGAGTTGGAAGACCAGTATCTGCCCGATCCGCCGATGAGCGATGGGCCGGGTGGACCCCGCATCGCCTGCGGCGTGATCGTGAAGAGATAGCGCGGAGGAATGTGATGCCCAACGTCGCCATCAACGGATTCGGACGCATCGGCAGAGCGGTGTTTAAGATTCTGGCTGAGTCGTCGGACCTGCGCGTTGCCGACGTTGTGTGAGAACTGTAATGGGCGACCGGTATTCGAGCGAGCAAAACGTCGCGGTGGACCTGGCGCAGATGGCAGGCCACGCGATTCTCGAACTCTACGCCTCCGGGTTCCATGTTCGATACAAGGGGCCTGGCGATCCGGTGACGGATGCCGATCTGAGAGCGCAGGAGATCATCGTCTCGGGTCTCTCGCGGGAATTTCCCGATGATGGGATCGTGTCGGAGGAACGTCCGGTGTCGGAAGCGGCCCGTCGGAGAACGCGCGTCTGGTATGTCGATCCGCTTGACGGGACCGGCGAGTTCGTCGCGCGCACGGGAGAGTTTGCCGTGATCATTGGATTGCTGGAACAGGGGCTGCCGAAACTCGGCGTCATCTATCGCCCGTTCGGCGATGTGCTGTATACGGGCATCCGTGATGAGAGCGCCTGGATCATCAGAAGTGGGGAACGGAGACGGATTTGGGTCTCGACGGCTGCGCCGCCAGCTCCTTTGCGCCTGGCGGTCTCACGATCCCATCGCCATCCGGTGATCGATGTCGTCAAGGCGCGGCTGGGAACCGTGACGGAAGTCCCCTGCGGAAGCGTCGGTGCCAAGATCGGATTGCTCCTGTCCGGTCAGGCTGATGCCTATGTGGAACCGGCACCGTATACGAGCAAATGGGATGTCTGCGGGGCCGAGGCGATCTTGCGCGGAGCGGGAGGTTTCATGAGCGACATGGCGGGAGGACCGATGCGTTACGAGGATCTGGAAATCAAGAACAGACGGGGATTTGTCGCGACGAACCGCGCCTGTCATGGCGACGTTCTTGCTGCGATCCCCATGTTGGAGCTAGGGCGGGAGTGGCCGAGTCGAGTGGCCGCAAATCATCGTGAGGAGCTATGAGTCAAGAGCGCTATCCTATCCCTGATGAGTTTCGGAAGCATGCCCACATCACTGAACAACAGTATTGCGATCTGTACCGACGTTCGATCGATGATCCCGACGGCTTCTGGAGTGAACAGGCTGAAACCTTCATAAGCTGGTCTGGGCGGTGGAAGAAGGTGCTGGATTGGGATTTCAAGCAAGGGCACGTCCGTTGGTTTGACGGCGGGAAGCTGAACGCCTGTTTTAACTGTGTCGACCGCCATCTAGCGACACGCGGTGAGCAGACGGCGATCATTTGGGAGGGAAACGAGCCAGGCCAGAGTCGCACGATCACCTATCGCGAATTGCACGCACAGGTCTGCCGTTTAGCGAATGTTCTGACGCATCGCGGCATCGGCAAAGGCGACCGGGTGTGTCTCTACATGCCGATGGTTCCCGAAGCCGTCTTTGCCATGCTCGCCTGCGCCCGCATCGGTGCGATCCATTCCGTCGTGTTCGCCGGCTTTTCCTCCGAAGCCTTCAAACATCGTGTCCAAAACTGTGGTTGCCGGTTGGTCATCACCGTCGACGGCTATCAGCATGGCAGCAAGACGATCGCTCACAAGGAAAAGACGGATCAGGCCTTGAAAGACTCTCCCGCCGTCACAACGGTGTTGGTCGTCAAACGTCTCGGCGTGGACATTCCGTGGGACAGTGCGCGGGACGTCTGGTATCACGAGGCCGTGGCCGGCAGTGCATCCGAATGTCCGGTAGTGGAGATGGATGCCGAAGATCCTCTGTTTATCCTGTATACCTCAGGCTCCACCGGCAAACCGAAGGGCGTCGTGCACACGACGGGTGGCTACTTGCTGTATGCCGCCATCTCCCACCGGTATGCCTTCGATTACCATGAGGGGGAGGTCTATTGGTGTACCGCCGATATCGGCTGGGTCACCGGCCACACGTACAGCGTGTATGGGCCGTTGGCCAACGGCGCGATCACGCTGCTGTTCGAGGGCGTTCCCAATTATCCCGATTATTCTCGTTTGTGGCAGCTCGTGGACAAGCACCAGGTCAATATTTTCTATACGGCGCCTACCGCGATACGTTCTCTGATGGCGCAAGGCGATGAACCGGTGAGGAAGACCAGCCGCCGGAGCCTGCGCATGCTGGGCAGCGTCGGGGAGCCGATCGATCCCAAGTCCTGGGAATGGTTCCATCGCGTCGTCGGCGAGCAACGCTGTCCCATTGCCGACACTTGGTGGCAGACGGAAACCGGTGGGCTGCTCTTGACCCCATTACCGGGGGCCATGCCGCTGAAACCGGGTTCGGTCGCGAAACCGTTTTTCGGCGTGGTCCCGGCCATCGTGGATGAGAAAGGAAAGATCCTCGAAGGAGCGGCCGAGGGCCGGTTGGTGATCACGAGACCCTGGCCTGCGCTGGCCCGCACGATTTATGGAAGCCATGAGCGATACCTCAAGACCTATTTCAGCCGATTCCCCGGTCTCTACGACACTGAAGACGGTGCCCGGCGCGATGCCGACGGGTATTATTGGATCACTGGGCGAATCGACGACGTCTTGAACGTGTCGGGACATCGCATGGGGACGGCCGAGTTGGAGAGCGCCATGGCCAAGCACTCGGATGTAACTGAAGCCTCCGTCGTCGGGTTTCCACACGAGATCAAAGGCCAAGGAATCTATGCCTATGTAGTCTTGAAGAAGGACACTCATGCCTCCGACAAACTGCGCACTGCACTCGTCGAACAGTTGCGCCAGGAAATCGGCCCCATCGCCAAACCTGACTACATCCAATGGGCCGAGGCTCTCCCCAAGACACGCTCGGGGAAAATCATGCGCCGCATCCTGCGCAAGATTGCCGCGAACGAACTGGGCGACCTCGGAGATACCTCGACACTCGCCGACCCCTCGGTGGTAGAATCACTGATCGCCAACCGCAAAAATATATAGAGCTGGATGACATGGGGATCTCCGTCTCCTGGCTAGACAGCTCTAGCGAAGGGAGGATGCTATGCCATGGAGGAAGACGCTTACCTCAGGGTTGGGTGTCATGCTGTGTCTACTCGTGGGTTGGGGAAGCGGATTGGCCGGCAAGGAATCGGCCTTGGTTCCCGCAGAAACCGTGGTGGATTACATCCATGCCGTGTTGACATCCGACCGGACGGTTTACACCGTTCATGTAGTGGAGGGATTGCAACGGCGTGGAGTGATTGAATCCTCGGAACACTGGCTTTCTGAAAAGGCCTTGCCTCTGCCTGCTCAATTCTTTCAAGAGTCCTCGCGGTTAGCCGCGCTTACTGGGGTCAAGGTGCAATACCGGTTGATCAGCCTCCATCCCATCAACAAGCTGAGCGGACCTGCGACCGAGTTCGAGAAAAAGGGGCTCGAAGCCATCATGGCAGATCCCGATCGTCCTTATAAGGGGTTTGTCAGAGAGGGGGGAGAGAGGCGGTTTCAAGCCTTGTATGCAGACAATGCGGTGTCGCCCCTCTGCGTCACGTGCCATAACGAGCACCTGCAGAGTCCCAAGCGGGACTACAAGCTCAACGATGTGCTAGGAGCGGTCTCAATTTCCATTCCGGCTCCAGGGTGACCGGAAGATCCGCCCGTGACCGCATCCATGCCGGAGCCGTTTTCATCACGGCTATTCAGGAGTAGACGCGCGGATATTCTGCACACGTTCGTCCAAGCTCTCGGCTTCGGTCTCGCGATTCAGCGAACGGAGAGCTTCGGCGAGGCCTTGCTGAGACCAGAGGTTTTTGGGGAAACGCTTCAGATCTTCACGAAACACCCGTTCGGCCTCATCGGGGCGTCCCGCCTTGAGGAGCAAAGATCCGAGTTCCTGTCTTACCGGTACCGTCCACTCAGGCGGTTCACCATACACGAGCGCGTCTTCGCGACGCGCGGCTTCCCGTAGACGATCGATTGCGTGGGTGAGATCGCCCTTGGCTGCGGCGATGTGGCTCGCAAGCACTTCGTCGGCAATTCCCAGCACGGCGCCGGAGGTGTTGAAGTCAAGCCGAAGCGATATCACGTGGGGATCGTGAGCTATGGTCCTCAACTCCGCTAGCGCTGCGTCGGCTGCCTTGAGATGGCCGTGTGTTGCCAGCGCTCGCCCGTGCGCATACAGCCATATCGCACGGGCATGTGGCAGATCCTGCGCCGGCGCATCTACGCTCAGCAGGTCATCCCAGCGGCTGAACCGTACCCGCATCTGCAGATTGCGTGTCTGGTGATGCTGTAGAAACGTCATCCCGGGATCGCGCAACAGTTCCTTCGGCGCCATAGATGCGATCTTGTCGGCGGCGGCGATGGCCTGCTTCTCTCGGCCGATCATGCTCGCAGCGAATGCGAGGAAATCGTAATTGTGTGGGTAGTAACCAAGCACATAGATGCCGGCTGCAGGACTTTGGTCGCGGATGTAGGTCTCATCGGCATGCACGGCGTGCTCGTTGGCCTTGATGGCATCTTCATACCGGCCGACTCGAATGTAGATATGGCCCGGCATGTGGACGAGGTGCCCCGCACCAGGCATCAGGCCTGCGAGTCGCTCAGCGGCCTCGATCGCGCGTTCTGGTTGGGCCGCCTCCACCGCATGGATGTAGAAGTGGTTGGCACCCGGATGGTTGGGATCGGCGGCCAGGACCTGCTCCAGATGTGATAAGAGCTTGGTCGTATTCGGTTTCGGTTTACCGTCACTGGTCCAGTAATCCCATGGGCTCAAGTCCATCAGCGATTCCGCGTACAACGTCTTGGCCTCCAGATCATCCGGGAAGCGCTGGACCGCGTCGGCCATCGCGTGTGAATAGGCGGCGTCCAATTCGGTACGATCGATCGGCGGCTGAGCTTTGTAACGTCTCGCGAGAGCTCGAATTAAGGCTTGTTCCCGCGCGCTCGCCTTCTTCTCGTGCTTGAGTGCCTGTTGAAGCGCGGTATAGGCGAGACGGCCGCTGGCGGTCTCCATCGGCGCATTGATATTGGGACCATAGGCGAGCGCAATGCCCCAGTAGCACATGGCGCAGACCGGATCGAGCCGCGCCCCTTCCTGAAAAGACCGGATTGCTTCCGAGTGGTTAAACGCGTAGTACAACCGCAATCCCTGATCGAAGTATCGCTGCGTGAGCGGCACGCTTGTGGTGATCGGGTAGTGAAGCTCGCCCAGGTTTGGATAGAGCGGCACCTGAGCCGCGTCGGTTGCCTGAACCGGGGAGCCAGGGTGTTCCTGTGCGGCCTGCACTGCCGGGAGTCCAAACAGCAGGGTAGCGGCCAATGTGGTCAGATGTCGTGTGAGCGTCCGACCGAGGGTAGGTCGAAACTCGGATATTTTATAGCCTGTTACCAAAGTGCTGTGGTCAACGGGCAACTCGGTACGGTCATCGTGCTTCATGGCGGTACCTCTGCTCATGCGACTCCCTCCAGATCCAATTTCAACGCGAGCAATTTCAGCAGGTCCTTGAGCGTCACGATACCGGCAAGACGATCTCCGTCTATGACGATGAGCTGGCTATTGCCGGTCCGGTTCATTATTGCGAGAGCGGCCAGTGCTCCGGTCTCGATGTCGACGGTGTTGTCCTTCGAGCAGGGCAGTGCGACATCGCGCACGAAGAGTTGATTCCACTGGTCGCGCGGGATTCCTGAGATTTGCTTCGAGCTAATGCAGCCGACCAGACGAGAATCGTCGACCACTGGATACATGGTATGGAGGGATCGATAGAAATGTTCTTCGACCAACTTATCCACGGAGAGATCTGGTGAGACGGAAGCAGGGTTCGGCGTCATGAATCGCTGGATTGGCTCGCTTCCCAGCATCGTCCGGGCGACCACCTGGTAGTACGAGGCTTTGGCCGCTCCCCGCAGGAACAAGCCGACAATGAACCACCAGACCCCCACGATAAAGTTGCCGGTGAAGGCCTGAGCGACTCCCGATAACATCAGAATAAAACCTAGGATTGATCCAGCCATCGACGCCCAGCGAGTGGCACGACGGAAATCTTTTGTCCATTGCCACAAACCGGCCCGCAAAGCGCGCCCACCGTCAAGAGGAAAGGCTGGGATCAGATTGAATCCGCCCAGGAGGCTGTTGCCGAATGCCAGGCACCCGAGAACGCCTAAAATGGGAAGGGAAAGCTGGATCTGATACCCGACTTCGAATGCCAGATAGAAAGCGGCGCCAAGAGTGAAGCTGGAGATCGGGCCGGCGAGCGCCATGAGAAATTCCGCTCTAGGACTGGGTGGTTCTTTCTCCATCTGTGCCACGCCACCAAAGACGAGCAAGGTGATCGTGCTGATCGGAAGTCCATAGTGCCGCGCAACCAGAGAGTGGGCGAACTCGTGGAAGACGAGCGATCCCAATAGGCCCATCGTTGCGACGGCGCCCATCCACCAATAGGCAGAATCGGAAAGGCCGAGATAATACTCAGGGAAGTACCAACGCGCCAGCGACCAGGTGGCCAACACGACAAGGAAGATCCAACTCAGATTGAGCCGGACTTTGAACCCTAGGATGTCAAACAGCGTCACGTATCTGCTGGCCATCACTGTCTCTCTATCATCGTGCCTTCTGGAAAGCCACAACAATTCACGGGCATGAGTGGTAACCCTGAAGCGATGGCCGATGTCGAATGGAAATGCTGACCAGCATCACTCTGAGTGTCCACGTCTGTCGCATCTTGCGACAGCACCTGTGATAGGACTGGGGCCTTTTGCCTGATGGCGACGACAATGACTTCTCCTAACGGCTTCTCTTTTAAGCGACTTGGGCCACGCCTCGCTCAGGCCTGTTTCGGAGCACATGGCACGATGATTGCGCCAGCGAGTGAGAGAAGCAGGTGCACGCCTAATCTCGTGCGCAAGTCATCATAATACCAAGAGATCGATGGCTTGAGGATATACCTATCATCATGTTGACTGTTCGCATTCATGGTCGAGGTGGGCAAGGGGTGGTCACGGCGGCGGAGCTGCTGTCGACAGCCGCGTTCACTGACGGCAAGTATGCTCAGGCTTTCCCCAGTTTCGGATCGGAGCGGATGGGCGCCCCGGTCATGGCCTTCTGTCGTATCGATACACAGGTGATCCGCACCCGCGAAGCCGTGACACATCCCGACGTGCTGATCGTGCAGGACCCAACTCTACTCCATCAGGTTGAACTCTTCGCGGGCATATCACTGGGAGGCTACATCCTCATCAACTCCACTTTCTCAGTGGATGACCTGGGGATCGGAGAAGTTCTGAAGTCGATGCCGAGCGATCACGTGTGCGTCGTGCCAGCCTCGGATATTGGTGTCAAGCACATGAAGCGCCCCATCGCGAATACGCCTTTACTGGGCGCGTTTGCCGCGATGACGCGAGTGATTGAGCTGGCATCGGTCCAGTCTGCGATGCGCCAGAAGTTTCACGGATCTCTAGGTGAGGCCAATGCCACCGCAGCGAAAGAGGGTTACGACCACGTCATCACGTATCTGGATCAAGAAAGGAGCGACCAGCACCATGCGCGTGCAAATTGAAGGATCGCAGGCCGTTGCCGAGGCAGTGGTCTTGTGCCGTCCTGAGGTCATCGCAGCCTATCCGATCTCGCCGCAGACCCATATCGTGGAGCGGCTGTCACGCATGGTCAAGCAGGGCGATGTCGGCCGTTGCCAGTATCTGAATGTGGAATCAGAATTTGGAGCTCTGAGTGTCCTGATCGGAGCCTCGGCGGCCGGCGCGCGCACCTACACTGCCACGACCAGCCAAGGGCTCCTCTTCATGACCGAGGCGGTGTACAACGCGGCCGGACTCGGATTGCCGATTGTGATGACGATCGCGAACCGTGCGGTCGGCGCGCCGATCAACATCTGGAACGACCATTCCGACAGCATGGCTTTGCGTGATGCAGGATGGATTCAGCTCTATGCGGAAACGAATCAGGAAGCAGCGGATCTCCACATTCAAGCGTTCCGACTGGCGGAGGAGCTGAGCTGTCCGGTGATGGTCTGCATGGACGGATATATCTTGACCCATGCCTATGAGCCAATCGATCTACCGGACCAAGCTGCGGTCGATGCCTTTCTGCCTGCCTTCTCGCCGGTCCAGGTGCTGGATCCGAGTGAGCCAATCTCCATCGGAGCGATGGTGGGGCCCGAAGCCTTCACCGAGGTGAAGTACCTGGCGCATCAGCAACACCTTCGGGCGTTGACGCTTGTGCCGGAAATCGCGGACGCATTCGAACAGCAATTTCACCGAGGATCCGGAGGTCTCTACGCGGCCTATCGAATGACCGATGCCGACGCGGCCGTCATCGCTCTTGGGTCCGTGATCGGCACGATCAAAGACACCGTGGACGAGCTGCGCGATGAAGGGATCGCGGCGGGCTGTTTGAAGATCGGGTGCTACCGGCCGTTTCCGGCCACGCAGCTGCGA
>Ga0224496_10001217_pt1 | contig 16316 bp, 16 predicted proteins | sample SF_Jul11_sed_USG_2_FD_168127 | JGI IMG/M metagenome (GOLD analysis project Ga0224496, IMG submission 168127) | Sediment microbial communities from San Francisco Bay, California, United States - SF_Jul11_sed_USGS_8_1 | ecosystem: Environmental > Aquatic > Marine > Sediment | place: USA...
GAGCGCGTGTTGCAACAATGGCCGGCCTTGCAGGTCGTCGAGAAGCTTGGTCTTCCCGTACCGCTTCGACTGGCCGGCTGCGAGCAAGACAATGTATATGCGCTGCGACATGCCGGGGTCTCTTCAGATTGCCGAAACCATGATATCAACAATGCGGCGAGACAGTGGTGTCACCCCGGTTGCGTCGACCGCGAGGCCGCTGGCGATCCGTGGATCATCAGCCGGTTCGACGGTAAATAGTGTGAAAACCGGTCGCCGCGGTAAGATAGTCCTCGTCCGGCGTTTCGTCTGAGGGATTCATGAGCAAAGTCAAACAACCCATTCACATCATCAACGTTCCACTGGACCTCGGCGCGTCGCGTCGCGGTACGGATGCGGGTCCGTCGGCGTTTCGCGTGGCCGGGCTCGGACGTGAGATCCGGGACATGGGCTACACGATCTCGAGCGAGACGGACATTCCTGTACCGGCCATGGAGACACGCAAGACGAGCGATACCAGGACGCGCTTCAAGGACGAGATTCTGCAGGTCTGTGAGGAGCTTGCGAATCACGTGATCGCTGCGCTCGAAGCCGGCGAGTGGCCGTTGGTGATCGGCGGTGACCACTCGATCGCCATGGGCACGGTCTCCGGTCTCGCCGCGCACCTGGGTAAGTCAGGCCAAAAGCTCGGCCTGATCTGGTTCGACGCGCACGGCGACATGAATCTCCCGGACTCGACACCGAGTGGCAACATTCACGGCATGCCGCTCGCGCACCTGCTTGGCTACGGAGATCCTGACCTTGCCAGCATCCACGGGATTTCCCCGGCCGTCAATCCTGAAAACGTCGTCCTTATCGGTATCCGGGACATCGACCAGATCGAGCGAGATTTCATCAACGCATCCGGCGTCACGGCATTCACGATGCGGGACATCGACCAGCTCGGCATGGCCGAAGTTGCACGGCGGGCCCTCGAGATCGTGAATGACGGTACGGGCGGTTTTCACGTGAGTTTCGACCTCGACGGCTGCGATCCCGAGGTCATACCGGGAACCGGCACGACCGTCCCGGGCGGTGCGAGCTTCCGTGAGGCGCATCTCCTGTTGGAGGAGTGTGCGGCAGACGGCCGGATTCTGTCGCTCGAGGTTGTCGAGCTGAACCCGTTCCTCGACCACGCCAATATCTCGGCCAAGCGTGCCGTATCGCTGATCCAGAGCGCGCTCGGCCGCAGTATTCTCTAGTTATCCTCGCCTAGCGGCACGCCGCCGGCAGATGCTTCGGCAGGATTGTCGGGCTGGAACAGACCCATACCACGCTGCCTGAACCGTCAACCGCGGGCTCCATAACTATCGTCGCATCGTTGATAACGACATGCGCGTCATTGCCGTAGGTGATGACGATCGTGCCATTGGCAACACGTACACTGGACGTGTACTTGCCGGCGATCCGATCCGCCGGGCTGAGTCCCGCGGCTTCGTTGTCCGCCGGAAACGCTTGCCTGTCGAAATAGTATTCCGAGACTGCCGCCTTCGCGCCGCTCGAAAGATTCAGCCCCTCGGAAACCTGCGCACGAATCGTGTAGTCGTTGTACGCCGGAACAGAGATGGCAGCGATGACGCCGATGAGGAATGCGAGGATGATCGGCAGCAGGACCAGAACGATATTGCTCGTGCCGCCAATTCTGTTCAGTTCCGCTGCCTGCTGTTCCGCGGAGGAGGTGATGGCCGCAACCTTGTCGGCTTTTTTCTGCGCGTGGCGGTAATAGAGCCGGTTGGCGAACATCGGCACGAGCAGGAATGTGATCAGCAGATAGGACACATAGTAAACACCGGACGCCACCTCGGCGCCAACAGCCGCACCGGCGAAACCGCTGATAATGCCCAGCGAAAATGGCAGGACTATCCAGTACAGGAACGCATAGAGCCACATCTTCCGGTACAGCAGCCACCACGACGAGATAAAGAACGCCGGCCAGTGCCAGGAGACTGAGCTTCCGCCACGTTTTATCTGGTCAAAGCGTCGGGCGTAGTAGTCGGCGTTCTTCGGGCCAACGTACGCGGCAAGCAGATCGCCTTGTGGCGCGAACGTCGTGTCGCTCGCGGGTGCGCGGTAAATGGACTCTGAATCGTTCTCGCGGCTCATGGCATACTCCGGTTTGTATGCGGTCGGATGGTAGCAAACATGACTGGTGAAAATCCCTATGAAGCGCCGAAGGCAGACGTTTCCGTGGCATCCATTCAACCCGGGGAGCTGGCCTCAAGGGGTGCCCGCCTGGGAGGCTCGATTGTCGATGGCCTGGTCGCGGCGGCCATTATCTGGCCGGCGATGTACTTCACCGGCATGTTTGACCGGGCAATGGAAGGAACGCAGTCCTACGAGGAAGCTGTTGTCGGTGCTCTGTTCGGCTTTGCCGTATTCCTGGTGTTAAACGGGTACCTGCTCGCAACACGCGGGCAAACCATCGGCAAAGTTGCAGCGCAAACACGCATTGTCTCCATCGAGGACCGCAAGATCCTCCCGCTCTGGAAAGTTATCCTGTTGCGCGTTGCCCCGGTGTCGGTCGCGTCGATGATTCCCCTGCTCGGGTCGATCCTGACCCTCATCGATATCTTGTTCATCTTCCGCCAGGATTGTCGCTGCGTACACGACCACATCGCAGGGACTATTGTCGTCAAGGCCTAGCCCGGATGTCGGTGCGCCTCTACAAGACACCCGCGCGTTTGATCGCGAGATAGCGATTCGTGATCGCGGCCGGCAGGTCGTCACTCAGGCAGTCTTCTACGTAAACGCCTTTCGCTTCGAGTAGCCGATGGGACTCGCGCCGGCTGTCGAGGTAGCGATTGGTCGACGCGAACAACAGCGCGTCATCGAAACTGCTTATTTCACGGTCGATCGATTCATCCAGCGCACGCTCCCGAAGGCTTGCGAGAATCACGAGGTGGCGGCGCTGCAGCAGGTCCGTGGCGATTTGCAGATCTTCAGAATCCTCTTCGCGAACGTTGGTCAGGAAGACGACCAGTGAGCGTCGCCGTTGCCTGACCGAGAGGTCGGTTGCGGCGGCAATGTAGTCGATCTCGACCGGTTCCGGCTGGATGTCGTAAACGTGGTTCAACAGGCCGTTGATGGTGTCCGCTCCCTTCCTCGGCGCGAACCAGGTGCGTTCACTCCCTGCCGTGAGAATGCCCGCGGCGTCACCCTGTCTGAGCGCGACGAAACTCAGGAGCAGCATCGCATTGAGTGTGTGATCGAAGTGGCTCAGGGCGCCGTCCTTGGCGAGCATGCGGCGGCCGGTGTCGAGGATGAATACGATCTGCTGGTCGCGTTCGTCCTGGTACTCCCGGGAAATCAGGCGGCTCATGCGGGCCGTCGCTTTCCAGTCGATCGCACGCATGCTGTCACCCTCGCGGTACTCGCGAAGCTGGTGGAACTCGATGCCTTCGCCGCGTCGCCTGCTCAGGCGCACGCCGCTGAGCTGCAGGCGGTTGTCGACTTCGTATGCGAGCAACTTGGAGATTGCCGAGTAGTTTGGATAAACACGAACCTGCGACGGCGCTTCGACAAAGCGGCGGCGCCACCACAATCGCAACGGCGATGCGATACGCAGGTCGCAGCCGGGAAACTGCACGGAGCCACGCTCGAGCGGGCGCACCCGGTACCCAGCGTCGACAAAGCGACCAGCCTTCACCCTGAGGGTTAGCGGCAGATCGTCGGACTCGAACGATGGGGGGTGGTAGTCGAACGCCTGCAGCAGCAGAGACCCATGAGGGCGGTTGTTGCGGATCGTGAGCTGGATATCCGTCCATGTCATCAGCGACATCGAGCCCGGAATGCTGCGTTCAAACCCGGGCGCGCCGGTCAGCCAGCACAGCAGGCCATCGACGATCGCGATCAGCCCGACAAGCCCCGCGGCGATCAGCCACACGGTGGTGGCTGCCGGAAAGAAAGCGACTACCAGGCCTGCGGCCATCAGTATGACGGCGAGGACAATGATGGGCAGACGGGGTATCCCGTTCGCGGCGCGTCCACGCTTTCGAGAATGTCACCGAGAATGTCGTCGGGCCGGTAGGCTTCGATTTCCAGCTCCGGCGCGAGGGCGATGCGGTGGCGCAATGCCGGAACCGCGACTTTGCGAACATCGTCGGGTGTCACAAAATCACGACCCTGCAATACCGCGCAAGCACGCGATGCGCGCACGATAGAAATTGCGCCGCGCGGTCCCGCGCCCATGCGAATGCCCGATGCCTGGCGAGTCTGGCGCGCGATGCGAACCGCGTAGTCCAGTACTACCTCGTCGATTCGCGTGCGGGCGACGAGCTGTTGCGCCGCGATGACATCGGCGCAGCTCATGACCGTCTTGACGTCATCAACGTACAGGGAGTCGCCGACCCGCTCGGTTGTCACGGCCGACACGATCTTCTTCTCCGCTTCGTGGTCGGGATAGTCGATAAGCACTTTGAACAGAAAACGGTCGAGCTGCGCCTCCGGCAGCGGGTAGGTTCCCTCGTGCTCTACCGGGTTCTGCGTAGCGACTGCCATGAAAGGCGGTTTGAGTCTTGCCGACTGGCCCTCGATCGTGACCTGGTTCTCCTGCATGACCTCGAGCAAGGCGGCCTGTGTCTTCGCCGGAGCGCGATTGATTTCATCGGCGAGCAACAGGTTCGTGAATACGGGACCGCGCCTCACCCGGAACGTCTCGCTCTTCGGGTCGTACACGGCATGGCCACTGACGTCGCTCGGCATCAGGTCGGGAGTGAACTGGATGCGCGAGAATTCGCCGCCGATGGCCTTGGACATCGACTTGACCAGGAGCGTCTTGCCAAGACCCGGCACGCCTTCGAGGAGCACGTGGCCAGCCGTGAGCAAGGCCAGCACGATGTGATCAACAACGGTGGCCTGGCCGATAAACGCGCGCTCGATTTCTGAGCGCAATGCCTGCACTTGCTGGTACAGCTTCCCGGCGTCGGTTTGCTGGTCGGTCATAGGTTCTTCCTTATTCGTTGAAGTACTTTCATCAAGCGAGTGAATTCACGGTGACTGGTGTGGTCCTGGTTGAACATGGCGTCGAATACATAGGAATCGCGCATACCCGTCATTCTCGCGAGCTGCGTTGCCTGGACCTGTGGCGCGAGGCGGCTCAGGCCCGGGTGTCGCCGTTCCGCTTCGTGCAGGATCGCCGCGGTTGAGCTCGCAACGAGATCGGCCGCACTGCGATTTCGCCAGGCGAAATTGCCGGCGGCACGTACGTGTTCGAGGATCGATCGTCGCGCCAGCGAATCCGGCCCGACGGCTGGCCCGAACTTCGGTGCCCGGGACCAGAGCCACAAGATCAGGGAGGCGACGAACCCCAGTACGACAAAGGGCGCGTTCCTCCAGATCAGTTCCCACAGGGAGGGGAACGCGGTGCTGTAAATGAACCAGGTCTTTCCTTCGTCGACATAGCCGGCCACGATATCCATGAGGAGGCGGGCGTGGTCGTGCTCTTGCAGGTTGAAGTTCGTGAAATACCAGGCGCCGGCAACGACGGTGACGTAGCCTTCTCCCCATTCCCTGCGCGCCGCGACAATGCCTTTTTCGTCGGACAGCGTTGCGCTGGTCGCCTGGTCTTCGTGCGACCGGATGCGTACGTAGGTTGAATCCAGGTCGAGGATGTAGTCGAAACTTTCTTCCTCGTCCTCTCCGTCAGGCGCGGGTTCTTCTTCCTGATCCTCGGCATCGTCGATTTCAACGGGCTCCAGCATGAAGCCGAAGGCGTCGAGAACCAGTTCGGCGAAGTCCGTTTCGCGTTGCGGCGGTAACAGAACGAGGTGGCCGCCGTTCGCAACCCAGCCGCTGAGCATGTTCAGCTCCGTGCCGAACGCAAAGGGCTCGGACGCATGGACGACAAGCGTGTCGTACCGTGCAGGAAGCCAATCGGAGGGCACGAGTTCGGATCGCGAGTCGGCATCGATGCCGAGCTCCTGCAGGAGCATTTCCGCCGCGAGGAAATCATTGACGCGAGCTTCGCCTGAGTAACCGACGTACTCCGTCCTGATGACTTTTTCATGGTAAGTGAAGAACCATGAGGCAAAGAGCACACCAGCAAGCACAGTCAGCAGGATCGCTGTCGTTTGCCTCATTGCGACGCCCCGAAATGCCGTGGCCACTCATCGCACAGTAGCAGCACGGCGTCTTCGGCCGGGTCCTGGTTGCCGTAGGCGCAACGAACCCAGAGGTGAACAACACGACGGAAGAATTCGGCACGCGACGTGTCCGTCTGTGCGGTCACGGCGCCGACACAAGCGCCTTCGGTTGCACTGCGCGGCAGTCGCACGCCGTACTCCCTGACCGCGGCAAACACGCTGCCGCGATAGAGGATACTCAGCGCCTCGCGTTTGCGGCCGGCGCGCCAGGCGCTTCTGACCGCGGCAACGATATCGTCCGGCAACTGCTCGGCGGTCAGTTCTCCGCCCGCGAGAAAAATGCGTCGCTGCGAAGGTGCCGTGGCGCCGGGCAGGCCGAGGTACGGCAACCAGCGATCGCGCATGAGAAAGACGATCAGCAGCAGGATCGCGACGCCGATCCACAGGGCGAACTCGATAGCCCTGGAGAACAGCTCGAAGAACGCGTCGAGCATGTTTCTCGACCAGCCACGGTCTTTCGATGTCTCTTCTTCGGGATCGTCGGTCCGAATGCGTTGCCAGTCTTCGACCCGTTGCGTGGTCTGCAGGGCTTCGCTGGCGTTGACAGACTCGAGCGCCGGCACGACGACGTCGTCGCTCCAAAAGCCGGCGAAGCCAGGGTCAGGTTCGGCGGTCTCTTCGGCAACGTCCGGGTCGGTTTCCTGCGCGATGGCGACCGGCGGGGACAGCAACGGCATAACCAGCAGCGCCAGCACCGCAATTGCGGCCGTCGCGCCGGCACGGCGTTGCACCATGCGCCGGAAGGCAACCTCGATGTCCCAGGCCTCGAGCTGCGTGCGGCAATTGATGTACAGGCCGAAGCCCGCGCCGACGAACCAGGGCTGCAGGGCCGTCTGTGCGAGGTAAAAGGTCAGCAGGCCAATCGCGGCAGCGACATTGGATTCCATCCAGAAGAGTTCGAGCCAGGTGTCCCCGAGCGTGTGCCGGTACGCGTCGGGAATGAAGGCGTAGCCGATCAGCATGATGCCGAAATACAGCGCGAGTACGAGGTGCTCATAAGCCGCCGTAATACCAATGCCGTAGTTGAAGATCTTCATATTGAGAACTTTGCTGCGTGCCCGCCGCGCCGACCCCTTGAGCCCTTCCAGCTGCGTCACGGGCATCGCCACGGAGCGCGCGAAGTGCAGACGGTAGGGCGTAAGCAGGAATATGCGATTCAGCCACGCCAGTCTCGGCACGGCTTTCAGCGTAGCCGCGATGTCGGCATCCTCGCCGAAGAGCCGGCGCGAAATGATGCGCAGGATGGCGCCATCGGCGACGGGCTCGAACCACCAGTAAAGCAGCATGGCCCATGCACCGTAGGGCGTGAAGAAGATCAGCAGCAGCGCCAGCGCCAGGAAGGGCAAGGTGACGGCGAACCAGACCAGGTAGATGGCCCTGGCGTCGCGCCGGATCATCCGTGCGCCGAAATCCGTTGCCTCCCACTCGCTACGGGGTCGCAACTCGACAGTGACGTTCTCAAGATTCATTGCGACCCAACAGGAAGAAGTAGAGACCGTGCAGTACCCAAAGGAACGCACCGACCGAGTACTTGAAGCTCGCCGGCGGCCAGACGGTTGACGACCAGAAGGCTTCGACGAAGGCGGCGGCAACCAGCATCAGTGTGCCGCCGTAGATCAGCGGCAGTCCGCTCTGCGCACGGCTGCGGATCGACTGCCAGCGCGTCATGCGTCCCGGTGCGAGGGCGCCGTAGCCGAGCATCAGCCCAACGCCGCCGAAAATCGTAATGGCAGTCAACTCGAAGGAGCTGTGTCCTGAAACGAATGGCCAGAATGTTTCGGTAAAGCCGGCCACAGTCAGGTGAGTGCTCACGGCACCGAAGTACAGACCGTTGAAGATAAGAAAGAACAGGCTACCGAGCCCGAACAGCAGTCCGCCGGCAAACGTGCGAAAGCCGATGCTGATGTTGTTGTAGATGTAGAAACCGAACATCTGGAAGTCGGAGTCCGATCCTCGTTCCCGCCCTATTGCCTCGTTGGCCGGGTCGTACATTTCCTCCATCCTCGACACGCTGCCCGGGTCCAGCAGCGAGTAGATCGTTTCGGGCAGGAGCACCACGGCCAGCGCCATGACGAGCGCGGGCAGGTAAAACAACAAGGTCGAAGCCAGCATGAACCGCCACTCTTTTCGAAACGTGGCGGGAAAATCCCTGGCCAGGAAGAGACCGATCGATGTCAGGAAGGGCGTGCGAGTTCGGTACATGTGCTGGTGGCCGTCCAGCGCAAGCTGGTTCAGGCGCTGCTGCAGAGCGATGCTGTAGCGGCGGGTCCTCGCAAGCGCCAGGTGATGACAGACCTGGCGGTACATGGCCGGGAAGTTCTTGCTGATTGTCTCGCGAGATTCATGCTCGGAACGCTGCGCGAATCGCGGTGTCGACAATGCGTCGATCCACGTTTCGAAAGTTGCCCAGGTTGCGGCGTGCCGCGATTCGAATGCTTCCTGTCTCATGGCAGCTTCCGTTCCCCGATCAGCCAGTTTGCGTGGCCGACCAGTGCGTTGCGATCGACGCCGTCCAGCATGGGGTCGAGAATGGCCGCCAGCTCCTCGGCTCGCTCGGCGTTCAGGAAATTGGCGCGCTCCCCGAAACTGACAATGGCCTGTTGTTCGTCCAGCGACAGGTGGGCCTTCAATGGTACCGGCGGCACGTCGCCGGGCTTGCTGCCCACCGTCTGCCGGGGCGCATAGACAACGATGGTGCCGGCCGCGAGGTCGCCGAGGCGCTGGAACTGCCTGCTCAACAGCACGGCGATACAGCCAAAGGCATAGCAGCCCGGCAGTGCATCGACAACGCGGATCAGGTTTCGCAGCAGAGAGCCGGACCAGCCGACCGGGGTGCCGTTTGCATTCATGACCCTTATCCCGAGCGCGCGCTTTCCGGGCGTCGCACCGTGATTGAAGATCTCGAACAGGACATTGTAGAACCAGAGCAAGCCGAAGATCAGCAGCAGGTAGATTCCGGTACCGAGGTCGCCGAGGAGTTCGAGAATGATCGAAAGCACGGTCAGCGAGAGAAACTTGATCAGCGCATCGATAAGCCAGGCGAGCGACCGGGGTGCCAGTCCGGCAACGGGCAACCGCAGCTCGACACCTTCGGGAGTCCCGATGTTATAGGCGGTGTCGAGAAGCAAGTCCGGTCGACTTTATTGTTAGCGTACTCACGAGCTTCCATTATCGGTATCTGCCACCCGAGCGCAACTACTGGTTGTTGGCCGTGCCGTCTGCCAGCTACCATGCGGGACCCCCGCGCACAAAGGCAGCATCAGCCTGGAGTCAAAATAAGCGATGAAAGGTTGTAATTGTCGACAGTGTTCGTACCGGCCTCGCCAAGTCCTATCGGGGCAGTTTCAACCTGACCCGCTCGGACGACATGGTCGCTCATGTAATCGATGCGCTGGAAATCGACAATGAGATTTACAACGTCAACGGCGGCAGCATCGCGATCGGTCACCCGTTCGGTATGACGGGCTCACGCATGACGGGTAGCCTGCTGCGTGAGCTCAGGCGCCGCGGCAAGAAATACGGCGTCGTAACCATGTGCATTGGCGGGGTCCAGGGAGCCTCCGCGTTGTTCGAGGCGCTGAACTAGAGCGCGCTGCCCCTGGCGGTACCGGTCAGCTTCTCGGCATTCATGTCGTAGACTGCGCAAATTACTTCACGGTCGTTCTGTTCCCAGCTTTTCGGTGAGGGGAACATGGTCGTGATGTCCAGCGAGGACGATTCATAGTCCTTGCCGACGTACGACTCGAAATGCTCCTTGCAGGAATTGAAGGCAAGCTCAGACATGCCGTCGCCTTCCGGGTAGCTCGTGACTTTGACGTCGAAGACGGCGTACGCCTCGTTGTCATGTGGTTCGGCACACGGTACACCGGGGACGGAGCTGACCTCGTCTTCAAAGCCGACGTCATTGAAACAGTCGCCGACCCGAACGTTGAACGCGCCGATACTGCCACCTTCCACGATGGCGCCACTGCTGTCGCGATCGGCATTCGTTGACGCGCCGTAAATTGCGAAGCCGGCTATCGCGGCCAGATAGACCACCCAATTTTTCATAATGCCTCCCTGGCACCGTTGTGCATCCGTAAGCGTCAAATAATCGGCCATCGGCTGCCGCAAACGAACGACACAGGTCTCGAATTCGTAAAAAAAGGCGTGTTTTGCCTATAGCGGCAGGTAGATCACGGTATTCGAGATGAGGATCATCACGAAAATCAGCGCGGTAACCATTGGGCCCAGGTAGATCTTGCCGGTCATGCGAAAGAAGAATCGATTGAAATACGGCAACACGAACATCATTGGCACGACGCCGAACAACAGGTTCACGTATAACCAGCCGTCGGTCCAGTAGACGGTGCCGGTCGCTGCGAACGTCGTGTACTGCACTACGACGATGAGTATCAGGCCGAGCGAGTTGCCGAGCCCGCCGAGCAACATGCCGCGCCACTCCGGTTGGCCATCGAATCGCATTGCCGCGTTGACGCGCAACGAGTTCGACAGGAAGAACACGAAGAAGAACGGCACGTACATGGCAAGCAACAAGAGCAGCTCGGGCTGGAAAGGGCGCACGCCCATGAACAGGAAACGGTAGTCGACGTGCAGGAAGTAATAGATGGCAAACAGCGACAGGAAGAAACACGTAAACAGCAGTAGCGCCAGTTGCAGTGTACGGGCCAACTCCGGCGCGGATACGGAGGCACCCCAATAGGCCGGCGTGATCCCGTGCCTGCGCCCAAAGTAGCGATAGCTCAGCCAGAACATCAGGTACCCGACTGTCCCGTTGAGCACCGCCCAGAGCATGACGGCATTGTTCATGCGTTGCGGGAAGAACCATGTAAGTTGGCGGCTGGAAGCGGCGACAAACAACTTCTGTGACAGTTCCGCCATGGGGATGTAGGTCACGCAGGCGATAACGGCACCCAATGTGAACGTCGTCCAGAACAGGAGGCGTCCGCGACCCCCGGGCCGCGGCAGGGGCTCCGGAACCGGGTTCGCCAGGCTTCTGAAGCGCCTCGACTGCAGCAGCAGCTGCCCCATCGGTACGATGGCGGCGAGCGCGGCGATCAGGGCGACCACGCCGAGCAACTCTCGCCATTGCCAGACCTGGTCGTAGGGGTCCAGCGAGCGCTCGACGTCGAACACGTGCTCGAAGTACTCGATCTGGTTGGCTATCGCCTCGGCCATGTAGGGCTGGAACGGATGCAGGGTGCGCTCGTTGTGCACGACCCTGAGCGTCTTCTCCCGCCCGTCCCCGTAGTACTTGCCAATTTCGACCTCGGTAACCGCCTGGTCGCGAGGTAAGCCCGAATTGACGGTCCGCAACGCCTCGGGTGCCCTGCGCATGTCGCCGTTGCGATGTTCATTGCGGTATGCACCCTCATCGTAAAGCGCGTACGCGACGCCGACGTTGGAGCGCACGTCCTGCAACACTTCGTCGGTGAGCGTCAGGACGTAGCCGGACACGTAGACGGAATGCAGTTTGCCGGGGAGGCCTGTACGCATCGCCTCGCGGCCAAAGTAATTCGCTCCGCGAATAGCGGCATTACCGCCGGCCGAGTGGCCGGTCGCTCCAATGCGCGTGCGGTCGACGTAGTTGAGATTAGTGGTGCCCGCGACGTAGTCGATGAGCGCGAACATGCCGTAGCCTTCCGTCGTGGCCGCGATGCGGCTCAGTGAGGCACTGGATGAGCCTTGCGCATAGGGGTCGAGCGATGCCGTGACAAACCCGCGGCGTGCGAGTTCGATAGCGACGTTGGACAGCGCCTCCTTGGAGCGCTGAAAACCCGGGACGACCACGACAAACGGCGCCGGCGTTTCCGCCGTGGCGGAACGCGGCCTGAACAGGTCCGCGACGACCCATTGGCCGTTGTGCGTCGGGATCCTGATGGAATGGACGTGGACATCTCCACCCGCCGTCTGGATCTGCGCCGCAATCAAGCAGGACACAACGAGAATCAGGAGGGCGGCAAGCAGGTGCCGGGCAGGCTTCGAGAGCGACATCTATGGATGTATATCAGCATTTTGGTATGGTGGCACGCGCCCCCACAAAGAAGGGAGAGGAACATGCCACTGCCGATCACCCTGTTCTACGCAGGTATCTTCGCGATATTTGCTTTGCTACTGAGCTTCATGGCGGGCAGTGCCCGCGGCAAGTCCGGTATCTCCATCCTGCACGGCGACCCGGTCGATATGAAACTCGCCGAAAAGGTCCGTCGTCACCAGAATTTCCTCGAATACATACCGATGTTTCTCATCGTGTTTGCAGCGCTTGAGGTCAACGGCGTGCCGTCGATGTTCCTGTACATCGTCGGCGACCTGATGATCGTCGCGCGGATCTTCCACGCGTTCGGCCTGCACCATGACAACATGGGCCACATCGGGCGCCTGATCGGCGCCGGCGGCACCGCGCTGCTCACGCTCGTTTGCGCGTGCTATGCCGTTTGGTTGTCCGCGAACGCGCTATTGGCCTAGTAGACTTTTATTCCGCCGGAACCGGAGTCTATTCTCAGGAGGTCGCCACCGCCGCGAACTTCGCCGCGCAGGTGACGCTTCGAGATCTTGCCCTGCACCGTGACGGGAAAGTCGACGACGATGCTGCCCGAGTTGGACTCGGCGTCGAGTTCGAACGCCGCGTCGTCCGGCAGGTCGACACGAATGCTCCCGGACCCCGTGTCGATTATCCAGGTGCCGGCCTGGCGGCCATCCACCTCGACGCCGCCGCTGCCGGAGCTGACGTCGATCGCGCCGTCGATGCCATGCAGTTCGATGCCGCCGGACCCCGTAGACGCCTTGACGTCGCCAGGAGCGGTCTGGAAGACTGTAATCCTGCCGCTGCCGGTGTTGGCCGCAACGGCGCCGGCGACGCCGTCAAGCCGGATCCGTCCTGACCCGGTGGTCGCTTTCGCCGGCCCGGCAATATTGCCGACCTCGACACTGCCCGATCCGGAACTGGCTTTCAGGATCTCGGCGACGCCGTCGATCTTCGTCGAGCCGGACCCCGTACTCGACTTCACACGCGTATCGGCGGGGACCGTTATTTCGTAGCTGATCGAGACGTTGCCCTTGTAGTTCCGCCCTTTCCTGTGACCAACCTTCAACGTCCCGTCGACCATCTCGATCGGGGGGTTCGCAAGGATCTCGTCGACGAGTTCCTGCGCGCTTTCGCCGCTCCGGCGAAACAGGCTGGTGCCGACTTTGACATGGCCGACAATTTCTACCCGGCCGGCGGGCCCGCTCTGCACGGTAATACTGCCGCTGCCCGTGCTGACGTCGAGAACGACGGGTTCGTCGACGTCAAGTGTTTGTTCAAATGAGTCTTCTGCGGCTTGAGCCTCTGAAAACCACAGGCTTGCGAGGAGCGCGAAAGCCAGCAATATCCACGTCGAGTTCGACTTCGGGTTCATTTTTTTCCTCCGGGCCGGCGGCCCCCAAAATACCGGTTCTACAGCTTAGATACCTGCCGGCGAGGATTGGTTGCGAAGGGTATCGACTATTTCAGCCACACCACGTAGAGGCCCTGCATCGTTGCGCAGCGTTCGTCGTCGTGGAACAGGTCAACGTCGATGTCGAGCCTGATGCGGCTCGGGTCCTGGGCCTGCAGGCGCGCAAGGCAGGCGGCGAAATCGTCCGGTTTGATGCGGGCCCGAACCACGAGGTGGCCGCGGGCGGGCCGCTCGAACGTCATCTCGTTCTTGTAGACGACGATCTCCGTGTTGTGGATGTCGTTGTCCGCGAAGGCCAGGGTCGATACGGCCCAGCCGCCAAACAGGCAGATGCTCGCGATACTGCCGCCAAAGGCAGTGCCCTTGTTGTTGATATTCGGTGCGAGCGGCGCCTCCATCGTCAACACCAGGTCGTCGAAGTCGACGAAGGACAGGTGCATCGCCGTGAGCAGGGGTATTTCCCGGCGGCACTCGGCTTCGAAGCGTTTCAGGTCTATCATGCTGAGTCCGGTCGGTGCTTGGAGCAATGGATGGATTTCGAATTCTCACCCAAGGTACACGAACTCCGCAAACGCCTGCTCGCGTTCATGGACGAGTTCATCTATCCGAACGAGACGCTCTTTCGCGCGCAGGTTGACGCCGGGGACCGCTGGGCAGAGCCTGCGATCCTGGCCGAACTCAAGCCGCGGGCACAGGACGCCGGTCTCTGGAACCTCTTTCTGCCGCAATCCTACGGGGATCTGAGTCCCGGTCTCACCGTCCTCGAGTACGCGCCTCTGGCCGAGATCATGGGTCGCGTGCTGTGGGCGTCGGAGGTCTTCAACTGCAGTGCGCCGGACACGGGCAACATGGAAGTGCTGGCCCGCTACGGCAATGCGGAGCAACAGGCGCAGTGGTTGCAGCCGTTGATGCGCGGCGCGATGCGTTCCGCTTTCTGCATGACCGAACCGGACGTCGCTTCGTCGGACGCGACGAACATCGAGACGTCGATGGTCCGCGATGGCGACGAGTACGTCATCAACGGTCGCAAATGGTGGTCGAGCGGAGCCTGCAGCAAGCGCTGCAAGATCTTCATCGTCATGGGCAAGACCGACCCGGACAACGAGAGCCGCTACCATCAGCAATCGATGATTCTCGTGCCCGCTGACACAGAAGGCGTCACGGTCGAGCGCGCGCTCGACGTCTTCGGCTACGACGATGCGCCGGAGGGGCACGCTGAAGTCGTGTTCGAGAACGTACGCGTGCCGGCGAGCAACATGCTGCTTGGCGAAGGCCGCGGATTCGAAATTGCCCAGGGGCGCCTGGGCCCGGGCCGCATCCACCATTGCATGCGGCTCATCGGTCTCGCGCAACGCGCGCTCGAAGCCATGTGTGAGCGCGCCGAGACGCGCATCGCGTTCGGGCGTCCGCTGTCAAAGCAGCAGTCGGTTCGCGAGGACATCGCGCGTTCTGCCTGCGAGATCGAACAGGCGCGGCTGCTAACGCTAAAGGCAGCCGACCGCATGGACAAGGGCGGCACCAAGGCAGCCAAGGACCTGATCGCGATGATCAAGATCGTGGCACCGGCGATGGCCTGCCGGGTGCTCGACCGGGCCATCCAGGTTCACGGTGGCGCCGGTGTCTGCCAGGACTTCTTCCTGGCGCATGCGTATGCGGCCGCCCGCACGATCCGCCTTGCCGACGGACCGGACCAGGTGCATATGATGCAGCTCGGCCGCAATCTCGCCGCGACCTACGCGCGGCTGCCGGGCTAGGCGTTACAGGCCGAGTGCGGCGCGAACCGGGCGCAGCTCGTCCGCAAAGTGCTGCCAGTGGCCGACCGAACGCTGGTGCGGCGCTTCCCGTACCTGGTAAGCGCTCGCAGTGGCGACGCCGGAACGCCGGGAGGCATAGTCGAGGCACGCATCGTTCCATGACAGCCCGATGAACTGCAGGACAGCGCGCAGTGTCTCCTCGGGAGTGCCGACCAGCGCTTCGTAGTCCACGTCGATGAAACGCTCGCCGAAGCGCTGCCGCCAAGTGTCCATCAGGTCCTGGTAGCGTTGGTAGTGGCGAGCGAGCTCGCCCAGGTCGTAGGAATACAGGTAGGCGTCGGCAAACAGTTGCTTGAAAATCGCAAGGCAGGTATCCAGCGGGTTACGCCGCATGTGAATAATGCGCGCATTGGGCAGGGCCGCGAGGATCAGCGGCAGGTACAGGTAGTTGGGCGGCAGCTTGTCGATGATATGCGGTGTGTCGAGACGCAGGCCGGACGTCATGTCGACGTAGGCCTCGCCGATCGCCAGCAGGTCCGACTGCGCAGCCTGCCGCATCAGGTCCGGCGTGAATTGCCGCAGCTCGGTGCTGCCCGTCACCTGCCTCACGGCCAGGCCGAAATGACGCACTTCACCCGCCGAGGTTACGGCAGGGTGTGCATCGAGCATGCGATCGAGAAGCGTCGTGCCCGTGCGCGGCTCGCCCACGATGAAGACCGGCCCCGCGTCTGCGCAGCCGCCCCGGTGCGCGTCCAGCCACTCCTTCGCGAACGTCGCTTGCAGCGTATCGAACAATTCGATCTCGGATGCCTCATCGTAAGCCACGAGTTCACGCCGGGCGACTGCGCCGGCGGACCAGGCCGCGAACGCACCCTGCCAGTCCCCGAGGTCCTCGAGTTCCTTGCCTATCGCGTATTGCAGGTAGGCAATGGACTGCGGCGGCTGATCGTTTGCCAGGAGTTCGGACA
>Ga0224496_10001218_pt1 | contig 16312 bp, 18 predicted proteins | sample SF_Jul11_sed_USG_2_FD_168127 | JGI IMG/M metagenome (GOLD analysis project Ga0224496, IMG submission 168127) | Sediment microbial communities from San Francisco Bay, California, United States - SF_Jul11_sed_USGS_8_1 | ecosystem: Environmental > Aquatic > Marine > Sediment | place: USA...
AAATGATTGCCTTTGGTGAAATCGGTCTTGCCGGCGAAATACGCCCGGTACCCAATGGCCAGGAACGCATCAAGGAAGCCGCCAAACACGGCTTTACCCACGCGGTCATACCCAAGGAAAATATGCCCAAAAAACAGGATATGCCAAAAGGCATGACCGTCATCCCGGTTCACAGGGTCAGTGAATTGCTCGACATTTAAGTCGCCAGCACTTGCTTAAGGCCGCCTAAAACAGTACCTTACCCGATCTAAATTCAATCGTATTTCATTCACATGGCACGCAAAACCGTTAATTTTGAAAAATCCCTGTCCGAACTGGAAGAACTGGTCGATGACATGGAACAGGGCGACCTGTCCCTGGAAGAGGCGCTAAAACACTTCGAGAAGGGCATCGCATTAACCGCCAGCTGTCAGCAGGCACTACAGAGTGCAGAGCAGAAAGTCGAGAAACTCGTGGAGAAAAATGGCGAACTTCTGGAAAAGCCATTCGATCTTGACGAATAAATCATGCAAGACAATTCTTCATTCAAAAATACATTAAAGCTGTACTGTGAGCGTGTCGACAAGGCACTGGATAACTGGCTACCACGACCCAGCGGACCTGAGGCCCATTTACAGGAAGCCATGCGCTACGCGGTTATCGGTGGTGGCAAGCGCGTCAGGCCGGTACTGGTCTATGCCGCTGGCCAGGCCCTTGGGCTGCCGTTAGAACAACTGGATGCCTGTGCCTGTGCAGTAGAGATCATTCACGCCTATTCGCTGGTACACGATGACCTGCCCGCCATGGATGATGATGATTTACGCCGCGGTCGCGCCACCTGCCACAGGGCCTTCGATGAGGCCACGGCGATCCTTGCCGGCGATGCACTGCAGGCACTGGCCTTTGAAATACTCGCCAAGGACCCGGCAATGAACTGCTCGGCAGATAACCGACTCCAAATGATAAGCCTGCTGGCCGAGGCCAGTGGCTCCATCGGCATGGCCGGCGGCCAGGCCATAGATCTGGACTCGGTCGGTAAAACCCTGACACTGGAACAGCTTGAAAACATGCACTGCCTGAAAACCGGGGCATTGATCAAGGCCAGTGTTTTACTGGGCGCGATGTGCAGCCCGGAGGTCAGCGCCGCAACATTAGAGCGACTGGCAACCTACGCCCATTGTGTCGGCCTCGCCTTCCAGATCCACGATGATGTACTGGATGTTACTGCCGATACGGCAACCCTGGGCAAGCCACAGGGCTCCGATGTCGAACAGAACAAACCCACCTATCCTGCCCTGCTAGGCCTGGAGGGCGCACGTGAGCATGCCTGGCAACTGCATCAACAGGCCCTGCAGTCACTGGATATTTTTGATGCGCCAGCTGATACACTGCGGCAACTCTCCGCTTATATTGTTGAGCGGGAACACTAGGCGATTATGTCTGAAATAAACAACAATCCATTCCAGCTACTGGAACAGATCAATTCCCCCGCCGACCTGCGCGAACTGGCTATTGCCCAGCTGCCAGACCTGGCCGATGAGCTACGCCAGTTCCTGATCCAGTCCGTGGCCAGTACCGGTGGCCATTTATCTGCCGGCCTGGGTACAGTGGAGCTGACGCTGGCGCTGCATTATGTCTACAACACGCCTAACGACAAGCTCATCTGGGATGTGGGCCACCAGACCTATCCGCATAAAATCATCACCGGACGCCGGGAACAGATGCAGAGCATGCGCCAGCATAATGGGCTTTCTGGCTTTCCCAAACGTGAAGAAAGCCCCTATGACACCTTTGGTGTTGGCCATTCCAGTACCTCTATCAGCGCCGCACTGGGTATGAGCATGGCCGCCAGCCAACAGGGATCATCACAGAAAACCGTGGCCGTGATCGGTGATGGGGCGATGACTGCCGGCATGGCATTTGAGGCACTAAACCACGCCGGTGATACGGATGCGGATATCCTGGTAATACTCAACGACAATGAGATGTCGATCTCGCCCAATGTCGGCGGGCTATCCAAGCACCTGGCCAAAATCCTCTCGGGCAAGGTCTACTCCACCATGCGCAGCGGCAGTAAGCGTGTGCTGTCCCACATACCTAACATGTGGGAGCTGGCGAAGCGCACCGAAGAACACGTCAAGGGCATGGTGGTACCCGGCACCCTGTTTGAAGAACTGGGTTTCAATTATTTTGGCCCGGTGGACGGCCACGATATCCCTACCCTGGTCACCATTTTACGCAACCTGAAAAACCAGACCGGTCCAAGACTACTGCACGTGGTAACCCACAAGGGCAAGGGCTTTAAACCCGCAGAGGACAATCCCTGCCTGTATCATGGCGTCGCTAGCTTCGACCCGGAAACCGGCGACAAGCTGGAGGCCTCATCGGACAAGCCCACCTATACCCAGGTCTTTTCCGACTGGATCTGCGATATGGCCGACCAGGACCAGCGCCTGATTGCGATCACCCCGGCAATGCGTGAAGGCTCCGGCCTGGTTGAGTTTTCCGAACGCTTTCCCGAGCGCTATCACGATGTCGGCATTGCCGAGCAGCATGCCGTGACCCTCGCCGCCGGTATGGCCTGTGAAGGCCTAAAACCGGTAGTGGCGATCTATTCCACCTTCCTGCAGCGCGCCTATGACCAGCTCATCCACGATGTTGCCCTGCAAAACCTGCCGGTGCTGTTTGCCATAGACCGCGCCGGACTGGTGGGTGCAGATGGCCCCACCCATGCAGGCAACTTTGATCTGAGCTTTATGCGCTGCATCCCGAATATGCTGATCATGGCGCCAGCCAATGAAAATGAATGCCGACAGATGCTCTATACCGGCTTCCAGCATAACGGCCCGGCCGCAGTACGCTACCCTCGGGGACAGGGCCCGGGCACAGTGCTCCAGCACGAAATGCAGGCACTACCCATAGGTAAGGGTGAGATCTGCCGCCAGGGTAGCGATATCGCCATCCTCGCCTTTGGTAGCATGCTCTCCGCCGCGCTGGAGGCCGCCGAGGACCTTAATGCGACGGTAGCCAATATGCGTTTCATCAAGCCACTGGATACGGAACTGGTCGAGCAACTGGCCCGGGAGCACCGGCTGTTGCTGACGATCGAGGAAAATGCCGTTGAAGGCGGCGCCGGTAGCGCCATTAATGAATACCTGCTATCCAGTCAATTACCCTGCAATATCATCAACCTGGGCTTGCCTGACCGGTTTGTGGAACACGGCAGTTCAGCGCAGTTACTCGCCGAATGCGGGCTGGATGCCAAAGGCATCATTGCCGCCGCCAGGCAACGTGAGTAATTGCTAATACAGCCAAAACCCTATAGAATCCTGCGGTTTTACTCGGTTCTTTTTAGTTATAATCATGGCCATCAAATACACGCTGAAAGTTTTAACAGATTTCGCTTCGGCTCATACCCTGCGTGACTACCCGGGGGCATGCAGTCGTATGCACGGCCATAACTGGAAAGTCGAGCTTGAAGTTGAGGCCACGGCACTGAATGAAATCGGTATTGCCATTGATTTCAAGCAGATGAAACAGACCGCCAATGAAGTATGCGACCAGCTTGACCACCGTTATTTGAATGAGCTTGAACCGTTTACCGAGATCAATCCCACGGCAGAAAATATTGCCGCCTGGTTGTATTCGGAAATTTCAAAACGGCTCAATAATGAAACTGTACAAGTCAGTGCTCTAACCCTGTGGGAAACCGAACGGGCCAGCGTACGCTACACCGAAGAGAACTAGATCGATGATCGATGCGAATACTATCCCTGACGTACAAAATACGGCAGACCGACGCCACATAGCCATTAATAAAGTTGGCATCAAAGATATACGCCATCCCGTCCAGGTTAAGGACCGTTCAGGCAATGTCCAGCATACCGTCGCTGACTTTAACATGTATGTCGATCTGCCCCACCACTTCAAGGGCACCCACATGTCACGCTTTGTTGAGATACTCAACAGCCATGAGCGTGAAATCACCGTTGAGTCCTTCCGCGAAATGTTATCGGAGATGACCGAACGACTGGATGCAGAATGTGGCCACATCGAAATGCGCTTCACCTACTTCGTAAATAAAAAGGCGCCGGCTACCGGTGTTGAAAGCCTGCTGGATTACCAGGTTTCATTTATTGGTTCCCGCGAAGACGGCGAAAACCATGTATCCATTAAAGTCGTGGTCCCGGTGACCAGCCTGTGCCCCTGCTCGAAGAAAATATCCGCATACGGCGCACATAACCAGCGTTCACATGTAACCGTGAATGTGCGTACCAAGGGCTTTGTCTGGATCGAGGACCTGATCGATATTGTTGAACAGGAAGCATCCTGCGAACTCTACGGCCTGCTGAAGCGACCGGATGAAAAACTGGTGACAGAGCGCGCCTACGATAATCCTAAATTTGTCGAGGACATGGTACGCGATGTAGCAGCGCGCCTGAATGATGATAAACGCATCACGTCTTATATCCTGGAATCAGAAAATTTTGAGTCAATACACAACCATTCTGCTTACGCGATGATCGTGAATAATAAATAACAACTGTGTTTAATGGTGCGGGCGGACTGCCTGCACCGCATCAATAGCCTGGATCAGGCATCCCGTATATGCTCAATAAGAACGACCGAGCTGCGCCGGCGCAAAACCACCATCCGTACCCAGAATATTGGCATCACTCCACGAATCCACTGCATCTTCATTAGAATCGGGATGCTTTTTTACTGGCTCTGGCTTTATACTTTTTGGCTGTACTTCAACCTGTAACTGTTCAGGCACCAGCTGTTTTTCCGAGTTATCGACAACAAACAGGTGATAGGAAAAATAAGCAACAGACAGGTTACCAAGAATAGTAGCACCGGTGATTATTTTTAGCATGAACGATGAATTCACTACACTCTCTCCACATCACGGTCACATATTCGAGGGCATAGACTTAATCATTTAACGTGATGTTGATAATACAATTTTAATCCAACATCTAAAGAAAATTAACCCCCCTCGCGGGGGATTTACAAGAAAATGACGATTGGCTTATCAGCCTCCCTGTAGAAAGCTATGCTAAGTCGTTACTGGAACTCACTTTTTTCGATTTCCAGCAAAACCAGGCTAACATGTTTACCCACTTCCAGATCAAAACCTGCCCAGTGCTGGTAGTCAGCCAGTGCCTGTACAGCCTGGGGCTTGATTTCAAAATCACTCAGCCCCTCATCAAAGCCCTTACCCACTTCGCGGTAAAGAATTTCAAAATAGCGCTTCTGTGCCTTCACCAGTGATACGTCCCCGGCAGGACCATGACCCGGCACATAATGTTTTAAGTTGAGACCAATTGCGTGGTCACAGGCCGCAATATTATCCTTAAAGTGCCCATCGTCCATACGCAACACGCGCTTGTAAGCCACGTTATCACCGGTAAACAATACTGAATCCTCAACAAACTCGATCATGATATCGGTATTACTATGACCTATACCGACCGAATGGATACGAAAATTAAAGTTATGGATTTTTAATTCATCACTATGCTGCGTTTCCCGGTTAGGCAAACTGAGCCGTGTCTCCCGTGTTGCGCCATCGGTGGTACGCATCATTAACTCGATCCAGTTCTGCCCCTCACCGGCTTTGGCCTTTTTAATCATCCTCGGGTCCGCAAAAATTACGGCGTCGGGGTAGCTGCGACTCATGGCATCATTGCCCAGCCAGTGATCACCATGGACATGGGTATTAAATACGTGGGTCACCGGCTTATCCGTCAGCTTGCGAATATTACGCAACACCATGCTGCCAGCCTCATAACTCGAACCGGGATCAATCACGATCACACCCTTGTCCGCAATAATAAATGCCGGGTTGTTCATGAAGCCACGATTTTTCGGGTTGGGCGTTTCTAATGGGCCGTGAATGACATAGGTATGTTCAGCTACCTGCTCTGCGTCATAATCCATCAATGGCTTACTGGCAAAAGAAAGGGAAGCAAAACAACAAAGAAAAACAAAAGAAGATAGATATTTCATGGAGACCACCCGGGGGTTAGTATTGCGCTGGTGTGTATTCGAATCCATCGAAAAAACGGCGAACATGTTTATTATTGTTTTTTAATAGTGTGAACATACAGCAGTGACTGCCCCGTTTTATAATGACCAGTCACTGCAATGATTATTTGAGTAGTGTAATCAAACTCTCTCTGAACTGAGCGGCAAGCCCGGCCTTAATTTCCACGCCGTCACTTAACTGCATGGTCATGCGCATGCTTGTACCTGCGGGCTGTAATTTCAGGAACACCGCCAGCTTACCCGATTCGGGTGTCTGCTCCGCGTTATCACCCTGTAACATGCGATTTAACCAGCTCTCATCGGCCTGTTTTTCCAGTTCGGTAAGCAATGCATCGGGGATTTCACTGACCAGCACATCCAGCTGTCCTGTCTTTTTATCCTGGCGCGCAATATCCGCGCCCAGGCGATCCATTGCCTGCAGCAGGCGACGCCAGACAAAATCCAGCTGGCCGACGATTTCATAGTCAGAACCCTCTTCACCCAGCTTTCTAACACGGGACTGATATGGCTTATAGGCGGCAAACAGACTATCGGCCTGCAGCTTGCTGGCACCTACAAACAGGACCATCCGGTACAGTATTTCTTTTTCCAATGCCGGCTCGGAGGGGCGTGACACCCACTGCGTACCCTCATTGAGCATCATTTTTTCCAGCCCCCTGTGGCTGGCATAAATTCGACTGCCCTTACCGTTGACTGCACGCTCCAGTCGCAGGCGGAATTTATCCACGACATTGGGTGAGAACTTGCTTAATAAATTATTTATTAAACCCGAGTCTTCCCGTGAGGCCTCATATTCCTTTACCCACTCGGTATCAACAAAACCCAGCAGTGGCTCGTCCCGCTCCACCTTTAACCCCTCATGGGCGAGGAAGTCATGTAACAGAGGCCACAGGCTGTCCGCATCCTGCTCAAGCTCCAGCCAGTATATACCCTGCTCCGAATTGACACGCACGTTTTTAAAGGCTGGCGCCACGTTACCCGTGAGCTGGCTGTTCTTCTGCAGTTCCGCCATCACCCTGGCCGAGGGCTCGGGGATCAATAACTCATCACCGCTACTGGGACGGGTTAACTGGGGCGGTACCTCAAGATTCTGCAAGCCTGCACTATCCAGGTACTCATGTCGTTCTTCACCATCAGTACTACAGGCCGAGAGCAGGGCAGCAACAGACAACACCAAAAAATAACGAACCATCATCATTAAATAATTCCTGCTTCACGCAAGGCATCACGCACCACGTCATGATACTGCGCTGAAAGTACGGTTAGGGGTAAGCGAATGCCGGCCTCAATCATGCCCATTTCCATCAGCGCCCATTTCACCGGGATGGGGTTGGCTTCAACAAACAGTTTATCGTGTAACATTTCCAACGGCTTATTCAGCGCCATGGCCTGCTCACGATCACCCGCCAATGCCGCAGCACACATCATCGCCATCGCTTTGGGGGCAACATTGTTGGTGACCGAGATAACGCCCTGGCCACCCTGCAACATGAACTCGGTACCGGTCGCATCATCGCCACTGTAGAGATCAAAATTATCACCACAAAGTTCCCGGATCTCTTTCATTCGCTGCAAATCACCGGTTGCTTCCTTGATACCAATGATATTGGATATTTCTGCGAGGCGTGCCACGGTTGCCGGCAGCATGTCACAGGCGGTACGGCCCGGCACATTGTATAAAATCTGCGGCATAGGTACGGCTTCTGCAATCGCTTTGTAATGCAGGTAGAGACCTTCCTGGGTGGGCTTGTTGTAATAGGGCGTGACCAGCAGGCAGGCATCGGCACCGACCTGCATCGCGCACTGGCTCAGGTGAATCGCTTCGGTGGTTGAATTGGCACCGGTACCGGCAATCACCGGGATACGATGATTCACCATCTCGACCGTGCGCCGGATCACCTCACAGTGTTCTTTTTCATCCAGGGTCGCCGACTCGCCCGTGGTACCCATGGAAATAATGGCCGAGGTACCATTCGCTACGTGAAATTCCACCAGTTTTGCCAGGCTATCAAAATCAACCGAACCATCTGCGTGCATTGGCGTGACCAATGCCACCATACTGCCACGAAACATGCTTATTAATCTCCCACAATTAAGCCGGACATGGTACTTGGCAAACCCGCGGTTTACAAGGCGTGAAGACGTGATAATGTATAGACCTTAACAAGAATAACCAGACCCCGGATCCAATCAAAAGATGAATAATTTACTCGCCATAACCGCCATAGGTGAAGACCGCCCCGGCATAGTCGATGACCTGACCAGCATTTTGCTGGAAAACAACCTCAATATTGAAGACAGCCACATGTGTGTCCTCGGGGGTGAATTTGCCATTATCCTGCTGGTCACCGGCAGCGCAGCTGCAATAACGCATATCCAGCAGCAGCATGACCAGCTGGAACAGGCCCTGCGCCTTAACCTGTTAATCAAACCCACGCAGGAAAAACAGGCGCCAATAAATGCCATTGCCTATAACCTGAAAGTAGTGGGCATGGACCACCCCGGCATCGTCAATCGCCTCTCCCGCTTCCTCTCCAGCCGTAACATCAATATCGAAGACCTGGAAACCGACAGCTACCCCGCCCCCCACACGGGTACGCCGATGTTCTCAGTGAATATGATTGTCGATATCCCTAATGACCTGGCCACCAGTAAACTGCGTGACGAGTTCATGGAACTCTGCGACGAACAAAACCTGGATGCCCATTTTTCACCCCTGGAAGCACCCTAGCCCTTACCCCCGGAGAACACGAAAATGCCAGAGCTGCGTATTGGAAAAAAAGTCCCCGCCTTCAGCCTGCCCGCTACCAGCGAGCAGACCCTTAGCCTGAAAGATTTTAAGGGTAAAAACCTGGTGGTTTATTTTTACCCCAGGGACAGCACCCCCGGCTGCACCCTGGAAGGCCAGGATTTCAGGGACAACCACGCCAAATTCAAGCGTGCCAAAACGGTCATTCTTGGCGTATCCAGGGACTCGATCAAAAGCCACGAGAACTTCAAGGCAAAACAGGCCTTCCCCTTTGAGTTGCTCTCCGATACCGATGAAACCCTCTGCAAATTGTTCGATGTCATCAAAATGAAAAACATGTACGGTAAAAAATTACTCGGCATCGAACGCAGCACCTTCCTGATCGACAGCAAGGGCGTGTTAAGGGAAGAATGGCGCAAGGTGAAAGTAAAGGGACATGTGGAAGATGTGCTGGCGGCAACCAAACGTTATAAGCCTGAATAGCCTTATTTACGGGACAGGAAAAGGGGTACCCGCACCAATCAGCCTGAGTATTAAGATAGATACTCATACTGGGTCTTAGTTTTACATATTTCTTCCCGAGTCCGCTGCCGACAATAAAGGGCTTGCGACAACAAATAAAAAAAGCCACCTTATGGAAGGTGGCTTTTATTCTTAAAGCGACACAGTCCATGATCAGGCTCATGAACTGCACATTCTCGGCGATCTATTTATAAATAAACACCGTATGATCAAGCAATCCAGCGCCATCACAGTTCATGGAATACTCACGTGAGTGGTCGAGTGCCCCGCCCGCAATTATTGCTACATAACCATTGCCCGTGCCGAGGGTTTTAGTTGAATAAGCCGCTATCGTACGACCACAGGCATCACGTCCATCATTAGTTGTAAAGAAAGTTGTACTACCCCAATTGGTGGATACCAGCTTTTGGATTGTGCCACCCAAATAACTCCAATGAGGCCAAATATCATACGGAGTCAGATTAGTTGAAAAGACATCTTCCACGAGTCTGCCACTGGCATCATACACGCGCACTCGAAGTGATGTCGTATTCTGGCAATTGTCCATAAAATTGCCTCTGACATCATCTGCCGATGTGTTTTTGAAGCCGGCACACTGAACCCAACCGTCGGGTGGAGACACGTCAACAACAGGCGCGCCCAGGGTTGAACCCAGAGGATTACAGTCAGTATTCGAGCCATTACTGCATATACCGCCTGCTGTTATCGGCGTGCTCACCATTGCTGTCCACGTTGGCACACCATTAATCAAAGTAAGCACCAGCGACTCTGCACCTGCATCAACAGGCGCTGGAATCACTTCCCAGCTAAAGCCATTCCAATAAAGCATGTCCCCCGGAGACACGCCATCAATGACGCCTTGACCATCTGCACCTGCAATACCTTGCATACCCATATCACCGGTATCTCCTTTCAGGCCCTGTGGCCCCATTGCACCAGTATCGCCTTTAAGACCCTGCGGACCCATTGCACCGGTATCACCCTGCAAACCCTGCAAACCCTGCAAACCCTGCAAACCCTGGATACCCTGATCACCCTTCAGGCCCTGTGGTCCCATTGCGCCAGTATCGCCTTTAGGACCCTGCGGACCCATTGCACCGGTATCACCCTGCAAACCCTGGATACCCTGATCACCCTTCAGGCCCTGTGGTCCCATTGCGCCAGTATCGCCTTTAAGACCCTGCGGACCCATTGCGCCGGTATCACCCTGCAAACCCTGGATACCCTGATCACCTTTCAGGCCCTGTGGTCCCATTGCGCCAGTATCACCTTTAAGGCCCTGCGGACCCATTGCGCCGGTATCACCCTGCAAACCCTGCAAACCCTGGTCACCCTTATCGCCTTTAGGTCCTGGGGTCAGCGCAATAGTATTGATACTGTTTTGTAAAGCCTGATCCGCAGCAATACGATTCATAATTTCTGCATTAAGACTTTCAGACGTTGCCTTAGCTCCCGCCTGTGCAGATGCAATTTGCTGGCTATTATTATTGGCCTTCTGTTTAGCCTGATCTACATCGACGGCCAGCGCATTAATTGTGGTATCGGCAGCAAAGGCCTGATTGCAGCACATTATTATTGAAGCCAGAACAACCCGTTTATTGGCATTATTATTAAATATCATATTAACCCTTTAAATTATTTATCAAATTTTTAAGACTTTGTTTCTAAATTATTAGCCTGCAAATATGGCGCCAACTATTTTTTTACATATAAATCAATATATTACGACAGAAATCATTCAAATAAGGGATATTAGCATGTGTCAATATTCTCGACACTAATACATCATAATGTAAATATTTCCGACAAAATAATCCGAGCTGCAGTAACTTACCCTGAGTCAAAAACAACCATTAGGAGAAAGGCATCCATACCTCACAACAGGCCAGCTAAAAGCCATACTTAAATATCATCAAAACTTGATATTAAACAACAAACGAGAATGATTCTCATTGAGATCTGTAAATGTTTCAGATAAAATGCCCTACAGTTACTTAATTCGAGGTTCCACTTCAATGACCAAGGCCCCGCTGCACGGCCATATCTTTTCATTATCCAATGCAAAACCCGGCGACTATGTACGGGTGATTGATGTAAAAGCCGGTAAACTGTTAAAAAAACGCCTGGTGAGTATGGGTGTCCTGATCAATTCCCGATTACACGTTATCCAGCGCCGCGGTGGCGCCATGGTGGTAGGTTTTGATGCCAGCCGTATAGCTATTGGCTCGGGCATGTCGCAACACATCCTGGTTCGCAACGTATGAGCAAAAACTGCTGTGATACCAGGCAGGAGCAGACTGCCGGCGCCGCGCATTTCAATATTGGCCTGCTGGGCAACCCCAATTGCGGTAAATCCACCCTGTTTAACCAGCTCACCGGCTCTCGCCAGCGCATCGGTAACTGGCCCGGCGTCACGGTTGACCGGAAGATGGGCCAGTTTGAGTTTCACAACACCCGCTTTGATATTGTCGACCTGCCCGGCGTCTATTCGCTGGATACAGCGCCCGCTCGCTGGATGAGAAGATCACCCGCGACTATATCCTCTCCCCCGAGCCGGATGTCATCGTCAATATCGTTGATGCCTCCAACCTGGAGCGAAACCTCTACCTGAGTGGCCAGTTGCTGGAGATGCAGGTACCGATGGTACTGGGCGTCAACATGATGGATATGGCCGACAGCCATGGCCTGACGATTGATCTCGAGGTGATTGCACGTGAGTTTGGCTGCCCGGTGGTGCCACTGATCGCGAGTAAAAAGCAGGGCATGGAACAGCTGCAACAGGCCATTCTCGAGGTCGCACAGCGCAATCAGCTGCCCACACAGAACCTGCCCTATTCCGAGCATATCGAAGCGGCGGTGTCACAGCTCCTCACGCATATCCCCCATCAACAGGCCTGTGACCATGTGAATTGTCGCTGGATGGCGGCCCAGGTACTGGATGGTGATACCGGCGTTAATGACATCAAGGTGATTAATGACGGCATCCTATCGCTGGCAAAAACCTTACGCGAGGGCGTGGAAAAACAGCTCGAAGAAGATATCGACATCCTGCTCGCCGACTGCCGCTACGGTTTCGCCCGACAGGTCACCGACGAGGCGGTGGATCGTCCGGAACTGCACCGCCACAGCCGCTCGGATCATATTGATAGCGTGGTGCTTAACCGCTATCTGGGCCTGCCCATTTTCCTCGTCGTCATCTACCTGATGTTCCTCTTCACCATCAACATCGGTGGCGCCTTCGTGGATGTATTCGATATTGCCGCCGGTGCCATTTTTGTCGATGGCGTCGGTGAGCTGCTCACCGGCCTCGGCCTGCCCACCTGGCTAAGGGTGATTATTGCCAACGGCCTCGGTGGCGGCATCCAGGTGGTCGCCACCTTTATCCCGATCATCGGCTTCCTCTATCTATTTCTATCCTTCCTCGAAGACTCCGGCTACATGATGCGTGCCGCCTTCGTGGTGGACCGTTTCATGCGCTTCCTGGGCCTGCCTGGCAAGGCCTTCGTGCCACTGATTGTCGGTTTCGGCTGTAATGTACCGGCGATCATGGCAACACGCACCCTGGAAAACCACCGTGAACGCATCATTACCGTATTAATGGCACCCTTCATGTCCTGCGGTGCCCGCCTCTCGGTGTATGCCCTGTTTGCCGCCGCCTTCTTTCCTGTCGGTGGCCAGAACATGGTGTTCAGCCTTTACCTGATCGGTATTATCTTTGCCATCCTCACCGCACTGGTGGTGAAATCCACCCTGCTACCCGGTGAGGCATCACCCTTCCTGATGGAGCTGCCCACCTATCACATGCCGACACTGAAAAGCATCCTGCTCAGGACCTGGTCACGACTCAGGGGCTTTTTGACCGATGCCGGCAAGCTGATTATCCTCATGGTGGTGATTATCAACTTCCTCAATTCCTGGGGCACCGATGGCAGTTTTGGCAATGAAGACAGCGAGCACTCGGTACTCAGTGCCATCAGTCGCACCATTACCCCGGCCTTTAAACCGATGGGGATTACCGAAGAGAACTGGCCGGCGACAGTTGGTATTTTCTCCGGCATCCTCGCCAAGGAAGTAGTGGTCGGCACACTGGATGCCATTTATTCACAAATCGATAGCGTCCATAGCGATGAAGTGATGGCCACACCATCCCTCACCGAATCACTGGCCAGGGCCTTCGCCACGGTGCCGGTTAATCTCACCCAGGCACTGCAAAATATTGGCGACCCACTGGGCCTGGGCGTACTGCAAAGCAGCCATGACATGGACCTGGCGGCGGAAGAACAATCGGTACATACCAGCACCTTTGGCGCCATGGCGAAACGCTTTGATGGCCAGGCCGGTGCCTTTGCCTATCTATTATTCATCCTGCTTTATGCCCCCTGCGTCGCGGCGACTGCTGCCATTTATCGTGAAGCCGGCCGTCGCTGGATGCTGTTTGCCCTGGCCTGGAGCACCAGCATGGCCTATACCACCGCCACCGTGTTTTACCAGTTGTCACGCTTTGAACAACACCCGTTAACCTCGGTCGCCTGGATCGCCTGCCTGCTAAGCCTTATCGCCATGGTGATTGCCTACATGCACCGTGTTGGTAATCGCCTGCACCCCGGTATCAGCCAATGATCCTGACCCAGCTACGGGACTACCTGAAGACAAAGGGACAGGCACCGTTACGGGATATGGCACTGCATTTCAATATGCAAGCGGATGCGTTACGACCGATGATTGAACACTGGATAGAAAAAGGTAAGGTAGAAAAGTTGCCTGCGGGTACACAGTGTGGTGGTGGCTGCAGCAGTTGTGCGCCACAGACAATCGAAATTTATCGCTGGATTGAATAATTGATCTACACGTACTTAAAAAGTTCTCCGCTATTAAAGCTGGAACACAACTCTAGTTTTAAATTCAGCCAGGCCTGTGCTTATAAAAAATAGCTTATACTGATTGCACCGTACTGCATACTTTCATGCTGGCCCTCAAATTCCCTACTGCGATAAACATTACTGAATGCAAGACGAATACCGTTATAACGACAAGCCAGACCAAGCTGATAATCCCTCACATAAATTTCTTTTTCAACACCTGGACTATCTCGAAACGAATTACCATCCAGAAAAATATTTCTGAGCACCAGGCGGCTCTCATGCGCAAGGAAAAAATACCAGGCCGTGCTTTGTTTCAAATGAGAAAAGGCAGCTGAACCCTGCAACCCGGGCCTGATACCTGGCGGCCCGATATCGGCACCCAGGTTCTGCCCTATTCGTAACATCACGCCCGCCCCAACATAGGTATAGACATTACCCAGCGACATCACCAGATGAGGGCTTACATCTTTTTGCAGCCCACTTTCTGAATTCAGTTTTAAGATCCACTTACGTATAGTCGCCAGCCCAATCCCTGGTTCATCCCGTAACTGGCTACCCCAGCCCAGATGATGGTCTACCTTCAAGATATCATGTATCCATTCCTGAACCTCTTCGGCCATGGAACTCGGGCCAACAATACCCAGGCTAAACTCGATAAATTGATAGGTATCCATGCGCGGTGTTTGCTCAAGCAGGAAACTGGTCGCTGCCAAGCCATACAACCAACCGGCATATGGCCGATCATCAGGACTGGCCTGCAACAACGAAGTATCGGCAGGGTTAAATATTTTCTGTCCAATCGAATATTCAACACTAGAATCCACAAAACCCTTATCGCCTGATGCCCATTCAAGTAGATCCTGTTGCCACCTTATAGCGTTATTTTTTGTTAAGCGTGTAACCTGTAAACCACCGGTGTAGTAAAGATCACTTTTTTTAGAAGAAAATGAATCATTGTCTAATTGAATATTCCAGAAACTCTGGGGAGACTCGATTAAATTATCACTTGCAGCATATAAAAGACAATTATAAAAACAGGCGTAAGTGACCAGTACCATTGTCGCCAGGGCCTTTACTGAAGTAGAAAGTAACTCACCATTCACGACTCACCAGCCACAGTATTGGTTGTTAACATTTTTATTCAACCGGAAATCAGCTAATTTGGCAATGTAATACCCTGCTTTAACTCAACAAAAGCATGAAAATAAATAAGTCTGCAGAGAAGCACCCGAAATCAATCACTAAATTACATTTGGCGAATGAGTAGGCATGATGAAGACGCCCGAGCCCAAAACCCGGCACAAGCCCTATTAACTGGATAATGTGTTAACGGGTTACTGCTACCAGGTAAAGCCTTTAGCTATTTACCAACGGCCATATTGGAGCATCAGTGATTTTGTCGTATGCAGGGAATATTGTTAGGTTTTCGACGATATCATCTACCACCCAAAATGATATTTCTTTCTCGGGGTAGATATAATCTTTTGCGTTAGCTTCAAAGTCCTGCTCAAGGATAATGGACGGCAACTGCTCGATAAGCCTGTTGATATCAAGACCAATCGGCCTAATACCTTCAAGCACAACATCCTTTGAAGTAAGCGTTATGGTTGACAGGCAATAGTTATCATCGGAATCAAAATTAAGTTGCAGCCCCATAGTTGAATAGGTCCAGGTTTCCGAAATTGTATTATCCGGCCATTCTTCACTACGACTAAGATCGGGATTACCGAGAAGCTTAATGATCGCTTCTTTTGAGGTGCCCAATAAAATATTTTCTACACCCATCATTGGTTTGATATTCATTTTTAACTAAGACCCTGTTGACGCTTCACTCAGCAATACGCGTATCGATATCATCCCACACCGGCCAGGAATTAATTACGCCCTGGATCAGGGTCGCCAGGGGGATAGCAAAAAACACACCCCAGACACCCCATAAACCACCGAACACCAGTACCGCAATAATTATCGCACTGGGGTGCATATTAACCACTTCTGAAAACAGCAGCGGTACCAGGACATTACCATCAAGAAACTGCACTATACCGTAGGCCAGCATCAGGTAGAAAAACTCGGAGGTCAGCCCCCACTGGAAATAGGCAATAATCGCCACCGGTATGGTAACGGCAACTGCACCAACATAGGGAAT
>Ga0224496_10001219_pt1 | contig 16312 bp, 15 predicted proteins | sample SF_Jul11_sed_USG_2_FD_168127 | JGI IMG/M metagenome (GOLD analysis project Ga0224496, IMG submission 168127) | Sediment microbial communities from San Francisco Bay, California, United States - SF_Jul11_sed_USGS_8_1 | ecosystem: Environmental > Aquatic > Marine > Sediment | place: USA...
CAGCCCGTTTAACCTTGAGCTTGGTAATTTCTAAGCTTAGGCTATGCATCCATCGGTTAAATTCTTCAACGTCCTTGACGAAGCCTACTTCAACAGCAAACTTTTCCATGCTGGAGCGAAGAATCTCGCCAGCCTTACAAGGTTTACAAATCTTAACCTTGACACTTAACTTTTCTTGAACCTCTTTGGCGAGGTTTGCATTCTCAAAAACAAAAGTGTCATAACCACTTTCCTGAAGTACGTTAATTAGGTCGACAACTTCATCCACTATTTTTCCAGTTTCAATCTTCACGAGGGCTTTGGCTGCCATCTGCGGCTTTTTAGGAAACAATACCTTTTCTAATAGCTTATTCTCCTCGCTGAAAGCCAATACCCCGAATGGACATTCAATTATTACAGCTTTCATTTTATACATCCATCATCGGATTCGTCAGCACCAATTAACTATTCCTAAGCTTTATCTTAATAAAGTGATAACCTTTACTAAAAACAGTAGTGGTGGGCATAATCCTTGGAAATTAATCGTTTAGGTGTTGATTTGGCTGGTTTGAGGCTTGCTAATCCGACTATGCTGGCTTCTGGAATTTTGGGTTTATCCGCAGAATCTTTAGGCAATATTGTGAAAACCGGAGCTGGCGCTATAGTCACCAAATCTGTTGGATTAAAACCGAGGAAAGGTTATCCAAACCCAACAGTGGTTCAGGCTAGCTGCGGCTTAATAAACGCTATGGGACTTCCAAACCCTGGAATAAACGAGTTCATTAAGGAAATCCGTGAAGCAAAAAATTTCGATGTCCCATTTATTGTTAGCGTTTATGGCTTTTCAGCAGAAGAATATGTAAGGGTAGCCAAAAAAGCTGTGGATGCTGGCGCTGATGCTGTAGAGCTTAACGTCTCATGTCCACACGTTGGGGAGACTGGTTCGGAAATTGGGCAAAATCCGAAACTTCTAGCGGAAGTGGTTAGGAAAGTTAAGACTGTTGTGGAGAAACCCGTCTTTGTTAAGTTGTCTCCTAACGTTACGAATATAGCGGAAATTGCAGAGGTTACAGCCAAAGCTGGTGCGGACGCAATAACCGCCATAAACACTGTTAAAGCCATGGCAATAGACACAGAAACAGCCATACCCCTCCTAAGCAACAAGATAGGCGGGCTATCGGGCCCAGCCATAAAACCGATCGCTGTCAGATGTGTCTACGAAATCCACGAGAGAGTCAAATTGCCAATAATAGGCTGCGGTGGAGTAACAAACTGGCGTGATGCAACGGAATTTCTCCTTGCAGGAGCCTCAGCAGTTCAAATCGGCACTGCAGTTGCCATAAAAGGCCCAAACATGTTTAAAAGCATTATACGCGGAATCAACGCTTATCTAAAAAAGAAAGGGTTAAAGAGCGTGAAGGAAATTGTCGGCTTATCGCATTGCAGCTAACCGCACAAGAACAACACAAATCCTGAGCATGAAAAACCAGAGTCCAACAGTGAAAACATTCACGATTAAAGATAAAACATGTGCAAGAGCCAAGCCTGGACAGTTTCTCATGCTTTGGATTCCACGCGCAGACGAAATCCCGTTAAGCGTACTAAACACGGAAGAAAACGGAACAGTTTCCGTACTTGTTAAGAAGGTTGGTGAAGCAACAGAAGCCCTGCACAACAAGAAAATAGGAGAAATCATAGGTGTTAGAGGACCATTCGGCAACAGTTTCACCCCAGAAACGGGGAGAATACTGATGGTTAGCGGAGGCACAGGTTTGGCTCCAATACTCTTTCTAGCTAAAAAATTGACAGCAAAAGCAGAAAGGCTCGTGTTCGTCGTTGGTGCAAAAACACGGGACGAACTCCTATTGATGGATGAACTGGAAAAAATATGCGGCAGAGGAAAAGGAAGGGTTATTGCGGCAACAGAGGATGGCAGTTACGGCGTTAAAGGCTTGGTTGCAACTCCATTAGAATCGCTTTTGGCGAAAGAAAAGTTCGACATGATTTACACTTGTGGTCCGGAGCAAATGATGCGGAAGGTTTTCGGTTTAGCTGAAAAGTATGGGATAGCTTTGGAAGTAAGCCTGGAACGCTTGATGCGATGCGCCATAGGGTTATGTGGAAGCTGTGTGATAGGCAGATACCGCATATGCAGAGACGGCCCCGTATTCACAGCGGAACAACTAAAAGAAGTTGAAGAGGAATTCGGAGTATCAAAGCGTGACTTCGACGGAAGAAAAATACCTTTAGAATAAGAGCTTGAAATAAATCGCCAATTCAAAAAGGTTATATCCGTTAAGAGTGACGACATCTCCCGCAAACTCCCCATTCTTTATGGGTACTATGAATAGCCTCAAATACCGCAATCCCGCAAGCTTTTGCATTAGAGTCTTCTTATCAGGGGTCTCCGTTTTGTCCAGCACTCTCGACAGTAAACAGGTCTGCTTGGGTCAGGTTTGAATGGAACCTCGCATTCGTTTCCACAATCGGTGCAGACTGCGCGCGCGGAAATTACACTAGCTGAGGAAGGTCAATACTCGGGTGATAGAATATTGGCTTTTTGTTGCAAGAACTGTGGCTAAATTGAACTATACAAAGAAATGAAGAAATAGCATCTTAATATATCAGCATCGGAAATATGCTTCGAGAACGTTCATTTCATTCGTGGGAACTTCTCTTTTAGATCATCAAGACTGTTGTTGTAGCCTAGGAGAAAAGGGAAAATGTTTGAAGAAATGGCTTCAGCTGGATTTGAGATGCTTGCGTTGTTTTTTGTGATCATCATGGCGTTTATTTTGGTTTCGGGCTCCTTCTCTGTTTCTAGTGGGAGGAGAAGAAGATTTTGAATCTTTTCAGCAGAAAAGGGAAGTCGAAAAAGAACTGGCGATCCAGAGCTTGGTTAGTGGATCTATCCAAAACGAGAATAGTTTTTGAGACGACAAAGAAATAAAGATATTCCACTCAATCTTCCTGACTTAGCATTTTTGCGTCAGTTAGGCTACTAACCAATTCAAAACAGAGATTTATTTTAGAAGACTATTCCATTAGAGCCTTCAAACTCTCATAGGACTTCAGAAATCTTCGACCCTTGCCTGAAGTTTTGAAAAAAAACCTGGGTCCATCATCCTCGACCACGACAAGTCTTGTCTTCAGAATCAAGCTTAAGTACTTTTCAAGCTGTGCAAAACTCATGTTACAATGATACATTAGATGAGTTTTCTTAACTCCACCGCGAGAAGTATCCAAAATATCTGCGATGACATCTAAACTAGAACGACGGCCGTCACCAAGCCATTCTCTGACTTTGAAGCTCCTCCCCCCATACATAAAGAGGGGAAACTTCAATTTAAAAAGGTATAGAAGAAACTTCTACCATATTTCGCTTCTCGAAATCTTTTTTTGCTTTGGCTACGGTTAGACTGGTCTCAACATTCAAGAAGAATGTAACATTAATATTAGAGCTAGAGGATTTTTCCAGAAGCTATAAGTGTGTGAAGGGTTATTTTGTTCGTGGGGAGAAAGGGAGAAAGGAGGATGGAAGAAAGGGAAGGGAGAAGAGACCTCTCTTCCATAATTCTCCCCACTCACACATCGTTTTTATACTGAAGTTATATTTAACGTTGTTTACCTTGCAGTCACATCTAACATTAAACTTGCTAGTTAACTTTTTACCACTAGGTAATCGTTTTCTTGCTGTTAATGTTGTTTTATGCATCGCATGTTCTATACCAAAGAAACAGAACAACTCGTAGGAGACGGGTTCGAGTACCTCTGCACATCACCAGAATGTGTAATGCTGTTCAGGAAACGAAGATAGAAAGTTGCACCATAGATCCAAAAGGTTGTGGGTAAAGGTTATATGTTTCTGTTGTTATTTTGGTGTATTGGCGGGTGTCTAGGGATGAAAGGTGACCGTCAAATTCAAGGCTGACTCAAGACTTTTGATGACGTTTAGACTATGGTCCGCCAAAATCATAGAAGAAAACAGAACTTTTAGAGGACTGCAAGATGGGATCTATGTGAATTTTGGTCATATGGAGGATGAAAGATGTTCAAGGAAGTGAAGTCTAAAGTTGATTTTCCAAGGCTGGAGCATCGAATCCTAAAGTTCTGGAAGGACACAGGTGCCTTTGAGAAACGTGTAGCCCTAAACCGAGGCAAGAAGCGTTGGTCATTCATAGACGGCCCGATAACCGCAAATAACCCAATGGGTGTTCACCATGCCTGGGGGCGCGCATACAAGGATGTGTTTCAACGCTACAGGGCTATGAATGGATTTGAACTTCGTTACCAGAACGGCTTCGACTGCCAGGGGCTCTGGATAGAGGTTGAAGTGGAGCGGAATCTTGGCTTCAAATCTAAACGTGACATTGAACGCTACGGAGTCGCCGAGTTCGTTAAAAGATGCAAGGAGCGAGCTCTACGTTACGCTGCCAAGCAAGTCGAACAGTCAATTCGACTAGGGTACTGGATGAACTGGGATGACCCAGAACTCTTACGTGAGTTGGCTGACCGCCTAGAAAGTCGAGAAGAGATCATGACTGTTCAAGGTTCCACAGGTCCAGTGTCTGATACTGTGGAGAGTCTCATCAGCAGACTGGGTTCACCTCAACTGGGCGGTTCCTACTTCACATTCTCCGATGAGAATAACTACACCATCTGGGCTGTACTCAAAAGGTGTCATGAGCGCGGATGGATATACAAAGGAAGAGATGTGATGCCTTGGTGCCCGCGTTGCTCCACAGCCCTCTCTCAACATGAGATCGTTACCGAGGGTTATCGGGAAATTACGCATGTTGGAGTTACCCTTAGGTTTCCCCTTCGTGGAAGACCAAACGAAGCTTTGTTGGTTTGGACAACAACTCCATGGACTCTCTCCTCCAATGTTGCAGCAGCAGTCCATCCAGACATGTTCTACGCAAAAGTTCGGTACAACGATGAAATATTGTATCTAGCTAAGGCGGCTCTGGGTCGCGTTTTTGCGAACGAAAACTACGAGCTAATTGAAGAACTCATGGGAGTGGATATGCTCGACTGGACCTACATCGGCCCATTTGATGAGTTCATGGCTGAGCAGAAGCATGGGGCGGTTGATGCTCACCGCATTATCCCTTGGGAAGAAGTGAGTGAGGTCGAGGGCACTGGCATCGTCCACATCGCGCCTGGCTGTGGAAAAGAAGATTTGGAGCTTGGCAAGCAACATGATCTACCTACTGTGGCCCCGCTAAGCGAGTTTGGGTTCTTTGTTGACGGATTCGATTGGCTTACAGGAACCCATGTTTATGAATCGGCTCAACCAATCATAAGTAACTTAAAAGAGAAAGATTTGCTTTTCAAGGTGGAGGATTACACACATCGTTACCCAGTTTGCTGGCGTTGTGACAGTGAGTTGGTGTTCCGCCTTGTCAACGAGTGGTTCATCTTTATGGGAAGGAAACTTGACAAGCCCCTTGAACAAATCACTGAACAAGAGAAGACAGAAAACCTCCGATATCAAATCATGGAAGTTGCCGAGCAGGTTCGCTGGATTCCGGATTTTGGCCTATACCAAGAGTTGGATTGGTTACGAAATATGGATGATTGGATGATCTCCAAGAAGAGGTACTGGGGCTTGGCGTTGCCGATATGGGAGTGCCCGAAGTGCGGTAACTTCGATGTTATTGGCGGTGATGAAGAGCTAAAGTCGCGAGCAGTCGAGGGTTGGAAGGATTTCGAAGGACATAGCCCTCATCGGCCCTGGATAGATATGGTCAAAATCAAATGTTCGACGTGTGGAGCGGTTGCCTCCCGTATTTCAGACGTGGGCAATCCGTGGCTAGACGCCGGTATTGTTGCCTACTCGACGCTTAATTATCGACACAACAGGTATTATTGGGCAAAATGGTTTCCAGCTGATCTTATCTGCGAATCCTTGCCAGGTCAATTTCGAAACTGGTTCTACTCTATGCTAGCCATGAGCACCATCCTGGAACGCTGTCCGCCTTTTCGCACGTGCTTTGGTCACGGCCAAGTCCAGGACGAAAAAGGACAGGAAATGCACAAGTCTTCGGGCAACATGATCGAGTTTGACGACGCTTCTGAAACCATGGGCGCGGATGTCATGCGGTGGATATACTGTCGAAGTAAACCGGAAAAAAACATACTTTTCGGATATACTCTAGCGGAGGATGTCGAGCGACGGTTTTTGATGCCACTATGGAATGTTTATAACTTCTTTGTCACATATGCCAACTTAGATAAGTGGACCCCAAAGAATGCTACAACCCAATACTCAGTTTTAGATTGTTGGATTCTATCAAAGCTTCAAGTGCTTGTTCAAGACGTCACTGGTTGCCTAGAAAAATATGATAGTTGTGGCGCAACCGCAAGCTTAGAGCAATTTGTGGATGAACTCTCTAAATGGTATGTGCGTCGTTCACGGCGAAGATTCTGGAAGAGCGAAGCAGACCTAGATAAGAAAGCTGGCTACACGACTCTACACACTTGTCTGACAACCACTGTCAAACTTCTAGCACCATTCCTTCCCTTTCTCGCCGAAGAAATGTATCAGAACCTAGTATGCAGTGTAAATCCTAACGCTCCGCAGAGCGTGCATCATAACGATTGGCCACAAGCTGACACGTCCCTTATCGACGAAAAACTAATGGCAGACATGGATTTAACTATAAAAATCTGCAGTCTAGGCCGTTCAGCACGCAACAAGGCAGGAATAAAGCTACGACAGCCGTTGAAAGAGGCAAAGGTTGTAGCAGAAAAGCCTATGCTGGAGCGACTGCAAGTTTTCACAGATCTAATCAGAGATGAACTCAACGTAAAGGAATTATTCCTAACCACTCAAGAAAGGGAACTGGTTGGTTACGAGATATTGCTGTTGCCACATTTGCTCGGCAAAAAATATGGAAAACTGTTTCCCAAGTTATGTGCAACTGTAGCCGATATGGACGCTGACGCTCTCAACCAAACACTCCAGAAAGGCCACAGCATCAAAGTCGAAGTGGACGATCATGTCATTACGTTGCTCCCAAAGGAAATCGAAGTTCGCACTCAACCGAAAGAAGGCTACATTCTGGAGAAAGAACAAGACATCATTGTTGGAGTGTACGCAGTCGTTACTGAAGAATTGAAAAAGGAAGGCTTGGCCCGTGAGATCGTGCGTCGTGTACAGAATCAACGTAAAGACGCGGGTTTCGACATCGCTGATCAGATTGAGGTCTATTATGAAGCAGGACCAAGGCTCACCGAGGTCTTCAGCACCCATGGGAACTACATCGCCTCAGAGACCTTATCAACATCGATACGTAAGGCTGAACCCGCCGAAGAGGCACACGTTGCGAACTACAAGATCAACGGCGAATCACTCAGGATTGGACTGACTCGTACAAATCATACCTAGTGCAATGATGTTTCCGCATTATCTGTCTTATGACTAAATATTCAGCCTTGCCTTAGCAGCTTTAGAAGGCTTCATTGTAGACACTATAAGCTGCGTTTTCGTGCCTATGACCGCAAAGAACTTTGGAGGATTACCCGAACCCCTGAATTCAGCCATCCAATAAACTTTGTTGATAATACTTTAGAGAGCCAGTAGTTCAGTTTGGTATGAACGCTGCCCTTGCAAGACACATAATATGGTCAAAGTATAAAATCTATCTTTTTAAGAAGTTTTCTAGAGCGAATGCTTCTAACATTTATTGTTACTCTAAAAAAGTTATCATTACGTGATTTCTGGGAGCTTGCGAGAGTTAGATCTGCTTTCTACATATGTAAAAGATCGTGTCGTTAAAGCGTTAACGACCTTGGCCAAATACCTAGGAGTTGACCTTTTGCAGGAAAGGATTCCACGAAACATCTTCCTAAGACATTACTGGAGTCTTTTGTTCAAGGAATTAAGAGATAAAATATTGAAGGCTATCAGTCTGCTGGACTCTAGGTTAAAATACTTCAGTGTGAATTAAACGAACATTACAGCGAGGAAGATAGGATGGAAACAGCATTTGTGCTGATAAGCACACGAACAGGTTCAGAGACGGATGTACTTAAAAAAGTGAGAGCAATTAACGGAGTCGAGGAAGCCTTTGTAGTTTACGGAGTCTACGACATAGTAGCAAAACTCAAAGCAGACACTATGGGAGAACTGAAAGAAATTGTACTCCAATGTATCAGAAAACGAAGCAGCATTACATCAACATTAACATTAATAGTAGCCGAAGAATAGCTATAAGCAACAGCATAATATCTTCCTTTTTTTCATTCCTCTTTAAAGAGAATCTTGAAAGCCATTTGTTCATAATAGCAATCATCTAACGAATCCACAAACATTCTATAGACTTCATAGAAAGACTTGCGAATGATTTCTCCTGAGGTTGGTCTGTGTAGTGTGGAACATTGTTCCATTAAGCATTTAGATTTGATATGATATAGTATTCATAGACAGTTGGGAGAGATTGCAATTGCAAGGAATCAAGTTCTATACTGTCGACTTGACTAAGATCAGAGGAAGAGGAGTATTCAAATGTCCTGGATGTGAAATTGAGATATCTCCTGATGATAAAACAGAAAAAGTCTACATTATTTTAGAACCAGTGATGAAGGAAGACAGTTTAGAAAAAATACTTCTGCAGTGCAATAGATGCAAGAGCCAGATTCATCTAACTGGGTTTCATACCTTACACAAAATAAGATAATCTAAGGAATCAAATTACAACCACTTCTACAGTCTTGGTGATTTAATAATAGATGACTGCATAAATACACCCACACATACTTTAACACAATAATAAACACCAATAACAATGTAAGATAACCTAACAAGCTATATGAGTAAGCAAGATACTCAAGTCTATGTTCATGAGGAAGGTGGTAAAAGGGAGAAAGGAGAGAAGGGAGACAAAACTGCGTTCTACCACTTCCTCATACATCTGTTAATACTTGTGCAACAACGCATTCTTAATACTATGTTTTAGAACAGATAGTTCCAACTTCTAGAACAAATTTTCTAGTTCCATGATTCTCTGCTTGTTTGAGAAGCCAATCTGTTAACCCTTGACATCTATTGGGACCGTAATACAAGCTATTTTCTCGCATGCCCTATACTTGAAATTCCTTGTTTCAAATGTTTGTTTTGGAACGCGGTGCCTGTCCTAGGCGTGTGTGTCATATTATTGCTTAGTAAGGTCCTCCGGCCGTCCATTTTTCGTGGCGAGACAGTGAAATTGTCATGGCCTTTTGAAATTCGATCTCATTCATGCGTTGAATTCCTACAGTGTGGGCCTGCAAATTGAAAGTCTTGGGGCGTTTTGAATCTTGATTAGCATACACACCCGAAGAAGCGGGAAGATCTTCCTTCTCGCTGATCAGTCTAAACGCCTTCAGTATTTTTCTTGCTGAACCAACTCTCCCTTTCATTCCGAACATTTTCCTCACATCAATCACCTCTTCAAACAAGCATTTTAACATAAAGAACGTTCCTCTATATTTGTCTACTTGAATTGTTTTCGAATTCTGAGTAAAAAATTGAGAAATAATCGAACATCATTCAATTATATGAAGAAAATGAAATCCAAATTGATTGAACTGTTCAAAGAAGGTTGGTGTTCAGGGCAAATAGTAAGAATAGCCAAGAAAATGAATAAACCTTCATCTACTACGCACTACAATAGTGAGGAGTTTAGAAAAAGAGGGAGCAATAAAGACATACGATGCTGTTTTTGACTACAAGAAAATCAATGAGAGGTTTTGTGCATTTATTCTCGTCTCTTCATCCCTTAGAGAACATCCTGACCCTGGAAATGTTGCAGAGGTATTAGCTAGGCATAAAGAAGTTGAGAGTATAGACCTCGTGACTGAAGAATGGGGATTAGTAATTAGAGTTAGAACAAAGGATCAAGATCAGTACTTTAACTTCTTGAGAAATGTTCTCTCCCGAAAAGGAATTCAAAGGACTGTGTCCTTGACTTCGTTGAAGCAGGTTAAAAACGAGTTCTCTTTATTGTAGATTCTATTATGGCTATAAAGTAGGGCGCGCGAAGTTTATAAAATCTTAATTGAATCATAAAGTAGAAAGTCAAGAGCAAGTATTAATGTGAAAATGGGAGCTCTCCAGCTGAAGCTAATCAAGGAATTGTTAGATCGCAATGGAATACGTTATGAAGTTTCGGAGCATGAGCCAGTTTACACTTCTGAGCAAGCGGCAAAGGTCAGAGGAGTTGAATTGAAGACTGGTGTAAAAGCTCTTGTGCTTAAGGCAGTGGAAGGAAGTTTTGTTATGGGTCTAGTTGCTGCCGATAGGAAAATAGACCTCAAAAAACTGGCGAAGATCGTAAACACTAATAAAGTACGATTAGCTTCGCCAAAAGAAGTACTGAAGATAACTGGATGCGAAGTTGGCTCCGTACGTCCTTTCGGAAACTTACATAGTCTTTCTACATACCTAGACAGGTCTATACTAGAAAATGACATGGTCAACTTTAATGCTGGACTGCATACGGTTTCTATTGAGATGAAGGCAAGAGACCTTGTTAGGACAATTAGACCGATAGTCGGAATTTTCTCAAAAACTTGAGGGAGCATTAGAGAAGAAATTGGTTAATCATTAATATAAGACAAATTCAAACTGATTCAGCTAGTTCGATAACCTTGTCTCTAATCTGTTCGTAAATCTTCTCGGCGTCAACTTTATCCATGAAGTATGGATCTTCAATGTTCCACAAAGCTGTTTTACGTTTGCACTCTGGACATCTGCTCAAAACGTAGTCTTTGTGTCTTTGTTCCATAGCGACTATAAGATCGTATTCGTCAAGTTGCTTAGTGTATAGACCTTCAGGAACTTTCTTGAGGTATTGTTCTGCATTTCTCTTCGTTAAATATTCTCTTACTTTTTCAGAAATTGGAATAGCAATGTGTGTTCCCCCAGAATCCACTTCTAAGTCAGGTCTTAATTTTTTCAGTAGAGCTTCTGCTAACGGACTGCGATGTGCATTTCCAGAGCATACGAACAATACTTTCATATTAGTCAAGAAGTTTCTGAATTTCTACTTTATAAATAAGTTAGATTTTGTGAAATTCTGATTTTTTCTTTGGTAGCGCGCGCTAAGGAAGCAGAAAAGTTCTTTAAAGTTATAATCAAATATTTAAATACCGAAAATTCTCAAAGAAACAACCAAAAACTTTCTTCAAATGCTTGAGGAAAGTGTTAAGCCATGAGTGAAAGTGAAGGTAAGAAGTGTCCTAAGTGTGGTGAGGGAATGGAGAAAGGATACATTATTTCTGAGGCAATAAGGTGGAGTAGTGAAAAACATGAGTTGTGGGCGCTCGGGCAGGAATTTGTTGTTCATTGGAAATTATGGACTCTTCCAAATGTGGGAGCCTATCGTTGCACCAGATGTAAGTTAGTCTTGTTCCATTATGGGGGAGTAACGCCTTCCGAAACGCCCAAAGAGCTTTCTTAAGAAATGCGCCAAATGTGGTAGAGAAATTCCCATAGCCTCGGGAGAATGTCAATACTGTGGAGCAAAGGCAGAAACAAAAGAAGGAATGAGCCATGATTGAACGCCGCCTTAAATACCATAAAAATCACTCGAGTAAGTTGGGGAAATTCACTCGAGTTAAAAAACGAAAGAAATCTCCTAAAAAAACAGTCGGAATAACCATATCGCCAACACTTTTAGCTGAAACAAGAAAACACAAGCTGAACATAATCAGAATCACGGAGCAAGCTCTCACCTCAATCCTCGAATACCTACAAACTCAAAAAGAAAACGAAAGTTCTAAATATTTTCTTAGTCGAAGTTCTTTTCTGAAAGAAAGTCGGGCCGGTAGTTCAGTTTGGTATGAACGCCGCCTTCGCAAGGCGGAGGTCGCGGGTTCAAATCCCGCCCGGTCCACTCCATTTCGGGTTCAAGTCTAGCAAAATTTATATAAAAGTCTTCGGCATCTTCCATTGCGGTGAGCAAAATCAGGAAGGGTAAGTACGTTCTCTTGATGAAAGATGTTGATGTCAAGCGTTGGTATGACAATGTGGCGAGGGGCTCTCCGGTTACTGCTGACGTCTACTTGAGGAGGCTTGGCTCCTTCTGCCAGCGCTTTAGTAAGACTCCTAAAGCTTTCACATCTTTGAGTAAACGCGACCTGTATAATCTTATGTTAGACTACGTCTCAGCAATGGAAAAGGACGACTATGCAGGCAGTTATATCGAATCCACCCTTAAGGCAGTCAAGTCTTGGCTCTCGCACAACGGAATAGACATCAGGAGAAAGATCAAGATTAAAGGTGCCAGAGATACATCCTCCCTCAGAGATGAGAGGGTTCCAACAAGGGACGAGCTTAGAAGAATATTCCTCTCAGGAGACAAAAAGGCTAGAGTTGCGTGCACACTAGTCGCCCACAGCGGACTGAGAATAAAGAGCCTCGGGAACTACGAAGGTGAAGACGGTCTGAGAATTAAAGATCTTCCCGAGATGAGAGTTGAAGGAGGTTCAGTAGATTTCGAGCAAATTCCGACTATAGTGATTGTCCGCAAGGAGCTGAGCAAGGTAAGGCACCAATATTTCACATTCCTAAGCGAGGAAGGCTGCGAATACTTGAAAAATTACTTGGAAGAAAGAATAAGAGAAGGAGAAGAGATAGCCCAGGACTCGCCGATAGTCACTCCTAAGCTTAGAATGAAGCCTTTCATCAGAGCGGTAAACATAGGCGACACAATTAGAGGCGCGATAAGGGGAGCAGGTTTACCATGGAGGCCATACGTGCTTAGATCCTATTTCGACACGCAGCTGATGCTGGCAGAATCGAAAGGCTTGGTTCTGCGCGACTACAGACAGTTCTGGATGGGGCATAAAGGCGACATCGAAAATCGTTACACAACGAACAAGGCTAAGCTACCAGAAACTGTAATAGAGGACATGCGAGAAGCCTACAAAAGAAGCCAAGAATATCTGCAAACAACCAGGTTGGAAGAAACAAGCGAAGAAAGACTTAGACAAGCTTTCAGAAAGCAACTCCTTCTAGTGGCAGGTTTCAGTCAAGACGAACTGGAAAAAATGGATATGACCTCAATGGACGACGAGGGACTTCAAACTGTAATAAGAAAGAGGCTTCTGGGGGAGAAAGCAAATGATTCAAAAGCGCAGAAAGCTGTCACTATCAATGATGTTGAAAGCTACTTAGAACAAGGATGGGAGTTCGTCGCAAATCTACCGAACGGCAAAGTAATCATAAAGCTTCCTGAAACATAAAGCAAAAGTACGCGCGCCATTTCTCAACACCATTCACATCAAAGTAATTTTGTGCGCAATTCGGTAACATCTGGCTCACCTTTTCGGGCTTTTCTTGTTTTCATGATTTCTTGGAGTCCGACCAATATGATGATTGCAGCTTCTTTGTCTAAAGGATCGTTCTCATTTCCGCATTTTGGTGAGTATATGCAGGATGGGCAAACCTCTTCGCATTCGCAGTCCCTTATTAATCGCAGTGTCGTTGCAAACAGTTTCTCGACCAACTCGTAGAGCTTCTCGGATATTCCGATTCCACCCTCGTAACTATCGTAAATGAAAATCGTTGGGCGCTCTGTATCGAAATGTCTTGAGGTTGAGCGCGTGCGCTGTACCTAAGGTTTGGATCCTTTTGTCTAAAAGATGGCTATGCAAGATTGGCATTCATAAGTGGAGTAAACCTAGATTCATTCACTATCAGGGTTCTAATGTAAGGGACTGGGAGAAGCGTTGTCTAAGATGTGGCAAGAAGAAAGCTTGGATGAAAAAACTTTAATTCCGATTCTTATCAATTCTTTTGTTTCATGCATGCTGTTATAGATTTACTTTCACTCTACAGTCTGAACTATCGGCAAGTCTGTTTCATCGAGGGTCTTAAAAGATTACAGCTTTAGTCTTCTATCCCCGAAAGACACTGGAGTTGTTGTCCACTGTGGGGTGGAGAGCGGGAGATTTTTCTTTATTTCTCCTGGCTCCCCTGTGAAGGAGGATTATCAATGGTTAGATGTTTCAACTGTTGCAACTTGATCAAGTCTTGGAAACCTGCAACTAAGTCTGATTGGCTATTTGAGGAAAAGTGGAAATGCAAAATCTCTAATGAACAGTTTGTCGAGTATTATCTCATTCATAAAAAAAAATAGAATGCAAACACTACGAGAAGAGACCAACGCTTATGTTGACTCAGTTGGAAGAAGAATATGTCCAATGAATGCCTGATTAAATCATGCTCAATGTGTGGTAAAAGGATTACTGGGGCAAACTGGTATTGCCCTCACTGCAAGATCTGTGTCTGCTTTCTCTGTGGAATCAGCATGAGTAAGTTTGAATACCCAATAAAATGTCCCATGTGCAAAAGAAAACTTGAGTAGTTACCTCATCTGCTAGAGTTTCACTATCTTCGGTTTTGCTTTAACTTTTCCACATTTCTCACTTGAAGCCTACATAGAAGTTTGCTCATTTTTCATCGTTCTAGGAAATATTTCCTATGGTATCCTTGTTGTATGAAACTTCGATAGGCGGATTTCATTAACCCATATTCATTTTCAAATTCATAGCGAGATGCCATGCCGTCTAATGCTAAATGACCTAAAGCAACTCTGAGGTAATCCGTTAAGGTTTCTTGGTAGGCAAGATGAGAAAATCCTCTTAGCCATTCTCTTATTCCCTTTTCTGAATGATAGAAGTCTATATCCCTATGCTCTGAACCCAAAACTATTATGCCTCTATCCATTCGATCATGGACACTATCAGCGTAGGTATAACTGCGAATAATGCCATGGTCTTTCAGATATTCGTCAAATTTCAAATGCACACGTTTATTCGGCAAAAGAGTTCACCGCTATTTTGTTTTCAACATTGCTCTGAATTGCATATCTCATTATGTCTGAGTCATCACCAAAACCGGCCAAATTGCAATGGATGCAATTCGTGTTCTTCTTCACAATCCTTTTGTTTAGTTGTTGCTTTAAAAAATCGTATGATGAATATTGTAGAGCTTCTCGAAAACCTGTGATTAGTGCTGTAAATTCAGTTACCGCAATTGAAGCAATTATCCCATCAAGAGAGATAATGGAAGGTGAAGGAACATGGGCGCCGGATACATAACCTCTCTCTTCTCGAAATGCTTGTTCTTTGCGAGATGCTAGGAAATATGAAGCTTCTGATATGTCGATATCTTTGCAGCACAGCAGGCATGGTTCATCAGGCAAAACAAGAATAACTCTACCGCCCGCCTCTTCAATAACTCTGTTTTCCGCATGTATGCCAAAGGCTGAATCAAAATATGGAACCATATATGCTAAAGCTAGTTCGTTTAGGATCAGTCTCGCACCGTCATTATCGACACAACCAAAGATTACATCACAGCTTTTGATATGATTCAACACATCTTCGTGTCGAAGATTCTTTTCTAACCGGACTACTCGTGATTTCTCATTTCCGGCTATTGATTTGATCATTCGAGCTGCAATTTCCACTTTCGATTTGCCAATGTCGCGTGGATAAGCTCCAACGATTCTGTTCAGGTTTTCAGTCTGAATAATATCAAAGTCAACTAATACGAAATCACGTACGCCAAGATAGGTTAGTTGTTGTGCTACATGTGAGCCTATACCACCTAATCCTATTAGCGCTACAGATTTACGACCAATTTGCTCTTGTCCTGATTCACCCAGTGCTAATACTTGCCTATGGGCCCGATTCAGTGAATTTGATTTTGCCTTTGATGCTTCTCGATTGGATGACGTCGAATAATTTGTGATATTCTTACCAAGTATTCTAATCTGATGAATTTCTTCACAGCCAGTAAACGATTGTGTCCACATCATTCCATCTGCAGATTCGCTGCTCCATACAGTAGCTCCATATGGCTTTTTCAAATAATCTAAAATGTAAGGCACAAACTCCTTGTAACCCTCATGATCAGTGTATGAAAAAGTAACATGCTCTCTTGAAAAAGGATGATTATGAGCTTCCACAATTGCCACATTTTCTTGATGAGCCCTATTGGTGATATCTAATAAAGCATTCAATTCAACCTGTGTAGAATAATCATCAGATACTGCAATATCTTTTTCTTGTACTCTGATGAAATCCCTTACTAAGAAGGTTACACTTTTCAAAGTCTTATTAATTCCACAGAAAAAGAATAAGAAACTTTCACAATTGTCATTTTGCAGATAGACTTTAGCTCTTTCCCATATTGATTTTGGAATCACAATCTTATTCAATTAATTGGCCTCCTCTAATCTCTTTTCAACAACAACCATCATGTAAGTGAGTAAATTGTCACCACTCAGTAAGTCGGTAGAAGGAGACCAGGTCTCTTTTTGAATGTGAACTGAAA
>Ga0224496_10001220_pt1 | contig 16303 bp, 14 predicted proteins | sample SF_Jul11_sed_USG_2_FD_168127 | JGI IMG/M metagenome (GOLD analysis project Ga0224496, IMG submission 168127) | Sediment microbial communities from San Francisco Bay, California, United States - SF_Jul11_sed_USGS_8_1 | ecosystem: Environmental > Aquatic > Marine > Sediment | place: USA...
CCTGAAACAATTCGGCGTGCGGGTGATCAGCTTCTCGGCCGAAGGCGAGGTGTTCACCCGGCCCGATGCCCTGGACATCCTGCGTTTCAGCAAAGAACTGGGCTTCACCTTTTCCATAAACTCCAACGGCCTGGCCATCAATGAGTCTCTCGCCAGCCAACTGGCGGAAATAGCCCCGACTTCGATTATCTTCTCCATCGACACCACCGACCCGCAACAGTACCAGGAAATCAGAGGGGTGAAAAACGGCCTGGAACGGGTGCTGCAATCGATCAGGCTGTTGCAGGAGAAAGGCTTCCACCGCGTATCGGCCGGGGCGGTCATCCGCCATGACAACCTCGACCAGATTCCCAAGCTACTGGAACTGGCCAGGCAACACGGCCTGCACGGCTTCCGCTTCACGGCGATGCAACGCTATGGCTTTTCAAAGGATTGGGATGATACGCAGTGGAACCGGCTTGCGGAGCCGCACTATCAGGCCGCCTTACAAAAAGCGCTCGGCGGCCTGACCCAGGCGGACACGACCAGGCAAATGGCCAACACCCGCATGTATTTGGAAATGATTCCGGCCTACTACCAAAGCCGTCACTTCTACCCCGTCCCCTGTATCGAGGGCTATTACAAGGGCAAGATCCTGCCCAACGGTGATCTTTCGCTGTGTCCGATCATGGGCAACGCCGCGGTGATCGGCAACCTCAAGGCCGAATCCGTGGCCTCCCTCTGGTGGTCGGACAAAGCGCGGCAGGTCAGACGGCTGATCAGAGAAAAGAAATGTCCCGGCTGCTGGCTTTCCTGCTACGGGGAGGACAATCTGCGTTTTTCACTGCGCTACGGCCTCCGCGCCAACTGGAAGGCATTTTTGCGGGCCAGCAGGCTTTTGCAATAAGGCGGTACGCAATCCTGCCCCACGCTCCCCCGCCTTACTCGTCCTCACCCTTCGGTCACAGATTCAATAAAGCGCAACAGCTTCCCGCCCATCCGGTTAACGTTCATCTCCTCCCGGGCACGCTCCACCCCCCGACGAAGCTCTTCCAGGTTTTGCCGTTCGAGCACCTTGGCCAACCCGACCGGAGCGTTGTCTTCCACCAGAAAACCGCAGCCTGTTTCGCGAATGACATCGACACTCCGCAGATGCTGCCCGTTGGAGATCACCGGCAGGCCCGCTTCGAGATAGGTGCAAAACTTGGTCGAAACCGCAAACCGGCGATAGGTTTCCGAAGTAAAACCGTAGGATAGAAAATCGTTTGCGTACCAGCCGAAATCATATTGGGAAATTTCCTTCTGCACCCGGTCGAAATCCACCGACGGATGGAGGTGAAAGTAAGGATTGCGGTCGGCCTCGGCCTTGTACTCCGGGTACTGATAGTCATGGATGGGGCTGGGGTAGAGATGGAAGTGGATTTTTTCCGCAGCAAAGAGTCGTCCCATGGGCACCAGTTGCGCCGATCCGTAGATCTTCGGATCAAGATGCATGGGGTAGAAGATGCCCGGATAGACCACCGACCACTCCCTCTGACGGCCAGGCACACCCAACGGTTGAAAGTAGATATCGTTGCAGCCGTCCTCGTAGAGCAGGGTGGGAATCGAAAGCCCGAGTTCCTCAAAGAGCAGCGGCAACTCTCCCGATCGGGCGATGATGCCGTCAGCCTTCTGAAAACAATACTGCTCCTCCTCGATCTCGGGGAGCACATGGCGATAGTTCTCATCCGTTTGCGGGTCGATCCCGGCAAAGTGGGTGCCGGACCAATAGGAATCGAACTGATCGATCAGCACCGGCCAGCTCCTCTCCATGTCAAGCAGCACCCGCGACTGCCGGATCGGCTCAGTGGCCCCGATCACCGCCACAACCTCGTACCGTTGGGCAAGCTTGGTCACCTTGCGTCGCAACTCGTCGTAGTTGAAGAAAATATGAATTTCGTCAAAGGCCTTTTTCTGAAACTTATACTCAAAAACCGTGCTGAGCAGGATGGTCCGGACATTCTCCCGGGCATGCAGGGGGTAAGCGATATTGAAGGTCCTGGCCCGGACATTCTGGCAGACAAAGATCACCACCTTCTCCCCACGCTTCCCCTTGGCGCGGAATGGCTCCCCCACCGCCCAGTCTCCGAGATTCCGGACCACGCGTTTCACCACCTTGCGGCGCTGCCAATAATAGTCAATTCCTTTCATAGCTGATCTTCTTTCTGTAAGAATTCACCAGCGGCCGCGGAGCGTCCCGGCCCTGGCCAGTTACTCCATCCGTGCGAGCCACACGCCGTACACCAAAACAATAAACGCCAGGTAAATGGCCCTCCCCCACAGCCCAACGGCAAGGACCACGGCGGGCGCCACCCCATAAAGGCCGAAGAGATAGACGCTGGTCGCCTCCTGAACCCCGATCCCCATGGTAGTGATCGGGATGAAGGTGACGAATTGCCCGAGGGACTGGATCAAAACGACCAGCCAGAGCGGCAACGAGGCCCCGAACCAGTGCAGCAGCAGCACCATGGAGACCCCGGCCAAGAGGTAGCGGAAGCAGGTGAGGAACAAGTTGACGGCCAGAGCCCGGTGATCGGCCAGGGTGGCCCGGAGCTCGGACCGAAACCCTTCCAGGCGCGTCAACAGACTCTCGAGCACCCGCCAACGGAGCAGTTCACGGGGGCACTTCAGGAAAAACCAGAAAAGAAGGACGAAACCAGCGACGGTCGCCAAGGCAAAGAGCAGCGCGACCCACCAAGAAAAGACCACGGCCAGGCCACAGCCAGCCAGCAGAAGATTGACCACCAGGGTGATCATCTTGTCGACCACCAGAACGGCGCCGCCCTGGCCCGGAGTGTAACGATCACGGAGGAAGTACATCAACCCCAGATCACCCAAACGGCCGGGGACGAGGACGGAAAGCACCTGGAGCTTGAACGAGGCCCCGAGCAATCGCCACCAACCACCGGGGTTGATTCGCCGCAGGAGGGAATAAACGCCGCAACCCCAGGAAAAAACGGTCACCAGGTAATAAAACGCCAGCCAGGGAATCAGCAAGGCCAAGGGGGCACGGAAAAGATACTCCACAAGCCGCGCCGGCTGGGAACGATGGATAACCACCGCCAGCAGCAGGGTTCCCAGCAGAGCCTGCAGCCACTTCCGGTGTTTGCCGGCAACCCTCCGCAACGAACCGATCATAGGGCCATGTCAATAAGGGCTCGAACGATCCTTCCCGCCTCAAGGTCATCAAGGGCGTCGTTGATCCGGGCCAGCGGATAGGTCTGGGTCAGCAGAGCCTGGAGCGGCAACCGGTTCGCCAAAAAGGCTTCGACATAACGAGGGATGTCCCGATCAGGGTCTGTCCCCCCCCCCCAGGAACCGATAATCCTCTTCCCCCGGATCAGGTCAAAGGGGTTGAGGCGAATCATCTCCCCTGGTTCTGGGTTGCCGGCGACGACGCAGAGACCGCCGAAATTCCTGACCGCCCGGAAGGCGGTTTCCATAACCGAGGTTTTGCCGGCCGCCTCGATGGCATAGTCAACGCCACGCCCTTCGGTGATCCGCTCGATTTCGGCCAGGGGATCCACAGCAGCGGCGTCAATCAGATGGGTAGCGCCGAGTTCGCCGGCTTTTGCAAGCTTTCCGGGGTTGGTGTCAACGGCAATGATAGGCGCGGCGCCCACCATCACGCAGCCCAACACGGCGCTGAGGCCAATGCCGCCGACCCCGAAGACGGCGACACTTTCCCCCGCCTTTACCCCGGCATCGTTACCGACGATACCGCAACCAGTGGGCACGGCGCAGCCGAAAAGGGCCGCTTCGCGCAAGGGCACGATGGCCGGGATGGGAGTCACCCGCGACTCGCAGGTGACGGTTCGGCGCATGAAGGTGCTGATGGCCCCGGAGTTGACCGGACCGCTGCCGTCAGCGCTCTGGTAGACCATGCCCGCCACATCGCAACCACTGCCCTTGAGCCAGGAGAGCACCACCGGATCACCAGGACGCACCTTGCCCACGCCCTCGCCCACCGCCACCACCGTGCCGGTCCCCTCATGCCCCAGGGTATGAGGCAGAAACCGGTCCACCCCCCTCCGTCCACGAACTTCACCAAGCTGGGTGTGACAGAGGCCGCTGTAGGCGATGTCCACCACCACCTGGCCGGGGCCAGGTTCGGGGACGATCAGCCCGCACAGACGCAACGGCTGGCTGGTTTCATACAACACCGCCGCTTCGGTCAAATTCTCCATAACGCTCTTTCCTCCCGATCTTGTCGGAGCAACCTTGCCAGACAAAAAACCTTCTACGCCGCGACCAATGCCTGGTACAGCAACCGCACCCCTTCGGCAAGGGGAGTCGGCCGCCACCCGGGCAATGCCGCCCGGAGTTTATCCATCTCAATCATCTGATCGATCAACGGGCGGGTCCGCGCCTGCCGGACAACCAAGAAATCCCGGGCAACAATGCGGCGGACGATGTCCAACAACTCCGCAAAACTGTGGCTTTCGCCACTGGCCAAGTTGTAAACCCCTTCCGCTTCGCTCAAGGCAAGGGGAACCACCGCCCGTGCCAAATCATCGATAAACAGATGGTCGCGCAGCTCCCGCCCGTCACCGTAGATCGCCATTGGCCCTCCAGCCAGCGCCGCCTGAACAAAGGAGGCGGGGCCGTAGGCGCCGGACGGATCCCCTGGGCCGTATATCTTGCAGGGACGAAAAACAAGAAGCGGGACGCCGTGACGGTCAGCGGTGAGCCGCAGCAGGGATTCAGCCGTATGCTTGCCAAGTCCGTAGAACGACGCCGGGGCCACCGGAGTGTTCTCGGTGATGGCCAAATCCGTTCTGGTGTCATCGTAGACCGAGAGGGTACTGAAGTAAACGCATTTCCTGACCCTTTTCAGGGCAAGGGACCGGGCAACATTGGCGGCCATCCGCACCTCGCCGTCAAACTGTGCGAAGGGCTCGCCGGCCCGGGAGCGGGCGGTCACGACGAGAATGGTCTTGTCGTCAAGCCACCCGGCCAGACGAACCGGGGCATCGTCGCCCAGGAGATCGAAATCCGAGGAGGCCAGAGGCGTGACCTTGGCGCAACCGTGTTCTGCGGTAAAGGCGCGCCGCAGTGCTGAACCGGTAAAACCGTTGCCGCCGAGAATGACCACCCGGGGGGAAATCGACGTCATGTTCCGATCCGTACCCATTTTCAGATAAAAAAATCTTTTTCGTCAACAAGGACGGCGACATCCGTCGTCCTCTTATGGCCGAGATAGAGGGGCTTCAAGGCCTGGTTGATGCGACCGTAACCGCAAGCGGGGCAGCCGTCCTGCGGTAACTTCATATAAAAACGGTGGCGGTCGGGATGGTCCCAGAATTCCCGGAATCCCCGCTCCATGATGTTGCCGATGACGTACCGGGCGTCATACCGGGTGTAGCAACAGGGATAGACATCGCCTCGGGCGTCCACGTACACCGTGTGGTTGGAGTAGAAGCAGAGCAGTTCCGGGTCGTTGGTCCGCCGGACGTCCTCCAGCCGGACAAGATTGGAATGAACCCGGAAGGCATCCGTCTGGAGACGCTCCCTGGCAGTGCAGATGAGTGCCAGGACCTCGGCGCTGTATTCATTGGCCGTCGTCTGTCGTTCCAGGGGAGTGTCGGGGCGAAAGGCGATGCTGTCGACGCCGAGGGAGGCGGCAAGCCGAGCCGCTTCAAAGACATCGGCCTGGTTGATGTCAGTTACCACGTAGCTGGCATTGAAGTCCGGTGGCGTTGGCCGACGCTTGGCGGCTGCGACGATTCGCCGCACATTTTCCTGCAGCCGCTCAAAGAGCCGAGCATCGCCGCCGGCCTTGGGGTTTGCCACTGCCAGATAGGTGGCGGCGGTGCCGGCATTCATGCTCCAGCGGAGCCATCTGGCATGGACAAGGGCCTCTACCAGCTCATCGTCCATGGGCATGGCCATATTGGAGGTCAGGCCAAAGGCAAGGCCAAGCTCGCACACCTTGCCGAGCACCTCGGCCATGCCCGGATACATCAAGGGGTCACCCGCCCCGGTAAAGGAAATGGCCTTGGTCCCCAGAGCGGCCAACTCGCCGAGCAACGCCAGCAGGCGCTTTCTGTCCAAGAGCGTACGGCCGTTGAAACGGAAATTGGGCAACCCCTCCCGCTTCTGGAGATTATGCCACCAACAGAAGCGGCAGCGAAAATTACACACCTCGGAGGGTTCAAGACGCACGTGCAGAGGCGCACATTGGTGCCACCGCCCCTGTTCTATTCGCTCAAGCTGGTCCCGATGCTGGAGGATACGAATGTCATCATACAACCCCATGGCTAACCCTCGCCCTCCCCAGCTGTCTCCCGTCGCCGCGTCAACCAGCCACAACGATTGCAGGCCGCCACCGTGCCCCGCGCCCTGATCAATTCCCGAAATCGCCGGAACCGCTCACCAGCCACGATTTCCGCCAGGGGCTGCCTGCGGACGTTGCCCATGGAGACGGCCAAACAGGGAAAAAGATGGCCATCGGCGTTGACATGCACGCTCGCCCACGGATATTTGCAGGGGGCAAAACATTGCCGCCGGTGGAGCGATTCGTTGAGCCAGTCGATATACAGGGGGCCGTCGTCGTTCAGCGACGCCGCCTTGGGGTGAAGAAAGGTCTTGCCGCCCTTTTCCAGGTTATACCGTTGGACTGCCGCCAACTGCTCCTTAATGGCCGCAAAATTCACATAGCGGGGTGCTTCGCGGGGGATATCAATCTCCTCAAACCCGCACGCCTCGTCGGCATGCTGCAAGGGCGACCCCTTGAGAAATTGAAAACCGTGATGGTCGCACCCCAAGGTTTCCACACAATAACGGTGGATGGCCAACAGATCGGTACTGTTGTCGTCGACCACCGTCGTCTTCACATCCAGGAGGCACTGCGGATGCACCTTGCGACGGCGCTCGACAAAGTAGCGCATCATCCGCTCTGCATGGGCCCACTTGCCGGGACTCACCCCGCGGAGGGTATTGCCGACACTGTCCACGGAAACCGACAGAACCCGAAACCGTTGAAAAGAGAGCAGGAAATCAACCAATTCCTCGGTGAGCAGGAGGCCATTGGTGATGAGGTTGCAGTCATGACGGCTGGCCACGAAATCGAAGACCCGTTTGAAATCCGGAAAAATAAGCGGCTCGCCGCCGGTGAAGGTGACCCGAGCGTATTCCGGCAGCTGTGCCGCCAGCGCCAGCCAGTCATCTCCGGTCATGGCCTGACCGGCACCATCCTTCTTCGCCTGAAAACAGAAGGGACAACGGAGGTTGCAGCGGGTGGTGAGCACGAAGACGTAACGGGCCGGGAGCATGCCCGGGGTGTCGTAGAGCATCTCGGTGAGTGCTTCGTGTCGATTGTGAAAGGAACGGCTATCGAATTGCATGGGCAGGGCCGGAGAAATGGGCACGGGGGTCAGAAGGGGCCGGTGAAAGACTTGTCCGGGACATCCCTCGGGGTCTCCAGCGGGGGAAAGAGTTTATCGAAATCCGGGTCGGTGGCGAGCATGCGGCAGACCCGCTCGGCCATGCTGCGGCGGTCCGGATAACAGTCGACGGCCAGCACCGGGCTGGTGGGAATGGGGCAGTCGGCGAGGGTAACCCGCTGGGGGGCGCAGACCAAGGTAGCAAAGGCCTGTTCCGTGACAACGGCCAGTACCTCGGCGGCAAAGCCGCAATTTCGCCAGCCGCCGTCGGCGACCAGCAACCGCCCCGTCTTGGCCACGGACTCAAGGATGGTGGCGGTGTCGAGAGGATGAATGGTTCTGACATCGACCACCTCGATGTCCACCCCTATTGCCGCCAGCACCTCGGCACAACGCAACGCCTCCAGCACCATGTAGGAGGAAGCGACAATGGTAAGATCGCCACCCTGTCGCACCACCCGGGCCTTGCCCAGCAATTCGCGGCAGGGCCCTTCCGGGACGTGGCCGAAGGTATTGTGCAGCCAGCGATGCTCGATGAAGACCACCGGATTGTCGTCCTCGATGCTCGCGGCGAGCAGCGCCTTGGCGTCATAGGGCGAGAAGGGCATCACCACCTTGAGTCCCGGGATGTGGCACAACCAGGCATGGAGGCTCTGTGAATGCTGTGGCCCCTGTCCCCAGCCCTGGCCGACGACCAGGCGAATGGTGATCGGCACCGAGGCCTGACCGCCGAACATGTAATGCCACTTGGCGCCGTTATTGACCAGCTGATCCAGAGCGAGCAGGAAGAAATCGAGCCGCTGGTGCATCATCACCGGCCGGATGCCGTTGAGGGCGGCGCCGATGCCGATCCCGGTCATGGCATTTTCCGAGGTGGGCATATCAAAAACCCGCTGCGCGCCAAACCGCTCCTTCAGTCCCAGGGTGGTGCCGAAGATACCCTTGGGGTCGTCGACGCCGAGGCCGTAGCAGATGACACGCTCGTCCCTGCTCATGGCCTGAAAGAGAGCCTCGTTGACAGCCTTGGCAAAGGTCAACATTCTCGACATGGCGACTCCTTGTAGAGATGGGCGCTGGCCGCCTCCGGCGGCGGGAAAGGAGCCGCTTCGGCAAATGCGAAGGCCTGCTCCACCTCCTCGGCGATGGCGGCTTCCATCGCCGCGACAGCGGCAGCGGTCAAAACACCCTTGGCGAGCAACCGCTCACACAGCTGCGGGATGGGATCCTTCGCCTTCCAGGCCAGAAACTCGGCCTCGCTCCGGTAGCCAAGGTCGTTGTCATAGTTAGGGCCGCAATGTTCCCGCCACCGGTAGGTGTCGAGCTCAAGGAAACAGGGGCCGTTGCCAGCCCGGATGCCGGCAACGACCTCCTGCAACTCCTCATGGACGGCCACCGCGTCGTTGCCATCGCCATGGCGCGTCTCCATCCCCATGGCGCCGACCATCCGGTGGATTGCGCGGCCGGCGGGCTGCCGGGAACGGATATTCGAATAGACCGAGTAAAGGTTGTTCTCGCAGACAAAGAGAACCGGCAATTTTCTCAGCGCCGCGAAATTCGCCGACTCGTAAAACACCCCCTCCTCCACGGCACCGTCGCCGAAAAAAATGCAGCTCACCTGGTCGGTGCCCTTGATGGCAAAGGAAAGTCCGAGGCCAACACCGATGGGGATGGTGCCGCCGACAATGGCCGTGCTGCCGACAAAGCCGGCGGCAAGATCGATCATGTGCATGGACCCGCCCTTGCCGCCCGAACACCCGGAGGCCTTACCGTAGAGTTCGGCAATCATCCGCTCAAGACTGCCGCCCTTGCCCAGATAATGACCGTGCGACCTATGCGTGCTCACCACCATGTCGTCCCCCCGCAGGGCGAGACCCACCGCCGCTCCGGCAACCTCCTGGCCGATGCAGAGATGGGTGGGGCAACGCATCTTCCATTCCGAATAACGCTCGGCAATGGCCTCTTCGGCCATGCGGATGCGTTTCATCCTGCGCAACAGTTCAACAGCCGCTTTCTCGTCCATAACGCTCTCCCGTCCTCCGCCCTCGGCGGCCGCTGCTCAGGGGATAAACCAGTAATAGTCGCCGGTGTATCCTGCCTCGGCGAAAAAGACCCGCCATTCGTCGACGTGCATCACCGTCTTGGCGGTGAGGTTCCAGGCCTGCATTCGCGCCTTCTCTTCGTCGTTGCGGTAGGCATCCACGGTGATGAAACTCCCCAGGCGGCTCACCCGCTCAACCTCCCGCAGAGCTCGGGCGCAGTCGTCCCGTTCCAGGTTGTGCAGGGTGGTGATGGAAATCACCACGTCAAAAGCATTGTCGGCAAAGGGCAGCGCCCTGGCATCGGCGACCTGCAGGTGGGGCCGCATATCCTCGATGGCGTTCTCGATGGCATAACGGGAAATGTCAATTCCCTTTACCGTTATGCCCGGAATGAGCAGCGCCAGGTCGTGCAGCATGAAGCCCTTGGCACAACCGACATCGAGCAGGGAACTGGCAGCAGTGAGCCCGAAATGCTTCCGGAGGTCCGGCACCACCGGTTGCCAGAAGCGTGGATGGTAGCTGAAGCCACCGTAGCCGTGGCTGCGGTCGCCGTCAAAGAACTCCTTGCCGAATCGCCTGGCAACGGCCCGGTCTTCCTCGGTTTTACTCATCCCGCGGCCGCTCACGTCCCGCTTGGTCCGCGGGTAATTGGCCAGCAGGTCGACTTCGCGCCCCATATGCTGTCTCCCTACAACCGACAAGTCGTTGCCGAGCGTTGGTTAAATGAAGTTGACATGTTCGATTGGATTTTTCAGCTGATCAAGGTAGCGATTGACCTCGTCCATCCGGCAATTGAGCTTGCACGTTTCGATGTCGAGATTCCGCGCCACCCAGTCGAGCGATTTACGCCGCTGCTCCCCCAGCCAGATGTCGCGGAAGGTCTGGGCAGCGATGTCGCCGTAACGGAACCGCTCATCTTCGAGATGGGCGCTGCAACCCCAAACATTGCCGGCGGCGTCGATGTACGACCAGAACGGCAGGGCGAGACATCTCTCGTAGGGTCGCGCCCCGGCATCCCATTTGCGCATGGTCCTGACCCGGAACACCACCTTGAAACTTTCGTCGCTAAGCACCCGGAGCCGCTCGGCCAGATGCATGTAGCCTTCGTACTGAATGGCAAAATCATGGTCGTTCCGGTGGTGGTGAGTATAGGGTTTGACCACCAGATAATCAAGACCGATGTCCCGGCAGCACCTGGCCAGATCCTCCACCTCGTGTTCGTTTTCCGGCAGGAGCAGAATCTGAGCACCGAGGGTGCAGTGATGGCCGCCATCGGCCCGTACCTTGACGGCGTGTTCGAGATTGGCGACCACCGTGTCAAAAAAATCCGGCCGGGCTCGATGCACTGCGGCGTAAGTCTCGGGGCTGCCGGCGTTGAGGCTCACCTTGATCCACTCGGTGGAGCCGAGAATCCTCTCCGGGATCCCCGGTTTCATCAACACGCCGTTGGTGGTGATGGCCACATCGATACCAGCCTTCTTGGTATGTACGATGAGTTCGGGCAGGTCGGGGTGCAGGAACGGCTCGCCCTCGCCGGCGAACATGACGCTCTTCAAGCCCAGTTGACCCAGTTCGGTGAGTCGTTCTTTGAGCAACGCCGTATCGAGGGTTACTTTGCGGTAGCCCATGAAGTCGACACTGCAGAAAACGCAGCGCAGGTTGCACATGCCGGTGGGGCTGATCTCCATGTAGATGGGGAAAATTTTCTGACCGGCCAGCCAGTCCGCCACCCGCTGCGGATGATAGATCAGCTTGTGGCTGTCGATTCTGAAACGATCACTCTGTCCCATTGCCCTTGGCGCTCCAGTTGCTTCCGGTATTAAAGTTCGGCCCCGTTCAGGGCTTGTGAATGTAGTCCAGGGGCAGCCGTTGCAGGCGATCAAGGTTCTCCCTGACCCAGGCGATGGTCTCGTCGATCCCCTGCGCAAGGCTCACCTTGTCCTGCCAGCCCAGCTTTTCCCGAGCCTTGGTGCTGTCCAGGCGGTAGGCGGTGTCCTTGCCGAGTCGCTCACCCACCTCTTCGACATGGTCGGCAAACCGCACGCCCAGCCGGTCGGCGATCATCTCCACCAGCGCCCGGATGGAAACGGTTTCGGCGGTGGCCAGATGAAAGATCTCGCCCCCGCCGCTCCTGCGGGCGACGCGAAGGGTGCCGTCGGTCACGTCCCGAATGTGGATGAAGGAGCGGACCGAGTGGCCGCCGCCGTGCAATTGCAGCTTGCGGCCGGTGAGAAAAAACAGAATCGTGCGCGGAATGATCCGGTAGAGCTGCTGGCCCGGGCCGTAAACATTGGCGGCCCGGGTGAAGGCCACCGGGAAACCGTAGGCACGGTGAAAAGCCATCAGGCTCATGTCGGCTGCCGCCCGCGACACCGCGTAGGGAGTGCTGGGTGCATAGACGGTACTCTCCCCCACCGTCCCCGCGCAGTTGCCGTACACCTCCGGCGTCGACACATGCACATACTTGTTCAAAAAAGAACAGTGCCGCAGCCGATCATGGAGGCGGGCGACGGCGACGATGTTGGTCTGGTACCAATGTTCCGGATGCTGCCAGCTTTCGGCCACCATCCCCTGTGCCGCGAAATTTACCACATAATCCGGCGCAAAGCCATCAACCACCGCCATGATCTCGTCCAAATCATGATTGAGATCCAGCCGATGAAACCGGAACGAAGTTTCCCCCCGCCACCGGTAGGGCAGAAAAACCGGATCCGGCTCCGGAGAACGGCTGATGCCCACCACCTCGCAGCCCTCGCCGAGGCAATGGTCGACAAAATGGGCGCCGGAAAACGAGTTACTGCCTATGACCAGGATTCGTTCGCTCATCGTCATGTCGCTGTCGGGTTAGCGTGCCGTTGCTCTGCAAACACCACCTCTTGCCGGTCCAAGGTGCTGACGGCCAGGGCCCGCACCCCGTAACGGGAGAAAAAAACTGCGGCGTGAAACCCTGCCGGCGCGGCGACAAAACAAGCATAAACCGAAGCAAGCCTGTCGACAAAATGGTGCGCCACGGCGGCGACAAGCTCCTCGGGCACCCCGCAGCGGTCAACCCTGAGGACGATTGCCCGTCGGTCGTCTCGGGAGCGCCGGGCAATGGTGGCAAGAGCCGCCGCATCGTTCACCTCGACCAGGACCGCGCCAAGGCCTTCAGCCAGGGCCGCCACCAACTCCGCCGACGGTACCAGGGCCGCTCCGCCACCATCATGTCGGCCGTTCCGCCAGGCTGGGGGTGGCTCGGCATAACGGCATTGCGCCCCCAGGTACGCTTGCGGGGTCCCGATATCGCAATGGAAAACGTCGTTATGGAAGGTGGCAATGCGGCCGAGATAATGGGGCAGGACTTCGGTGCTGAAATCGATCACGGGCTTGCCCTTGGCGGCCAGAAAGTCGAGCACACTCGCTTCGACGATGTAGACGGCACCGTTGGCCAGGTTGCCGGGGGGGTGGGCGACCTTCTCGTGGAAGCCCACCACCACCCCATCCGCGTCAAGCTCGACGATGCCACAAGAACGCGGATCGGCGGCGACAAAGGTCATCATGGTTATTTCCGTGCCCGCCGGCCGCTCCGCATGGGCTCGGGCAAATTCGCTCAAGTCGGCTCCGCAGAGATTGTCGGCATGCACCACCAGCACCGGCCCATCACCGCAGAATTCCCGATTGGCGAGCAAGGTGCCGCCGGTCCCCAGCAGTTCTTCTTCGCGAACTGTTCGCACCGTGTTCGGGAAGGCGCCACCGGCAAGCCAGGCGGCAACCATCTCGGCGTGGTGATGGAGGTTGACCAGCACCGGGTCGATACCGGCGGCGTCAAGTGCATGGAGCCAATACTCAAGAAGCGGCCGGCCGTTCACCGGCATCAGGCATTTGGGCACCAGATCGGTGAGCGGCCGCAGTCTGGAGCCAAGGCCAGCGGCGAGCAGTATACCCCGCATCCCGGTCCAACCCTTCACCGAGGCCGCGCTCTCTCGGCGGCCAACAGATCCACCCAGTGATGGAGAACAGCGGCGTGACAGGTCTCGGCCTCGCCATAGGTCCGGGCCGACAGATAGAAATTGAGCCGGCCCGTCCCCCGCAGCCGGTTGTCCCCCCCCATTGCCGACAAAATAACCACTGCCGCGCCCAGACGGTCGGCGGCCTCGACCCCCTTGATAATATTAGGAGACTCCCCCGAGCTGCTGATCGCTACCAGCAGGTCACGCGCCGTCGCTTTGAGGCGAAGCGGCTCGGAAAAAACATCCGCGAAACCGATGTCGTTGCCCAGGGCAGTGAGGAGCGAAAGATCAAAGAAGACCTCGGTGCGGATACCGGCATTCTTGGCGACATCGGCCGCGATATGGCTGGCCATGGAGGCGCTGGCGCCATTGCCAATCAAAAAAATGGTCCCTCCCGATTCGTGAACTCGGAGGGCGAGGTTTTGCCAGGCCCTGAAGCCGTCATCCGGGTCCATCTCCGTCCCCTGCCGGTCACGGGCCGAGAGTTTTTCCATCAGCACAAAGAGTGTTGCGGCATTATCGGACCAGTTCACGGTACCTCCCACCTTACGTCAACTGCAACAAGGATTTAATGTTGTCCTGAAGGCTGGCACTGCTTATCGCCCGTTGGTTGCCAATGATCTCCACGGCCAACGAGCCCACTGCGTTACCGATGAAACCGAGCACCTCGTTGGATACGCCGAGAAACGCGGCCAGAGCGGAAATGGCAAAAAAAGCATCCCCGGCGCCAACCCGGTCGACGACCTTGTAGGCAAAGGCCGGTGCCTCGTAAAAAACGCCCCGGTTATCACGCATCAGGCACCCCTTCTTGCCACGGGTGACCACGACGCGGCGGCACTGCATGCGGCGCCCGACCGCCTCCAGCATGGGATGAAGATCGCCGGTCTCGTCCTTCATTTCAAGGCGCATCTCCGGCTCGGCCAGGCAGACAAAATCGGCTCTGGGGTAGCGGGAGATGGTATGAAAACCACGGTTGCCGGCATTGGCCTGGGTATTGACGGCAAGGAAGGGTGCCTTCTCCACCAACCGCTCGACCATCTTCGCCGAGATAGCACCATGACCGTAATCGGCTACGATCACCAAGTCGAAACGGGGCAAATTTTCATCGAGCCAGCCGCAGAGCCGGGCGTCGGTTTCCGGCGGCAGGACGCTTTTGCCCATGATGTAAACCTCCAACAACTTGCTAAGGCTGTACCCGTCGATGAACCGCCGTTTGACCAGAGTCGGCTGCCCAGGCTGGACAACAAATAAAGGGTTCACTCCCGGATGCAGTCTCTCCCTGATAAACTCCTCGTGACTGTCGATCTCGCCGAGGACGGTGGTCATTGCCACCGCACCAACGAAATTGGCCACATGATTGGCAACAGCCACGATGCCGCCGGCAAACTTATCGCTGGACTGGTATTTCAGGGCCAGGGTCGGCTCCTTGGAGGATTTTCCGATGGCCTCGCAATAATGATAATCGTCAATGATATTGTCACCGATGACCAGTACCTTCAAGGCCTTCATCCGCTCCAGGAGCGAAAACATCTCCTCGACACTGTGGCGCTTGCGCATCAAGGCAAGATACTCGCGAATTTCTTCTGGGAAACCGGCAAAGTACTGGGAAATACGGTTGGTGGAGCTGAACTCGACCTCCTCGGTATGAGCCACCTCGGCACCGATCTCTCCGAGAGCAGCCTCGGTTTCCGCCTTGCCCACCGCATCCTCAACGGCATTCTCGGATTCCATGCCCCGCACGAAACAGTGCGGCCGGAGCAGGCGGAGCGCCGAGGCCACCGTCCCCCCTTCGTTGACAGTCACAAAATCGACACAGCCCAAGGAGGCCACTGATTCTCCCCGGAGCTCCTCGGCAAAAGCCGAATGACCGCAGCCGTTGGCAACGGCCCGGTCAGGGGTCACAGCCACCACCAAAACATCGCCCATCTTGCTGGCCTGTTCGAGGTGCCGAATATGGCCAATGTGGAGCAAATCAAAATTCCCGCAACAGAGAACGATCTTCTTGTTTTCATCCTTGAGTGTCGCAAGGTGGGCAGCCAAGGCATGGATAGGTTGCATCTTCATCTGGATGTATACTCGTTTAGATCATTCAGGTCGGGAAATTGAACGGAGAGGCGCTCCCCATGAAAAAGGCTGCCAAACATGCCAAAAATGGCGGAGCACGTCAGCGGGAATTTGTAAAAAAACCAGTCGGGAAAATCTTTGCAAATGTCCGAAACGATTCACGCCTACTGTCATCGAGACATATTATCGCAGAAGCAAGCAATCTGTCCACTGTTGGAAAATTAAATCTGGACTCAATTATGAAGCAACAAGACCACTGGCCAATAAACAGCGACATGAACCGAGTGAATCGGTTTAGAAAACGAGGCAGAGGAGGTAACGCCGCCCGACATTGTCACCATCGCCTCTAAGGACGGGCGGTTCCCGAGGGCGCCAGACTTATTAAGCCAAAATGGCTGCCATGGGGGATGCACCAAAACCAGGCCTGGTTAACATTTTTCCACACAGATAAACAATCTATTTGCTGTACGACCGGCTAAAATTCGTATATCCTCTCCACACAAATCAAACGGTTGTTTTAACAGGAGACCAAAGCACCATGCGGCAAAGCATTGCAAGACGGCGCGGCGATCTGCAACAGCAAGTCCCGGGACAGAACGCTGCCATCCCACCGAGACGCGCCCGGCCCCACCCCGCCCTGCTCGGCATGGAGCTGCTCGTGCTGCTGACCGGTTGCGCCGCTGTGGGGCCCGACTATGCGCCGCCCGAGCCCAAAACCCCTGCGGGCTGGCACGGCGCCGCCGACCAGGGCGGGATTACCGTGGCCCCCACCTCGGCCGCGGAATTGGCCCGCTGGTGGACCGTTTTT
>Ga0224496_10001222_pt1 | contig 16271 bp, 15 predicted proteins | sample SF_Jul11_sed_USG_2_FD_168127 | JGI IMG/M metagenome (GOLD analysis project Ga0224496, IMG submission 168127) | Sediment microbial communities from San Francisco Bay, California, United States - SF_Jul11_sed_USGS_8_1 | ecosystem: Environmental > Aquatic > Marine > Sediment | place: USA...
GGGATCATCGCAAACTCAGCCCCGACTCCCCAGCACGGCGCCACCGCGCGTGCGCTGCGCAGCGCCAGCGCACCGCGCGCGGCGCCGATCGTCTCGCGCTGCAGCTTCGCCGCGTGCGCAATCCGGGCGCCATAATCCAACAAAGCCAACGAGAAAAAGATGCTTTGCGAGGCTTAGTTAGAAATTACTTTCGCGATTACACTCGAGAGGATTGCGGGTCCGCTTCGCTCCACTCGATGCCAGAGAGCGACGCGAGCGCGAGCAGCAGCGCCTGCGTGCCCGAGCGCCCGTGCCCCTGTCCCTGGAGCGCCACGTAGAGCTGGCGCGCGAGCGCCAGGCCGGGCATGGCAATGCCCATGCGCTGCGCCTCGTCCAGCGCGATGCCCATGTCCTTCACGAAGTGATCGACGTAGAAGCCCGGCGCGAAATTGCCTGCGATGATGCGCGGGGCCAGATTCGAGAGCGACCAGCTGCCCGCCGCACCACTCGCGACCGACTCGAGCACCGCCTCGAGGTCGAGCCCCGCGCGGTAGGCGTAGAGCAGCGCCTCGCACACGCCCACCATGTTCGCCGCCACGAGGGTCTGGTTGACGAGCTTCGCGTGCTGGCCGGCGCCCGCGCCGCCCTGGTGGACGATCGTTCGCCCCATTCGCTCGAAGCAGGTGTGCAGCGCCGCGACGATCTCCGCATCGCCACCGATCATGATCGACAGCCGCGCCTCCCGGGCGCCCACGTCGCCTCCGGACACCGGCGCATCCACGCTGTGCACACCGCGCGCGCGCGCCGCCTCGGCGATCTGGATGGCGAGCGCGGGCTCGCTGGTGCTCATGTCCACCAACACGGCCCCTGCCCTGCACCCGGGCAGCGCCCCGTCCTCCCCCAAGACCGCGGCGCGCACCTCGCTCGGAAAGCCGAGCATCGTGAAGATCACGTCGCTCGCTTCGGCCACCGCGCGGGGCGTTGCAGCCCAGGCGGCGCCCTTTGCCAGCAGCGGCTCGGCCTTGGCGCGGCTGCGCGTCTGCACGCACGTCGCGAAGCCGGCGTCGAGCAGGTGCGCGCACATGGGCGCACCCATGACGCCGAGGCCGATCCAGCCGATGCGGGTTCGTTCAGGGGCGATGCGCACGGTCACGGGTCTGCTCCTGCCTGCTCGCGCCCGAGCGCGGCGCCGCGGGGCGGCGCCAGTCTACCCGAATCACGGCGGGGAAACGCCCGCGCGCGCTCCGCCCCGAGGCCTCTGGCTGGTAGGGGACGCGTCGACGTAGACTGGGCCGCGCGAGCCGCCAGGGCCGAAGCGTGGAGGGCGAGAAGGCGTGCAGGAGCTGGGACGCGCGCTGCTCGTCATCGGCCTGGCCATCGCCCTGCTGGGCGCCGTGTTGGTCTTCGGACCGGTGCTGCCCTGGCTCGGGCGCCTGCCCGGCGATCTGCGCATCGAGCGGCCGGGCCTGCGCCTGCTCTTCCCGATCACGACGTGCCTGCTGTTGAGCGCCGCGATCACGCTCCTGCTGCACATCTGGTCGCGCTTCCGCTAGGCCGCGCGAGCGGAATCCGGCGGCAATCGCCTAGGCTGTGCGGCCATGGGAGTCACGCTGATCACCGGCGCCTCCTCGGGGATCGGGCGCAGCCTGGCGAGGCGCCTGGCGAGAAGCGGCGAGCCCGTGGCCCTGCTGGCGCGGCGCCAGGCGCTGCTCGATACGCTGGCGAACGAGATCGAGAGCGAGGGCGGCCGGGCGCTGCCGCTCGCGTGTGACGTCACCGAGCGCACGGGCGTGCACGAGGCCGTGCGCCGCGTCGAGGCGGCGCTCGGACCCATCGAGCGCCTGGTCGCCAACGCGGGCGGGAGCGAGCCGAGCCTCGTCGACGCGTTCGACGCGGCACAGATCGAGCGCCTCTTCGCACTCAACGTGCTCGGCGTCGCGCACTGCATCGAGGCCGTGCTGCCCGGCATGCTCGTGCGCGGCGCGGGGCACCTCGTGGCGATGGGCAGCCTGGCGGGACGCCGCGGGCTGCCCGGCAGCGCCGCCTACGGAGGCGCCAAGGCCGCGCTCACGAATCTGATGGAGAGCCTGCGCATCGACCTCGCGCCGCGCGGGATCGACGTGACGCTGCTGCTGCCCGGCTTCGTGCGCAGCGATCCGAGCCGCGCGAGTCGGCACGATCCGTGGCTTCGCATGGAGCTCGAGCCCGCGACCCATCTCATGCACCGCGCCATCGAGGAGCGCCGTCCGCGCTATGCCTTTCCGGCGCTGCTCGCACTCGCGCTCGAGATCGTCGCGCTGCTGCCTCCGCGTCTCGCCGACCGCCTGTTGGCCCGCGCGCTGCGTCCGTAGCGCAGCGCAGGCGCTCCAATCACGCGGTGCCGGTCAGTGTCGCCTCGAGCCGCGCCACGCTGTCGGCCAGCCCGCCGGGCCGGCTGCGTTCGAGCCAGCAGGCACGCTGGGCTTCGATCGCCTCGGCCAGATCGCGCCGCAGCGCCGCAGCCCCGGGGCCGGGAAAGCCCGCGGCGCGGCGTTGCCGCCAGGCGCCGTGCCGGGCGAGGCGGATCGCCTGCGCCAGCTCGGAGCGCACGATCGCGGCGTCGGCGCAGCGGGGCCGCGCGCGCGCCAATGCGGCCAGCGCGTCCTCGAACACATCCAAGACACCGCGCGTGCCCCGCTCGCTCGCCTCGCCGAACGCCGGGAGTGCTCCCTGCGGTAGCAGCGCAATGTGCAGCGGGCTCGCGTTCACGCCGCTCTGGCCGGTCTGCGCGTAGGCGGCGCCGATCTGCTCGAGCACCGCCCCGAGCGCGCCCGCCGCATCCTCGAACACCAGCGCGTCGAGCACCCAGGCCGTCTCGAGATCTCGATTGCGCGCCTCGCACCACGCCACGGCGGCGCCGTAGACGAGCGGTGCGAAGCTCACCGAGGGCGGCTGCAGGTGGCCATTGTCGCCCCAGTCGGTGATCAGGTAGCCGCGGGCGCCGTTCGCCAGCCCCACCCGTGCCGCGTCGAGAAGATTGGCCCGCGCGTTCGGCAGCCGGCCGACGAGGGAGTTCCAGGCGGAAGTTCCCGGACAGACCCAGTACGGAAAGTCCGCTTCGGCATAGACGGGCACCTGCTCGGCGAAGCCGGCGGCCGTGAATCCGAAGCGCGCGAGCACGGCGCGCGCGTCCGCCGGCAGACTCGCCGGCTCGATGGGCGCCTCGTAGTGCCACACCAGCGCCACGCTGTCGCGGCGCGGCAGCTCGCCGACCAGCTCCGGATGGCGGCGCAGGATGTCGCCCCAGAAGAGCCCCTCGCAGCCGTCCGCGTGCAGACCGCGGAGCAGGCGGAGCAGGTGCTCGAGATACACGCGGCCACGGCCGCGCGCCCGCACCGCCTCGCGACTGCGCCCCTCGCCGAGCTCGAAGGTCTCGTCGCAGCCGATGTGGACGCGCCGGCTCGTGACGTTCGCGCGCAGCTCGCGCACCAGCTCCAGCGCGAAGCGCGCGTTCTCCTCGCTCGGCGCCAGGACCGCGGCGCGGCGCCAGCGGCCGTCGGGACCCGCGAAGCCGTCGGGGCACTCCGCCCGCGCGCGGTACGCGGCGTGCTGGAGCCAGCGCCCCATGTGTCCGAAGCAGTTCTGGTTGGCCACCAGCTCGACGCCGTGCGCCCGGCAGGCTGCGTCGAGCCAGCGCATGTCGTCCGCGTCGAGCGGCGACGCGTCGCGCCACACGACGGCATGATCCCTATACGCAAAACTATGTTCCGTGTAGAGCTGCAGCTGGTTGATGCGGCACAGCGCCAGCAGCTCGAGCAGCCTCTCGAGGGTCGCGCGGGTCGGCACCCGGTCGCGACTCGTGTCGAGCAGGTAGCCCCGCACCGGAAAATCCGGCCAGTCGCGGATCTCCAGCTCGGGCAGCGCGTCGGGGCACTGGCGGCGCAGCTGCTCGAGCGCGGCCTGCGCATAGCGGCGCCCATTGGCGTCGGCGTAGGCCATCCGCACCCCGTCGCCCGCGATGCGCAGCGCGAATCCCTCGGCGGGGAGCGTCGCGTCGCGAACGCTGCGCAGCGGAACGCCGGGCTCCACCCAGCCGCCCGCGCGCGCGAGCTGCCTCGGCGCGGGAAACAGCCTGAGAGATCGCTCGTCCAATCCGACTCCGCTTCGAGCGCCGCGCGAACGCACCCGGGCGCCGCCTTCGATGGCCCGGATCGCGCCGCGATCCTACCCCAGCTCCGCTACCGTCTGCGCCGAGGTGTCGATGGGGGGATCGTTCGCTCGCGTGCTGCGGCGCAAGGACGTCGTGGCGCTGGCCTTCGGCGCGATGGTGGGCTGGAGCTGGGTCATTCTGACCGGAGAATGGATCCACACGGCCGGTGCGCTCGGCGCGATCGCCGCCTTCGTCGGGGGCGGCCTCGGCATCGGATTCATCGGACTCGCCTATGCCGAGCTCGCTTCGGCCATGCCGTACGCCGGGGGCGAGCACGTCTACAGCCTGCGTGCGCTGGGCACCCTCGCGTCGTTCGTGTGCACCTGGGCGATCGTGCTGGGGTACGGATCGGTGGTCGCCTTCGAGGCAGTCGCGTTGCCGACCGTGCTCGACTATCTGATCCCCGGATTCTCCGCGCTCCCGCTGTGGACCGTGGCGGGCTCCCCCGTCTATGCCTCCTGGGTCGGCGTGGGCGTGGCGGGCGCCGTGTTGATGACCGCCGTGAACGTGCTCGGCATGCGCCCCACCGCCGTGCTGCAGACGAGCGCAACGCTCGGGATCCTCGCCGGCGGTCTGCTGCTGCTGTTCGGCGCCTCCCTGCACGGGGATCTCAGCGCCGCCGCGCCGTTCGCCAACGGCACGCAGGGCATGCTCGGCGTCTTGATCATGGTGCCCTTCATGTTCGTCGGCTTCGATGTCATCCCCCAATCCGCCGAAGAAGTCGACCTGCCCGAGCGCGACATCGGACGCATGTTGCTGCTCTCCGTCGTCCTGGCCGTCGCCTGGTACGCCGCGATGATCGCGGGCGCGGCGGCCGGGCTCGACGCGCAGGCCTTGCAGGCATCCAAGCTGGCGACGGCCGACGCCGCCACGGCCATGTGGGGTGCGGGCTGGGCGGGCCAGTGCATCGTGCTGGCGGGCGCCGCCGGCATCCTCACCAGCTGGAACGCCTTCCTGGTGGGAGGCAGCCGGGCCGTGTACGCGCTGGCGCACGCCGGCATGCTGCCGCGCTTCCTCGGCCGGCTGCACCCGCGGTTCCGCACGCCCCATTGCGCCGTGCTCCTGATCGGCGCGCTCTCCTGCCTGGCGCCGCTGTTCGGGCGGCGCGCCCTGGTCTGGCTCGTGGACGCGGGCGGCTTCGGCATCGTGATCGCCTACGCGATGGTGGCCCTCTCCTTCCTCGTCTTGCGGCGTCGCGAGCCCGACATGGCGCGCCCCTTCCGCGTTCGGCACGGCGCGCTCGTGGGCTGGGCCGCGCTGCTCGTCTCGCTCGGCCTGGCCGCGCTCTACACACCGTGGAGTCCAGTGGCGCTGGCGTGGCCCCAGGAATGGGGCATCGTGCTCGCCTGGAGCGCGCTCGGTGCGGGCTTCTACGCCGCCGCGCGCCGCGGCCTGCAGCCTGCCAGCGCGCCGCACCGCCCCGAGGCGTGACGCTCAATCCGCTCGCACGTAGCGGAGCATCGCGTCCTGGATCTCGGCCACCACGGCCTCGAGCTCGGCTTCCGGCGCATCTCCGAGCAGAAGGTCCTGGGTGGGCCAGGTCAAGCTCGCCAGTGCCGTGCCCCCGAGCGCGCGAAAGAACGCGATCACGCCGATCTCGCGAAACTGCCCGAGCGCTCGGCCGCGTGCCAGGATCGCCTGCACGCGCGCATACATGGGCACGTGCGGCCCCGCCAGCAGATCCTCGTGCGTGACCCCCCCTAGATCCGCCACGTCGGGGATCCCTCCCGGGCGCTCCATGTCGCGCAGCTCGAGGCGGGGGAATGCGGGGCGTTTAACCAGGAAGACGACGTAATCGCGAACGCCATCCAGAAGCGCGGCGGTGGGGTCGGAGCTTCCGTCGTAGGGGAAGCGCTCCTTCATGCCCTCGACGTAGCGCTCGACCACGGCGCGGTACACGGCCTCGCGGCTGTCGAAGTGCCCGTAGATCGAGGGAATCCGAATCCCGACGGCGTCGGCAATGTCGGCCAGGCGCAGGTCTTCGAAGCCGTGCAGGGCGATCAGCCGCTCCGCCTCATCGATGATCCGCTCCCGGGTACTCACCGCTCACCCCCGGACCGACAGGAACGCACGCACCACGTCCCGTGCACGCTAGCGAATCCGAGTCTAGATTCGCTGCATCCGCGCAGGATCGCCAGTCAAGGCTCAATGCGCTCGCAGGTAGCGAAGCGCCAGATCCTGGAGCTCGGCCACGTATCGATCCATCTCTGCTTCGGAGACATCGCTGCTCAGGAGATCCTGGTCGGGCCAGGCCATGCCCACAACCAGGGTGCCCCCGATCACTCGAATGAACCAGACCACATCCAATTTACAGAACTGTCCGAGCTCGTGGCCGCGCTCGAGCATCCTCCGCAGACGCCCGTACAGAGGGGCAAAGGGGCTCCGCTCGATGTCCTCGCCCACTCCCACGCCTCTCTCGCTCATCTGCGAGAAACCTCTCGTGCGCTCCATGTCGCGCAGCTCGAGGCGTGCAAATGCGGGATGCTCGATCATGATGCGGACCCACTCGCGAATGCCGTCGAGGAGCACCGTGGTGGGGTCGAAATCCTCCTCGTAGCAGAAGATCTCTCCGGTCAACTTCACGTAGCGATCGACCAGACCTTCGTACAGCGCCTCACGGCTCTCGAAGTGCCCGTAGATCGAGGGGATGCGGATGCCGACGGCCTCCGCGACGTCGTGCAATCGCAGCTCTTCGATTCCGTACCGCGCGACAAGATGCTCGACTGCGTCGAGAATCCGCTCTCTCGTGTGCAAGATTCCGACCCCGCGGCTCTGGCAATCCCGTCCGACCCAACCCAGCCTCTCCAGCATAGCGAAGGAGGCTTCCCGCGCGGTCGGAACAGCGGATTCATCCGATCGCAGCGAGCAAAGCCGCCGATCCTCGATCTCGAGCGTGCGGATCCGACACCGCGGAGATTCAGTCGGCGCGCACGTAGCGCAGCACGAGGTCCTGAATCTCCGCCACCACGCGCTCGAATTCGCCGTCGGCTGCGCTCCCGAACAGGAGAGCCTGATCGGGCCAGGTCAGGCTCGCGAGCATCGTGCCTCCCAACACGCGAAAGAACCAGACCACGTCGATCTTGCGAAACTGTCCGAGTGCGTGGCCGCGCTCGAGGATGGCCTCGACGCGCCGGTACAGAGGCGCGTGGGGGCCCGTGTACAGATCTTCGCCGACCCCCACACCTTGCGCGCGCATATGTCGGAAGCCTCGTGCGCGCTCCAGGTCGCGAAGCTCCAGACGCGCGAACGCGGGGCGCTCCACCATGACCCGGACGTACTCGCGCATGCCGTCCAGGAGTGCCGCCGCGGGATCGGAGTTCCCATCGTACGGGAATTGATCCCGTATCAGCTCCGTGTAGCGTTCGACCAGGCCGGCGTACACACCCTCGCGGCCATCGCAGTGCCCGTAGATCGAGGGAACGCGGATACCGAGCGCCTCGGCGATGTCGCGCAGCCTCAGTTCTTCGATTCCACGCTGCGCAATGAGACGCTCTGCCTCGTCGAGAATCCGCTGTCGCGTGTTCACCGGCTCGCTCCCGCGCCCCGCTCCGCATGCGTGACGCCGAGTGGATTCGGATCTCGAGGAGACGCTAGGCGATCTTCCCGGCTCGAGGCAAAGCGCGGCCCGGCCCCCTCGCGGCGGCGCCGCTTCTCGGAGGCGCAGGGCGTCCGCCGCATCGCAGCGGCGCCGAGCATCCCGCCGCGGCCCGCCGCGCGCGGATGGCGCGGGCGCCGGAGCGCCGATACTCTGCCGCCGGAGTCGAGGGAGCGCAGCGCCACGCCAGGTCGCCTGCCGGAAATCACGTGAACAAGACGTACCACCAGCCCCTGGGCGGCAACGCCATGCCCCGATTCGCGGGGCCGACCACCATGATGCGGCTCCCCGCCGCCCGCAGCGCCGAGGGGCTCGACGTCGGCTTCGTCGGCGTGCCCCTGGACATTGGCACCTCCAACCGGCCGGGCGCGCGCTACGGGCCGCGCCAGATCCGCGCCGAGTCGTCGCTGCTGCGCCCGTACAACATGGCAACGCGCGCCGCCCCCTTCGATTCGCTCTCGGTCTCCGATCTGGGCGACGTGGCCATCAACACGTTCAATCTGCAGCGCTCCATCGAGATCATCGAGAGCGCCTACGACGAGATCGTCTCGCACGGCTGCATCCCCCTGAGTCTCGGCGGAGACCACACCATCGTGCTGCCGATCCTGCGCGCGCTGCACCGCGTGCATGGCCCGCTCGGCGTGGTGCACGTGGACGCCCACGCGGACGTCAACGACACGATGTTCGGCGAGAAGATCGCGCACGGGACACCCTTCCGGCGGATCGTGGAGGAGGGCCTCGTCGACACCAGACGGGTGGTCCAGATCGGCTTGCGCGGAACCGGCTACACCGCCGAGGATTTCGACTGGCCGCGCGAGCAGGGCTTCCGCGTGGTCCCGGCAGAGGATTGCTGGCACCGCTCGCTCACCCCGCTCATGCAGGAGGTGCGCGGGCAGCTCGGCGCCGGGCCGGTGTATCTGAGCTTCGACATCGACGGTCTGGACCCCGCCTTCGCACCCGGCACGGGAACGCCCGAAATCGGCGGCCTCAGCGTCGTGCAGGGACTCGAGATCGTGCGCGGCTGCGCGGGACTCGAATTGGTGGGCGCCGATCTCGTCGAGGTGGCACCCGCCTACGACGCCTCCGGAAATACCGCCCTGGTCGGCGCCAATCTGCTCTTCGAGATGCTCTGCGTGCTGCCGGGCGTCGAGCGTCGCTGAGGCGCTCGCCTTGACCCGATCCGACCGCCCCTCGCCGCTCTTCGCGCAGCGCCGGCTGGCGCGCTGTCACTCGATTGCAGACCTGCGGCGCGCCGCTCGCCGCCGGCTCCCCCGCGCTGCCTTCGACTACGCCGATGGCGGCGCGGAAGACGAAGTCACGCTCGCGCGCAACGAGAGCGCCTTCGACGCCTACGCGCTGCTGCCCCGCACGCTCGTCGACGTGTCGGAGGTCGATCTCTCCACGCAGGTCCTCGGGCAGACCTGCGCGCTGCCGCTCGTGCTGGCGCCCACCGGCCTCACGCGCCTCTTCCACCACGAGGGCGAGCACGCCGTCGCGCGGGCGGCGCGCAGCGCCGGCGTCCCGTACACGCTCTCCTCCCTCTCCACCACCTCGATCGAGGACCTGGCCGCCGCCGTGCCCGGCCCGCACTGGTTCCAGGTCTACGTGTGGCGAGATCGCGGTCTCGTCCGCGAGTTCTTCGCGCGCTGCCGCGCGAGCGGCTACTCGACGCTGTGTCTGACCGTGGACACCCCGACGCTGGGACAGCGAGAACGCGATTTGCACAACGGCATGACGATTCCACCGCGGCTCACGCTCGGCGCCCTCGCGGACGCCGCGCTGCGTCCGGCCTGGTGCTGGAAGTTTCTCACGACCCGGCGCATCCGCTTCGAAAACGTGCGCGGAGCCGGAGACGCGGACGCCGGAGATCTGACCACGCTGTGGGGCTACATCACCGAGCAGTTCGACGCCTCGCTCGACTGGGACGACCTCGCCTGGATGGTGCAGGAATGGAACGGGCCCTTCGCGATCAAGGGCGTCCTGCGCGGCGAGGACGCCGTGCGCGCCGCCGCGCTCGGCGTTCGCGCCGTGATCGTCTCGAATCACGGCGGGCGACAGCTCGATCACGCAGCGGCAGCCCTCGACGTCCTGCCCGAGATCGCGGCGGCCGTCGGAGATCGCGCCGAGCTGATCCTCGACGGCGGCGTGCGGCGCGGTACCGACGTGCTGAAGGCCCTCGCGCTGGGCGCCCGCGCCTGCATGATCGGCCGCCCCTACCTCTACGGCCTGGGCGCGGGCGGCGAGGCGGGCGTGTCGCGCGCTCTGGATCTGCTGCGCGCCGAGCTGCGTCGCGCGCTGATGCTGATCGGCGCCCCGAGCGTGCGCGCGCTGGAGCCCGGCTTCGTGCGGCGCAGCGCCGCGCACCCGGCCTGAGCCCGGCGCGCCGAGTTCCGCGCGGCCCGCGGACGCGTCACTTGCGGCGCATGGGCGGCCGCTCCACACCCGCCACCAGCTGGACCGCCTCGGCGTTCGTCAGCACGGGCAGGCGATGGATCGCGGCCTCCGGCGCCTGCACCGGCGCGTCGCGGGCCGGCGGCGCGTCGCCCGCCTGCGCGACGGCGCGCCTCGCGATCGCCAGGAACACGCGCGGGCGGGCGTCGCGGGCGTCGATGCGCTGCAGCGTCTGGGCGTGGGAGAGGGCCTCGTCCGGCCGCCCGAGCAGGAGCAGCCCCTGCACCAGGCGGCGCAACGCGCTCTTGGAATTGGGACGCAGGCCGAGCAGCTCCGTGTCGAGAATCACCTGTTCCTCGTGGGCGCCGAGCGCCCCGTACAGGCCCGCCAGGCGATCGAGTGCGCGTGCGCGCAGGCGCGGCTTCGGCGCGCGGCTCGCCGCCCGGATCCGCTTGAAATCGCTCGGCACGAGTCCGTGCGCGACGGCCCACGCCGGCCGCGCACGCTCCGCGGCCAGCGCGTCGAATCCGCGCGCGGGATCGAAGGGCACCCCCGCGCGCGCGTAGTAGCGCTGCACGCGCCTCAGATTCTCCGCGTTCGCGACATCGTCGCGCAGATAGACCGCGCTGCGCAGATCGCGGAAGACGAGCAACCAGCCCGGAGCGCCCTCGAGCAGGGGTGTCGTGTAGAGACGCGCCAGGCGTGGATCCCGTGCCATGGGAAGCCCGACGCCGAGCACGAGGTTGACCGAGCGGCGCTCGAGCACGTCGAGGAAGCGCTCTCCCGGGCGCACGCCGCGCTGGTCCTTGATCGCCGCAAAGTCCACGCCCACGTCGGGGGGAAAGTTGAGCGTCCCGTTCACGAAGCAGCGGATGCGCGGCGCGAGCCAGTAGCCGAGATAGCCGCCCATGAAGTAGTCGTTCCACAGCTTGCCCTCGAGCTCGGCATCGCGCAGGAACCACACGCTGTGGGAGTAGTACTTGCCGCTCGAGAACGACATCTCGAGGTAGTCCGACGCCTTCGAGGGCACGCCGAACGCGCTCGGCGCATAGCCGCTCGACAAGAGGAAGGCGGGCACGAGCGCGGCACAGCCCAGTGCGGGCAGCAGGCGCCAGCTCGGCGCATGCTCGCGCGCTTCGCCCCACAGCCCCTTCCCGGCGCGCAGCACGTAGAGCAGCGGGAACACGGCGAGCCACTGGAAGCGGATCGCCGACAGGATGGCGACGAGGGACGCCGCCGTCACGCCGAAGAGCACCGGATCCGCGGCGTGCAGCGCGCGGCGCGTGGGCCGGCGCAGGAAGCGCAGGCCGGCGGCGATCCCGAGGCCCGGAACCAGGAGGAGCAGCGCGTCCGTCAGCACCCAGATCAGCGGGCCGAGTCGCGTGCGCACATCGCCGAAGGCGAGCGGATCGAAGGGCATCCAATCGTCCGCCACATGGGAGAGCTCCGGACTGGGCGTGGGATCCAGCAGGGTGAGGTGCTGCCCGAAGCCCTGTGGATTCAGCAGCGAGACCAGCAGGCCGAGTACCAGCGCCGCGACGAGCCGCCCTGCGAACTGCGCGTTCGAGTCGTCTCCCGGGAGGTCACTCCCGGACCGCGCGCGTCCCCAGCGGATCATGATCTCGCGGATTCCGCTGCCCAGCAGCGCCGCGGCGATCAGCAGCGGGCCGATCAGGAAGGCCGCGTGGACGTTCGCCCAGATTCCGAACAGGGCGGCGCTGCCGAAGACGCGGCGCCAGGAGAGCCGCGCGTCCTCGAGCAGCAGGCGGTACAACAGCAGCACCGCCAGGATCGTGAACAGGGCCGCGCGCAGCTGCATGAAGCGATACCAGGCGAGCGAGAGCAACACGCTGGTGGCGAGGCAGGCGGCGAGCCGAGAGCCGCTCTCGCGGCGGAACAGGGCGTAGGCAAGCGCGAGGATGCCGGCGACGAGTCCGACGTGCAGGACGCGCAGCCCCTGGAAGCCCAGTGCCCGCTCGCTCGCGTGCAGCGCAACGTCGAACAGCCAGGCGACCGGCGCGGGAGGCCGCTCGGCGGTGTGCAGCAGCGGGTCCTCCGCCAGCAGCGGCCCCTGCGCCGCGTAGCGCTCGCCCAGCGCGAGGTGCCACCACACGTCGTCCGTTCCGACCGGTCGACCCACGAGCCACAGCAGCGACGCCAGCAACGACACGAGGGAGACGATCGCGACGAGGCTCGCCACTCTTCCCACGGCCGCCTCGACGTCCCGGCGCATCGCGGCCAAGTTAGCAGAGGGCGGCCGCCGCCCGGTGCGCCAGACCGCGCCGCGCATCTCGGCTAGACTGGCCCGCCCGATGCAGAGGGACCGCGACAACGTTGCGCTGATCGGCATGCCGGGCGCCGGCAAGAGCGTGCTGGGTGAACAGCTCGCGCGGCGCACGAACCGCGTGTTTCTCGACACCGACGCGCTCCTCCGAGCCTCCCAGGGAGGCTCGCTGCAGGAGATCATCGAGGCGCACGGCATCGACGGCTTTCGCCGCATCGAGGAGCGCTGCGTGCTCGACCTCGACTGCGCGCGCTGCGTCATCGCAACCGGCGGAAGCGTGGTGTACAGCGAGGCGGCCATGCGCCACCTCGGCCGCATCGCCGTGCGCGTCTATCTCGATGTCTCGCTCGAAGAGCTCGCGCGTCGCCTCGGCGACCTCGATGCCCGCGGCGTGCTCCGCGCCCCGGGGCAGGATCTGCGCGGCCTGCTCGACGAGCGACGCCCGCTCTACGAGCGCTGGGCCGATGTGCGCGTGGCCTGCGACGGACGCGCGCACGAGGACGTGGTCGAATCGATCGTGCGCGCCCTGGCCGCGCGCTGAAGAGGCGCGTCAGGCTTCGAGCTCGCTCCAGCGCGGCTCGCGCAAGACGCGCCGCAGCAGCGGCTCGAAGTGCTCGAGCGGGAGCGTGTCGTAGTCGGGATCGAACGAGCACTGGTCGTAGCGGGCACAGAATTCGGCCGTGAACTCGAAATGGGGGTGATCCCGGTATTTCTCGCGCGCGTTCCGGTCGGCGCCGATGTGATGCCAGAAGTAGTAGCCCTGGAAGACCGGGTGCTGCGCCACCATCCACAGATTGCGCTCGGAGACGAAGGGCCTGAGGATCGCCGCAGCCAGGTCGGCGTGATTGTGCGGCGCCAGCAAGTCGCCCAGATCGTGCAGCAGCGCGCACACGACGTATTCGTCGTCCCGACCGTCGCGCTGCGCGCGCGTGGCGGTCTGCAGGCAGTGGGTGAGGCGGTCCACGCGCATCCCGCCGCTGCTGCCGGCGAGCTGCCGCAGATGCACGAGCACCCGGTCGGGCAGCGCCCGTGCGAAGGGCTCGTAGAGCTGCTCGAGCAGCCGGTACTCCTCGCGCGTGCCGTCCTCCATGCGCGTGAACCGAGCCACGATCTGCCTCTCGTTCATCCTGGCACCCCTTTCCAAGCCGCCGAGCCGCCATCGCCCAGCCGAGCTTCCGCCAGGGTACCAGCCGCCGCGGCGCTGCGAGCCCGCTGCGCACGGGCGCCAGCCGGGGGGCGCGACCGGGCCGCGCGCCTTGAGAACCCGGGCGCGGCGCGTGACCATGGCCCGGAGAGGTGCAGTGGCTCGCGCCCGGGCCGCCGCCGGAGGTCGCCGTGACGCACAGGCCGGACGTCGTGATCGTGGGAGGGGGGGTCGTCGGAGTCTGCACCGCCTACGCGCTCGTCGAGCGCGGCGTGCGCACCACGCTCCTCGAGCGGGGCGAAGTCTGCTCGGGCGCCTCGTTCGGCAACGGGGGCTGGATCCTCGCGAGCCTGAGCATGCCGATTCCCGGGCCGGGCGTGATCCGACACGCCCTTCCCTGGCTGCTCGATCTCGAGAGCCCGCTCTACATCAAGCCGCGGCCGAGCCTCGAACTCGCGCGCTGGCTGTGGAGATTCCGCGCCTGCTGCAACAGCGCCGCCAAACTCAGGAGCTTCCGCCTGCGCCGGGCCCTCGCCCTCGCCAGCCTGGAGCGCCACGCGGAGCTCGCGAAGATCGACGGCGTCGAGTCGGGGTTCGCGCAGCGCGGCATCCTGATGGCATTCGCGTCCCAAGCGGCCCTGCGTGACGCGGCCCGCGACGTCGCGCTGCTCGAAGCCGAGGGCGGCATCGCCCGCGCGCTGAGCCCCGAAGCGCTGCGCGCGCGCATCCCGGCGCTCACCACGCAGCTGGCCGGCGGCTTCGAGTTTCCCGTGGACGCGCATCTGCGTCCCGACACATTCGTGCGAAGCCTGGCCCGCGAAGCGGAGCGGCGCGGCCTCGCGATCGAGCGCGACACCGAGGTGCTGGAGATCGAGTGGTCCCGCCGCGCGCCGATCCGCTTCCACACCACGCGCGGCAGCTTCACGGCGGACGAGGGCGTGCTCGCCGCCGGGGCCTGGACGGCGGAGCTGGCGCGCAAGATCGGCGTGCGGCTGCCCATCGAGCCCGCCAAGGGCTACAGCGTCAGCGTCGACCGGCCCGACGATTACCCGGACCTCCCGGTGTCGCTCAACGAAGCCGAAGTCGTGGTGACCCCGATGGGCTCGCGGCTGCGCTTCGCCGGCACGCTCGAGCTGGCGGGTCTGGACATGCGCGTGAGCATGCGGCGCGTCGGCGCCATCCGCCGCGCGGTGCGCACCTACCTGCCGGGTCTTCCCTCCCCGGTACGCGAGGAGATCTGGCGCGGGCTGCGCCCCCTCAGCCCCGACGATCTGCCGATCCTGGGCCGACCCGCCGGCACCTCGGGCCTCATCGTCGCGAGCGGACACGGCATGGACGGCATGGCGCTCGGACCGATCACGGGCGAGCTGATCGCACAGCTCGCGCTGGGAGAAGCACCGCGCTTCGATCTCGCACCCTTCTCACCCGAGCGCTTCTGATCGCAGTCGCGCCGCGCTGCGTTCATCCCCAGAGCGCGGGCTGCGGGGGCTCGATCCAGCTGCCCCGGAACGCGAGGCCCGGCTCGCGATCCCGGGCGAGCAGGAGCGGACCGTCGAGATCCACGAAATCCGCCGCTCCCGCCAGCAGCAGCGCCGGCGCCATGGCGAGCGACGTGCCCAGCATGCAGCCCACCAGGACGCCGAAGCCGAGCGCGCGCGCGGCGCGCAGGCTGGCGAGCGCCTCGCTGAGGCCCCCGGACTTGTCGAGCTTCACATTCACCAGCCGATAACGCGCGCGCAACGCCTCGAGCGCGCGCTGTTCGCGAAACGACTCGTCGGCACACAGCGGAACCGGGCTCTCGAAGGATTCGAGCAGCGCGTCCTGGTCGGCGGGCAGCGGCTGCTCGAGCAGCTCGACGCCGGCGTCGAGCAGGATCGGCGCCATGCGCTCCAGCTCCCGGATCGACCAGCCCTCGTTCGCATCCACGAGCAGCCGCGCCGCGGGCGCCGCCTCGCGCACGGCACGCACCCGCTCGGCGTCGCCCGGCGCGCCGAGCTTGAGCTTGAGCAGCGGCCGCTCGCGGGCCGCGCGGGCGCCGCGCGCCATGGTCGCCGGTGCATCCAGACTGATCGTATAGGCCGTGAGCACCGGCTGCGGCGCCGCGAGCCCGGCACGGCGCCACACGGGGAGCCCGCTCTGCTTCGCTTCGAGGTCCCACAGCGCACAGTCGAGGGCGTTGCGCGCCGCGCCGGCGGGCAGCAGCGCCTCGAGCCGCGCGCGATCGACGCCCGCCCCTTCCAGCTCGGGTCGAAGCGCTTCGAGGGCGGCCGCGACACCGTCGAGCGTCTCGCCGTAGCGCGCATACGGGACGCACTCGCCGCGGCCGAGCGCGCTCCCCGCGCGCAGCTCGACGACGACCACATCGGCACGCGTCTTCGCACCGCGCGCGATCGCGAAGCGGCCCGCGATCGGCCAGGATTCCGTGCGGATCGTCAGCGCGGGCACGCCGCGCTCACCCCGCGAGCAGCGCGTCGACGAGGGGTGCGACGCCGGTGCGCAGCGGATCGACGCAGGGCAGCCCGTGCTTCTGGCCCGTGCGCCGCAACAGGTCCCGCCCCGCGCCCGGCTCGAGCCGGGACGTATCCAGCGAGATGCCCACGCAGCGGATCTCGGGATTGGTGCGCCGCCCCGCCAGGAGATTCAACGCGATGGTCTCCCCCAGGCCGGGAAGCGGCGTGCTCACGCCGCG
>Ga0224496_10001224_pt1 | contig 16261 bp, 13 predicted proteins | sample SF_Jul11_sed_USG_2_FD_168127 | JGI IMG/M metagenome (GOLD analysis project Ga0224496, IMG submission 168127) | Sediment microbial communities from San Francisco Bay, California, United States - SF_Jul11_sed_USGS_8_1 | ecosystem: Environmental > Aquatic > Marine > Sediment | place: USA...
GCTAAAGCAGTAATGTCAGCGTTTATGGGTATCCGACGGAAAAGTGATCACGAGTTTGATGCTGAAACACTTAAACCTGCGCAAGTAATTATTGGTGGACTTATCGGTGGCGCGCTTTTTGTAATCGGTGTACTGTTATTGGTTAGATTGGTAGTAAGTTAAATAAAAATTAATTATTCAGCATGATCAGTGTGGCTAATTAAATAGTCACGTTAAAATTGAATAAATCAATAGAAGGAGGGTAAGAATGAGTCAGGAATCAAGTCACTATTATGTGCCAGCCCCATCAGCATATCCAATTGTTGGATCTACGGCGCTTGTCTTCATGGGTTTTGGCGCAGCACTAACCATGAATAAAATGGAGTTAGGCTATGGCTTATTAGCCATCGGTTTTGCGATTCTTATTTATATGTGTTTTGCCTGGTTTGGCACGGTGGCACGTGAAAGTGAGAGTGGCAAATATAATGCAGATGTTGATAAATCATTTCGTTGGGGAATGAGTTGGTTTATTCTTTCTGAAGTCATGTTTTTTTGCGCGTTCTTTGGCGCGCTATTTTATATGCGTGTATTTTCATTACCGTGGTTAGCAGAAGAAAGTACCGTTTTGGGTAGTCCAGAAATATGGGGCGCCTATGAAGCTGTTTGGCCAACCGATGGGCCTGGTGAACATGAAGCATTTACACCTATGGGTGCCTGGGGCTTGCCCGCTATTAACACATTGCTGTTGTTGACATCAGGCGTGACATGTACCTTGGCGCATTGGGCGCTTAAGGAAAATAGGCGGGACGCGCTTAAAAATTGGTTGTTAGCTACCATTTTTTTAGGTGTTTTATTTCTCGGCTTGCAAGGTTATGAGTATGTTCATGCCTATAATGACCTAAATCTTAAATTGACTTCTGGTGCCTATGGGGCGACATTCTTTATGTTGACTGGATTCCATGGCTTCCATGTAACACTTGGCGCAATTATGTTAACCGTCATTTACTTCCGCTGTGCGGCAGGCCATTTCACACCAGAACATCATTTCGGTTTTGAAGGTGTTGCGTGGTATTGGCACTTTGTTGACGTGGTATGGTTGGGATTGTTTATATTCGTTTACTTAATGTAAGTAAAAGTAACGGTAACAGTTTTTCCCAATAAAACAAGATTCCAGCTTTTGCACTAAGACGAACTGTGTAAAAGACTGGAATCTCTCAGATGCCTTTGATTAAAATATAGCAACAAATATTCATTAGTTGCGCTCTAAAGAAATAGCATACTTACTTTTTGCCTAAGTAGTGAGCGGGTGTTAATTAAGTATGGTATTTAGATACTAAGCAGAAAATACATGGTTGTCCTGGGATATAGCTTTACACCGAAAATTTGGTCGATCATCGTTACAGCAGCGTTTATTTTCCTGTTTATAGAGCTTGGTAATTGGCAACTTTCTCGTGCAGATGAAAAAAATGCACAGCAAGAAAAATTGGATATGCTGTCTAAGCAGCCAATAATTATGTTGCCTAACACACGCGTCAAACTAGACGATTTTCAATATAGAGAAGTTGAAATTCGTGGTGAATATCTACCATCACACACGATTTATCTTGATAATAAAACGTTCAAAGGTGTTGCGGGTTATCATGTACTTACACCAATTAGACTTGCTAATAGTTCGTTGCATGTATTAATCAATAGAGGATGGGTTGCAGCAGGATTTGATCGGTCGGTTTTGCCTGATGTCCCATTGGTGCAAGGTGAGATGATTGTTACTGGTGTTGTAGTATCCCCGGAACAAAGAATGCTTCAACTCACCGATCAGGTAATAGTTGGCGCTGTTTGGAATAACTTGGATGTACAACGCTACCAAGAAATAACCGGGCTCGAATTACAGCCAATTCTTGTGTTGCAACAAGATCAAATAGAAGACGGTTTGGTTCGTCAATGGGACAGACCTGATTCGGGATCTGCCAAGAATATGGGTTATGCGATCCAATGGTTTTCTCTAGCAGCAACAGCGTTCATTATATTTCTGGTATTAAATGTCAAACGAAAAGGTTCGGAAAGCAAATAGACGTAAGCTTGTAATTCTGTTGGTATTATTGTGCTCACCTGTGGTGGCTTCATTCGTTTTGTATTTTAGCGATTATAGACCGGGAAGTATTAACTACGGCGACCTAATTGGAATTCAAAAATTATCGGGTTCGGGCATTAATCAACAAGATAATACCATTTTTCGAATGAAGGATTTGCAAGGAAAGTGGGTGATGCTAATGGTTAATTCTGGACATTGCGATGAAGCGTGTCAGTTAAAGCTCTACCATATGCGTCAAGTACGCCTGGTCCAAAATACTGAGAAGCATCGTGTAGAACGGCTTTGGCTGATAGATGATAATGTTCCTGCGGATGCAGAACTCGTTGAGAAATATGAAGGTACATTATTTATCAATGCACGAGATAGTGAATTGCTGGATTTAATTCCAACCAAGGAGTCTCAAAGAAATCATATTTTCTTAGTTGATCCATTGGGGAATTTAATGATGCGCTTTCCTGCGGAGCTTAACCCGACCCTAATGGGAAAAGATATTAAACGACTATTGCATGTATCTCAATTAGAGCATTGAGAAAATAAATATAAGAGTATTCAACTCGGATTGATAAGAGGAGATGAATGATATGACAAGCTACAGCATCGCATGGCATGAAACGCTATCGCGGATTAATCAATTTTACCGCCTGACGAAACCGCGTGTTGTATCGCTGATTGTTTTTACAGCGGTTATAGGTATGTTTCTTGCGGTTCCGGGCGCGGTACCGATTGATGTACTGATATTTGGTACCATAGGGATAGCATTAGTAGCAGGCGCGGCAGCTGCGCTTAATTGCCTGGTTGAGCAAAAATTTGATGCAGTGATGGCGCGTACGCAAGGAAGGCCGCTTCCGCAAGGAAAAGTAAGTGTTCCTGAGACCTTGTTCTTTTTATCTATTGTTGGTGGGCTGGGTCTATTTATTCTTCACCAATGGGTAAATCCATTGACGATGTGGTTAACATTGGCGACCTTTGTGGGTTATGCCATCATTTATACCGTGATTCTAAAGCCCCTGACACCTCAGAATATTGTTATTGGTGGTGCTTCTGGCGCGATGCCGCCAGTATTGGGTTGGACAGCAGTAACTGGAGAGATAGCGGCAGATGCATTGTTGTTATTCTTAATTATTTTTGCATGGACGCCTCCCCATTTTTGGGCGCTAGCATTATATCGGAAAAATGAATATGCTAAGATAGGCATGCCTATGCTACCGGTTACACATGGTGATCAATTTACACGCTTGCATGTGTTGTTATATACCGTGATATTGTGTATTGTCACTGCGCTGCCATACATTACACAAATGAGTGGTTTGATATATTTGGCGAGCGCTGTCGTATTAAATGGTTTCTTCATGTACTATGCAATAGAAATTTATCGCAATTATAGTGATTCATTGGCAAGAAAAACGTTCAGATTTTCAATAACTTATCTTGCTCTATTGTTTGTTGCATTATTGGTCGATCATTATTACTTTTTTTAGATAATTGTGTTGAGATGCTAATATAAAACCTCATCTATTTGATGAGGTTTTTTTCGTTCAAGTTTATGGAAACAACTTGCCAGGATTAAGAATATTATTGGGATCAAAAATTTTTTTGATATCTTTCATTAAATTTAGTGTTACCGTATCAATTTCTTTGGTGATATAAGATCGTTTCTCCCGGCCAATGCCATGTTCACCAGATAATGTTCCATTTAATTGAATAACTAGATCAAAGATGCTATTTAAACACTGGTCCGCACGTCTGGATTCATCTTCATCGTCAGGATCAATCAATAAATTGACATGAATATTGCCATTTCCTGCATGCCCGAAATTAACATTAGTAATTTGGTAGATGTCGCATAGTTGTGCTATTTCTTTAAGAAATTCTGGTAGTGAGTTAACCGGTACAACAATATCTTCGTTAATTTTTTTGGGCGCAATATCCCGCAGTAACGGCGACAGCGCCTTGCGTGTTTTCCACAAGGTTGCTGTATCGCCGGTTTCCTCGACATTAAGTAAACCTTTATTCTGACAGGCAGATATTATGGAAGCGGTTGTTTCTGCAATATCACGCAACGACCCGTCTACTTCAATCATTAACATTGCGTTGGTATCTGGTAGGAGCATGTCAGGAAAGCGGCCACGAATCAAATTTAGTGAACCTTTATCTAGAAATTCCACTGCACTAGGTATCTGTGGTAAAGCCATTATGGAGATGATTGCAGCGGCGCAACTTGCTGTGTCGAGAAAATGTGCAATTACCCCACCAGTCGCTTGAGGTAACGCAGTCAATTTAAGCGTGGCTTCTGTAATAATTGCCAGTGTTCCTTCAGAGCCGATTAAAAGTCGTGTGAGATCGTAACCGACCACGCCTTTAGACGTGTAGCAACCCGTTTTGATGATCTCACCAGACCCTGTGACCGCTTTTAATCCCAATACATGATCACGCGTGGTGCCATATTTTACCGCGTGTGGGCCACCTGCGCTGGTAGCAATATTTCCTCCTATACTGCAATACGTCGCACTTGAGGGATCAGGCGGCCAAAAAAAACCATGCGGATGGGCTGCATCCTGGATTGACTGATTGAGTACACCGGGTTCTGCCACAATGACGCGATTCGCAGGATCAATCGTGATGATCCGCAACATGCGTTCCAGTGATAATTCAACGCCCCCCTGTTCTGGTAAGCATCCACCGGCAGTGCCAGTACCCCGTCCGCGTGGTGTAAGTGGTGTTTTATATTTATTGCAGAGCAAGGTAATGGCTTGCACTTCGTCTGAGGTGATTGGAAAAGCCACAACATCCGGTGGGTAAATTTTCCGGCTATTATCATACGCGTAAGCATAACAATCTGTTGGATCGGCATAAAGCCGTTCATTAGGGAGTAGCTCGCGTAAATTTCTTAAGAGCTCAGGTGATAGCATTCAATGCCACGCGTGAAAAATTTATGCACTTATTTTTTTATATTGAACTAGGTTCTGTTGATATTTGGAAATGAGTGATATTTTTGAGCGAAAATTTATAAGATTTTGCAGGAATAGTTACTCATATATTAAAAAATATTATCAACTTGCAGCCAAAAATAACCAAAATAACGCTATTCTCCAGAATGTCAACATAGCCTAGGCCGCCAAATTTTTCAGTCCAAATATTCAAACGCTTTAACAACCTTTAATACGCCTGAAGTGGCGCTGGCGATTTCTGCTGCGTTGTCAGCTTCTTCGTGTGTGACCATGCCAAGTAAATATACAACGCCATTCTCGGTAAGCACTTTAATATGGTTGATCTGAAATTTTCCTTTGGTCAGAAACCGTCCTTTCACCCTGGATGTGATTAATGAGTCTTTGCTGCGGGAGGTTAATGAGCTATTCTCGGCAATTGCTATTTCGTTTATGATGTTACGTACATTTTGAATAGTCATAACAAGCCTTTCTGCTTGTTCTTTCATCACTTCCTTAGGTACTTCCCCAGTAAGCAGAACGATGCGATTAAAGCTCGTGACATTGATGTGAATATTATTGCCTAATTGTTCTTTAATACGCCTACTGCTTTTTAATTCGATCGATTCATCTTCAACAAACATACCGCTGGTGCGTCTATCTTCAGACACAACAGCACCTGCACCTGCGCCAGTGCTGACGCCGACAGCCGCCATTGGGGCGCAATTGACAAGTATGGGGAGTAATAATGCGAGTAATCCATTGAGATATATATTCTTCATGTAATTCATATCCAGAAGTTCAATAAATTTGTATCAGATGATACAGTAAAATAAAGTGTTAACGAAGATTGGATAATAAAACATAGATAATTGGCTGATTTATAGCGCTGGTATTTTTGCGATAATCCATTAATCCGCAGTTGAAGGTGTTTAACGTGTATTGTTCATTGTTTTTTATGAGGCGAAAGAGACGTAAATGTTAGCTATATATGGGTGGTGAATAAAAAAACGTGGCAATTAGAAAAATTCTGATAGTGGATGATTCTCCAACGGATCGGCATATATTATCAAATATCCTTACCAAAGGAGGGTATCAGGTGCGCGTCGTTGAGTGTGGGGAAGATGGAGTGGCAATGATCAGGGAAACGCGTCCGGATTTGGTTCTAATGGATGTCGTGATGCCCGGCCTAAATGGTTTTCAAGCCACTCGCATGTTAGCAAAGGATAAGGCCACTAAGAATATTCCAGTTATTTTGTGTACAACGAAAGGACAGCCAACGGATAAAATTTGGGGGCTACGGCAAGGCGCTAGGGATTACATTACTAAACCCGTTATAGCTGAGGAGCTGTTACAAAAAATCTTGAAATTAAATTAATCCGAGGTAGAAGATGATCGGAGATAATAGTATGAAAGCCTATCAGTTAGAACTTTCAGAGCGATTGAAGAATGCAACTACCAGTTCTTCGATCACTGTGTTAGGAGTGGCTGTTGGGAATGACCGTTGGCTCGTTCAGATGTACGAGGTGGGCGAGGTTTTGCCATTATCTAAGCTTACACCAGTTGCATTGACGCAGCCATGGTTTTTGGGCGCAGCCAATGTACGCGGAGATCTTTATGGTATTACCGATTTGGCCGCTTTTCTTACTGGTGACGCAACGCCACGTAGTTTGAAAGCCCGCATTTTACTTGCATCGCCACAATTTGGTGTAAATAGTGGCCTGTTAGTTAGCAATATGTTGGGTATTAGAAGCTTAGCTGAATTTGAACCCGTTGAAGACGCGGATAAGGAGGCGCTACTGTGCGTAGCCGGGTATTACAAGGATAAAGAGGGCCGACTTTGGCGCGAGCTAAATTTGCGCGAACTATTGCGAGATAAAAAATTTATGGAGATTGCCGTATAGCTTGCCAAATAGTTACATAATTTGTAACTTTTCTGACCATCACGGTAACTGTTCAGATTGCCCATAAAATTCGTCAGTTCAAGACGCAAAATGTGAGTTTAAACCTGACAATGATGATTTTGTAGCGCCGAATTGGCGGATGTTAGGGGTAAGCTAAGTAGTTGGCATAATTTTTTTGTTATACTTTGCAGTTGCTTTCAACAAATAACTCATTATGCTGACATTAGCAGCCGCAAAAGATAAAGCAAAAATTTTAGCAGAGGCATTGCCTTATATTCGGCGTTTTCATGGTAAAACCATCGTTATTAAATATGGCGGCAATGCCATGGTTGAAGAAAATCTCAAGCAAGGTTTTGCCCGCGATGTTGTATTACTGAAACTCGTTGGTATGAACCCCGTTATCATTCATGGGGGAGGGCCCCAGATTGATGAAATGCTGAAAAGAGTTGGTAAGCAGGGTGAATTCATTCAGGGAATGCGTGTTACCGATGCTGAGACAATGGATGTCGTGGAAATGGTGTTGGGGGGGTTAGTAAACAAAGATATTGTTAACCTGATAAATCGCCAGGGTGGTCAGGCGGTAGGTTTGACCGGTAAGGACGGCGCTTTTATACGTGCCAAGAAATTGTTAATGAAAGATAATGAAAATGTTGGTGAGTGGTTGAATATTGGCCAGGTAGGTGAGATTGAGCATATAGATCCTTCGCTGATTGCGTTACTTGATACGCAAGATTTTATTCCTGTCATTGCACCTATTGGCGTGGGTGAAAAAGGGGAGTCCTATAATATTAATGCGGATCTGGTGGCGGGTAAACTGGCGGAAATTCTGCAAGCGGAAAAACTGATTCTGTTGACGAATACACCTGGTGTGTTGGATAAGGCTGGATGTTTGCTGACAGGGCTGATAGCAGAAAAAGTCGATGAACTATTTGCGGATGGAACGATTTCAGGTGGCATGTTGCCAAAGATTGGCGCAGCGCTGGATGCTGTAAAAAACGGCGTTAAATCTTGCCACATTATTGATGGCCGGGTAGAGCACGCATTATTGCTGGAAATATTAACGGACCAAGGGGTCGGCACCTTAATTAAAGGGGCCAGATACGAATAATTGGAACAAACCAATTTAGTAACTATTCAGCTTACCCCTAACATCCGCCAATTCGGCGTTACAAAATGATCATTTACGCGTGTAAACTCATATTTTCTGCCTTGAACTGACGAATTTTAGGAACAACCTGAACAGTTGCTACGATATATTGAATAGTTACCCAATTTATTTCATTTTATCCAGTGCGCTTAAAAAGCCGCGTAAGAATTTAACTTCTTCCTTTTCAAGCCGAGCGCGTGAAAACAAGCGCCTGACGCGCTGCATTAATCGTTTAGGCTTTTGTGGGTTAAGAAATTCACTAGCAATCATAACTTGTTCTAGATGGTGGAAAAATAGTTCAACATCATTAAAGCTGGCAAGGTTGCTGGATTGTTGCGAGTGCTGTTCAATTTCCGGTAGCGCCATGCGCAATTCGTAGCTCATTACCTGTACTGCGTTGGCGAGGTTGAGAGAGGAATAATCAGGGTTAGCGGGGATATGTACGGTTATTTGGCATTTGCGTACCTCTGCAGTTGTTAGACCTGATGATTCTGCGCCAAAGACCAGCGCGACAGGATTTTCACGTGCATAGCCTATTAATTCCTGTGCGCCTTGACGAGAATCGAAAACATCGTGGCTAAGGCCGCGCGGGCGGGCAGTAATCGCAGCCGCTATTTTTGTACCATCTAACGCTTCGTTTATATCCGCGCAGACTCTGGCATTATTTAAAATATCCCTTGCACTTACTGCTCGTATTTCCGCTTCCTTGTCAGGAAATAACTTGGGATTAATAAGATAGAGCGAACTTAAACCCATGGTTTTCATCGCCCGTGCAGCCGCGCCGATATTGCCTGGATGACTGGTGTGACTTAGGATAATGCGGATATTGTCAAGCGGACAGGGAAGATTCATTTGCTGTATTGATAGCCGTGATTTATGTCGATCAAGTGACGTTCTTATTGAATTTTAAAATCACGCCTTAGGGCAGCAGGGTTGTTCCCATTAGATAACGGTCGCACTCACGCGCTGCTCCGCGTCCTTCGTTAATAGCCCAAACAACCAGACTTTGGCCGCGTCGCATGTCGCCAGCCGCAAAAACACCCTCAGCATTGGTTGCATATAAGCCTTCCTCGGCTTTTGCATTCGAACGTGCATCGCGTTCGATAGTGAGTTCATCAAGAATTGTATCTTCCGGGCCAAGGAATCCCATCGCCAGTAGCACCAGATCTGCAGGCCATATTTTTTCGCTACCGGGTATTTTTTTGGGGAAAAAACGGCCATTGTCGTCCTTGGCCCATTCGACGTTGATGGTGTGTAGTGTTTTTACATGGCCGCTATCATCGCCAATAAATTTTTCGGTCATGATCAAATAAGAGCGCGGGTCAGCGCCGAAACGCGCCGCGGCTTCTTCCTGGCCATAATCAAGCCGGTAGACTTTTGGCCATTCTGGCCAAGGATTGTCTGGTTGGCGCTCATCAGGTGGCTGGGGCATGATTTCAAACTGGGTGATGCTTTTACATTGATGCCGCATTGAGGTGCCTACGCAATCGGTGCCGGTGTCGCCGCCGCCAATTACGATAACATGCTTGCCGTTGGCCGATATTGGCGGATTTTTTGCAAATTTATGATCCAACAGATGTTTGGTATTGTCGTGAAGAAATTCAATGGCAAAGTGGATGCCACGCAGGTTGCAGCCGTCAATAGGTAAATCACGGGGTTTGGTTGCGCCGCAACAAAGCACCATTGCGTCATATTCTTCACGTAGTTTACTTGCTGGAAGATCTTTGCCTATAGTCGTGTTAGTGATGAAAGTCACGCCTTCCTGGGTCAGTAAATCGACGCGCCGTTGCACAATGGATTTGTCGAGCTTCATGTTAGGAATGCCGTACATTAATAGACCGCCAATACGGTCGGCGCGCTCGTATACTGTTACACGATGACCGGCACGGTTTAGTTGAGCGGCGCATGAAAGCCCGGAGGGGCCTGAACCAATCACGGCTACTTTTTTGTTGGTGCGTTGTATTGGCGACTCGGGGATGATCCAACCTTTTTCAAACCCTTTATCAACAATCGCACACTCAATGTTTTTAATGGTAACTGGTGGATCGGTGATACCTAGCACACAAGATCCTTCACAGGGGGCGGGGCATACGCGCCCGGTAAAGTCTGGAAAATTATTCGTTTTATGCAGACGTTCCAGGGCCTCTTTCCATAAATCGCGATAGACTAGGTCATTCCATTCTGGAATTAGGTTGTTAATGGGACAGCCTGAGGCCATCCCGCCAATCAGGGTGCCGGTGTGACAGAAAGGTATGCCGCAATCCATGCAGCGGCTGGCTTGTTCTTTAAGTTGATCGTCTGGAAGGTGCTCGTGAAATTCCTGCCAGTCATGCACGCGCGCCAGTGGCGATCGATCCTCAGGCAATTCACGTTGAAATTCAATAAATCCGGTTGGCTTGCCCATTTGTCGATGTCTCCTTATGCTGCGAAAAACACTATCTCTGTGATCAATTAACGTTAATTGCCGCTGATGCGCGCTGTGTCGTTTTTGTTTTCCTCGAAGGCGGTCATAATGGCTTCTTCACCCGTCAAGCCGTTTTGTTGCGCGCGCTGAATGGCATCCAACATGCGCCGATAATCTTTTGGCATCACTTTTATCAACTGATACGCTACCTTATCCCACAATGCCAATAGTTTCCACGCCCGTTCGCTATTGGTAGCACTAGCATGACGTTCGAGCATCTGTTTAGCTTCGTCGATATCTTCCTTGTTCAGTGCTTCAAGTGAGACTGTTTCGAGATTACAGGACTTGAAAAAAGTACCATTTTCATCAAATATATAGGCGATACCACCTGACATTCCAGCGGCAAAATTGCGCCCGGTTTTGCCGAGAACCATCACGCGACCATTGGTCATGTATTCGCAGCCATGATCGCCCATGCCTTCAACCACGATACGTGCGCCGCTGTTACGCACCGCAAACCGTTCGCCCGCCATGCCCCGGATATAAGCTTCTCCGCCGGTAGCGCCATAGAGTGCGACATTGCCGGTGATAATATTTTGTTCGGAAGCAAATGTTGATTGGGGTGGCGGGTAGAGAATGAGTTTGCCCCCCGATAGTCCCTTGCCAAAATAGTCGTTGGCATCTCCTTCCAGTTCCAGCGTTAGACCAGGCGGAATAAATGCACCGAAACTCTGTCCGGCAGTGCCCTGAAAGTGGAGATGAATGGTGTCTTCCGGCAATCCATTTGGGCCAAAACGCCGTGTGATCTCGCTGCCGAGCATTGTTCCGACTACGCGGTTGATATTTCGGATAGGTAGGGTGGCTTTGACTTTTTCGCGGTGTTGCAGCGCTGGCTCGGCTAAATCCAGTAGTGTCAGATGATCCAACGAATTTTCTAGCCCGTGATCCTGTGACTGTTGCCAATAACGTCCGACTTCAGCGCCAATTGTTGGTTGATAGAGAATCCGCGAGTAATCTAGTCCTTGGGCTTTCCAGTGTTTGATCGCTTGTTGGACTTCAAGACGATCGGTGCGGCCAATCATTTCGTTGATCGATCGAAAACCCATTTGCGCCATGATTTCACGCATTTCCTGTGCAATAAAATGCATAAAATTGACGACGTGAGAGGGGTCGCCCATAAATTTTTTGCGCAATTCAGGGTTTTGCGTCGCCACGCCAACTGGGCAGGTATCCAGATGACAAACCCGCATCATAATGCAGCCCATAGAAACCAGTGCGGTGGTTGCAAAACCAAATTCTTCTGCACCCAGCAGTGCAGCAATGATCACGTCCCGCCCGGTTTTTAACTGACCGTCGGTTTCAACTACAATGCGGCTACGCAGATTATTAATTAGCAATGTTTGGTGCGTTTCTGCCAGGCCAAGTTCCCATGGTAAACCCGCGTGTTTGATACTGGTCAGCGGTGACGCGCCGGTGCCGCCATCATGGCCACTGATCAGCACCACGTCCGCACGTCCTTTGGCGACACCGGCAGCAATAGTTCCCACTCCCACTTCCGATACCAATTTAACGCTGATGCGGGCGTGATGGTTGGCATTTTTCAAATCATGGATGAGCTGCGCCAGGTCTTCAATTGAATAAATATCATGATGTGGTGGTGGTGAAATCAACCCAACGCCCGGTGTTGAGTAGCGCACTTTGGCAATCCACGGATACGCCTTGCGCCCGGGCAATTCCCCGCCTTCGCCTGGTTTGGCTCCTTGTGCCATCTTAATCTGCAGTTCTTTTGCCTGTGTTAGGTAAAAGCTGGTGACGCCAAAACGCGCCGAGGCTACTTGTTTAATTGCGCTGTTACGTGAATCTCCGTTGAGGTCGGGGACATAGCGCGCCGGGTCTTCGCCGCCTTCGCCGGTATTGCTTTTGCCGCCGATACGATTCATCGCGATGGCAAGCGCTTCATGTGCTTCCTGACTAATCGATCCATAGGACATCGCGCCACTCTTGAATCGCTTGACGATGTTTTCAACCGGTTCCACTTCTCCGATGGGGATAGGGTTAGCCGCGTGTTTCAGTTGTAGCAATCCACGCAAGGTTGCTAACCGCTGGGATTGGTCATTGATAAGTGCGCTGTAAGCTTTAAAAGTTGCGTAGTCGGCGTTGCGGCAGGCTTTTTGCAACAAGTGAATGGTTTTGGGGTTAAACAAGTGCAATTCGCCATCCTTGCGATACTGATATTGGCCGTAAACGTCCAGCGTAGGCTGTTTGATGGGGTGTTCCGAATAAACACGTGCATGACGCTGTTTAGCTTCCCGCGCGATTTCGTCCAGACCAATGCCGCCAACGCGTGAGGCTGTCCAGGTGAAATAACGGTCAATCAAGTCTTGATTAAGACCTACTGCTTCGAAGATTTGCGCGCCGCAATAGGATTGGATGGTCGAAATACCCATTTTCGACATGACTTTAACGATTCCCTTGACCGCCGCCTTATTGTAATTTATTACTGCATCTGGATAGTTTACGCCACGCACCAATCCTTCACCGATCATGTCGTTTAAGCTTTCATAGGCCATGTAGGGATTAATCGCCTGAACGCCATAACCGAGCAACAGGCAAAAGTGGTGTACTTCACGCGGTTCCCCGGATTCGATTACTAAGCCGATGCGGGTGCGCGATCCTGCGCGAATTAAGTGATGGTGTAGACCTGCAGATGCCAGCAAAGCCGGGATAGGTGCATAGTCACGATCAAACCCTTTGTCTGACAGGATTAGAATATTGGCGCCGTTGGCGATGGCCTGATCCGCAACCCGGAACAACTCGTTCAGCGCCTGCGCCAGCGCCGCTGTGCCGCCAGCCACCTTGAACAGTATCGGAAGCGTTGCAATTGTCAGCCCGGGCTGGTTGAGTTGGCGCAGCTTCTCCATTTCCATGTTTTTCAGAATGGGGGTTTGCAGCCTGAGTTGACGGCAGTTTTTCGGCCCCGGTTGCAGCAGATCGCCCTCGGAGCCTAGCGTCAGTGTAGTGGCGGTGATTAATTCCTCCCGGATGGGGTCAATGGGCGGGTTGGTTACCTGCGCAAAAAGTTGTTTGAAGTAATTGAAGAGCAACTGGGGCTGGTCAGACAGCACGGCTAGTGGCGTGTCTGTGCCCATCGAGCCCAGCGGGGGGACCCCGTTTGTCCCCATGGGAGCGAGGATAAGCCGCAAGTCTTCAAATGAATAACCAAAAGCTTGTTGGCGTTGCAAGGTGGTGTGATGGTCCGGTGAAGGTTGTTCTTCAGCGCTATCGGGCAGATTGTTAAAATGCAGCAAATTGTCGTCCAGCCATTGCCGATAGGGGAACGTCGTGGAAATTTGCTGCTTCAGTTCTTCGTCGCTGATAATGCGTTGTTCCTCGGTATCGACTAAGAACATGCGGCCTGGTTTTAGCCGCCGCTTTTCCAGTATCCGTTCCGGTGGCACATCAAGTACGCCGACTTCAGAAGCCATAATCACCAAATCGTCCTTGGTGACATAGTAACGCGATGGACGCAGACCGTTACGGTCGAGCATGGCCCCAACCCTGATTCCATCGGTAAATGCGATTGATGCCGGCCCGTCCCAGGGCTCCATCAGGCTGCTGTGGTATTCATAGAAAGCGCGTTTCTCAGTGTTCATGCTTTGATGATTTTCCCAAGGCTCCGGGATCATCATCATCATGACATGGGGTAAGGAACGGCCGCCCAAGGTGAGAAATTCGAGACAATTATCGAACTTGGCCGAATCACTGCCGTCTGGCTGAATGATCGGCAGCAGCCTGAGCAGGTCGTCGCCAAATAGGTCAGAATTCAGCATTGCCTGGCGCGCATGCATCCAGTTCTCATTACCCCGCAGCGTATTAAATTCCCCATTGTGAATCATATAACGGTAAGGATGAGCCCGCTCCCAGCTGGGGAAGGTATTTGTGCTGAAGCGCGAATGCACCAGCGCCAGTGTCGTTTCCAGTAAAGTATCGGACAGATCGGGATAAAAGGTGACCACTTGCCGCGGAGTGAGCATGCCCTTATAAATCACTGTACGGGAGGAAAAGCTGGGCGCATAAAAATAGTCGCCACCGGCAATTTTCTCGGAGTGAATGGCTTTTTCGGCCTCGCGGCGAATCATATAAAGCTTACGTTCAAAGGTTATGTCATCTTGCAGCGTGGCTGCGCTGCCAATGAAAATCTGGCGGATGAATGGTTCACATGCTTTAGCGGCTTCGCCGAGATAGAGGTTGTCGGTGGGAACACTGCGCCAGCCGAGCACCTGTTGCCCTTGCTGGCGCACGATTTCTTCCAGACGTCTCTCGCATTGATGGCGCTGATCACGGTCGGGCGGCAGAAATACCATACCGACGCCATACTTTCCCGGCTTGGGGAGTTGAAACCCGAGTCCGTCGCAAGCATGCCGCAGGAAAGCATGCGGAATTTGCAGCAAAATACCGGCGCCGTCACCTGTATTTTCCTCGCAGCCACAAGCGCCGCGATGGTCCAGATTTTGCAACACCGTAAGCGCTTGTTGAACGATCTGATGGGAGGCCTGGCCCTTGATATTAACCACAAAGCCAATGCCGCAACTATCATGTTCAAAAGCGGGATCGTAAAGGCCCTGCTTGGGAGGAATACCGGGTTTTGTCATATTCGCGCCCCTTCTTGTTTTCAAGTGAATCGTCATGACAATGCCGCGCAGCTGCCATGTCCGCATGAAAGTTGCTCAGCTATTAACTGTCATTATCCACTTTTTTAGCGGGAATGGTAGCCTTTGCGAGCACCATGGTGCGCGATGTTAAACCTAAAATCCTCAGTTAACCGCTACAGTAATAAGTAATCTCATGAGAAGAAGAATCATATTCTTCACTATGACACTCACCTGTAAGGGGAAGAATGCTATGATGCTTATAGCACGCTGTTCTTTCTTTTTTACTGTGTTACAATTCATTGTAATAACAGGTTGTTACGTCTAATTGCGCCTTGCCAAAAAGAAACAGTAACGCTCGCTAAACACCATCCAACTGAGGATTTTAGGTTAAAAATCGTGGTTAACCATTATCCCTGTCATGCTATCCTATCAAAGAGACATATGCGCTGAAATTCATGCGTTGCCTGCCGGGATTATACGCTGGGATGGTTTCGTTACTAACACCAAACCTCAGCGAATAAATCTTCTTTAAAACCTACCGTAGCTCGTTTTCCGTTGGTAATCAATGGCCGCTTGATCAGACGTCCATTACCCGCCAACAGCGCCAATATTTCCAGGTCTGATAACGTGAGTAGCTGTTCCTTAATTTTTAATTCGCGGTATTGCATTCCGCTGGTATTGAATAGTTTTTTCAGTGGCGTAGCGGCAAGTTTGGTAATGGTTGCCAGTTCTTCCGCCGTTGGTGGGTTTTCGGTAATATCAATAAATTCATAAGCAACTTCAGCTTGCTGGAAAAATTTTTCCGCCTTGCGGCACGTGCCGCACCTTTTGTAACCATAAAATTTGAGCATGGCTTTCTGACCTTTGTTTTGAAATGATGAAATACTCGGCCTTACGGATGGATTTACTCAGATATTTTCACATTATTAACAATTTTTTTTTGCGTCGCTTGGAAATAACTATTCATCAATAATCTGAGTTTTAGTAAAACTCCAGCTGGCAAGGGGCATGAAAAAATAACAATTCAGGTTAAGCTAAATTTTAATCCGAATAAGCTTGAGTATGTTTGACATTTTCTTGTCATGCGCCGGTAAATTGGACTGGGTCTTTTTTTTCGGCATTTTCTTTTTATGAGTATGTCGTCTTTTTCGTCTTTTCT
>Ga0224496_10001225_pt1 | contig 16260 bp, 9 predicted proteins | sample SF_Jul11_sed_USG_2_FD_168127 | JGI IMG/M metagenome (GOLD analysis project Ga0224496, IMG submission 168127) | Sediment microbial communities from San Francisco Bay, California, United States - SF_Jul11_sed_USGS_8_1 | ecosystem: Environmental > Aquatic > Marine > Sediment | place: USA...
TGGCGCGGCACGCCCCTTCTTCCCGCGTCGCGGTCCCGCGTCGCCGCCCGCGCCGCAGACGACCGCGCGCGCGGCAGAGGCGCAGCGCCCGCGCGCCCCGGACCCGCTGCGCGAGGCGCTCGGCCTGCTCGGCCCATCGGTGGGAAGCAGCGCCTGGGTCGTGGCGGGCGCTCACACCGCCAGCGGACGTCCGATCCTGGTGGCGGACGCGCACCTCGCGCCCACGGTGCCCGCGCTCCTGCACCTGGATCACGTGCGCGCAGGGGATCTGGACGTGGCCGGAATGACACTTCCGGGTGTTCCCGTGTTCTGGACGGGACGCAATCCGCACGTGGCCTGGGCCTCGGTGCACGCCCGCGCCGTCGTCACCGATCTCTTCGCCGAGACGCTGCACCCGCGCGATTCTGCGCGCCATCACGACGGGCGCAGCTGGCGAGACGTGTCGGAACGCGTGGAGCTGCTGCGCGTGCGGGGCGGCGAGGCGGAGGAGTTGCGCGTCGTGGAGACGCGCCACGGACCGCTGCTGCCGGAGCGGGAAGGTCGCGATCCTCTCTCGGTGGCGTGGACCGGAGCGCGCGTCGACGGACCGAGCGGCATCGGCTCGCTGCTCGGCGTGGCGCGGGCGGTGGACGCCGAAGGGCTGATCGATGCGCTGCGACGACATCACGAGCCCGTGCTGGCCGTGGTCTATGCGGATGCGCAAGGACAGGCCGGGATGCACGTGGCCGGCTGGATTCCGCGGCGCTCTCTCTCCCCCGGGCTGCTTCCGCTGCCCGGCCGTGCGCGCTGGTACGACTGGACCGAGCCCGTGGCGTTCGACGCGCTCCCGCAGCAACGCCTCTCCGAGGGCGACGACTGGATCGTGGTGGCCGACGCTGCGCTTCCCGAGCCGTCGGGCGGGGAGCCCATCGAATGGCTCTGGCGCTCGGGCGAGCGGACCGCGCGCATCGAGCGGCTGCTCGGGGATGCGATCGCATCCGGTCCGATGGACCTGCGCAGCCTGGTGGCCCTGCAATCCGACGTCGGGGGAGAGCGAGCGCGCAGCCTGATCGAGGCGGCGCTGGCCTTGCTGGAGTCGGAGCCCGAGGAGCGTCTCGCACCCGAGACCGAGGAGATCATCGAGATTCTGCGCGCCTGGGATGGCCGCTCCCTTGCGGACAGCGTCGGCGCGGCCGTCTATCACGAATTCCTCACGGCGCTCACGGATGGGCTCCTGCAACCGCGCCTGGGAGAAGCGCTGCTGCAGCGCTACCTGGCGCTTCCCCAGGCGGACGCGGAGCAGGTCGTGTTCGAGCTCGTCCGCGGCGCCGCACTCGACGAGACGCCCCTGCACTGGCAGGACCGCGCGGCGGTGGCGCGAGGCGTGCGCGACAGCCTGCATCAAGCGTGGCTGCGCATTTCGTTTCAGCTCGGCCCGAATCGCGAACGCTGGACCTGGGGAAGGCTGCACGCGCTGCGCTTCGAGCCCTTCGGCGGCCTCGGGGACGTCCTCGGCAACGCCGCCGGGATCGGGAGCTATCCGTATGCCGGCAGCCGCAACACCGTCAGCGCCGCGGCCTACCTCGCGTCCGATCCCTTCCGGGTGCGCATCGCGTCCACCGCCCGCTTCGGGGTGGATAGCGCCGCGCTCGATCAGGCGCTGGCCAGCCTGGCGCCCGGGGAGTCCGAACACGTCGGCCACGGCAACTACCGAGACGGCATCGACACCTGGCTGGCGGGCCGCTCGAGCCTGCTCGTGACGGATCGGCTGCTGGTCGAGGAGTCGAGCCTCGCGCGCCTGGTGCTCGAGCCGGTACGCTGATCGCGGAGGCGCCATGTCGCGCACGATCCTGTTCGCCGAGGTGGCGGGGTTCTATGCCGCGGTCGAGCGCGCGGACGACCCCTCCCTCGCGGCGCGGCCCGTGATCGTCGGCGGCGACCCGCGCAAGCGGGGACGCGTGCAGGCCGCCACGACGGATGCGCTGCGCGCGGGCGTGAGCGTCGACATGCCGATGATCGAGGCGCTGCAGCGCTGCCCCGGCGCGCGCTCCGTGCGCACCAACATGCGCCGCTACCGAGAGGTGTCCCGTCAGCTGCTGACGACTCTGCGCCGCGTGCATCCGCATCTCGAGGCCTTCGGTCTGGCCGGCGTGTACGCGGAGTTCGCGCCGAGCGCCGCCGCCGTGGAGGCGATCGCAACGGAAATGCACAGCACCGTGCGCGAGGCGCTCGATCTGCCGCTGCGCGTCGGGCTGGCCTCGGGAAAGTTCCTGGCGCGCCTGGCCGCCCAGGAGCTGGCCGAGGAGGGCGTGTACCGCATTCCGAACGGCGCGGAGCACCGCTTCCTCGCTCCGCTCGACGTGACCCGGCTCGACGGCGTGGGGCGCAAGACGTCAGCGGCGCTTGCCGAGGCCGGCGCCCGCAGCATCGGGGACGTGGTGGCGCTCGGTCGGGCGCGACTCGAGGAGATGTTCGGCGCCCACGGGCTGCGCATCTACGCCTGTGCATCGGGACACGACCGGGAGCCAGTCCGCGCCGCGCGCCATCCGGGCAGCGTCAGTCGCGAAGCGACCGTCCGCGCCGAGCCCACGGATCTGACCGCGTTGCTGGAGCAGCTCGCTGGTCTGGCCCAGCAGCTCGAAGGCGAGCTGCGGCGCCAGGGCCTCGCGGCGGGCCGCGTGGCGCTGAAGGTGCGCTACACGGATCAGGGCGCCGAGACGCGCTCGCGCACACTGGCGGTCGCGGTGGATCGCGCTCCCGATCTGCTGGGTACCGCGGAGCAGCTGCTGCGCCGGACCCAGGTCGGTGCGCGCCCGGTGCGTCGCCTGGGCCTGCAGCTCTCGGCGTTGATCCCCGCAGGGACGATCGATCGCCAGCTGACGCTCTTCCCGGTGGATTCGTGAGGCTCCCTGGGCTCTCAAGCACGCGACCTGCGCGGCCGAAGGAGAGGGCGAGCGGCATCGTGCCGCGGCCGGGGTCGGGCTCATGGGCGCGGACAAGGATCTGGCGTCGGATCGGCGCAAGTATCGGCGCATTGCAACGGATCAGGTCATTTCCTTCGCTCCGGTCGAAACGCGCGACCTGCTGGGCGTCAGCCGCAACCTCTCGATCGGCGGCATCCGCTTCGAGGCCGTGGGCTGCGAGATCGAGCTCGGCGACGTGCTCCGCGTGACCTTCAACGTGGGAGATCACACGGTGATTGCGGTCGGCCGGGTGGCGTGGTCGACCGAGATGGATCCGATCACCACCGACGTGGGCCTCGAATTCATCGAGATCGACCCCTCGGCGTCGCGCGTCCTCGAAGAGATCCTGGTGGACAACGAGATCGGCTGAGCCCGGTTGGCTCTTCGGAGCCCCGTGTGCCACGGTCTTGCTGCATGAGCGACTTCCACCAGGGGGGCGTGATCAGCACGCTTCACCGACTGGGCCGACCCCGGGTCGAGCGGCTCGAGGCCGAGCTGCGCGACCACACGCGTTCCCGACCCGTCGCCCTGGTGCTCCCGTGCCTCTACTCCGAGCTGCAGGGGCCCGGACTGAAGGGCATCGTGGATGCGCTGCGCGGGGTCGATTACCTGCGGCAGATCGTGGTCAGCGTTTCGGGGACGGCGCAGCGCGGCGGCTACGAGGACATTCGCACGATCTTCGACGGCGTGGCCAGCACCGACGGGCGCGCGCCGATCCTGCTGTGGAACAGCGGGCCCCGCGTGCAGTCGCTGTACGAGCTGCTCGCGGCCGAGGGGCTGCACGCCGGGACCGACGGCAAGGGCCGCAGCACCTGGCTCGCGTACGGCTACGTGCTCGCGAGCAACGTGTCGCGCGTCATCGCGGTGCACGACTGCGACATCAGCACCTACGACCGCGAGCTCCTGGCGCGGCTCTGCTATCCCACCGCGCACCCCAATCTCAACTACGAGTTCGCCAAGGGCTACTACGGGCGCGTGGCGGAACGGCTCTACGGGCGCGTCACGCGGCTCTTCGTCACGCCCCTGCTCAAGGCCATGAAGGCCGTGCTCGGATCCCATCCGCTGCTCGAGTACCTGGATTCCTTCCGGTATCCGCTGGCCGGCGAATGTTCGATGACGACGGATCTCGCTCGCATCAACCGCATTCCGAGCGATTGGGGCCTCGAGATCGGAACGCTGGTCGAGGTGTACCGGAACTGCTCGCCCAAGCGGATCTGTCAGGTCGAGATCGCGGAGAACTACGATCACCGCCACCAGGATCTTTCGGAGCACGACGCCAGCTGCGGTCTGCACCGGATGGTGGTGGACATCGCCTCGTCGGCCATCCGGAATCTGGCGAGCTACGGCGTCGAATTCGACGCGGGCTTCCTGAACACGCTGACGGCGGCCTACCGGCGCACCGCCCAGGACGCCATCGCCGCCTACAGCCACGACGCGGCGCTCAACGGCCTCGCCTTCGATCGTCACGCGGAGGAGCTCGCGGTGGAGACCTTCTCGCGGGGGCTGCGCATCGCGGGTCTGGGTTTCGTCAAGGATCCGATGGAGGTGCCCCAGATCCCCAACTGGAGCCGGGTGATCTCCGCGCTGCCCGGCTTCCTCGAGGAGCTGCGCGAGGCGGTGGAGGCCGACGCCGCCGACTCCTGATGCCAGCCCCGTGGCTTCCGCACGCGCCGCTGCGTCGCCGTCTCCGGCTCCCCTGCTCAGAAGGTCTGGGCGCTGCAGGCCGGTGCGCCGAAGAGCTGCGACCAGATGTTGAAGTCGTTCGCGTCCACGAACGCGTCGCCGTCGATATCCACATCCGCGCAGCTTCCGTTGGCCGGTCGATCCACGCAGCGGCGCAGCCGTCCGAAATCCTGGATATTGATGGTGCCGTCGCCATTGAAATCGCCGTTGCAGAGCTTGCGCAGGAACTCCCCATCGTCGGCGCCTTCGCTGCCGCTGACCACGCGGAGGCCTCGTGTGGGCGAGACACCCGCGACGTTCTCCGAGGCGATCGTCGGCGGCGTGGTGAACCAGATGGACACCTCTCCCGTCGCCTCGTTCGTCCAGACCAGGTCCGCGTTGCCGTCGGCATCGTAATCACCGCCGCCCGCGACCAGCGACCACGCCGCGTCGATGCCCTCCGGGAGATTCTGCTGGCTCGTGATCGTGGCTCCGTCCAGGAACCAGAGCTGGAGCGCCCGGGTGGATGCGTTGCCCAGCACCAGGTCTCCCTTGCCGTCACCGTTGTGATCTCCGGATCCGATCACGCGCCATCCCGCATCCATGCGCGCGATGGGGGTCGCGGCTCCCAGGCCGGCGCCGTCCAGGCGCCAGGTGATGAGATGTTTCTCGACTTCATCCTGCCAAGTGATCTCTGCGATGCCGTCGCCGTCGAGGTCGAGCGTCGAGGCAATGCTCCAGGCGCCGCGGTAGCCCTCGATGCGCGCCCACGAGGCGATTCCGGAGGCTGCGTCCTGGTGCAGGAGCTCGAGCACGCCGAGACTTCGATTGAAGAGCAGGAAGTCATCGCGCCCGTCGCCGTCGAAGTCTCCGGATCCCTCGACCGTCCAGCGCCCTTGCGCCTCGAGCCCGGCGAGATCGTAGTGGAGCGTCGCCGTCACGCTGCCAGCGTCCAGGCTCCAGATCGCGACGTGATCGGTGTCGTCCTCCTGCCACAGGATGTCCGCTACGCCGTTCCCGTCGTAGTCTGCGTTGCCGACGATCTTCCAGCTGCTCGGCATCTCGGGAAGCGCCGTCGCGCCCGTGACGTCGGCGCCATTCATGCGCCACAGCGCCAGTCCGCTGCGCTGCAGGTCCCGCATCAGGAGATCCGAGGCGCCGTCTCCGCTGAAATCGAGGGGCGTCCGGACCGCGCTGTTCCCGCTTCCGCCTCCCGTCGCCGTACCCGTGGAGCTGCCGGTGCTGGAGGTGAGCGGCGGGCTGAAGGTGATCGTGTCGGATGGCGGAGAGAGGGGGCCGGCCACGCCGCTCGCGTCGTACGCGGCGACCTGCACGACGATGGTGTCGCCGTACTCGCCGCTCACGGTCTCACTCGTGTCCGCGCTGAAGCCGGTGACCAGCGGCGGCCCGCTGTTGCGCGACACGACGACGTAATAGCCGTGGACGGGCCCCGAGGCTGGCGCCCAGCTGAAGCTGGCGCTCGTCGTGTCGATCAATCGCGTCGAAGCGCTCGCAGCGCTGGCGCCGCACGCCGCGACAGCGATGGCGAGAAGAAGCGTCGTGCTGCGGATCCGAATGGTCATGGAGACACCCTCGCCTGCGTCGGACTCGACCCTCCGAGCTCTTCTCGGTCCTCGGGCGACGCATGCGGGTGACTCGTGTCACAGCAGGGGCGGGTGGTGCCGCCGGCGCAGCGCGCTCAGGTGACGCGCATCACGCGCGCAGTGGGCGCCACCTGGTGGGGGCGTTTCCGCGCGCGGGTCAAGCACTCGCGGGCTGCTCGACGAGGGCGGCGTCCAGGACGCCGTGGATGGTGTCCACCAGGCGCAGGTCGAGGGCCTTGCGCACTTCTTCCGGCACTTCGACCAGGTCCTTCTCGTTGCGGCGCGGCAGGAGCACGGTTTCGATGCCCGCGCGCGCCGCGGCGAGCACTTTGTCCTTGATGCCGCCGACGGGAAGCACGCGGCCGCGCAGCGAGATCTCGCCCGTCATCGCAACCCGGCTGTGCGTGCAGCGACCCGTGAGCGCCGAGACGATCGCGGTGGCGAGTGTGATGCCCGCAGATGGCCCGTCTTTCGGCACCGCGCCGGCGGGCACGTGCAGATGGATCTCGCAGTTGCGCAGCCGCTCGGCATCGATGCCGAGTGCCTCGGCATTGGTTCGCACCCAGGAGAGCGCCGCCTCCGCGGATTCGCGCATGACGTCGCCGAGCTGTCCCGTCAGGCGCAGCCGCACGCCCTTGCCTCCCGGCAGCACGCTCGCTTCCACGAAGAGGATGTCGCCGCCGTGGCTCGTGTGCGCGAGTCCGACGACCACGCCGGGCTGGGTGGTGCGTTCGGCCGTCTCGGGCAGATGCGGCGGCGCGCCCAGGCCCTCCTCGGCGAACTTCGCGTCGATGGTCAGCTGCGACTGCGCCGCGGTGCCGTCGCTCGCGCGGGCACGCTCCGCCGAGACGCGGCGAGCCACCTTGCGCATCAAGGTTGCGATGTAACGATCCAGGTTGCGGACGCCCGCCTCGCGCGTGTACTCGCGCACGATCTTCTCGATGGCTTCGTCCAGGAACGTCACGTTCGCCTCGCCGAGACCGTGCGCTTCGAGCTGCTTCGGTACGAGGTAGCGCCGCGCGATGACCATCTTGTCGCGCTCCGTGTAGCCCGGAAGCTCGATCAGCTCCATCCGATCCAGCAGCGCCGGGGGGATCGTCCCCAGGCTGTTCGCCGTCGCGATGAACATCACCTGACTCAGGTCGAAGGGAACCTCGATATAGTGATCGCTGAAGCTGTTGTTCTGCTCCGGGTCGAGCACCTCGAGCAGTGCCGACGAAGGATCGCCGCGAAAATCCGCGCCGAGCTTGTCGATCTCGTCCAGGAGGAAGACGGGATTTCGCGTGCCCGCGCGCCGCAGGCTCTGCAGGATGCGCCCGGGCATGGCGCCCACGTAGGTGCGTCGGTGGCCGCGAATCTCGGCTTCGTCGCGCACGCCCCCGAGCGACGCCCGCGCGAACTCGCGCCCCAGCGCGCGCGCAATGGAGCGCCCGAGCGACGTCTTCCCGACACCCGGCGGTCCCACGAAGCAGAGGATGGGGCTCTTGGCGTGCGGGGCGAGCTTGCGGACGGCCAGGAACTCCAGGATGCGGTCCTTGACCTTGTCCAGGTCGTGGTGGTCCGCGTCGAGCACTTCGTGTGCCGCGTGCAGATCGAGCTTGTCTTCGGTGAGCTTCGACCACGGAAGATCCGCCATCCACTCGATGTAGGTTCGGATCAGGTGTCGATCCGGGGCGTGTTGCGGCAGCGCCGAGAGGCGTTGAAGCTCGCGCTCGGCCTGTGCCTTCGCCACCTCCGGCAGCCGGGCGGCCTCGATCTTCTCGCGCAGATCCTCGATCTCCCGCGCGCCGGAATCGCCTTCGCCGATCTCCTCTTCGATGTCGCGCAGACGCCGTCGCAGCAGCCGCTCGCGGCGCTTGGGATCCATCTCCTCTTCTTCGCTCTGGCTGCTGAGCGCGCGCTGCGTCTCCGCGATGGTCACCTCGCGCTCCAGGTGCACGGCCACGATTTCGAGCCGGCGCGCGGGATCCGCTTCGCCGAGCAGGGCGACTTTCTCCTCGGGCGGCAGGGGGAGTGTCGAGGCGATCAGGTCCGCGAGGAGGCCGGGAGATGGAATGCCCTGGACGAAGTTCTTCCACTCATCCGGGTAGTCGTCGTGCAGATCGATGACGCGATGCGAGAGCTCGATCACGCGCTGCCACAGCGCTTCTCGCTCCGGCGTGTCCTCTTCGACCTCGAAGATGGGATCGACCGGCATGGTGATCGCGGGATCCAGCGACAGCGGCGCGCGCAGGCGGTTGCGCGCCACCCCCGCCACGATCGCCTGCTTGCCGTCCCGCTTCGCGTCGATGACCCGCACGATCCGGGCGATGCACGCCACCGGGTGCAGATCTTCCGCGCCCGGCTCTTCGATCGTCGCATCGCGCTGGGTCGCGACGATCAGGAACCCGTTCGGACCGGCCATCTCGAGCGCCGCCAGGGAGCGCCGCCGACCGATGGCCAGAGGCACGGTGACACCCGGGAAGATGACCACGTCGCGCACGGGCAGAACCGCCAGGATCTTCGGAACCTGCACGCGCTCCTGACCGGCGACCAGCAAGTCCTGGCGCTCGTGGGCCGCTTCGCTGGGGGCCTCTGCCTTTGCTTCCGATGCCTGCGCTCGGTCCTTCTCGTGCGCTTCGGATTCTTCGGACACTTCGCCTCTCGTGGTGCGGCGAACGATACGCGCGAGCGGCAGAGGGTCAAGCAGCTCGCCGCCGAGCTCCCGGAGAACGCCGCTTCTTCCCGCGGGGTCCGACCCCGTCACACGGCACCCGCAGCGCTCGTCACACGGCGGGCGCCCGCGCTGGCCTCGCGTGCACAGCTCGGGCGCGACGGATCAAGCCGATGGTGCCCGGGACTGGAGTCGAACCAGCACGGCCTTGCGGCCACTAGATCCTGAATCTAGCGCGTCTACCAATTCCGCCACCCGGGCGACAGCGCCGGAGACTACGTTTGGCGTGGTCGGGCGTCAACGCGGTGCAGGGTGCACCACCCGGTTGCCCTAGACTCCTCGGCGTGGCGCAAGGTGGAAGAGGACGCAAGGGTCGATCCGGAACGCCGCGACGCGGGCACGGGGGAGGCGGTCGGAGCGGCAGGGCGCGCGGGGATTCCGACCGACACGCGCGCGCTCGCCGCGCGACGGGGGGCCGGCATCGCGGCGCGAGCTCGAGGCGCGGCGCGCCGCTCGAGGAGCGCGTGCTCAAGGCCCTGGAAGCGCGCGGGCGACGCTGGCTCGCGCCGGCCGCGCTCGTGGCGGAGCTGTCGCTCGGCGGCGGCGCGCTGCGCAGCGTGCGCCGCATCCTGCGCACATTCGAGGACGAAGGGCGTGTCGAGCGCGTGCGCGGCCGCTTCCGCGCCCGACGGCGGGATGGGCTCGTCGAGGGGATCTTCGAGCAGGACAGCGCGGGTGCGCGCGTCGTGGAGGACAGCGGCGCGATCTGGTGTGTCGAGCGCGATGCGGCTGCGCAGGCCGGCGACCGCGTGCTGCTTCAGCCATTCCGAGAGGGCGGCCCCGCGCGCGGAGAGGTCTTGCAGGTTCTCGGCGGTGGGCGCGCGACGTGGGTCGGCATCCTGCAGCGCCGCGGCCGCCTCGCAGTCGTCACGCCGTATCGCGACGACGGCGAGTGGCTGGTGCGCGTGTCCCATGCGGACATGGGGGGCGCGTCGGACGGGGAGGTGGTGGTGCTCGTGCCGCTTCCGCGCCGCGCCACGAGCGCGCGGCAGCGCGGGGCTTCGCGCGGGGAGCGCCCGGCGTACGCGCCGCCCTGGGGACGGGTGATCGAGCGACTCGGTCGCCCCGGAGATCCCGACGCGGATTTCGCGGCGGTGGTCTGGCGGCGACGGCTGCCCGTCGAATTCCCCGCCGCTGCGCTCGCCCAGACCGCGTCCGTTCCCGATGCGCTGGACGCGTCCGAGCTCGCGCGTCGCGTGGATCTGCGCGACCGCGCCTTCGTCACCATCGATCCCGCCACGGCGCGCGACCACGACGATGCGGTGTGCGTCGAGGCGCGCGCACGCGGCGCGTTGTGCCTGTGGGTCGCCATCGCCGACGTCGCGCACTACGTGCCGCTCGGTTCGCCCATCGATCGCGAGGCCCTGCGCCGCGGCAACAGCGTGTACTTTCCGGACCGCGCGATCCCCATGCTCCCCGAGCGGCTGTCCGGCGACGTGTGCTCGCTGCGTCCGGACGTGGACCGGGCCGTTCTGGTCGTCGAGCTGGAGATCGATGGCGCGGGTCGGGTGACGCGCCGCACCGGCTACCCGGGTGTGATCCGCAGCCGCGCGCGCCTCTGCTACGAGGACGCCGCGCGCGCCATGGAGCGCGCGGACGCGGTGCATCCCCAGGCGCAGATGCTGCGCGACCTCGCGGAGGCGGCGCGGCGCCTCGGCGCGCGGCGTCGCGCGGCGGGCTCCATCGATTTCGAGCTTCCGGAGGCCGCGATCGTGCTCGACGCGCGGGGCCGGCCCGTCGACGTGCGGCGCGCCGAGCGCACGCAGGCGCACCGCGCCATCGAGGAGGCGATGCTGGCGGCGAACCGGGCGGTGGCCGAGCTGCTCGTGGATGCCGACGTCGCGGCGATCCATCGAGCGCACGACGCGCCGGCGCCCGCCGACGCGGAGGCGCTCGGGGAGCTGCTCGCGGGCTTCGGTCTGATCGACGCCCCGCTCGGTGCCGAGCTCACCCCGCGCGACGTGGCGCACGCGCTGGCGCGAGCTCGCGGTCACCCCGCCGAGCAGTTCGTGCACGCCGCGGTGCTGCGCTGCATGCGGCAGGCGCGTTACGCGGCGGAGAGTCGCGGGCACTTTGCGCTGGCCTTCGACCACTATCTGCACTTCACCTCGCCAATCCGCCGCTACGCCGATCTGGTGGTGCACCGCGTCTTCATGGCGCTGCTGGCCGGCGCGCCGCCGCGCTTGTCGCGCGAGACCGCGCGGCGCATCGCCGAGCGGATCTCGTATCGGGAACGCCTCGCCATCGAGGCGGAGCGGGAGATGCTCGATCTGAAGAAGTGCGCGTTCATGGCGGACCACGTCGGCGAAATTCACGCCGGCCAGGTCACGGGCGTGGCGCAGCACGGGCTCTACGTGACCCTCGACGCGTGGTTCGTGGAAGGCCTCGTGCACGTGTCGACGCTGAAGGAATACGTGGTGCTCGACGAACGCGGCTGGGCGCTCGTCGCCGAGCGCTCGGGGCGGCGCTACGCGCTCTCCGATCGCGTCGAGGTGCGCGTCGCCAAGGTCGATCGCATCGCCGCCCGCATCGATTTCGAGCTCGTGTCCACGCAGCCGGCGCGCTCAGAGTGATTCGAGCAGCGCGTCGATCTCCGCGGTGTCGATGTAGAAGTGGGGAGACGCGCGCACGCCACCCCGGCGCGCGACGCAGTGGATGTGGCGGGCGCGCAGTCGTTCGATGCTGCGGGCGGGAGGAATGTCGCCCATTCGGAAGGAGACGATGCCCGATGCGGCGTCGCCGCGCGGGCTGAGCAGCGTGGCGCCGCGCGCCCGCAGGCCCTCGGCGAGGTGTTCGGTGAGCATCAACACGCGCTTCTCGACGGCTTGCAGCTCGAGCTCGAGCAGCAGGTCGATGGCGGCGCCCAGTGCGAAGATGCCCGCGGTGTTCCGCGTGCCCTCCTCGAAGCGCTGGGCGTCTCGGCGCAACTCGGTCTGGTAGCGGTCGAAGTGGGTCGGCTCCGCGACGTTGTGCCATCCCACGATGCGCGGCGCGAGCTTCTCGAGCATGCGGCGCGCGCAGAAGAAGATCCCGCAGCCCTCCACCGACAGCAGCCATTTGTGCCCATCCGCGGCCAGGAAGTCGATGTTCGCGCGCTCGACGTCGAGACAGAGGCAGCCCAGGCTCTGGATGGCGTCGACGCAGAAGAGGACGCCGCGGTCCCGGCACAGCCGCCCCAGCATTTCCAGATCGTTGCGAGCGCCGTTTCCGAATTCGACCGACGAGAGTGCGAGCAGGCGTACGCGCGGATTGCCGAGTGCCCCCTCCACCCGCTCGATGGGAAGGCGCCCGTCTTGGCTCGGCAGGATCACGGTTTCCACGCCGCGCGCGCGCAGACCCCACCAGGGGGTGACGTTCGACGGATATTCCAGATCGCAGGTCAGGACGATGTCGCCGCGGCGCCAGTCGAGACCGCAGGCCACGATGCCGAGGCCCTCGGTCGTGTTCTTGACGAAGGCGATCTCCTCGGGCGCGGCGCCGATCAACAGCGCGGCGCGGCTGCGCACGCGCGCGACCTCGGCTTCGTAGGCGGCGTAGTCGGTGGCCCCGTCGCAGGAGGCGAGGTCTGCGTAGCGCCGCAGGGCCTCTTCCACCCGGGTGGAGATCGGAGCGACGCCGGCGTGGTCGAGGTAGATCCAGTCGCGCGTCACCGGGAAGAAGCTGCGCGTGCGCGCCCAGGAGGTCATGCGGGCGTTGCGCCCGAGAATGCGCGCGGGCGCGCCGCCTTCGGCTCGCAGCCCGCACGCGCCTGCTCCACGAGCTCGGCGATGTGCCAGCGCGCGGGGAGTCGCACGCGCCGTCCGTCTCGCGTCCGGAAGAAGAGGTGCCCGTGCGTCTCCGCGTGGTCGAGCAGATCGCGCAGCAGCGCCACGTCCTGGCGGCAGTATTCCTCGATGAGATCGATGCGTCCTTCCTTCCACCAGCGCAGCGACTGGAGTCCGTCGGCGCTCTTCGCGGCGCCGAGGGTCTCCTCGGCGACGTGACCCAGCGGCAATCGGAAGCCGATCTGGCGGCGGATGGCATCGAGCATGTCGAACGTGGGCAGCGCCGAGAAATCTCGATCGGTGTAGCCGCGCAGCACGGCGTAATCGAAGCTCTTCACGTTGAAGCCGACCACGAGATCGGCGGCCTCCAGGCGCGCCAGCAGGGTCGCCACGTCGGCCTCGCGAAAGCTCTCGAAACGGTCGTCGCGCGCGTCGTAGAGAACGGCGATCGCCACGCGCATCAGGTGGGCATTGTGCCAGCCGCCCACTTCTTGCGCGCCGCGCTGGGTCTCGATGTCGAAGTAGACGACTCGATCTCGCTGCGCCGCCGCAGCGAGGCGCGTCGGCTCGGACCGCTCGACGTCGGTGCCGCCGGCGCGCGGAGACTCGAGAGCCGGCAGGGGATCGTGCGCCAACATCAGCCGAAGCAGCTGCACGGCCGCTGCCTTGTCGATCGGCCGGTTCCCGCTGCCGCACTTGGGCGAGTGCACACAAGCCGGGCAACCCTCTTCGCACTCGCAGCCCTCGATCAGCTCGTGCGTGGCTTCGAGCAGCGTCTCGACCCGCTCGAAGAGGCTCGCTGCGATGCCGACGCCGCCGGGATGGCCGTCGTAGAGGAAGAACGCGGCGCGTTCGAGCTGCGCCTGACGCACATAGGAGATCCCGCCCACGTCGTGGCGATCGCACAGCGCGAAGAGCGGAAACAGCGAGAGCGCCGCGTGCTCGACGGCGTGGATGCCGCCCATGACGTGTCGGCCGGCGCGCTCGAGGGCGGCCGGAATCTCGTCCGGCAGCTCGAGCCAGATGCCGACGGTCTCGAAGGCGGTCGGCGGAAGCGCGAGCGGCTCCGTCGAGAGCAGGTCCTGGCCGCGCACGCGCCGGCGCTCGTAGCCGGTGATGCGCGTGGTGACCTTGAGGCGCCCCTGGCCGACGCGGAAATTGCCCGCCGGCCGACTGCGCTCGCGCGACAGGATCTCGGTCTCCTTCTCGGAGAGCGCGCGCGTGTAGAAGGGCGCGTCGACGGCTCGCACGTGAACCGCGCGCTCGTCGAGGTCGAGCGCCGTCACGAGATACTGGCGGCCGCGGTGCAGATAGATCGCGCCCTCGTGACACTCGGAAAACGCGTTGGCGGCGCCGATCGATCCCACCAGCGTCGGGCGCGCGCCGGATCCTGCGTCCAGCGAGATCGTGTAGCTCGCGCCGATCTGCCGCAGGCTCACGTCCCGGTGCGGGCGGCGGCGCGCCGCGAACCACTCGCCGCCCGATTCGCTGCGCAGCAGCGCTCCGCTCTCTTCGAGCGCGGCGATATTGGCCCGCGTGCCGGGCTCGGTCAGCCACGGCTCGTCGCTGCGCAGCGGGAGCTCCGTGGCTGCGCAGGGCAGGTGCGCCGCCGTGATCTCCGCGTTCTGAGGGTCGAGCACGGCGCGCTCGAGTGCCCGGTGCAGGAAGACCTGCGGGTGCGCCACCAGATACTGGTCCAGGGCGTCGGGCTGCGCGACCAGCGCGATGGCCGCGTCGCCGCTGCGACCCACGCGTCCACTGCGCTGCCACGTGGCGACCTGGCTCCCCGGATATCCGACCAGGATGCACACGTCGAGGCCGCCCACGTCGATGCCCATCTCCAGCGCGGAGGTGCTGATCACGCCGCGCAGCGCGCCGGAAAAGAGGCGCTGCTCGATCTCGCGCCGCTCCGATGGCAGGAAGCCCGCGCGGTAGGAGCTCACCTGCGAGGCGAGGGCCGGATCGGCCTCCACGACCCAGGTGTGCATCAGCTCGGTGATCACGCGGGCCTTGGTGAAGGCGATGGTGCGCAGTCCCTGGGCGAGGGCGTGGCGGAACAGGCGCGCGGCCAGCGTGTATGGAGATGCGCTGGGACGGAACAGCAGCACGTGGCGCTCGGCTCGCGGCGCCTCGTCGCTCTGGATCACCGTGAAGTCGCGGCCGGTGAGCGCCGTCGCGAGCTCGCCCGGGTTGTCGACGGTGGCGGAGGCGGCGACGAACGCCGGCCGCGCGCCGTGAAAGCGCACCACGCGGTCGAGGCGCCGCAGCACCTGGGCCACGTGCGAGCCGAAGATGCCGCGGTAGGTGTGGAGCTCGTCGAGCACCACGAGGTGCAGATGCGCGAAGAAGCGCTGCCAGGTCGCGTGATGCGGCAGGATGCCGGCGTGCAGCATGTCGGGCGTGGTGATCAGCACCGTGGGCGGCTCGTCGCGCAGCTTGCGGCGCGCGGCCTGGGGCGTGTCGCCGTCGTAGACCGCGACGCGCAGGTCGAGCCGGCCGAGCGCCGCCATGTCCTCCTCGAGGCGGCGGCGCTGGTCCTGCGAGAGCGCCTTGAGCGGAAACAGGTAGAGCGCGCGCGCCTGCGGATTCTCGAGGGCGCGTCGCAGGGTTGGCAGGTTGTAGACCAGGGTCTTGCCGCTCGCGGTCGCCGTGGCGAGCACCACGTCGTGGCCGCACTCGAGCGCCTCGATGGCGCGCGCTTGATGGCCGTAGAGGCGCCCGATCCCGCGCTGGGTCAGCACCGGGGCGAGAGGCTCGAATCCGCGCGGGAGGTGCGCCGCGAACGAGGCCGTCTGCGCGGCCAGCACCTCGTGGTGTCGCAACGCGTCCGCGAAGGCCGGATCGGCTCGGGTGGAGGCGACGAATGCAGCGACGTCGGACACGCTTCTCCGCGAATCCGGCGCGCAGCGAACCGGATTCGTCGACCCGCACGGGGAGGTCCGCTCGGGAAGTCGCACTGAGGGGAGCCCCCAGACTATCCCGCACGCGGGGGCGGCTTCAAGGGGCGCGCACTCGCTTGTCCCCGCCGGTGGCTTCCTGCATGCTCGCCTGCGATGCGTCTATCGCTCCAGGTGCAGTACGCGATCTGCGGCGTGTTCGACCTCGCCTACAACGGGCAGGGGGAGCCCGTCCAGGTGCGCGTCATCAGTGAGCGCCAGGGGATTCCCGCGCGCTATCTGGAGCAGATCTTCCAGCGCTTGCGCCGCGCGGGCATCGTCACCAGCAAGCGGGGGCCGGGCGGCGGCTACACCCTCGCGCGCGCCGCGGGGCAGCTCACGCTGCGGCAGGTGGTCGAGGCGGTGGAGGGGGCGCTCGGCGAGGCCTTCGAGATGGCGCCGTTCGAGGCCGAGGCCGGCGCGGCGGTCTTTCGTCCCGACTTTCTCTGGCCCTTGCTGGCCGAGCGCGTGGGTACCGCGCTCGCTTCGGTCACGCTCGAGTCGCTGTGTCGGGACGCCGCGCGGTCTCGCGTGGCGCGCGCCGAGCACGAAGCTCCCATGTATTTCATCTGACGCGCATCCCGATCGCGAGACACGCGCCGCCCCGGCGTTTCGGCCGGAGCGGCGAGCGAATCGGAC
>Ga0224496_10001226_pt1 | contig 16254 bp, 15 predicted proteins | sample SF_Jul11_sed_USG_2_FD_168127 | JGI IMG/M metagenome (GOLD analysis project Ga0224496, IMG submission 168127) | Sediment microbial communities from San Francisco Bay, California, United States - SF_Jul11_sed_USGS_8_1 | ecosystem: Environmental > Aquatic > Marine > Sediment | place: USA...
CAAAGACCGCATTGGCCAAGGGGCTTTAACTGGTGGATGAATTTCAAGTCAGGGGTTTATCATCAGAGTGCAATCTGTGCCCGATCGCTTTTTTTTAAAATAGGCCCCTTTGACAAAGGGTTCCGCATTGCCATGGATTATGATTTTTTCCTGCGCGCCTATCTGGCCGGGGCGAGTTCACTGGCGATCGATCTGCCGCTTGCCTCAATGCGCCTGGTCGGAATCAGTTCTAAGAGTGATTGGGTCTCATTGCGGGAGCGTTTCCAAGAGGAGAGGCGGGTTCATAGCAAGAATTGCCGCTCGGCCTGGATGCGGTTGGTCTACCGCGGATACTGGGCCGTCTATCTTCCTTATCGCAAGTTGCGTAGTTTATGCTGTTGCGGGAGACGTTGACAAGTTGAAGTTCATCACCACTGGTTTGCATCTCAGGGGCGTATTTTTTCGATAAAGGATAGAAGCTTTTGGGCCTGTTGCGGCCAGGTGACAATGGGGATTTCGGGTTGGCGGGGATTTGTTAGTTGCCCCCTGATCGCCCGCACTAAGCCTGTTACATCTCCGGGTGAGAAGAGCTGCTCCGGGAAAGCGCTTAACAATTCAGCCATCGTGCCGACCCCGGCCGCGACAACGGGCAGGTTGCAGGCCATCATCTCATATGCTTTCTGCGGAAAGCAAAACCTGCCAAAGCCGGAATCCACGTTGCATATTATGCCCACATCCAAGGCGCTGAAAAGAAAAGGGATCTCGCTGTATGGCAGTTCTCCCAGATAATGGATTTTCGGATCGTTGGCTAATTTTATTGTAGGCTCTTGCGGCCCGGCCAGAACAAGGTGAATTGTTGGGTCATGGGCCGCCAGTTCGTTATAAGCTTCAATAAGGGTTTTGATCCCCCGATTTTTACTGAGTGCCCCGGCGGTCCCGATCAGTTTAGCCTCGGCAGGCAGGCCTAACTTTTGCCGGGCGATCATTTTGTCTTTACCTTGAAACAGCTCTGCGGGAATAGCGTTGACGATGGTTGTTACCATGCCCCTGGGCCGGTAGTTCGTTAAAACGTGTCGCTCCAGCTGGGCGCTGACGCAGGTAATACCTTCCGCCTTGGCCACTGCTTTGCGAAATAGCGGGGAAATACCCGGCACCAAAGTGAGCCCGAAGCTTTCGAAATTGTCATATAGGTCCAGGACGCAGGGCAGGTGGTGTTTTTCGGCAATTCTTTGCCCGAAAATGCAATGTAATGCATCGGAGCCGGCAACGATGAGATCGGGATGGAAATCGTTAATAATCTCCTTTAGTTTGCGGAAGTAACGCAGCAACCCCGGCAGGATAAAGGGCCCAAGGTTGACGGAAGACCAGGCCACCTGGTTTTTTTTCGGCGTTCTGGTTAAAGACGGCCCTTGCTCTCTCGGGCGATAGCTCAGGCACAACCCTGCAACCTGATGGCCCAGCATCGCTAATTCCGCCGGCAGTTCATATAGTCGACCATAGCGGTCATCCAACAGATCTTTGCCCGTATACTGGCGTTTACATAGAAAGAGGATTCGCATTAGGGCCGTATTATTGAATTAAACATGGGGGGAGACCTCGCTTATTTATGGGCAACAAAGACCATTTGGTGGCAGTGATAAGGATCGATCTTCTCGGCAATTGGTTGGATGAAGTTCGGTAGGGGGTATAGGCCGAAGCCATGGCCGTCGACCCGGGAAAACCCGATCATTGCCAGGTATTTTTTTAAGACCCTGAAGCTGAACACCACCAAATGGCGATGGAGAGAAAAATCAGATTCAGCGTCACTGATAAGTCCGTCGGGGCTCACCTTAAAGAGTTCCTCTTTTTTTAACAAAAGGTCGGAGTCTGGATGGGGGCCGCTGGAAGGCATTTTCCCCGCCAGGATTAGTAATGCTGTGAAATACGTGCTGATATTAGGGGTTAAGATGACGAGTTTCCCTCCTGGTTTAAGGATTCGCTGGCATTCCTTCAGGAAATGACAGCCGTTGAGTAAGTGCTCTAGCAGGGAAAGGGCATAAACGCAGGTGAAAGTATCATCCGCAAATGGTATCTTCTGGTTGAGATCCCCTTGCTGGATATTGTAGCCTTTTTGTTGCCCGATTTTGACACAGGCTTCATTCCATTCAATGCCGAAATAATGATCTTGGCTCAGTGGCATCTCGGTCGCAAGTTGTTCATACCATCCACCCCGTTGCGCCCCGCAATCCAAACATCGCCCGCCGTCCTTGAGGGCGGCAATGATTTCATTTTTTGCCAGGCCATAGGCTTCTTGCATGGTTCGCTGATACAATTTTTTAAAATATCGTTCGAACATGGTTCTGTTTTCTGCCTCAAAATTGTTGCTATCTATTGGGGGACGCTCCGGCTACTCGATGCGGCATGCAATAATCCCCTATATTGGCCGGCAATGATCGGCCAATCGTATTTGGCCAGGCATTTGGCCCGGCCTTGCCGCTTCATTTCTTCCGTTACCTGCTCTTGTTGTTGCAGCGCCCGGATAATGGTCTCGGCAAGGGCCTCGGCATTTCCCGGCGGCACGAGATAGCCGGTTTTTTCATGCTCGATGATATCGCCGATCCCGCCGACATCGGAGCCAATCACCAGGCAGCCGCTCAGCGCCGCCTCCACAAAGGTGAGACCGAAGCCCTCGGTGTCTCCGCCCTTGGTCTGAATGGACGGACCGATAAAGATGTCGGCCGTGGCATAGTAAGCGGGGAGCTCGGCATTGGGTACAGCGCCGACCATGATCACCTGTCGGCCAAGATTCATCCGTTCGATTTGGCGGCGGATATTTGCCTCTTCTTCGCCGCCGCCCACCACCAGGAGTTTGGCCTCCGGCATCTTTTGAATTACCTGGCCCATGGCGTCGATGAGGTGGCAAACCCCTTTCTTTTGGGTCAAGCGGCCGACAAAAAGCAGCATTGCCTCGGTGATTCCATATCTTTTTTTGAGTTCCGGAAAGTTGTGGGCCGGGGAGAATTGCTGGGCGCAGACTCCCATCGGGAGCACGCTGATTTGCTGATGATAGCCAAGATCTTGGTGGATGGCGGTTGCCAGGGCCGAGCTTACCGCGGTCACCCTTTTCGTCCGGCAGAGGCTGAATTTTTTCAAAATTTTGAAAAAGTAAGAGCGCAGCCCGAAGATATCAGCGCCATGGGCCGTGACCACAAAGGGAATCCGGAAGAAGCCGGCGATCAGCGCGGCGCAAAATCCCTGGGGAATGAGCCAGTGGGCATGGATGACGTGGGGGCGGATTTTTTTACATAGAAAAAAGAGGCTGAGCATCTGGCCGAGCATGAAGAGCGGCACCAGCAGATAGTAAAACTTGTTGTGCTGCAAAGTCGGCAACATGCCTTGAGCCCCGGCCAGTTTTTCAAAGGGGTTGAAAAAATAGCGGAAACGGCGGATGGTCATGCCGGCCATAATTTCTTCGGTTTTGGCGCCTGGGTAATGGGGGGTGAGCACGGTCACCTCATGGCTGGAAACCAGTCGCCGGGAGAGTTCGTAGACAAAGGGCGGCGTTGTATCTTTCGGCCAACGGGGAAAGGTAGAGGTGAGGACAATAACTTTATCTTTATCTGTCATCTGCGGCCAATGTCGTTCGGTTCATTATTCAGCCTTTTTTCCATACCTGAATAGTGCTTAGCGATATGATCTGCTTCTTGTTGTTCGCCATGCCCAGCAGCCACCCCAAGAGGTTGTTGAACAAGATATAGAAGGGCAAAATCAAAATCAGCAGGGCGGCCGGGTGTTTTTTTTCAATCCAGTCCAGCACGCTTTTGGTCATTGCTATATTGCTGATAACCGCGGCGGTTTGCAGTTGGGAGCCGGCCGATAACTCTGTGGTTATTGAAAAATCGTTTTTTTGTGCAAGGTTGTCAAGTCCGTGTGGGGTCCAACGATGGAAATCAAGCGGGGCATCGTGAATTGGATAGATGAACGGCACATTAAGAATCAGGCTGCCGTTTGTTTTTAGCACGCGCTTGATTTCACGTATGGTAAGTTCCGGTGATTGCAGATGCTCGAGAACATCAAGCAACAGGATATAATCCGCACTTTCGCTTGCGAGCGGTAGGCATTGGGCGTCGCCATAGATGTCCGGTGTGGTCTGATAGAGGTTTTTAGCGGTTTGCAGGTAGTCCAGGCCATAGTATTTACAGTTTGCCGGCAGAACCCCCGCCGGCCATTTGCCTGCGCAGCCCAGATCAATCACAGTGCCGGCGGTGATTTGATGTTTGATGGTCTTTTCTAATAATTTTCTGCTGTTTTGACAAAACCATTGCGGGTGGACAGGGTATTTGCCCAGAAAGGACAGCCTGTTTTTTAATTTACCCAGCATGCTTTTGTTGTTCTCTACGAACATGGTAGCAGCTCCACTTTTACTCCTGCACTCGGTCATAGCGTACTTGGGCAATCTGTTCGGAAACAAGGCCGATCAGAAAGATCAGCACCGAGGTCGACAGCAGCAGGGCGGACATATTGGTAAAGCGGCCCGTGGTGATAAAGGTGAAAAGGTAGTAGCCGATGCCGATACCAAAAAAGAGGACACTGGTGGGCAGAAAGATCCGAAACGGGGAGTAAAAAGTGGCAATCTTGGCAATAATGAGCAGAAACCGAGCGCCATCCTGCATCAGCTTGATCTTGCTCTTGCCTGTTCTTTTATGTGTTTTGATCGGGACATATTTTACACTGAGGCCGCTGCGTAAATAGGCCATGGTTATGGTGGTGGGATAGGAAAAGGCATTGGGCAATAAATAGATAAATTTTTTGGCCATATCGAGCCGGACCAGGCGAAACCCGGAGGTGAGGTCGGGGATTTTTCGTTTGGTGATATAAGAGGCGAGCCGGTTGTAGGCCCAGTTTGCCAGTTTGCGATGCAGAGAGCTGTGGGAACCCTTGGCGCGGGCGCCTACCACCATGTCAAACTCGTTTTTATGGGCCAGGATCTTGGCAATGTCTTCTGGGTCGTGCTGGCCGTCGGCGTCCATCATCAATACCCACTCGCTTTGAGCGTTGCGCAGGCCTGTTTTAATGGCGGCACCGTTGCCGATATTGTAAGGGTGGGAGATACACTTGGCCCCTGCTTCGGTAGCCTTGGCGGCGGTGGCATCGGTTGACCCGTCATTAATAACCAGGATTTGATCTTCGGGGTATAGTTTTTTAAGTTTGGCGACTGTTACCCCGATGGAGCTTTCTTCGTTGTATGCAGGAAGTAAAAAAGTAAGTTGGGGGCGGGCAGTATTTTCCATGCAAACGGATCTCGATGATTTAGATTATCTGTTTTAAACAGAGGGATGATCATCTGTTATCAAGTAACATAAACGGAACCATAAAAGATTTAAAGATGTAGTTGTGGCGTCGTTTGTTTGTCCCAAATCTTAACGTCATTTCCTGACGTAACTTATGCGATATCTTGCCGAAAAGTCAAATCTCTTATTTATGTGCTGCCTTGGGTTAGCCATGGTTAATTTTTTTGACTGGGAAGATGTGAGCTTTGCCTTGGCCGTTTTTAGTGTTGTTGGGAAAGTTTCTTTTTGTCCGGACGCTGGAGGGTAAGGGTGGGCGGGGTGTAGTTGAGGGTAAATAAATCCTTTATTTCCGGTAGTTGCGGTATAAATGCCGGGACAAGTTGATCCAGTGATTCTGGGGCAACTCCATGTTTGTTGGTGTAGGCCTCCAGAGCCTTGCTCACCTCTATTGCTTGTTCGAAAATGACTATTTCCTGTTGATAGCGAGCGCGAACCACTTCATCTTTCTCGCCTGCCAGCATTATTTTCAACGATATCAACCCGGCGGCAATGTCGCCGCCCTGGGCAGATAACAGGGCGGCAAGATGCCCGAACAGCGGCGGGGCATTGGTCAATTTTGCCGCTTCGGAAAAGGCCTTCGCGCCTTTGAGTGGTTCGTTCATCGCCAGAAAAAAGTTGGAGCCATGGAAAAAACGGAGGATGAGATCATCGGGAAGCGCTGCTATTCCGGTTTCAAGGATAGTATTGGCCTTCGCGGCTGCCTCTTGTGAAATGTGGGGGAGAAATCCCTGGCAGACATAATAGGGGTCGATAAAGCGGGGGTAGAGTGAGGTCATCACTTCAAAGTTGTTGCCTAGGGCTTCGGCGTAACTTTCCGGCGGGGTGCCGGGCCGTACGCCGCCGAGAAAGACACTGGTTTGAATAAAGAGCATTTCCGCGGTCAGTTGTTTGAGGTAGCCGGAGGTAATCTTGTGGAAGTTTACCGGCAGGGCAATGTCCAGGGTGACATCTCTGACCAGGGCTTTTTGCTCCTGGGCGGAAAATAAAAATCCATAGAGGAGAATGAATCCTGTAAGGATGATGACCCGGGCGATCATTATTGCAGGTCTCGCCGTTCATAGATGATACAGGCCAGCCACATGACAATCACAATATAGAGTGTTGACAGGGCAAAGGGCAGCGTCAGTTGGGCCGCAACCGGAGTCTGATCGCTGGAGGCGGCCAGGGTTTTAAAGTCGAGCCAGGAAAAATCGGGGAAAATGGCGGTCAGCCATTTCAGCAGGGCGTCAAGAGATTGTTTGGAGCCTTCAACAAGTTTTTTATTCAGGGCTTCTCTGACCACGGGTAGACCTGAGCAGATAAAGTAGTAGCACAGGGTGAGGAGCAAAACCGGGAAACTTCCCCGCACCGCACTTGAGAACAGGAGGATTACGGCGAGAATCACCAGTTGCATCCAGAACAGCCCGGTTCCGGCCAGAAGAAAGAAGGGGAGCGACAGGTGCTGGAAGTAAACAGCGGCCACTGAGCCTTTGATAAAGGTTAGTACGGCCCAACCCAGGGTGCCGAGAATGATATTCAGCGCCAGCAGCAAGGCGGCCAGCCCGGCATAGAGTGCTAAGGCGTATTCGGTGCGGGAGATGGGCCGCGCCAAGTAGGTATGCAGCGCCCCGCGATCATTGTCCCAGGCCATGACCTGGACGGCGTGAAACAGCAAAAAGATGAAACCGGTCAGCCAGATGATGGAGAAGATAAAGTCGTTTGAGGCCCTGCCTATATCCCTGGGGATAAAATCAAAAAACAGCAGGCCGCCGGTTGTTCCGGCAAAGGCGAAGAGGACAAGACCGATCAGGGCATGCCTCCGCAGGCCGTCGAGGATGATGAGCCGGGCCAGGGCTAGGATGCGGCGGATCTGGTTAAGCATGAGCATCCTCCCTTGTGATCCGGCTGACAAAGGCCTCGGCCATGGATGATTTGTGTTCCTGGGCCGCCAGTTCGGTCGGGGTGCCATAGAAGAGCTTTTTGCCTTTATGGAGGAGGAGGATGTTGTCCACCAGCCGATCCACGTCTTCCAGGATGTGCGAGCAGAAGAGGATGGTCTTTCCCTCGTCCTTCAACTGGCCGATAAGGTCGATGATTTTTTTCCGGCCCAAGGGGTCAAGGCCGCTCATGGGTTCGTCAAGGATCAATAGTTCCGGATCGTTGATCAGGGCGATGGCAAAGTTGGCCCGCTGCTGCATGCCCTTGGAGTAAGTGCGCAAGGGGCGGCGTCGTACTTTCCACAGGTCAAGTAGGGTTAGTAATTCATGGGAACGTTGGCTGAGAATGTTCTTGGGCACAGCACAGGTTGCCCCGGTGAAACGGAGCAGGTCGACTACGGTGAGATTGGCCGGGAAATTGGCGGTTTCCGGCAGGTAGCCGATGTGTTGACGCAGTTGGGGTGCCTTGGGAGAATTATTGAAAAGCTGTATTTCTCCCTGGTCCGGCCGGATGAAGTCCATGAGAAGGCGAATGCTGGTGGATTTACCGGCGCCATTGGCGCCGATCAGGCCAAGGGTTTCTCCTTTATTAATAGTAAATGTGAGATCGATAAGGGCGGTATGAGCTGGTGTGGAAATCTCTTTAGGGTAGATCTTGGCAACGTGCTTAAAGGTAATCACTTGTTCCCTTTCATGGAAAAAATCAAGATATAAAAAAGCGCCGGTTCAAAAAAGTATTTAAACCGGCGCTAAAGTGCTACGTCTCAGATACTTGGTGACGCAGGTCTGGTTATTTAACTACATAAGCGCCGATATTGTTAAAGTCATCAGCGGATATTACAGATGGAGGTGTGTTAGTAGCTGATGCAGTTAGAGCAGTTCCTGCTGCAATCGTTGTTGGGTCCTGATATAATAAGGTCACGTCGCTGTCAACACCGAACATTGTATCGCCCTGAATATGTTTGGATATTGCGGTAAAGGAGTCAAATGGGCCGGAGCTATTGGCGACAATTGTAACACCATTGCCTAAGGCGATAGCATTAGCCCTACCGGTGCCGGAATTGTCATCTGCTACAATAAAGTCGCTTGTCGCAACACCATCTCCACCTGTTATGAGAACACCAGGAATTGCAGTACCCGGTGCTACTCGAGCTGCTGCCAATAAAATTACTGCAGCCTGATCAGCTGCGTGATTTGTGATGGCAAACCCTTGCCAATCCGCAAAAAAAGCAGCTTCCGAGGTTGCGAGATTTTTGACATCACTGATAGCAGAGGTGTTGAAACCTCTGATCCGGTAGGCAGCAAACTGCGGGATGGCGATTGCCGCCAGGATACCGATGATTGCGACAACGATCATCAGCTCGACTAGGGTAAAACCTTTTTGACAAGTTTGTTTCGTTTTCATTTTTTTTCTCCTCCAAGTTTTAGGGTTAAGGTCAGATTTTCTGATCTTGTTTGCTCTGCTGTTTGTTTTCCTTACTAATTAGTCCCAAGGATTGTGTGAAAAATCACAAAAAATGGGAGACTGATTATGTTAAAATGCAACAGGTGTGCCATGTTTTGCTATGTGTGGTTATTTTGTTTTATATCCTATGGTTTCTGAACGTTATCTAACTATCTTGGTTTATTTTCATTAAAATGATGTGCAGGAAGGTTATCTGAATAAGCACTTATTGTGACAAAAAATGTCACAATAAGTGACATTTTTTTAAAAATATTATTCTATCCGATAGACAAAATCTACCGTGGCTTGTTCATTGAAGGTGGGATTTGTCGAAGTGATTGATACGGAAATTAAAGTGAAGTCGGTGCTGCTTGTTTCATTGAGGTAACAGGCGGAAATATTAGCGCAGGCTGGTTTGCCTAAGCCATTACAAACGTTACTGTTAAGGTCGATAACCGAGCCGACGCTGGCGCAGGTTGTATCGCCAATGCAGGGGTTGCCGCCATTGCATTTGAGTATGCCGGCTCTTAAATCTGTCATGATATACTGGGCTGCCCCTTTAGCCGCGTCTAGTTCAGTAATATATCTTTTTTCTATTCCGGACATTTCAGTTGATGTTGTTGCAAGAAAAAAAGCAATCGCAACAAGGCCCATGGCGATTAGACCCATCAGAAGGGTCGTTACCAAGGCAATACCTTTTTCATTTAGTTTGTAGTAATTCATCATTGCCAGCCCATTGGTCTGCCAGTTAACTTGATAACCTTCCAGCGGTATTCTGTGAAATTGGGGATGGCCGCCGTGTCAAAGGCAATTTCTCCCCCAAGTGTTGTGTCGGCGCTGAAGACGAAGTCCTGTTCCCGCTGGCCGATTTGGAATAGGATATAAACATTGATGTTCTTGACCTGATCAATGATCAGGCTTGTTGTTCCTGGTAGGTTTGCGGTACCGGCTCCGGTATCGATATCTCCATCGCCATCACTATCCAAATCAAAAAGTACTTTCATGTCGGCCACGCAGTTGATGATTGGATCGCCCCCGCCGCCGCCGACGGTCCGGATAAGATTTCTAGTATTTGGCGCGCAGGTTGCGGGAGCATTTCCACCGAGGCTATAGGTAATCTGGTTGCAGTATTGGCCTGCACAACCAGTTGCAGTGCCGGCATCGTAGGGGTAAGCGGTATAGAGGCCGATGGCTGGACAGTTGCTCCCTAGGGTTGTGTTTTGGATGAAGTTTTCATTTTCATCCAGGAGTACAATGTTGTTTTGGCCCACGGTGTCCCATCCGGCGACGCTTTGGCTTGCGATTGATGCGATTGTTGATGTGCAGTTGATCACCTGCCAGCCAAGGGTGGTTTGGTTGCTGTTGTTGAGGGTTGAGCGCAGGGTAAGTTGTCGTGTATGGGTTGGGCTGACTCCTGTCTCATTCCAGGCAATAGGTGGGGTGACGGTGTTTCGGGCAATCCCGAATCCGGTGTGCTCAAGGTCGAGTCGGATGAGTTCGGCCCCTACAAGCTTGTCCAGATTGCTTTCCACTGATTTCGACTCTGATTTCACTCCAAATAAAACACGTTGAAAAGTAGTCCCTGAGGCTATCATGATTATAGAAAAAATAAACATGACCACGATCAGTTCCACTAATGAAAAACCGCGCTCTTTCATATTGTCCCCACAATGGCGGTTGCCGTATAATTAAAAGTTTGGCCGTGGTGGGTCCACCAAACAACGATTTGTATCATTCTGTCGAGGCCTACGACGACATTGGTTACGGTTTGTTGTGCCGTGTAAGGGACGTTGGTGTTGGTTACTTGGCGGATAATAACGACGGGAGCCGCAACGCCGACCACAAGGTCGGCATAGGGGGTATTGCGGACATCGTTGATCAACTCCTGAGTGAGTTTAATGCCTTCATCACGCAGGGCGTTTTGACTCGTTGCCCTGTAAGATGCTATCAGGCCGGTGAGTGCACCCAGAAGTAAGACTGCCAGCAAAAAAATGGCAATCATTGCCTCCACCAAGGTAAATCCTTTATTAGTCTGCAACACAGTTTGCTCCTGCTCCATTCCATCTTCCCATTCTGACTCTGGTCAGGTCTATGACAATGCAATTGTTGGGTGAGCCGTCGCTCATGTCCGCCAGGCGTATGCTTCCGGTTGTTGGAGAAAAAAGACCCCGGTTATTGACGGTAAAAGTTGCTGCCGAGGGAATAAATTGATTTTCCAACGTCACAGTACCGAAAAAAGGTGCTGTGGTGATTTGCGTAGCCCCAACAGTAATGGTAATAGGATTTTTTTGCGAAAAAGCCTCCAGTCGTTTTTGCTGCATAAATGCGGCGATAAAATTTAGGTCGTGATTAATCGAGCTTACACGGGTAACCCTTCTGAAGTTGGCTGTAGCAATGCTTAAAATCAATCCGATAATGCAGACGACAATTACCAACTCAAGTAAGGTGAATCCGCCTTTTGACCTTAACGTTCGATCCATAAAATAATTTCTCCGCTAAAAGGTAGTCCCCCTCCTCCAGTTGGCGGAGAAAGAGTCCCGCCTGCCTCGGGCGGCAGTCCGGTAAACCATTCTGAGGCCTTGTTGTCGTTTTGTGAAAGATTGCTTAAGTCCAAGTGGGTGTCTTCAATGTTGCCCCCACTGAGTTGCAACAGATACGAGGCATCAGGTATTGTGATTTCGTAGCCTGGACAAGGGGGGGTGAAAATATTGTTGCCACTTGCGCAGTTCATGGCAAAAACCCTGGAGCGGCCGCCAAAGTCACACACATCCGATGACGGTTGGGCTGTGGTGAAGAAGATAATATTGTAATCCTCGCTGAGAGTGGGGTCGGAAACGACCCGCTCTTTCATGTATGTTCCATCGTAAGGCTCAAGGCCGTCATATTGCCATGAGTGGTTACCTGGGCTTGCCGTTGGGCACTCATCAATGTGGTTGGAGTGAACTGTGTTTAGTTTGCAGTTTGTGGTGGAATCGCCATCAAGCATGTCGGGGATGCAAGATGAGATGTCAATAGCATATAGACTGTTTACATCGCTGGTCGCAGTGGTCCCTGGTTCGTCGGTTTTGTAAAACCAGCGGCCGGTGCCGAAATAAATGGATGTTCCGCCGAAACACTCGCCATGGGTTACTTTGGTCGTAATGGGGGCTTGCCCCGAGTTGAAAACCTTTTGTATATTCCAGTTGATCGTGCTTGATAGATCGGTGGGCAAATCATCGGAAGGTGTCACCATTACCACGTTTCCTTTCCAGCCCGCCGGAGCGCTGCTTGGATTCCAGTTGATCGGTAAGAATACCGCGTCGGTGATGCCATCATTGTTGGCATCGATACCATCAGTAAACATTCGGCCGACGAAGCTGTTATTAAGTTTGCTGAGTTCCGCCTCCTTGATAAAGCCATTGAGGCCGTCCCCGTCAATCTTATGGACATGCTCCTCATAGTTGCCATCCGCATCCGGGTCGACAAGCTTGAAGTCGGAGTCAACTTCCAGAATAAAAAGTTTCATGTTTTGATTGGTGGCGTAACCCTTATAGTTTGTAGGGCCTGAACCGAACATGACGTATCTTTTTGAACCGCGGTTGATCCAGGCCGGACCTGAGTAGGTGAAGCCAAGGTTGGGGTGGGTATACTCCCAGAGAAACACAGGATTTTCAGGGTCAGTAACATTAATCGCAAAATATGAGGATAAGCCCTGACAGTTTTCAGGGGTTGATGGGGTGCAGGTAGCATCTGGCTCCGGCAGTATTTGCTCTAAAGCGCCGCTGCTATCTGTTTCAATATCGTCATTTTTTGCATCGGTGTCGCCCGACCAGTAGACCTTGCTGCCCAGTTCGTATGTAGACGCGGTGGCGCCGCCGAAGCGCATTCCACCGATGATTATGTGTTGATCACCATCGTTAATGTGGTAGGCGCCAAGGTCTACCGTGTATATATGGCAGTAATCAGGGTCGGTAAGGTATTTAAGATATGGCATGGTGTTTTTCGGAATAAACGACCATAGTTCATCCCCAAGTTCGTTTGTGGTGCAGGTCCCGGTGTTTTTGTCGCAGAGGCGCACGGCTTGTTCAGTTGTTATCCCGTCTTTTCTGACTTTGCCGAGTTTAAAAGCATGGAGCATGCCATCGTTGGACCCGGAAAAAAGGACGGAATAGGGGGTGTAGTCGATGATCTTAGGTGTGGCGTGGATAATGTCTCCAAGCTTCCAGATGTTGCCACTGGTGTCTACTACCCGACTTCGGCAAGGGGATCCGGTATTGCTGGAAAAATCATCAGCTTCACCGCGGGTGTAGTTTATGAGGTTCTGGGCTCGATCGGTGTCGTTAGCTCCTAAACAGGTCGGGAAAGATGTGGAAGAGCCGAATAGGCCGTCAAAATTGGAGGAATTGGCTACTGTAAAAGTACCCATTGTGTTGGATTCTGTAACCCCGTAAATGGTCCGGGTGTTGGCTGCCCGGTCTTTTAGCTTTTCTCCCGCTTCCCAAATTCTGTGTACATCATCGATGGAAGTGTAGGTTCCAAGGAGATCTTTACGTGCTCCTAGCGAATCTAGGTCGTAATAATCAATGTTTAAATTGCCTGATGTATCTATTTTGAAATCCAGAGCATAGTCAGTAAAGATGTCAAGGAAGGTGTTGTTGGTGTTGTCTTCTCTTATGGTTTGGGCGCCTGCGCCAAGGTAAAACCAGTACGCATTAATTTGGCCGGTCCAGTCAATCGTGTAATCCGTGTTGAAAGTTTTTTGTGGAAAGAATAGAGCCTGATGAATTACTGCACCCTCTGTTGCCTTTTCGGACAGAACCGAGATGGCAGAACCGGAAGATGTCCGTTTTAAAATCGTGGTCAGGGCCGCACTCAGCTTATCCTCCATATCTTGACCGTCTTGGGCCTCAAGGTAAGTGTCGGGAACATTGTCGCCATCGCTATCCCACTCGGGATCACCGACAAAGGCTGCGGGGTTGGTGTCGCTTACAGTTCCGCCGGTATCGTTATCTTGGTTTAGGTCAACAAATCCTCCAGCTCTGGCGGCTTTCATCATGTTTGCCTTGGCGGTCGCACTGTCGTCAAAGGTGAAAATGGTATACAAAGTGATATTTTGTTCAATATTGTCGGTCAATTTACTGAAATCAGTTACGTCATCCCGTAAGTCGTTCACATGTAGGTTGTAGGCAATGTCGTCCAGGTAGCCGGAGCCGTTACCGGTGAGAAAGGATGTGCTTGCGCCAGTGGGCCAGTTTGCCGTTGGGACCCCGGAGTTGTTGTTTCCTGCTCCATCGGAGACAAGGATGATAAATGATTTGGCACAGGGGATAAATCGACCGTATGTGAGATCGCCGTTGTCGAAATCGTTATAATAGAATGGATCCCATTCGTTGCTAACCTCAAAATCCACCGCATTGTTGGGTGGAATGTCCGGGGTGCTTTCAGGAAGGTATGTTGGAGTTTTTTGTTGAAAGTAACGTCCCGCCTCCCAGAGTACCTCCTCTATAGGCGTGTTCATTTGGATATTCTGCTGGTTGATGTTTTGGACGATTTGAAGAACGGTATCGCCATGTGGGTCGGTGGTAGTAACGGTATCGCCGATAAAGTTTCTGACTCGGCCACCATCAGCATAACGCCAGTCAATATCAATGGTACCATCTCCATCAATGTCCCAGTTGCCTGCGTCGCCGTCATGCGTAACCCCTTCTCCGGGTCCTGTTCCATAGTTGAATTGCATATATCCGAACCGCACATCATCGTTCAGGTTTTGAATTATGCCTGTTACCGGTTCATCGGCTGTTTCTTTCTTTACTGCAACAACATAACCGTTATAGCTATACCCTGTATCACCATTGTTGTCCCCGTCTGTGAATGCTTGAGTCAGGTCGGTATATGGTACAGCTGCACAGGTTGCGCCCGTCATGTCGGTGGCAGCATCAAAATCTGCATCCACCACGTTAAACATGATGGCAAATTGATCTGATGCTCCCCCGAGGTGCGTATTGCGGTCTATGTTGAAAAAGTAGGAGTAAATCCCGCGATGAAATGGTGTGTAATAAACTTTTTTTGTGGATACACATCCCGCATCCGTACTGATACAGTCATTGTATATGCGTCGTATGTCGCGAGAATCTGTAGGTCCTCCCTCGAGTACGACCTCATCGGTGTCCGGTGCAACCTTTCCTCCGGTTAAAACTTTTTTAGCAACATCAAGACGTCGCATTGTCCACCAGTTTAGCCAGTTACCGGAGAATTGTTTTACGGCCGAACTTGATCCGGTTGATCGTTCATATATTAAAGGTGTTGTAGCATCGTCAATAGTGTCTCCTGCCTCTCGGAAGTAATGGCGACCTGCGCTATTATCGTAAACATAAGTTCTGTCTGGGTTAAAAAGGCCGTAATACTTTTTCCCTTCGTTGTACCCGGTGTATGCCAATGTTCCGCCGTCTCTGCAGCCCTTTATTTCATGGGAGGCAAATTCGTTCATGCTGCCTGAATTGTCGAGGATCAGTAGTACATTGGGCTTTAGTTTCTGGGTTAGGAAAGGTGGGGTCGCCTCATAATCTGTGCATATTGCAATGGCTGACGGTTTATTAGCGAAAAAGGTGATCAGCAAAAGAGTAAAAATTAGCCACGTCTTAGGTCTTATATAATATGATATTATTAGTTGTGTTGTTTTCATGTTATCTCCCCCCTCTCTCGTAGATTGAAGAGTTAATTTATTTTTTAAGTTTAACTTCTTTTAGCACAGGTGTGCCTTCGTTGTAAGGGTGGGCTTCGTTTGTCGTAATGTATTGTTTGAAAATTATATCACAATTGCCGGGCAGTGTAATAGCCCGTGGTGAAATGGGGACTGTTTCCGGGATGGTCTGGTTGTTGATGGTTATGGTGAACTTAGTTGAGTCATTAAAAATATATTTTCCCCCGCTGATGGTCATAATATTTTCTGTTATGTTGGTTAAAATTTGTTCGGTTAGAGTTATCTCCTGCCATTTTGCTGTTTGTTGTCGTATAATGGGTACATCGTTTGCATAGCAAATTCCAAATGTTAGATTGAGAATGATGGGTAGTAATAAAAAAAACAGACGTAGAATTTTATGTATTTTATTATTACTCATGCGGAGCCCCCATAAAAGGAATGTGTTGTTGTTTGTCAATGGTGACAAAAATTGTCACCATTGACAATGGGTGGTTTGACTTATTTTCAATAAAAGAAAATTTGTTTCCTGTGATTGGGTTGCTTTGTTTTTAGTTTGGTAATATGCAGATATCGCCTAGGGTCCTTAGTTGTTACTAATTTTTGCTAGCATAAAAATATAGAACTATATTCAATTAATATTAATTAACTATACCATGTATAGTTTTAAATGCATACTTTGTGCCAGTGCCAATGGAGTTTGATGAGGTGTTTTATTTGATAATTATGGTCTTCTCTCTAATGGGTCATGTTTAAGCGGGGGAATTTACACTATTTTAATGGATTTTTTAAACGATGATAGTTACTTATTGGCTCTGCTTGTTGATCAGCGTTTGATCACGGCTGAACAGCGGGATTTTATTGACGCCAGAAAGGGCCAGCAGCGGCAGGTGTTGCTGCGCCGGCAGA
>Ga0224496_10001227_pt1 | contig 16241 bp, 29 predicted proteins | sample SF_Jul11_sed_USG_2_FD_168127 | JGI IMG/M metagenome (GOLD analysis project Ga0224496, IMG submission 168127) | Sediment microbial communities from San Francisco Bay, California, United States - SF_Jul11_sed_USGS_8_1 | ecosystem: Environmental > Aquatic > Marine > Sediment | place: USA...
AGGGTCGGTATAATATTTGTTCGATTGTATGTCTTTTATCCAAGTTCTAATAGATTTGCCATGTCTTATGTTTGATAGCTTATCTCTTAGTCGTTTTTCTTTGGCCGTTTGACTTATGTTGTAGATATTACCGCCACCCTTTGCGCTGAACACTTTGTCAATAGGACGTGAAAGGTTGGATAACAGGTGACGATTGGTGGTTAGATAATCCTGCCTTAGTTTCAGTTGGTTTCTGTTCTCAATACCACCTATTTGAGTTAAATAACCAGGCGTATCTTTCCCGTTTATATGAACATTCAGGCGCTTATGTTCTTTAATAGCCACATCAACCCAGTCAGGAACACCTAGATTAATGATTTCGACAATGCCGACTAACTCCATACTTTATAAAATATGGATACAAATTTAAGTTAGTCTGTAATAGCTTTTACAATGCTTTTTTGTTTTGTATAATTTAGCTAGGTAGGTTATACAAAAAAGTTAAAAAGGGGCTGTCTAACTTGCTGACAACCCCTTGAATAAACCCGTATTATTAAAAAGAAAGTGATGCTTTACCAAAGAATAACTAAGGAATCTTACCTTATCTGGGATTGGCTACCCGTAAATGTATTCCACATTTAATTATTAATCCGTATGAACTACCACTTCGGTCTGTGGTTATTATCCTCTTTACTTAACGTCTCTTAAGGTGTCAGATAAACAGAGCGTAAATATTGTTCAGCTTCATCATCACTTTCTAATAACTAATTCACGTTTAATTCTCTACAAAGATAAGTAAAATAATTTAAATGTCAAGAGTACAATTAAATTTATAATGATTCTAAATAATACCAAATGTTATTAGACAGTATCCTATAATTAATCCCACTATACCGCCAATGATTTGCAATATTATAATCCATTTGAGTTCGTCTTTTTTCATAGTCGTTTTTTCCTATTATCCAGTTCCCACATCAACATTCTATTCAGTTCACGTTGTTCAGCCGTCAATAGTTTGTACATCGGAAACTTTATATTGTGCCTTTCGTTGTACTCTTTTATATCTTGTATTGCCATTTCTTCGGCTGAACGTGGTTTCATTATATGACGTGTTTAATTACAGGCTCTAACGATTTTAACCCGTTCAGTTCTTAGATATATTGTCCAGTTGTTGAAGTGTTCTACACACCTATCACGCTTCCAACGTGCTACCGTATTCCAATGCACACCTATCATTCGTGCTACGAATACACCTGAGCAGTTTTCGTAAGTCTTATTGGTTATGTTGTTGTGTAGTGTCATATCATCATCCATTAAATATATTCAAATCATTACATTTTGACCTTTTGTAAACTTTAAATTTATGTAATTTACATTTTAATTGCAATTCCTGAGATTGGTCTAGTGATGCTGCAATATGTGTACATTCTAAGCATCCTAATTGTACTATCTGAAAATTTACTTTTTCTTTTCTAGTTTTGCATCCCATAATCAATATACTTTACTACGTTTTTTATTATGTTCCATTATTACGTATCTTAAAGCCGCCAATCCATCTGGTTCGTGGCCGTCTGACTCAGGGATTATCTTGCCGTTCTTATCTACTTTCCAAAACCAATTTTCTAACCCTTTCTTTAGATTTATTGAACGGTCTGTTATGTGTATATTATAACCTCTTAGCTTATTAATTCCTGCCAATACACTACCTGGTCGTTTCTTTACTCCTTTGACATTATATCCATACTTATTTAAGTCGAGTATCTCGGTACGTCCTGCACTGTCAGCGATTATCTGATGTCCTTTCTGAAAGTCTATCAGCTCCATTTGGTCAACTATTGCCATCCGTTCTGCACCTTGTATCTTTTCGGGCATTAGGTTATTCAAGCAAAATAATTCATCTACATATAAATTGTTATCTCTTAAATATACGTCTATTAATACGGTAGGATCAGGAGACACACCAAAGTCCATACCTGATGCGATACGTGGTACACTATCCGGAACACTTGCAAATTGATACGAGTATATTCTGCGCTCTGAGTAGTAACCCGTTTGTCCTAATCCATAAACCCGATACCATTCTGTATTGTCTTTTCTTGATTCGATAAAGTCTATTTCAGACTGAGGACACATTTCATTGTCCATATAAGTAACAATTATCTGTTCACTTATCGAATTGCCTTTTTTGTCTGTTAATAATGGAACTTGGGTATGCGCCCAAAATTCAAAATCAGGGTTATAATCTATGTAAACCTCGCCATGAGTACGACCGATGTAAGTCGATGCAACTTCCCATCCTATTTTATTGGCTTCGTTTATGTATAGCTTTTGCCGTCTTTTTGATTTACCTGCTTGTTTTTTTACATCGGATATGTAACGAAACTGAATAGTTCCTCCGTCATGTGTTAAGTCTTTTGATGATTTGTTATAGTCTTTCGACCAGTCTAACCCCATTCCTTCATATAGCTTTTCAAAGTCTGCTATTGCACCATCTTTCAGGTTGTCGTATGTATCGGAAACAACCGTTGTAATACATTTCTCTTTTACTGTGTCTTCAAATAGTATATCTGCTATTGATACATTTTTACCAGCACCCTGACCACCCTGAACGACCTTTATTTTTTTGGTCATTCTGCGTATTTTGTAATATGTTGTGGTGCGGTATATCATTACTCCTCATCCTTAAATTCTTTACTTACATTTCTATACTCAATCGGTTTCGCTTCTACTTTTGCGTCTATTGATGTTGACTGCATTTTAGGTTTAAAGTAATTCAATAAATCTTTGTACTTCTCGAAGAACTCTTTATCGTTTAATGATTCCATATACGCTTTGACTCTTTGCGCTCCCGTTTCAGTTAAGAACTCACCTAGCTGCTCCCATTCTTGTTGACGCTTTCCTTTTGCTCCTTTTGGGCGACCTGATAAGTTACCCGAAACTCCTTTTTTAAACATAATCTTACTTATTTATTATTAAATCAATTTCCGCTTCTATTTCTGCTCTCATTAATGCCATTGTATCATCATCCCAGCTACTGGCAACCGTTTTGATTATTAATGCAGCTACATAGGGTTTTAATCCTACATAGTCACCACGTATTAGACAATCTTTTCTATTAAACAGGTTAATCAATTCTTTATTCTCACCGCTTAGTATTACACAATGTCCGGTCATTACCAAATATGCCGCCTTTAATCTGCCTAATAGATGTTTCATCCTACAAATATATAATATTTATTCAGTACTATTATTATTCTGTTAATAACTCATTACATTCATTGTAATAGCGCATATAATCATCGTATCTATTATTCTTTTCAAATACGTTTCTGCTATGCGCTAAAAAGTAATGCGGTTGCGATACGTGTTTTGTTATGTCAGCACAATTAGCTTTGGGAAACTGACGCTCTAATGCAAGAACAATACAGCCGCGAATATACGACACGTCACGGTCACGACACTTGCCTACAATATCAGAGCGTTTAACTCCGAAATGATGTGCTACTTTTGTCACGTATTTAGGCGCAACCGCTTGGACTTCTCGTCTTGCTTTTGCAATCGTTAATATCTTTTCAATGCGTTTACGTGTCGGTTTGCTTATCTCATCATCAACGATCTTTAAAAAGTCTTCTAACGTATTGTGTTTTGCTATTAGGTATAGGTGTTTCATATCTCCTTTGTTATTTGCTGTTAATTAGTTTATATATCTTGAAACACTTATTACACCATTCATTCCCTTTTCTGTCTTTTGAATTTGGTTTAGTGCAGTTACAATCCTTTTCTTGTTCTTTCATTGGTTTCATATCTCTATTTTTTTATTTCCAATATTCACAACCCTGACACCCTGTAACAGTACCCATATATTCAGGACAATTATCTGAATCCTCAATGCAAAATCCCATCCCTTTATCGCTAACATCAGGTGTGGTTAATGCTTTATGATAATCTTCAGCAAATTTTAGCATAGTATCCCATTTATAGAAAGTAGCGTGTCTATCATCTTCGCTTATTCCATCCCAAGTTTTTATAAATTCTTCTGCGGTCATCTCTCCCTCTTTAGGTATTGGTTTGACACCGTAAGCATCTATTAAGGGTTGATAGTTTTGTTTAAGAATTGCATCTTTCCAGAGATAATAACGTGCTTTTGTGTCCTCCCATTTAAAACCACCAGTATATATATTTGCATAATTATTCCTCTCAAAAACCGTTATATCTTTAGGATTACCCTGTGCTACCTGCTCCATCAACATCAGGTCTATTACTTCCTTTGGAAAGTCTGCTATTTGGTTTTCTTTTTTCATATCTGTTATTTTAAAGTGTTAATATCAACAGCCAATCCATCTTCAATAAGGTTGTGATAATCAATATGATTTTCATTCATCACACATATTGTAGAATAAGGTATTTTATGTAAAGACATTGTCTTTTGTGCCAATTCACAAATATTCATTTGGTCGGTCAGGTCACAATTTAACTCCATCATAGCCTTGCTATTAATATCGTTATAGTCGCTTAGTGGGCGGAGGATGGGTTTTATTAAATGCAATTTATTTTCAGCATACAAATCACCCACATTAGTTATGGACAAGGTGTGTTCTTTAGGTATAAATCCACCTGTTTTTAATTTGATTGCTTTATTTGAATACCCTTTCAACCCATAAGGCAAATAACATGCTAAGTGTTCAATCTTTAGTGTTTTCATATCTGTTTAGTTTTAATTACCCTACAAACATACAACAAATTATATTAAGAATCATTATAAATTAGTGTTCCTTATAATGGTTCAATGCTTTGTATTTATCATACTTCGTGAAATACCCACAATTCAAACAGTCGGCCAAGTGTTTAGGAATAGCCATTCTCAGGGCTTGTTTTCTTATTTTACGCATCTTTTTACCGTTCCATACCTTCCAAAACGGGTCTTCAAATACGTTGCCAACTTCATAAAAAGTAATGCAAGTAACAAGCGTTCCGTCTGTATTGAGTGTATTAAATGAGAACGGAGCGCGACAGTATTTTTCTTTGACAAAATTCAATGGCATTGTACTATATTTTGCAGTACCTGGATTGTTTGTTGCGATGTAACCGTCTTCGTACCCATCGAGTTTGACTCCCGTTTCATTCATAAAATCAATCTTGACATTATTCTTTTCTTGTAAGTCTAACCAGTATTTAGCCTTTTCAACATCGAATAAAGACACTCTAACGTATCTTATATGTTTTAGCTTAGATAATTCGTGAAAGAACTCTGGTGTCATTTTATCGCCATTAGATGTGATAGAAAAAGGTATTTTGTAATGGTTTATAATCTGGCAGAACTTCAACAAATCTGGGTGCAACGTCGGGTCACCACGTCCTGTTATTGATATTTGTCTTATGAATAATCTGAACAGTCCCATTCTTTTGAGAAAACTCGCAAACTTCTCATAACTTAACAAGTCTGGTTGATTCTTGAACCACCTCAAGTAATAACTATCCTCTAATTCTCGCGCCCAATTAGGGCAAAACTTACATTTTCTATTACAGATATTAGATATGTTAATAGTAAACTGAAACGGCAACAACGAGAAACCGTTTGCGATTCTGTAAATGAATAATTTAATTGCTTCGTATTTCATAAATAGCGTATTGAATGTAAAAAAATGATCTTAAAAAGTCTTTAAATGTTGTTTTTCCTGTTAGTACTCTTATCAATGGTCGCAAACCTATTAAATAAACTTTCCAGTTTGCAATAAAATGTATCTTTTTGTATCTGACTATTTTCAGCCCTATTGGTTTTAATATCCATTTCTCAAAATGCTTTCTTTTCATTTCAAAAAAGTGCATTTCGTGCCATAGCCATTTAGGATTACACGGAATCAAAACATATATTGAAACAGTTGTTATATTCTTCAGTTGGTACATAAACCATAAAGGATTTTGTAAATGCTCAACAATTTCAAGTGCAAACACAACATCAAATTTAACATCGTTTAATGTTGCGAAATTAAAATCCTTGCTGTCGATTGTGTCTACTTTTATCCCTAATCGGTTTTCGATGTACTCTATACGTGGGTTTCTTTCCCCCATATCTACATAGCTATTGTTCTTTTTTATATCCAAGAACGGTATTATATGCTTATCAACAAATTTTTGTAAATATTTAGGATCAGGAGACCATAATTGTTTAGTGGTTTCATAGCCTGGTTTTCTTACGTCCATCTTTTAAATATTAGTGAATAAATATCTCTTATAAATCTATAAATCAAATATACTATTGTTGTAGGTTTACAGCCATATTTCAGTATATAATACCATTTTATTTTATGGTTGCCTAAAACATATTTCAAACGTCTTTTTCTACTTCGTGTTTGTGTGACGCTTTCCGTGTTCTTTGTAAAGACTGCAGAATAAACGTTAAGACAATGAAACTTTGTGTGACGTATTAGTTCTAATACTATCGGATAGTCCCATACGTTGAACTTCATAAACTCGTTAAAGTTTATGTATTTATCAAAATCGCTTCTTCTTATCATATAAGATGGAGCGTATATAAAAGCGTTTCCTTTCAGTAGATTATCAAAAGACATATTACTGTTAATAAATTTAGCAGTGACGGTCATATATTCCGGCTTTCCTTTTGTTTCAGTTACTACTTTTGTTATGCAAAGGCTACAATCCCTATGCTTTTCCATATAATCAACCTGGTGTCTTAATTTGTATTTCATTATCCAGTAATCATCACCATCACAAAAGGCAATATAGTCACCCCTGCAACGATTCAATGCTGTCCGGTATGTTTCCATCATACCGTTGTTAGTATTAGTGTCATCGATAACAATATGCTGTATATCTACACCTTTTTGCATACGAACACTGTCAATCGCTCTTTGTAGTGTTTCCTGATGATTGTAGGCTGTCGTTATTACTGATACTTTCATTGAGTTTGTTATTAATTTCGTCTAATTTTTTATCCATTTCAACAAGATACGGGTTTCTTTTAGCGTACTCGTTTTGTTCTCTATTTAAAAGTTTCAACTTCTCGTCAACAAGTCCAACTATGTAAATAAATATAAAAGTAATAATACCTGATAATACTTTCCAATACATATTCATTTCGGATGAAAATATCGAAACCAATATAGCTGTGATAATTGGCGTTACAATAGCATACCACATTCTGCCCCTGTCTAATCTTACTTTATGCTTTCTATAATGTAACATTGATCTTATTTATTATATCACTTATATTAGGATTCTCTTTAGACCAATAATAAGGAATGTTGTTATTTTCGCATTCCATAATCATTCTCGGTTCTCCATCGTGTCGGTTTGGCCTTACATAAAAATCAACCAACGGGTATATTTTTGACATATCCTGCGAACCGTCTACAATAATATAATTCAAATGATTCATTCTGCGTTTTAGTGTCCGAAATATATCATAACCATATACCCAATCCTTAAATATTTGATTGCTTCCAATACCCCTGTAATACAATACAGTAAACTGTCGATGCTTTTCTTTTTTATATTTCTTAGTGTAAAGAGGTGGGTCAACTAATACTGATATTCTCTTTTTCAACTTTAAAGGCTTCAGTTCATTTATAAGATGTTCTGATACTACATAGTGCTCTTGAATAAAGAAGTCGGCCACCTTTGCAAAGATAGTCATAAAAGCAAAGTATATGTATTTGCTTTTCTTTGTTGGGAATTTAATACCACCGATTAATCTCGTTGCGAATAATACGTCTGATCCTGTCCATTGTAGTTTCATAATTATTATCTATTCATTAAACTTTCAAGCATTGACATATAAGTCTTATTGCTAACCTTATATTGTTTCTTGCAGTCGTTACACTTCATTTCTCTACGAATTATACCCATCGGCGTTGAATAAGATCGAAACATTTCAACGTCAGATGATGCACATTCAGGACACTCCCATTTCTGGCCTCCTGTTAGTACTGCAAAGTTGTTATTGTGTGTAATAAAAGGACTCAACACAAAGAACGTATCAGCCAATATAATTACATCCCTATCGCAATAAGCGCCCATTTCGTCAAGTGCTTTGTTCGATGTTTCTTCGTCACCCTCTACAACATCTTTCCACATATCAAATCCCCTTGTTTCAAGTTTGCCACCTATGCCGAAAAACTTAGCTATATAATCCAGCTTGTTAGACGCAAACCTAAAAAATCCTCTTGACTTTTTTAACGTGTCAAGTGTTCTATAATGCGGAAACATTAACACACCGTGATAAATACACCGTGTCCTTATTTCTTTAATGTCGAAGTCATCTCCATTATGTGCAACACATTCATCTGCCTGTTCCATAACTTTGATAAACTCTTTGAGCATTTCTTTCTCACCCATTCTAATATCCAACCTTTTGACAGTATCCTCGTATTGCCATTGATAGCTGATACATAATATCTGTTTCTCTTTTATTATATCATCAGGATTAAAATATTTGATATAGTTCTTTAGTTGGAATGTTCTTATCTTTAGAATGTAATATCCCGTTTCTATATCAAAGAACAGTCTACGAATAGGTATTTGCTTTGCTTCAAGATGCCATTTCTTACGCCATCCCCTGACGTTGGTACGCATTGATTCTAATTCTATATTATTACAAAGCGACGGGAATTTGTTGACTATATCCCTTGCAATCTGCGTGTTGTTTGGAGTTTGCTCCATTCTTACACGGGCAAACTCTTGTAATTCAATTGGGTATTTCATACAATTTATTTAATTAGCACTAAAATATCATCAATAGTCTTTATAACTTCATATCGTTCACCATTAGTCAGTGCGCGTTCACGTTCTTGTAATTGATCTAATGATAGACGGTCTTTACCTACTTTGACTTCAAAATTCCACATATTGCCCTTGAAGAACACTTGTACGTCAGCCCTACCTGGTCTTACTCCCTTTTGCTTCACGTACATACCGCCGCCAATTTTACGTGTGCGGCCGATTGAATCCGTAACCAGTTGTGTTTTATCAATGTATCGACCTTTGTCGGGTGCTTTCTGCGGGTCTGCTCCTTTATGCTTCAGTATCTCGATAATAACAGACTCGATGAACTTAGACAAGTATTCACGATGTTTAGTGTTCTTATAGAAATAATCCTTTGGCTCGTATTTAAAAGGATAGTTTGGAAACTTCTCTTTGTTCAACCAATTATCTAACCATTCGTAGGCTTCCCACGAGCATATCTGCGATAGCTTTGATTTTTTGAAGTGGTGTTGTTTCATAGTTCCTCTCCTGTTAATGCGAAATAAAGGTTTTGTAAAGAATGTACATATTGAATCTTTAAACATCTTTCCATTTCATAATTTCCGCCAAGTCTACTTTTGTAATCTGTAAATATCATTAATAATTTTTCATCTAAAGAATACAACCACGTTTCCTTATTGTTTTTAATATTTAGTGTCTTATAGTTTTTGTATGGTAACTTTGTTCTTGGAATTAATCCTATCGCAGAAACACTTTTAGGACTGCCAAACTTAACCAACCATTCCTCTGTTAGTGGGATGGGTTTAACTCCTTTATTGATATAATAATCAATGTCAGAACCCTCTTTTATTTGGGTTAATCTTCCATCCCAATCAACCCAATTCCCTATTCTCAATTCTTTAGCGTTCATAATATATCTCTTTAATGTAAATACGACATCACAGCCTCATAAACAAAATCTGAATCCTCGTTCAGTTCGTCAAGTTGTTCGTCTGTCATCGCAACACCGTTACAGTCTGCTGATGTAATAAAAGCGTCTGTGTAATCTGGTGCGTCTGCGTGGTCGATACAGTCTAATTTAATGTTGGTTATTGTTTTCATAGTTTACAATATTACTAATTATTTTAATACTATTCTAATTTTTTTGTTATTTAGAATGATTATAGATAACATTTGTTTACAACAATATTTGTTTATTCTTTGTTTTTAACAATTTTTGACCTTTTTAATCGTTGACCAGTCTTCAGCAATATCGAACCAATAATCATACGCTTTGTTTGGTTCAACTGGAAGCTGTATTCCTGATATTATAAATATGTCTTTTATGATTTGTTGTTGTGATTCGTTTAGCTGATATGTTTTGTTATATGACATTTTACCAGTCAACCAAAATATCGCGTCTATTTCTTTTGTATTAGCTTTTCTCATTTTGTATACTGTTTGTATATAGTTTGTATAAAGTTTGTAGCACTGTAACTGCTTAGTATATAATATAATAATAATAATATATACAAATATACAGAATATCTGAGATTTTTTGTGCAAATTGCCTGCAACTCAAAAAAGTCTGTTTTGTTTGTATATTTGTATTAAAACGGTGCTGATTCATCCTCTTTGTCAGTTTTAGTGGTAAACTCGGTTAATTTAAACTCAAACGCACGCCCAAATTTTTTGTTTATGTCGTCAAAAGGGCTGTATGAGAACGGTCTTGCGGGAGTATCTTTTTTAAATTCCATTTTCAATACTCGGCGAATATAGCTGGCCGAAGTGTTGTTATCCCTTGCAAACCATTTGTTTTTTATATCAAGTACGGTTGCATTAACTGAATCAACTTCGTTGTTGTCGAAATAATCAGTAAATAATTCGCATAATTCTTTATATAACCCTGAATAACTTTCCTTTTTAACAGCGTCCAAATATTCGTTTTTTATCTGGTCTTCTGTTAATACCATACGTGATTTTGAGAAGTCAATTTCTGGCATTGTTTTCAGATAATGCAGAAAGGCAGGTATCTCATCAACCATATCATTAAGTATGTTATGATTTTCTGTTTTTGGTGTTGATATTTTACGCACCCAAAACCGTATTTCTTCATCGTCTATACGCATAAACTTATCTTCGTTGTTTGATGCCATTATGATTTTACCAAAGAACGGGAGTGTAAATTGTGCAACCTGTTTTACATTAACTGATATGAATTTCTTTGTCGCTAATGACTTTATTTTCTCAACGGCCGCTTGTTTATCCAATATTGTTTCGTCGATTGCTATAATGTTTGATGTAGCATATTCACCGTTAAAGGTACTGCCTATAACATCGGGTTCAATCATAACCATATTAGCACCGAATAACATATTCAACCAATCTAAGAATGTAGATTTACCCGTTTGACGTGTCTTAGAAACAAGTACAAGAACTGGTAATGCTTGTTTAGGATGTTCATATAATGTCTTCAGATATATCATTCCTGATTTGAATTGAGTACCAAATATATGTTTCAATAAAATAAACGTCCACGGCCAATCACCCTTTTTTGGAGTATGTGGAAAGTCCCTATACATATTATAGCAATTGTGGAATGAAGGTTGTTTTTTATCATTATTAGGTTCAATTATAAAATCATCGTATGTTGGGATAGAATATAAATATTTTTTATCGTGGTCAAACACCAATGTTTCTTTTGTCCATCGTTTTAATTCTATTCTGTCTATACCAAATCTGTCAGGCTTTACAATTTTTTTGAAATAGTCTGTGCCCACACGAATGTATGGTATTTTTGGCTTTGGCATATATCCTTCTTTCATACTACTTAATTTGATATTTTTCAAAAATATTATTCAGCATAGAAGATACGTTATTATATTGGTCAACCACATTATTAGGCATCATCAATTTTTCTAACATTCTGCATAATTTTTGTTCTTCTTTAAAATAAATATCTAACAAATGCTCATATTGATGACATTTTTCGCATAAAGTAACTAAAAAATCATTATCATATTCCCACGGCTTTTTGTCCTTATGGTATTCCTTATGATGAACACATAATGTAGTACTATCATCATTACAAGCGGTGCATTTCCATTCATCACGTTGTAAAATTTCTAATCTTTTCTTTTGCCATTTAGGACTTTTTAAATCTTTTGAATAGTTCATAAAATAAAAAACCAGCCTTAGAATTATCGAACCGTGTACCAATAGGGACGGCTTGACCGCTTTCGCAAGTCAAATTCATAGCTGGATTTTTTAAATGTTTCTTCATTGGTACTTTGATTCGATAGTACAAATATACAATTATTTTCTCAAAGATTGCAATAATACCAAACTTTTTTCAGCGTTTACTCGCAATCGTTTCGCACTCGCTAACAACTCCAAAGTGTTACGTTGTTTTATTTCGTGCCCTAACTGCGTTAATTCAAGTTCAGCGATATAGTTTTCATTCTGCGTCTGTTCTGCATACATTTCATTAAAGAAATCAACCAATGAATCATCCGGATTTCTTTTCTGTAATGCTTTTGCAAATGCGTCTAGTTTAGTTTTCATAGGTTAAATATATTTATCAAAAATACATTCGATTTCGTGACTTAATTCATCCAGTCCCTCGATTTCATCTTCACCCATTTGTTCATTTAAGAATCTATTAAGTCGTTTAGTGTGTCTTATAAGAGCGTTAAATTCTTTTTTCGCATGGTGTCGATACTGCGGGTCTTTCGTTTTAATGATTATATTCTCCATCACGTTAACGAGAATGTAGAGTTTATTTATTTGTTGAGCCGAGTTATCATCCGCTCTATTTTGTGTATTTTCCATTCGTTTACTTCTTTATCAAAATCAAACATCATTTTTAATTGTGCTGTCATTATTTCAACGTCGGCAACTTCTTCGGATATTGCGTCCAAATCCTCATCAAAATTAAGGAATTTAGCGAGTACAACCTGTAACTCTGCTAATTCCTCAATCGCTTTAATTATTTGTGCCCGACTACCGTATTTATCGGAATATAATTTATAGGCTTTTTTTAGCATTAGAATAATGATTTTTGTTTTGCGGTTTCTTTAAATCTGTTTTCTGCTAATTCTAAATTTATCTTAGCTTGTTTAAAGTAACTATCTTTCAATTCAATTCCAATAGCTTTACGACCCATTGAAACGGGACTGTAAACTTCAGAACCAACACCCATAAAAGGAGTTAAAACGACTTCACCTGGATTTGAATATAATTCAACAATCCTATCAATTACATCTAATTGTAATGGGTGTACGTGTTTTTCGTCGTCTTCTTCTCTTGAATCCCTAAATGGCAATATATTATCTATTCTTATATCATCCCAAACCGAAGAAGCGTAACGCTGCCAAATATAATGCGATAGTTTATTTGTTTTAGGGTCTTTATGGTCGTCATACTTTCTATTTAGATAATCCCATAATTCATCCTCATTTAGATTGCTATTATTAGCATTATTCCACGCTCTTAATATATTAGGCAAAATAGGTATTTCACCAGCATAATATTTTAATCCTGATGGATGTGTTACTGGTATTTGATTTTCTCCTTTTTTTGTAAATATCAGAATGTAATCGGGCATAGCTGTAAAACACTTTGTTGAATCTTCTACAATAAATTTGTGCATTAAAGATTGTACCATTGTACGCATACGAACTTTTAAAGGTTCTTTCCAAATAGTTATTCTATTCCGATATTCAAACCCGTATTTAGTATGAAGTCTTATTATCTCGTTTGGAAAATCCCACAATCGACAAGTATTATCAAAAACATCGGTACAATGAACAGCCGTTATTCGTCCTGGTTTTGTAACCCTTGCAACTTCTTTAATTAAAAATTCGTATTGTTCTAAAAATTGTTCCTTATTTTCACAGTTACTAAAATCATTTTCACTACTTGAATAATTATACAATCCTGCAAACGGAGGTGAATATACCGACAGGTCAATACTATTATCGCTCAAAGTAGGCATTACGTGCATACAATCGCCATTATAAATAGCATAGTTTTCTTTAATTATTTGTTCTTTTACTTTCATTTTTATAAAAATTTAGGTTTAATTATTTCTTTATTAAAGTCTTTTGTTTTTTCTTTAAACACCTGATTTACATTTTTAGTTAAGCTGGTATATAATTCAATTGCTTTTTGTGTTTTTTGTTGTAATGCTTCTAATACTCTTGTTTGACCATCCGATATAACCATATCAATAGTTACATCTTTTGTTTGTCCAAATCTCCAGAAACGTCTAATAGCTTGATAATACTGTTCATAACTCCACGTTGGAAAAAATACACTATGGTTGCAGTGTTGCCAATTCAATCCCATTCCAGTTATCTTGGCCTTTGTAACTATTCTTTTTATTTCACCCGCTGCAAATGATAATAGTATTTCTTCTTTTCTTTCTATGGATTGACTACCTATTATTTCGACAGCTTCCTTGTCATTGTTTTTTAATATTGCACTTTCATTATTGGTATTACACCAGTATACAGATGTTTTTCCTTTGGCTAATTCAATAGCTTTTTCACATCGTTTTTCTTCTGTCATTTTTTGTTCGTGTCGAACTTCAGTCATTGACTTTGCAATAGGTGTAAACATTTGTATTTGACCGTTTACATCTATTAAAGACTGATTTTTTACTATGTGTTTATTCGTTATCAATTCAGGAAGTATAAATTTTTCATCGCTAAACCCTAAATCGCTTGGCATTTTAACCATAATAGACCATTGATTCACCCAAGCAAAGAAATCTATTTCGGCGTGAGGTTTAAGATAATATTTTTCACCAATATTTCTGGCATTACTATCGCTTGAGTTTTGGTTGTTTTTAAAGAATTTCCCCAGCATATCCATATAACCCATATATCCTAATGCTTCGCTGGATGTTCCTAATTCTATAAAATCATTTGGTGATGGTGTTGCGGTGCTTAAATATCTGTAAGGAATTTTTTTCACAAACGAAGTTACTTGTCCTTTGATTTTACCATCAAAGTTTTTCAGTATCGAACTTTCATCCAAAACAACCCCAGTAAAATCATTACTATCAAAATAGTGCAATCTTTCATAATTACAAATAACTATTTTTTTAGTGTGTTTGCCGTTTTTTGAATATTCAATATCATCAATACCCATCTTTTCAGCTTCTAATAAAAATTGAAAAGCAACGGCCAAAGGTGTTAATATCAATACTTTTTTATTGGTATGATTGATTATGTTTTTTGCGACTGCCAACTGAATTAAAGTTTTGCCTAATCCGGTATCGGCAAATATGGCTATACGTCCCTTTTTTACAGCCCTTGTAATTATTTCCCTTTGAAAATCAAAAGCCATATCGGGTATATAGTTGGGTTCAAATCCGAAACTACCCAATAAATGTTTCTTTTGATTTAAAAATTCATCATAGTTCATAATAATATTTTAGTTAGTTAAAAATCCAAAAGTAATAATAATTTTGTTATAAATAAACCTCCCTCCGACAACGACGCAAAATAACACCGCTTTCAGTTTTTACGGTTATATCATTTCCTTTTACTTCAAGAATCCAGGCCGTGTATCTATCTTGATTGATAAACACACTACAACGGTCACCTTTTTTCATATTCTTTTGAAATTGTTTGTCGTGGTATGCGATTGCTGTGTAGTATAGAATTGTTAGCAATGCTGATACGCTGAAAATTGCGATTATTATGTTTCCCACACTCGAATAACTGCATCCAGTCATTATCAGTGTTACTATTATTAATATTAGTGTTTTTGTTTTCATAGTAGTATTATTTAGATTGTTGTTCTTTATCAAATCTTATCCAACATTTTTCTTTAGTGTTAAAGTTTTCGCATTTTGAGAAACTTCCCAATCCACAATCCTTCCAATTAGGCTTTAATTTATAATTAACAGATTGATACCACCACGCAGGACAAACATATTTACGCATCTCTGAACCATCTGAAAATGCTTTTCCTTTTTCCCAATCTTTATATGATTGTCCTCCAAATCCCTCTAGCGTACAATTATTACCCTCACCAATCACAATACCTGGATTATATTCATAAACCCTTTTTATATCATTACGATTTTTGCGTTTTGTAAATTCTTCATAATGATGCTCAAACACGTAACAGCCCGTTCCTTTGCAATTATAACAAACAACTCCCGCTCCATCACGCTCACCCATACCTGTATAAATTCCTGTTCCTTTACAGTTAGGGCATTTTTCTTTAACTTTAAATGTTTTTGTGTTCATCTTTTTATAGTTTTTAACCCAACCAACCACAATTTGTAGCCAGTTGGGTTTTGTTGTTAATTGTTTAAAATGGAAGATCATCCTTTGATACTGGCAATTCTTCAGCTTTTTCGACTGGTTGCGGTTCTGATTTTTGTGTATAATCTTTCCTGTTTAATAACTCCGTTTTATAAGCAGATATTTCAGTGATATACTTTTCGACACCTTCTTTGTCGGTATACTTACGATATTTAATCTTACCTTCAACTGCTATTAAATCACCTTTTTGTAGTTTAGTTTCACGACCGAGTGCAATGT
>Ga0224496_10001229_pt1 | contig 16209 bp, 16 predicted proteins | sample SF_Jul11_sed_USG_2_FD_168127 | JGI IMG/M metagenome (GOLD analysis project Ga0224496, IMG submission 168127) | Sediment microbial communities from San Francisco Bay, California, United States - SF_Jul11_sed_USGS_8_1 | ecosystem: Environmental > Aquatic > Marine > Sediment | place: USA...
TACAGCGTACCCCGAGAGTATACCGGTCACGGGGTAGGGCGCCAGATGCACGAAGGCCCACAGGTGCCCAATTATGGATTGGCGGGCCGTGGTTTGGTGCTGCGCCCAGGAATTACGATCGCGTTGGAACCGATGGTGCTTTCCGGCCGGCAGGAAACAAAAGTAATGGCAGATCAGTGGACAGTCTCGTCAGCAGATGGGATGTTGACCGCCCACTTTGAACATTCAATTGCAGTCACTCAAGGCCAACCCTTGATATTGACCGCAATTGACGAGAGAATGACAACCAGAAAATAGACCTGGACGAATAACTAAACCGCAAGTATAATCATGGCTTTGGCTGGTCAAGTTGTTTGATGCCACTGGAAGGAAAAGAGATATGAAAGTGTCCTCTTCGGTAAAGAAACGCTGCGCAAAATGTAAGATCGTAAAGCGCAAAGGTATATTGTACGTAATTTGTGAAAATCCAAAACATAAACAACGACAAGGGTAGTAGATTATGGCACGTATAGAAGGTGTAGACCTCCCGCGCGGTAAGCGCATTGAATATGGATTAACGTATATCTATGGTGTCGGGCTGAAAACCTCCCACGAGATCTTGGAGGCCACCCAAATCAACCCAGATACGCGCGTCAAAGACCTTACCGATGGTGATGTGGCTTCGCTGCGCGAATACATCACCAAGAATGTCAAGGTTGAAGGCGATTTGCGCCGCGAGGTGCAGTTGAACATTAAGCGATTGATGGAAATTGGCAGCTACCGGGGCTTACGCCACCGCCGCGGCCTACCGGTGCGCGGCCAGCGTACCAAAACAAATTCACGGACGCGGAAAGGTCCTAAGAAGACCGTTGCCGGACGCGGACGGCGCAGAGGCGCCACCAAGAAGTAGTAAGTTACACTTCTTTATAACTTAGGAAGCGAGGAATTATGGCTCGAAGTGAAGGACGCTCAGCTCGGCGTGGATCAAAAAAATCAAAACGGACATTATCGTCCGGTCAGATTCATATTAAATCCACTTTTAATAATACAATCATCACGATTACGGACCAGCAAGGAAACACCGTAGCATGGTCAAGCGCGGGATCGGTCGGATTCAAGGGCTCCCGCAAAAGCACACCGTTTGCGTCACGCTTGGCGACTGAAAAAGCACTGAAAGCTGCCATGGATATGGGCTTGCAGGAAGTTGATATGATCGTGAATGGCCCAGGGCCGGGACGAGAATCTGCCATTCGGGCAGTGCAGTCTACTGGCTTGAAAGTAAGATCGATCTCGGATGTGACCCCGGTGCCGCATAACGGCTGCCGGCCTCCGAAGAAGCGTAGAGTTTAGTCCTGAGTGTTTCAGGTATATAGTGAGGAAGTAATTTATGGCTAGATATACAGGTCCAGTATGCAAACTGTGCCGCCGGGAAGGTGAAAAGCTGTTCCTAAAAGGCGACCGCTGCTTTTCGCAAAAGTGTGCTTTCGAACGCCGGGCATATCCCCCAGGGCAGCACGGACGACAGACCCAATGGCGTCGCTCGCGAGAATCTGACTTTGGCGCGCAGCTGCGGGCCAAACAAAAAGCGCGCCGCGTGTATGGCGTGTTGGAGCGCCAATTCCGCCGATATTATCAGGGCGCGCTTAAATCACGCGGCCTGACCGGCTTGACGATGCTGCAAATCCTAGAATCTAGACTAGACAATGTGATCTACAGAATGGGCTTTGCCAGCAGTCGCTCACAGGCGCGTCAATTGGTGGCCCATGGGCATTTCCTGGTCAACGACCGGCGCACAAATGTGCCTTCCATGCTGATCTCCCCTGGGGACAAGATCACAATCCGTAAAGAATCCGCCAAGTCACCTTTTTTCAAGGACTTGACCGCAGTGGCAGAAGAGCGCACTGTGCCAGACTGGATTACGCGAGATACTAAGGCATTGGCTGGGTCGATATCCAGATTACCGGAACGCGCCGAAATTGACGCGAATCTAAATGAGCAGCTGATTGTTGAATTTTACTCGCGATAAGCGCATTGAATTTTGTTCGGGCAGGCCAACTGCTTGCTCAAATTTTCCCAATTTGGGAAAGGATGAATAGCCGTGATTGTATTAAGTAACATGGTAACTCCGAGAATCGAGCGTGATGCAGAAGCTCGAAATTACGGAAAATATACGATAAGCCCGTTGGAACGCGGCTACGGGAACACTTTGGGTAATGCTTTGCGCCGGGTGATGCTGTCTTCGTTGGAAGGAGCCGCGATCACTTCGATACGCGTTTCTGATATCCAGCACGAGTACAGCGAGATCCCTGGTGTGCGTGAAGATATTATTCAGATCATGCTCCAGATCAAACAGCTGCGCATGAAGATGGTGGATACCGACACTGCTCGGCTGCATTTGGAAGTGCGCGGCGAAGGAGTGGTTACCGCGGCAGATATCATCGCCCCACCGGAGATCGAGATCGTCAACCCTGACCTGTATTTGTTCACCTCGGACAGTAAAAAGACCAATCTCGAGATCGAGATGACCGTTGAAAAGGGAAGAGGGTATTCTCCCGCTACCGACCGCCGTGGTCGGCTGCCGATTGGAGAACTTCCTGTCGACGCAATCTTCACACCGGTGCGGACCGTTAATTGGGAAGTTGGATCGGCGCGTGTTGGGCAAAGCACCAATTATGATAAATTGGTCATCGAGATTTGGACGGATGGTTCAGTTGCGCCCGAAAAATCCATGAGCACAGGCGCCGGTATCCTGATCGAGCATTTACGCCATATCGCCGGCGTAACTGAGATCACCCTGACTCCAGCGCCGGAGGAAGTGGCAGTAAATGGCCGCCTGACCAGTGAGATTTACGATACACCCATCGAGAACCTTGATCTTTCTGTGCGAGTCTTCAATTCGCTCAAACGCGCCGGGATCACCACTGTAGGTGAAGTACTGGAATTGCTTGAAAAAGGTGAAGACGCCATCATGTCGATCCGTAATTTTGGTGAGAAAAGTTTGGATGAGTTGGTCGACAAGATGAATGAAAAAGGCTATCTGGATGAAGAAGATAAAGATAATGAAGGCACCGGAGAGCCGGAAGCGGAGTAGGAATTATGCGACATAAAGTAGCAGGAAAAAGATTAGGCCGTCATGTGGGCGCACGCACTGCTTTGCGGCGCAATATGGTGAAGCAGTTGTTTGAACACGAGCGCATTCGCACAACCCGGGCGAAAGCGGAGGCAATTCGTGGCCAAGCCGAGAAATTGATCACGCTGGCCAAGCGCGGTAATGCTTCCGAAGAAGATGGCAGGATGGTTCATGCCCGTCGGTTAGCAGCGGCGCGGTTGGCGGATGCTGAGATCGTGAAAAAATTATTCGATGAAATTGCACCACGCTTTGCCGATCGTCCCGGCGGATATACACGTATGTTGAAGTTAGGCCCCCGCCATAGCGATCGGGCAGATATGGTGCTCTTGGAATTGGTTGAGTAGTACTCCATCCGGGATTGCCGGATTGGAATGGCACGTTACAAAATTATCCTCGCATACGATGGCACCGAATTCTACGGATTTCAGCGCCAGGTAGAGGCACGCACCGTACAGCACGCGGTTGAAGAAGCGCTGCGGAAGATTGGCTGGACGGGGCGGTCAGTATTTGCTGCTGGGCGTACCGACAGCGGAGTACATGCCTCCGGGCAGGTGGTTGCCTTCGACTTTGATTGGGCGCATTCTCCGGGTGACCTGCACAATGCGCTTAATGCGGTATTGCCGGAAGATATTTCCGTGAGAGCCTTGACGAGTGCCAGCGAAGATTTTCATCCTCGGTATGCTGCGCTTTCCCGCCGTTATCGTTATGATATCTTTTCTCAACCGTGGCGCGACCCACTTCGAGAGAGATATGCTTGGCGGGTTTGGCCCCAACCAGATCTTGAGAGGATGAAGACCGCCGCGGGCATGCTGGTCGGGTCGCATGACTTTGCTGCCTTTGGAAGACCCACCAAACCCGGTGGGCCGACCCAGCGTCAAGTATTTGAAACCTGCTGGCTGGGAGAAGGCGATAGCCTGAGTTTTCAAATTGAGGCCAATGCTTTTCTTTATCACATGGTGCGCAGGATTGTGAGTTTGTTGGTTGATATAGGCCAAGGCAGAGTAGAACCTCAGGTCGTTGCTGATTTTCTCGATGATGCGACTGGAGAGCCGGTGATGGGCTTAGCGCCACCCCAGGGACTGTGCCTCATTGAGGTGCGCTACCCTGGCGAAGATGATCAAAAGAATATCGAGAAATAATTATTAGTTCATAGAATTTGGAGAACTTGTTGTGGAAAAAACCTATTACCCTAAAGCTGGAGAGATCACTCGGGATTGGTACGTGGTAGATGCCAATGGCCAGAACTTGGGGCGCTTAGCCTCCAAGATCGCCAAAGTATTGATTGGCAAGCACAAACCCAATTTTACCCCGGGTGTGGATAACGGTGATTTTGTGGTTGTCATCAACTGCGAGCGTATCACGGTCACCGGAAATAAGCTTGAAGAAAAGAAATATTACCGCCATAGCGGTTACCCTGGCGGCCTAAAGGAAATTTCGCTGCGCCATCAATTGGAGCGATTTCCAGATCGGGTTATCACAAAAGCTGTCTGGGGCATGGTCCCCCATAACAAGCACGGCCGCAAATTGATGAAAAAATTAAAGGTCTATGCTGGTACGGACCATCCGCACGCAGCTCAGAACCCGCAACCGCTGGATTAAGGAGTTTATAATTATGGCAGAACAGTACTACGAAGGTATCGGCCGCCGCAAGGAAAGCACCGCGCGGGTCCGGGTGATGAGCGGCAATGGTGTGTTTACCGTAAACGGGAAGACTTTGGAAGAATTCTTCACTCGCAACGGTGATAAAGAAGTAATCCTCAGCCCGCTCAAAAGCGCAGGAGATAATACCAGTGTAGATGTATCCGTGCTGGTAAAAGGTGGCGGTGTCACCGGCCAGGCGAGCGCAATCCGCATGGGATTGGCGCGTGCCCTGACCAAAATGGACCCTGAGTTGGACCGAGCGCTGCGCCAAGGCGGGCATATGACCCGTGATGCACGTGTCAAGGAACGCAAGAAACCAGGCCTCAAGCGTGCCCGCAAGGCCCCGACCTATACCAAACGGTAAATTTTTTCACACAGTCAAGACCAATCCCCGTGGAGTGCGGCAATGCCGGCTCCACGGTTTTGGTTAACCACACAGGTCCAGCTGGTTGTTGATTTAAAATTGCTGCTCAAGTGCAATCATTCATTGCAGGTTATAATGCTCAAATTATCCAGTACACAAAGGAAATCTAGATGGTAAATTCTCCCGGTATTACATTGCTTGGCCTGGGCCCCGGAGATCCTGGCTTGCTCACCCGCCAGGCCTGGGATGTGCTTCGAAATGCGCCAGAAGTCTATCTGCGCACAACCCAGCACCCCACTGTTGCTGGTTTTCCTGCTGGCCTTGTGGTGCATTCTTTCGATGAATTCTATGATTCCGGGATGGATTTTCCCCAGGTCTATGAGCGTATTATTGAACAGGTTTTGGCGCTCGGGCGCCGCCCGCAGGGTGTGGTCTATGCCGTTCCAGGTCATCCATTTGTTGCCGAGACCACCGCGCCGGAAATTGCCCGGCAGGCGCGCGCAGCTGGTATTCCCGTTGCAGTTGTTGCAGGGCTGAGCTTCCTTGAGCCTACCTTGGCAGCACTGGGTGTTGACCCCTTGCCGCAGCTTTCCTTGGTAGATGCCCTGGAGTTGGTTGTCGCCCACCATCCCCCGTTTCCCCCCAGCGCGCCAGGATTGATTGCCCAACTGCATTCCCAGGCTATTGCCGCTGAGGTCAAGATCACGCTGATGGCAGTCTACCCAGATGAGCATCCCGTAATGCTGGTGCATGCTGCCGGAATGCCGGAGGAAGTCATCGAGCAGTTACCGCTGCATGCCATTGACCACAGCCCGCATATCGGGCTGCTCACCAGTCTGTATATCCCTCCTTTGGCGGCAGATGCATCCTTTGAAGCCTTCCAAGAGCTGGTCGCTCATCTGCGCGCCCCAGAAGGCTGCCCCTGGGACCGTGAGCAGACCCACCAGTCCTTACGACCCAATTTACTCGAAGAGACATACGAGACCTTGAACGCCCTGGACCTTGATGATCCCCAAGCCATGCAAGAAGAGTTTGGCGACCTGCTCTTGCAGATCGTGCTGCATGCTCAGATAGCCAGCGAATATGGTGAATTCAGCATGGCCGATATACTACAGGGGATCCATAGCAAGCTGGTCAAACGTCACCCGCATGTCTTTGGTGAACTTGATCTGGATAACGCCGATGATGTCATTCATAACTGGGAGCGCATCAAAGCGGTTGAACGCCAGGATAAAGGGGATGGTGAGAAGAGCCTGTTGGATGGAGTTTCACCAGCACTGCCAGCCTTGGCCCAGGCGGATGCCTATCAAAAGCGCGCCGCCCGCGTCGGCTTTGACTGGCCGGAGGTGGACGGTGTATTGGCAAAAATTATCGAGGAAATTGAAGAAATCAAGAGCGCGCCAGACCCTGCCGCCCGCGCTGGGGAGATTGGCGATCTGTTCTTTGCGCTGGTCAACCTAGCCCGCTGGTATAAAGTCGATGCCGAAAGTGTGCTGCGCCAGACCAATGCCAAGTTCCACCAGCGCTTCATCGCCATTGAAACCACCGCCAAAGCACAAGGCCGTGCCATTTCGGAGATGACCCTTGAAGAAATGGACGCTATTTGGGAGGCAGCCAAGGCAGGGGGTTGAGGCAGTCTTGCTAAAACCCCACAATCCTGGCGATCACCTCATCATCATCCGGCAGCAGCTCGGAGGGCACCAATCGGGGGGTTAGTTCGCGCCACAGCGGGTCGATCGCAAACACTTCTTTGAACAGGGGCAGTGCATCTTCAACCCTCCCTGCATTTACCAATCCGACAGCATGCCAATAAACCAATTCCGGGTTTACCTCCGGCGGCAATAATTGCCGGGCTTTTTCAAATTCCTGGTTGGCCGATTTTAGTTTCTCGTCATTCAAAGGCTTGCCTTCCAGTAGTTCCCCCGCTTTCCCGGCGTGTTCATAGGCTTTGGCGTAGTTCAGCAGGCGGCGCATCTCCACCAAGGGTTCGGGATGGTCTTCAACGTTTAAATCGAACAGCGGCCCACTTTTGGCGTTCCCGGCTTGTTCTTTTGAAACGACCAGGATGGCCACCGACTGCTTGCCGCGGATATCGCCGCCCTTGGCCTCAGCCGCTTCCATTGCCGCCAGCATACGCTCGGCCAAGTCGCCCGTGGCGGCTTCAAAAGCCTGGGCCATTGCAGCCCAAACCGTATCCTTGTGCATTAAGTTGGCCTGCACGGAAAAGTGTTTACCCAACTTATGCCCGGCGGCCTGGATGCATTTTGCACCGGTATGAACAGCGGGCGTGCCTTGCGCATCCACCATGGCAACTTGGCGAACTTCGCGGCCCGGGTCTCCGGCCAGCAGAGAATCCAGCGCTTGTTGAGAGGTTTTCCCCGCCCGCATCAATTCAAGCCCTAGTGGGCCGTAACTGATCTCGGCAAAGGATTGAGTTGCAACCGCGCCTACACCATATTCCGCCCAGGGGACGATGCGGCCCACACCAAAATAATGCGACTGCACCGCCACACCCAATTGCTCGCTATCCGGGTCATAGGCCACAATGGAGTAAGTGTGCACCAGTGGTGAATTCGATTTATATTGCATACTTGTTAGGTCCTTTATTTCTTTTGGCTCTTCTGGAAGCTAAGCAGCGCTAAGAAGTATATTGCCAAAGCGACCAGCGACATCGCCCGGTTGCCCGTGAGCATGGAAAAATACTCGGTAAAGCCTCCCAGGATGGCGCCAAATAGATTGGACGCCAAGGCTCGGGAAGGCACTTCAGCATCTCGGAAAAAGACCGAAAATATGATCCCGGAAAACAGCACCGGCAGCGTGAGAATCGCCGCGCCCAACGAAATCGCCATCCAATTCGGCAGAGTAAGCAAAGTAGAAAAGGGGAAAAAATACGCAAAAAGCAGCGTGATCACCAACAGGATGAATACGGGACGCCAAGCTTTGATTTGCCAGCGGATGACCGCCCAATTGGATAAGAAGATAAAGACCAAAACGGCAGCAAATACAGCCCCATTCACCAGCCAGGTCGTCCCTGCCAGCAAGGCCATACGGACGACCGCGCCGGCTTCAATCAGCAGGAAGGCTGCCCCCATGAAGAAAAAGCCCCAATCGAGCTTGAATGGCCGTTTGAAAGTCGATCGAATGGGAATGATCGAGAGCAGGACCAAACCACCCAGCAATACAAGGTAGGTGGTTGGCAGGCTGCGCGTGCGGAAAAAGATATGCGGCCAATCGTCCGTTGGCGTGCTCGCGGCGGCTGCTCCTTCTTCAACGGACGGCACGACCGAAATCTGTTCAAAGGTTTGTACGATTTCGGCAAACCGCTCCGCGCTGCAGCCATCACAGCCCACAAAGCTGTAGTGTGAAGATCCAGCCCCTTGCAGCACAACAAATGATTCTCCATAGACTTCTTGCATGAGCAGATCAAACTTATCTTTAACCCATGGTTTAGGCACCCACATATTCAACCAAAGAACTCCACCAGGTGAAAGGTGTTCTTTCGCTGCTTCAATAGCTTCGCGTGTATATACGTAATTATCTAGGCGTAAATTTGAAAATTGAGAGAAAAGCGAGCGCGCCTCGAGCACCCCAAATAATATCAGGTCATATTTTTCAGGACTTGCACTCAGATAATGCCGCGCATCATCAATGGTAACCGTTACGCTTTCATCACGATAAGGTTGGTTCGGATGATATTCATCCGAGAGCTCTACGATCACCGGGTCTATATCTATGGCATGTATCCTTTCTACCCCGTGATAAATTGCGCTGGCAGTGTCATTTCCCAAGCCAGACCCTAATACAAGCACACTTTTAGGTTGGGCAAACACAAATGGAGCGATAAATCGCAATGTCCTTGCCGATGGTGCTTCCTCATCGAGTTCTTCAGGATGGTCTAGGTAGGTCGTGTCGAAAGATCTTTGGAACCAGGTGTTGTTAACCGTGAGGCCGTGACCGGTTGCTTCCCCGGTTGTATATGTCATTGGATATAATTCAACTTTGTAATACGGTGTCCAGATAATATCTGGATATCCCAGCATCATTCGCGCCAGTGTAAAGGAAAGGGTGAGAATTGCAGGCAGATATCCTAATGTTGCAAATAGACGCCATTTCTTGCCCCCGATAGCTTCACGGTCGGCAATTACCGTTCCCATAAAGAGTAGACCGCATACCAAAAACCAGACAGAGGGTGGGGAAGAAAGGGATGAAAACAATGTGAATCCCAGTGTGCCTGCCAGGCTTCCCAAGATGTTCCATCCATAGGCGTGTAGCGGCTTTGAAAATGCATCAAAATAATTTGCTACAATGGCTCCCAAATATATCAACGGGATCATTGCAATCACAAAAGTAATCAGCAACACGATCATACCGGTTATTTGAGAATAACTTCCCAGCAGCACAGCCTCATCGGTGATATCTAGGTACGCGACACCCGATAGGAATGTTCGGGATAAAATCATCACGATCACGACCGGGATGAAGGCTGTATAGCCAAACAATTGGAACCCTCGGGTTTTGCTCAGCTTGGCTTGTAGGCCCACACCGAATCCCAAGAAAGTGGCGATCAATATCAGGTTTTTAAAGAAGCCAACAATCGGAATTTCTGTCCCCAAGTATCGGATCAAGGATAGTTCATAGAACAGAACTAACGTGGATACCAAGAATAGGCGGCCCGCAGGCAAATTGGCGGTCGCGTTACTGGGCTGATTTATGGCTGTGTTATTGTTTGTCATTTTGATCCTCGTATTTATTTTGAAAAGGGGAGACTGGCAGGAAGAATGCGGAATATCTCGATGGGCGGTGGTTTTTGGTGATAGGATTACTTGCCTGCCCAATTAATACACACTGGTTGATCTTCATTTATCCGAAGTTTATCACACTTCCCCGCCTAAAAACACTCACCATACTTCCTATTGGCTTACAATTTTGGTTGAAGATATGGAGGGCCATCATTGAAAATATGGATTAATTTCACATATGCTTTGAACATCATTTTCCACCCTCTCGCCAAATTAGGGGTTTAAGAACGCCCGTTATCAATGCAATTTCACGCTTTTTTCCACACAAATGCTGCCGGAGAACTCAAATCGGTTCGAACTGCGCCGTAAAGTGGCGCATTAATTCTGGCGCATATGTGATGCGGTAACCGCCCATGCTATTGCGTGCCTCGGCAATTCGCGCCATTGTGTCAACCACGTAATCCATATGGCTCTGGGTATATACCCGCCGCGGGATCGCCATGCGCACCATCTCTAACGGTGGGTAGACCATCTCGCCGCTTTCCGGGTCTGGGAAGCCAAAAGCGACGGTGCCCAATTCCACCGCCCGGATGCCGCCCTCGATGTACAAGGCCAGCGAAAGCGCTTGACCCGGCAGTTCTTCCCGCGGGATATGCGGCAGCAGTTCCGCCGCGTTGATATAGATGGCGTGCGCCCCTGGCGGCTCAATGATCGGGATGCCGATTTCGAGCAGTCGATTGCCAAGGTAGGCGGTTTGCGCTAAGCGGTAGGCCAGGTAGTCTTCCTGCAGGGCTTCTTTGAGGCCCACAGCGATGGCGTCCAGGTCGCGCCCGGCAAGCCCGCCATAGGTGGCGAAGCCCTCCCGTAGGATCAGCTCGTTGCGGGCCGCCTCAAACAGCTTATCGTCATTCATCGCCAGGAAGCCGCCGATATTGGCGATGCCGTCCTTCTTGGCGCTCATCGTCGCTCCGTCGGCCAGCGCGAAGATATCCTGGGCAATCTCCAGCGGCGATTTATCGGCATAGCCTGGTTCGCGCAGCTTTATAAAATAGGCGTTCTCCGCAAAGCGGCAGGCGTCGATAAAGAAGGGGATCTTATATTTACGGTAGGTTTCAGCCACCGCTCTCAGGTTGGCCATCGAAACCGGCTGGCCGCCGCCGGCATTGTTGGTGATCGTGATCATGCCGAAGGGGATGTTTTCCACGCCGGTTTCTTGGATGAAAGCATCCAATTCCTCGATATCCATATCCCCTTTGAACGGGATTTGCATCCCAGGGTCGTAGGCCTCTTTGCGGATCAGGTTTACCGGCAGTCCGCCGCGGGCGCGGATATTGCCCTCGGTGGTGTCAAAGTGCATGTTGGAGGGCACCGATTGGCCCGGTTTGAGCAGGATGGACGTCAGGATGTTTTCGGCCGCGCGGCCTTGGTGGGTGGGAACAAAATGTTTGAAGCCAAAGATCTCGTCCAGCGCCGCCTTGAAGCGGTAATAAGAACGCGCGCCGGCGTAGGCCTCGTCCCCTTCCATCATGGCCGCCCACTGCGCCTGGCTCATCGCCGAAGTCCCCGAGTCGGTCATGAAGTCAATGTACACATCCTCAGAGCGCAGGCCAAAGACGTTGTATCCTGCTTCCTGGATGGCGTTTTTGCGGGCTTCTTTGTCAATTAACCGGATGGGTTCAACCATCTTGATGCGGAAGGGTTCGGGGACGTAATCGGGCATTCTGGCGCTCCTAAATAGGGTGATTTTCCCCAGTTTAACATGCTTTTGGGGGCTGGTACAGGATGCCCGCAAAATCTGAGGATTTTTGTCTATATCTTTGCCGCATCCCTGTTATACTATCGTTTATGCTTGAAATCGTGACTTTTACGTTAGGTCCGGCGATGACCAACAGCTACCTGATCGCCGAAAAAGGTTCGGATACAGCTGCCGTGATTGACCCTGCTTGGGATGGCCACGTTATCCTGGGTGCCGCCGATCAGCGCGGCTGGCGTATCGCCAATATCTGGCTCACCCACGCCCACTTCGACCATCTCGGCGGTGCAGCTGCTGTCGCCGACGGCTCCAACCCGCCTCCGCCGGTCGCCCTGCATCCCGATGACTACTGGCTGTGGCGTGCTCAAGGCGGCGCCCCGGCTTTCGGCCTGGAGATTGACCCCGGCCCCGAGCCGACCGTAGACTTGGCCCATGGTCAAAAGCTCTATCTTGGCCAGCTTGAACTCGAAGTGCTGTATGCCCCCGGCCACACCCCTGGGCATGTTATGTTCTACTTCCCGGCGGAAAACGTGCTCTTCTGCGGCGATGTCATCTTCCAATTCAGCATCGGCCGCACCGATCTCCCCGGCGGTGATTACGACACCCTCATTAACAGCATTCGCGAGCAAGTCCTCACCCTGCCGGATGAAACCCGCCTGCTCAATGGCCACGGCCCCGAAACCACCGTCGGCGTCGAGCGCCAGTACAATCCCTTCTTGCAGGGGTAGGGGGCTGGTCGGGATAAAACCAATTGACCATATTGGCACGTGTATTAATCAGATGATGGGCTACGTGAGATCACCCTTCTGCCCAGATGATACGTAAGTTTTATCCCCAGGTAGATGCTTAGCAATACTGAGATTGCCAAGCTAAGATATAACATCCCAAAGGAAATTGGATTTGGAACTTCACGTGTTGTGATATTCCCAATGCCTATGAACACATTTAAAGGAAAATTGGTGGCCCCATATTTGGTTATTGTACCTGGTATAAATCCTTCATTCCTAATTTGTACGCTGTCATAATAAACGAATACCAAATCAATTTTTGAAATACGTTTTTCTTCCCAACTTTCTCCAACCGCAATATTGATATTTTCATTGATAATGATTGTATCCTCATTGATTCTTATTTTATAAGAACCGACTTGAATTTCAGCGCCGTTGTCTAAATAATAGTATTTGCAAAACCCTCCCATCATATAAGCGGGAGACACATCTAATATTAGCAATGCATAGGAATCTTCTGTAATATCGAAATAGCTTCCTCCCCCGGATAAATAACCCTGTTCAATAGACATTGATGTTGTACAGCCAATATCGGCCAAAATATAGGGGACTTGGTTCAAAAAATTTCTAATTGATTTGTCTAGAGTAATTAATATTAAAATGGATAATACCCATAAAACATAAATTAATTTTGAAGGAGGCTTATGAAACTTTTCTTTTAGGTCTATATTCTGCATCGTGTTTCTCCCGCAAGAGTATTTAGGTTGCCCGAAAGCGAGCGATCACTCTTTTACCTAAATGATACGTATATTTTATCCCCAGGTAGATGCTGAGCAATATTGAGATTGCCAAGCTTAGCAACAGGATGCTGATGGTTAGCCAGTTGGGTGTTTCAGGGGTATACCTGTAACCGAAACCCGCCAACACTTCGCGAGAAAATTCAACCCCCTTACCTCCTTTTGAAATCCCAACATTCCACAATCTCAGTTCGTCGAAATAGATCCACGCCACCCCAATCTTCGAGAGGCGTTTACCTTCCCAGTTCTCTCCTGGATGTATATTGATCTTGTCGTCTACCGAAATAATGTCCCCACTGCCTTTGATACTGTATACGCCAATGTCAATGCTTTTGCCATCCTCCAAATGATATATTTTACATGAATCTTCATCCCGAAGAACAGGAAACTTACCTAAAATGATGACCGCGTGCGTGTCATCCGGAATTTCTAACTGTCGATAAAATACTTCCTTTTTGCCTCCCATGACTGCCGACGGGCTTGTGCAGCTGCCATCAATAATTGCCAGATAGTCCGTCGCCTTATTGGCACTTACAAGATAAGCGAGGGTAAAGAATATGAACAAAGAAATTCCCCAAACATTGTATATCTTCCGGGAGGGCACCTTACTGGTTTTGTCCGGGTTGGCTTCAGTATGCATGGCATTTCCTCCGGCCATGGGTTAGTCACCTAGGCACTTTATTATAGTTTGGATAGCAGAATTATAGTATACATTACATGGTGTGCTGGATTACAAAAATCTATGTCCTTGAGATTGTGTGATTGCGGTCTTTGCCAAAACCTAATGGGTTGAGGTAAAATCTAATTCCGATCGAGGGCTGGACAAATGGAGATCCAAAATCGTTTCGTCGGTTTCCCAGCCCAACAGCAAAAAAAATGGTGGATTGTTTATAGAGGTGGTATATATGGAAAACACGAAATTGTCCAACCTGTTTTACCTTGCGGTCTTTTTCTTTTCCGCCTGCGGTTCTCCGGTCACCCCGGCTGTCACCTTCACCAACGCTGCGTCCCAACAAACTGACGCTCAAAACCGCATTACTCCCCCCGAGACATCCGATCTCACCCTCGCCTACACCCACGATGGCGACCTCTGGCTGTGGGGGGAAGCCGACGGCCCAGTCCAATTGAACGCCGCCGGTAATGCCAACCGGGTCTTCTTTTCGCCGGACGGCAGTCTGATCGCTTATACCCGCCTCGAAAACGGCGTCGAAACCGAGATCTGGGTCATCGGCCGCGACGGCAGCCACGATCATGCCTTACTTACCGGTGAGCAGCTGAGCGCCATGGCCGAGCCGGACAGCCCTCACGGGGCCGCTATCCTGGGCCAAATAGTTTGGCAGCCAAATTCACAAGAACTCGTATTTGGCACATATCAGATTTCCCAGGAAACGTATCCTAGATCTACACTCATGCATTTTGTCGGCCCAATTAATTTCGCCAATTCATCAATTTATGTTGATAATGGCGTTCACCGCATCTTATTTCCGCCGGGGCAGGGCGGCCGTCTGCACTACTCGCCAGATGCCAGCCAGGTTGCTGTCGTCACCCCCGATCTAATCCGGGTCTTTGATGCTGCCGGCGCTCAGGAAAAATTATCCTTTTCTTATGACACAAATAATAATATTTTTAGCGCATATCAAGATAGGGTATTTGCTTTACCGCTATGGAATCAATCTGGAACATCTCTCGGGGTTTCGACCATTCATTACCCCGATTATTCGGATTACATCGAGGAAACTCCAGAGCCAATCACCAGCGAGATTTGGTATTTATCACTGGATAGTAAGCCCACACAAAATGAACGGATATTTGAAGGGTTTTTCACCTCCTATATGTCAATACCACTGATTTCCGCAAACCTCACCTCGGTTCTGTACACACTGTTGCATCAAGGCACCGGCGATCTGCACCTCATGGACATTGATGGCCGCAACGATCAGCTCATTGCCTCGGGTCCCTTGCTCTCCGTTATCGCTTGGTCGCCGGATTCGCAAAGCTTCGTGTTTACCCTCACCGATGTTGAAACTGAATACAAGCTCGGTAAACTCGGCCAGTCCGGCTATACTGATCTAAGCGAGGTACAGAACATCGCCGCTTTCCGCTGGATTGACTCACAACGCTTTGTGTTTACCACCCTACCCATAGACGGCCAACCCGCCCAACTGCGCCTCGGCTTGGTGGATGGCCTCAGCATCCTGCTGACCGAGTGGTCCGGTGGAGCGTTAGGGCAGCTGGATTTTTACATTGGGCCGCCATAAATAGTCGTTTGCGGTCTATCCCATGACTTAAACACAAAAAGGACAGCCACCAACCGGCTGCCCTTTTTGTGTTATTTCTAGGTTTTATCCACCGGGGGTGATCGTGATTGCGATCACGCTGCTGGGGTAGCTGTAGCCGTCTGCAACCAACTGCACCACGCCGCTTTCGTCCGCGCCGCTGTTAGCGCCGGTTTGTCGCGGAGCTTGGTCTGGGCCAATGCCGGGTTCTTGGTTCACCTCGGTGCCCGCGTCCCACAGGAAGACCAGTGCGGTGATGTCGCCGCTTAGGGGGTTGCCTTCTTCGTCAAACAGGGCGATTCCCGTGTCTGCAGGGGCATAGAACAGGTCGTTGGACTGTACGAACATGCTGGCAAATGACAGATAATTATGCGGGGAGGCGCTGAAGGTGAACTCATACACGCCGCCGGGTGCCAGCACACCTGGCTCGCCTGCGCCTACTGGTGTATTAAACACGCCGGCCTGCACAACCTCAGCCAGGCCTATCAAGGCATCCAGCAGAGTGGCCGGATTACCATCTTCGGCTAGGCCTTCCAGGCCGGCGCCGCGGTCGGCTTGCCCAGCGCTGAACAGCGGGCTGCCGGTTTGGTGGACGGCCCACAGCCCTGGGGCCAACAGCCATGCTGCATCGCTGGAGATGTTCTCAATGCGCACCGTGAAAGTCGTCGGCGCCATCATGTCGTCATCCATCATGTCGTCTTCCATCATGCCGTCTTCCATCATTTCACCGTCAGGCATAGCATCGTCATCCATCATGTCGTCTTCCATCATTTCATCGTCCGACATCGCCTCTTCTTCCATG
>Ga0224496_10001230_pt1 | contig 16200 bp, 12 predicted proteins | sample SF_Jul11_sed_USG_2_FD_168127 | JGI IMG/M metagenome (GOLD analysis project Ga0224496, IMG submission 168127) | Sediment microbial communities from San Francisco Bay, California, United States - SF_Jul11_sed_USGS_8_1 | ecosystem: Environmental > Aquatic > Marine > Sediment | place: USA...
TTATCATGGTCAACATCAATTGCCATATTGATAATGACATCTTGTTTATTCGCTAACTCTTCTTCTTTGAAGCCAATGTAAGTTCGCAACAACAAATTTTTAATACGGATAATTGCCATAATTTAGAAGGATAATTGCATTAGCATGCAGGCGATGATCGAAGAAGTCTATTTTGTAATTATTCAGTACATCAAAGTAACTATTCAGATTGCTCCTATAATTCGTCAGTTCAAGGCAAAAAATGTGAGTTTACACGTGTAAATGATCATTTTGTAACACCGAAATGGGAGATTATAGGAGCAATCTGAATAGTTACTATATTTTATTCATGATAGAAAAAGTACCATCGGGTTAAAAAATACGCCGTAGCCAGAGCAAGGCCAATAGAATCATTATTAAACCGGGACAAAGTGCTATTAGTGCTGGATTTAAGTTCAATATCAGGCCTGCATTCGCAAGAATTTGATCCAATAAATAGACAATAATTCCGGTAATGGCGGCAAAAACCAGTTTATTACCAAGACCCGAGCGGATAGATCCAAAAATGAAAGGAATTGCAAGTAGCAGCATTGCGATCGTCATGACTGCGCTGCCAGCTTTTCGCCATAAAGCTAACGCATAGGAGGCTGCTTCTTGACCGGTGGCGCGCAGGAATTCTACATGCCGGAATAGTTCGATGGGCGAGAGACTTTCGGGTGGTTTTGTCAATGTTGCGATATCTTCCGGGCTCAGGAACGAGTTCCAATTCACTGAATTTGCACTGGTAGCGTAGATCTTCTGTTCAGTAAAAGTTCTGACCGTGACATTTGTTAGTTGCCAAAAATCATCGCTAATGATGTCTGCAAACTCAGCATGCATGTGTACCGACAGATGATTATCTTTATCAAAATGGAGAATCTCAATATCTATTGCTTTTTTGGCATGCTGCATTGCGCCGATTCGTAAGATATTCTGTTCATTGCGGCTCCAGATTCCAAGATTTCTGCCTAGCTCGGCAGTGTGTCCCAGCGCGCCCGCCCGAAAAGAAATTGCTTTTTGCTGCAACTGGGGAGCAATAAACTGTTCCAGCGCCGCAATAAAAACCAGTAGCAGTAATCCGACGCTCAGTGGGATAAGGCTGATACGGGTCGGAGAGAGGCCTGCTACGCGCATTGCGATCAGTTCTGAACTAACCGCCAATTTTCCCAAAGCTGCGACAGTGCCCAGCAAAGTGATAAATGGCGCAATCTGAATGAATCTTCGTGGTAACAGCATAGCAGTGTACAAGAATGCGTCTTGAACACGATATGTCCCTTTGCCTGCGTCATCAAGTTGATCCAATAAATCAAAAAAACTAAATAGCGGCAAAAGAACCGCAGTGGCGATGATCAAGCCAATAAGCATTTGTGAGGCAATGTAGCGGTAAATAATAGTCACTGGCGTGATAATTTTGTTCTTACTGATTCTGGCAATAGCAATCCAATCGCGATTAAGATCAGTAGGTATAGCCACCAAATACCGGGCATGCTGCCAACCAAGCCTTGTTCTACCCAGGTTTGGGCCAATCCACTCAAGTTGTAATATATTGCAAAAACAACCGCTGCAAGAAAATAGGTTTTATCTCCCTTATCTTGACGCGGCGCGGTGCGAATGAATGATGCAGCGATTAGCGCGAGTAAAACTGTGGCGAAGGGGCGGGATAGTCGCCACTGGAGCTCAGCAATTTCGCGGGGCTGGTCTGAATCCCATAGTTGCATCGTTGTGGCGGCTTTACGCCGATAATTCACTTCATTATCGTTATCAGGAAAATAGGTCATTTTTTCAAATTTAATGACACTATCTTTTTCCGCAGTGTGTGTAAGTTCAAAGATATGACCTTCAAATAATTGGATTTGTGGTCGCTGCTGAAGTGTCAATGGTGGTTGCCGTGCTTCTTTGGCGATCACAATCTCGCTGCTGCCATCCCTTTTTATATAGTGGAATATATTTTCCATTTGTTTGTCAGCTTCGTCTTTGTTTTGAACGTAGACGACTCTGCCACTACCCTCGCTGCCATAAAATCGTCCTGCTTGGAACCGGTTGGTATTTAATTCAGCTTCTGCTTGGGCATCGAGAATATAACTTTCAGCATATGCCCAGGGGCGGGCATAAATGGAAAGCACACCACTAATAATGCCGACAGGAATTGCAATCATTAACACAATGTATATGATACGGGTTCTGCTGACGCCCACAGCACGTAGTACATTAATTTCTTGGTCTTTGTTTAATCGACCAAGCCCGATAATGACCGCAACATAGAGCGCGATTGGAACCAGCACTTCCAATGCAATCAGCGTTTTGAGCAGGACGAGCTTAATCATAGCAGCAAAACCAAGCGATTCTGTAACCGCCCCCGCGAGGAAGCGGGCGCTACTGAAGCTGGCAAATAATCCTGCTAATATTGCGATAACCACTAAAAACGGGATCAGTACTTCGCGTGTGATGTAGCGTTCTATTATGTTCATAAACCGGCGTTATCAGTTTAAACGCTCTGATGGGATTTTATTTTGTAGTTTCGTTCTCAATGGTTCCGGGGGCCATGGGTTTAGCGAGGACAGTTTCAGCGAGTAACAAATCTTCGACTTTGTCGACATCAATTCCTGCTTGAGGAAATGGCAACATAATCGCTTGTACGTGAATTCCTGTTTTTATTGAAACAGCATTTAGTGCCTGTTCAAGCGTTAAGAATCCAAGGATATACCTGAGTACCGTCCAGGGGCCAAGGATTTGTGCAATTAAACGCCAAGGACGTTTGCGCATATCCTCTGCTTGCCGCCAGCGAGAAACCAGTTCTCGTCCATGCTGCCTAAATGTATAGAGATTGCAGCCGCAGAAATCACCGTCACGAAATTTCGTGACGGTGCGTTTGGTGTTTGGGAAGGTAGCAACGATATTTTTATAGTCGACGAGTCCAATGGTAGCATCGCTGCTTGCCAACGAAGAAGCCTCTAAAAAATGTTGCACGATTGCAGGTGTTAGCAATGCGTGATCTGCCGTTGTTAGCAATACCGGTGTGTCGAGTTCTACTTGCTCAAAACCTTTTTCAGCGCTGCGGCTGGGAGAATCTAGGTTTGGCAGCCAGGTAATCCGCCCTGCTTCAATTCGTTGCTTTAATTCCGGACAATCAGGTAGTACAGATTCAGGTGGCCCGCAGATTGTTATCGATTTGACCCGGTCACTGGCTTCAAGCGCATCTAGTACACGAATAATCATTGGAGAGCCGCAAATGGGTGCAATTGCTTTGCAAGTAGCTCCCGTGTACTGGGTAATCGGGTCATTTGCGGTACGATCAGCTGCAAGTACCACCGCAGCAAAGTGATTTGTTTGTTTCATTATAAACCTAGCTATTTAAATTTATTGGCAATTATTCGGCTGATATCTCGTTATTGTTTATTGCAGTGTTTTTTCATACACACGGTAGCGCTTGTACTGTTTGCTGCCGATGCTATCGAGCATTCCGCGCATTGCTTTGTTATCCTCAAGTATCCATGACATTTCAACTTCTTTAATCCCTCGATCCAGACCAATTTGTCGCGGCGCATCGATCACCATGAAAGCCAATGCCATGCCAAGCGGTGTATGATGAAATTGTTTGCGTACACCCATTAACGGTATTCGAGCAGTATGAATTTTCCGAAATTTAAGGCTTTGAATTAGTTTTAGCCAGCCAAAAGGGAATAATCTGCCATTTAGCTTCGCTAGTACTTCATTAAGATTAGGAAGCGCGGCCATAAATGCTGCAGGTATGCCGTTAACTTCAGCAATTTGAATGAAATCATCCGGCACTAACAAGCGGAGGCTGTTGCCAAGTTCGGTAAACTCAGCTTCAGTAAAAGGAACAAAGCCCCAGTTTTCTGACCATGCGTCATTGAAAATATTCCGCAGCATTTCAATTTCTTGGTTAAAATTTTTACGGTTAAGTGGCCTTAATCGGATTTGGTTTGAAAATTTCTTGATAAGTGTGCGCATGACACGCGGTGCCTCGAAGTCAACGTTGACCCAATAGGCCAATAAATCTTTGGCTGGTTGATAATTGTGTGATTCAAGTAAAGTGCCATACCACTTGGGGGAATGTGGCATCATGATAACGGGTGGGGAATCAAACCCTTCCACTAGAACGCCACATTCCTGATTAATGGAGAGATTGAAAGGTCCACTGATACGCCGGGTGTGCCGTGCAGCCAACCATGCTTCCGCGTGCAGTAAGAGTGCCGAAAATACGGCTGGATCATTGATGCATTCTAGTGCGCCGAAATGACCAGTATCTGCACCATAACGTTGGCGATGCAGTGTATCTATTTGCGCACTGATTCTACCTGCCAGCCGATTATTTTTGTAAGCTACCCAGGCTTGCCATTCTCCATGTTTAAAAAAAGGATTAAATTTAGAATAATGCAAGCGCCGTTCCAGACGCAATGGAGGAATCCACTTCGAATCATCCGAGTAGACGTGCCAGGGCACATCAATAAATTTTCCCATTTCTCGATAGGATGTTACCGGCTGTATAGTCAATGATGCCGTGCTTGTTTCCTTATTATTTGCATTCATGACATATTGTAGCTGTATCAGGCAGCTAAATTATACTGATTAGGAATTAATGTGTTCGTTCTTATCAGATTTGGTTGCGCCGATCAGAGAATTTCTCAAGTTAAGCTGAAGAAGTTCTACATGAATAGCGGCCAAATTCACCAAAAATGAGCAATGTAAGAATCACAATTTATAATGGTGTTACGTATTTATGATGCTGAAATTGTAACGAATACAGGAAAATTTTCTAAATGATTAGTGAGAATTCCATTGCTGCCAAGATAAAGAAAGTACGCGTTGCTTTACCTTAAGCAAGCCGGCGGCATCGCTATAATGCAAAGCAATTTAGGTTTTTTTTGTGTACTTCAATAGATTGGAGACAAGTGTGCAAAAAACCTCTTTGGGATGAGGTTCGATACCTGGCGATTGATCGGCTTCTATACATTTCTCATCTGTTATTTCAAAGCAAAAGTCACGAAATTTATTCCAATCTTCGTTGTATCGCTGTAGATCTTCCTGGGGAATAAATAGCCTCAAGGTGGCAAAGTCTTCCTGCATTTCAGGTAATCTGTCGCAAAGGTATTTGTTAACATTTTCAGGCCAGTCAATTGGTCTAGGATACATACCCGCGAATTCTGATTCCAAGGCATGACGAAAATTGTTGATAGCATCCAATCGTCGTTTGCGATTAACAACGCCTATACCCATGGAGAAAATACCGATTACACCAAATAAAATAAAAGGCCATAATGGAACAGTTTCAAAATACCCGGATAATTGATCTAAAGATTCATTCACGGTTTGCTCATTCAATATTAATGGTTATAAAAAAGGTGACTTTCCAGCTTATCCCAATATATCCGCCATTTCAGTGTTAGAAAATGGCTATTGTCACGTGTAAACTCACATTTTTCGCCCTGAACTGACGAATGACAGGAGCAATCTGAGCAGTTACCGCGATGTACTGAATAACTACAAAAAAAGTAATAATTCAGTCATCTAAATAACGACCAGATAGTGCTAAATAATCACATAAAAAAACAGCCACACAGTTTGCAAATTTTATTTTATTCAACTGTAACCTGTTAAAGCCATACCCTAATAATATGGGAGGGTCATATTGCCACAGGATGAAACAGGTATCAACATGGGTTTTATCGGAAGATAAAATACAGTGAGGCTTTTTTAGAAGGTTGGCAATGAAATTGTTAAAAATTCGAATTTTGTTCGGTTTGTTAATATTCTCGCCGCTGTTTTGCGTAAATATCGTTTTCGCTAATTCGGCGGCAATTGTATCCGCCCATCGGCTAGCTACCGATGCAGGTGAGGCGGTGATAATTCAGGGCGGTAATGCATTTGATGCGGCGGTGGCGGTTGCCGCGGCATTAGCTGTGGTTGAACCTTATTCGTCGGGCCTGGGAGGTGGCGGATTCTGGTTGTTACATCGTGCCCTTGATAACCGGGATATCATGATTGACGGACGTGAAACCGCACCGGGGAGGGCATCAGAGCGGATGTACCTGGATGTGAAAAATAGGCCAATTAACGGTGCTTCACTGAATGGACCGGGGGCTGCTGCGATTCCTGGCACACCCGCCGCATTAGCGCATATTGCAAACAATTATGGCAACTTAACGCTGGCGCAAAGTCTTGCGCCGGCAATTCATTTGGCACGTGATGGATTCAAAATTGGTGCGCGTTTTGCCAGAGCAATCAAAAATCATCAAAATAAATTACGTCGTGACCAAAAAGCGGCGCGTATCTTTTTGCAAGAAGGCGTGGCCCCCACAGCCGGGACTTTATTGCGTCAACCACAGCTTGCGGCGACTTTGGCAGCAATTGCAAAGCACGGTGAAAACGGTTTTTACCGTGGCCGTGTGGCGCAGGAAATGATCCATTCTGTTACGCAGGCAGGTGGAATCTGGGAATATAAAGATTTATATCAGTATCGGGTGGTTGAACGTAAACCCGTGAAATTTACTTACCGTGGAACACATGTCACAACGGCTTCTTTGCCTTCGGCTGGCGGACTATCTCTGGCACAAGGACTTAACATCCTTGAGAATTTTTCTTTGTCGGAGTTGAGCCAATCGGATAAGGCTCACTTAATCGTTGAAGCGTTGCGCCATGCCTATCAGGATCGTATTGACTATCTGGGCGATAGTGATTTTGTCGATGTGCCAGAACAAAGACTCATGAGTAAAGCTTATGCGCGTAAGCGGGCTGCCGAGATTCGTTTGGATCGGGCTTCTTCAGAACTGAGTCGTGCTGAATCCTTGGTGAAGGAGGGGGCTGAAACGACGCATTTCTCAATCATGGATAAAGATGGAAATCGGGTAGCGGCGACGATGAGTATAAATACTTTCTTCGGTTCGGGATTTATCGCGGGCGAGACAGGTGTATTGCTCAATAATGAAATGGATGATTTTTCAAGCGGCGCTAATGTGCCAAATGTTTACGGTCTGTATGGTGGAAAGGCAAATAATATTTTTCCTGGTAAACGCCCGTTATCTAGCATGTCGCCAACCTTTCTGGAGAATGAAAAGGGGATTATAATCCTTGGCACGCCCGGTGGTTCGCGTATTATCAGTATGCTTTTGTTAGCAATAGTTGATTATGTGGATCATCAACAGACTGATCCGGTGAAACTAGTTTCCAATTCCCGTTTTCATCATCAATATCTCCCGGATCGAGTTGAGATAGAGGCCAATGCCTTCGATGATCAATGGGTCGCTAGATTGGTGCAAAAAGGTCATGTCGTCAAAACCGAAAAACGGCGATGGGGAAATATGCAGCTAATTTTCTTTGATAAAAAATCTCGCCAATCCTATGTGGCGAGCGATCCTCGTGGCGCAGCAGATACTCGTTATTAGCCATTTAGTTATATTAATTTGCTGGAAGAACAAAAAATTAGAATTGACCAGGGACTGCTAAATGCGTTATTTTACTAGGTTTTAGTGACATATTCTCAACATAATTGAATATGTGGGGCATTATATGGCCAAGTCATCCAAACCTGCTACATTTTCCCAGCCTGAAAGTTTTGAAGCAGCATCAGCCGAGCTGGAGAGTATCGTGGTGCGAATGGAAGCTGGGCAAATGTCATTAGAAGATTCCCTTGCCGCATATAAGCGCGGGGCAGAATTGCTACAATATTGTCAAAATACTTTACAAAACGCACAACAACAAGTGCGTATACTTGAAGCGGATATGCTGAAAAATTTTTCTACGTCTGGTGCTGATGATCGTTGACTTTAAAAATTGGTCGAAAGATTGCCAGACACGTATCGAGACATTTCTAGAAGCCCGGCTTCCCATAGCTGATTGTGCGCCCGAACGATTGCATCATGCGATGCGTTACGCCGTACTGGGCGGTGGGAAACGAGTACGCCCATTGCTGTCTTTTGCAGCTGGTGAATTGGGTATGGCGGATGAAGCGCGCGTAACGACTGTCGCCGCTGCTGTTGAATTGATTCACGCTTATTCTTTGGTGCATGATGATCTGCCGTGCATGGACGATGATATATTGCGGCGCGGTAAACCGACTTGCCATATGGCCTACGATGAAGCGACTGCGTTGTTAACGGGCGATAGTTTACAAAGCCTGGCTTTTCAGTTGCTGGCGGAACAATGTTTGGCTGATTCTGCGCAAATACAGCTGGAAATGATCAAGCAGCTTGCGTTGGCATCAGGTTCTCGAGGTATGGCTGGCGGTCAGGCAGTTGACCTGGCAAGTGTCGGCAAGACATTAAGTTTGCCAGAGCTGGAGTTTATGCATATTCACAAGACTGGTGCGTTGATCAGAGCGGCAGTTATGCTCGGTGCGCGTTGTGGTAATCATTTGCGTGATGCACAGCTAAGCAGCCTCGATCATTATGCAAAATGCGTTGGTCTGGCGTTTCAAGTTGTCGATGATGTGCTTGATGCTGAGGCCACAACTGCAACGCTGGGGAAAACGGCTGGTAAGGATGCAGATAATGACAAACCAACTTATGTCAGCATCCTGGGCGTCAGTCAAGCGCGCGAATTAGCTGATACATTGCGACGCGACGCTTTTCAGGCATTGGAAGATTTTGGCGTAGAAGCTACAAGACTAAGGCAAGTGACTGATTTTATTATCCAGCGCGAATTCTAGGCGTTGTTTTTTTCCATTAGGTTTTTTTGAATTCGAATGTACCCTCTGCTAGACACAATTAATTCACCTTTGGAGTTGCGCGCATTGGAACGCAAGAAGTTGCCGCAATTTGCCAAGGAGTTACGCGATTTTCTGATCAAATCAGTCGCCAACACTGGCGGGCACCTGTCGTCCAATCTTGGCACGGTTGAGTTAACCATTGCGTTGCATTATATTTTTAACACGCCAAATGACCGGATAGTGTGGGATGTCGGCCATCAAACTTATGCTCACAAAGTCCTGACAGGTCGCCGTGAAGGTATGAGTAGGTTGAGAATGAATGATGGAATTGCCGGATTTCCGCGGCGTGATGAGAGCGAATATGATGCCTTTGGTACCGCTCATTCCAGCACTTCGATTAGCGCTGCATTGGGTATGGCTGTGGCGGCGCGATTGAATAAAACAAATCGGCGTGCAATTGCAGTGATTGGCGATGGCGCCATGAGTGCCGGAATGGCGTTTGAAGCGCTGAATAATGCGGGTGTAATGGATGCTAATTTGCTCGTGGTATTGAATGACAATGATATGTCAATTTCACCGCCAGTCGGCGCGCTCAATAATTATCTGGCCAAGCTAATGTCGGGTCGTTTTTATGCGACGGCAAGGCGCGCGGGTGAAAAAATGCTGCGTGCCGTACCACCCGTGTTGGAGCTTGCCAAGCGTGCTGAAGAGCATATGAAAGGGATGGTGACACCGGGTACGTTGTTTGAAGAATTTGGTTTTAACTATATCGGTCCTATTGATGGCCATGATTTGGATGTATTGGTTTCCACTTTGAATAACATTAAGCATCTGGAAGGCCCCCAATTCTTGCATGTTGTTACGCGTAAAGGCGCGGGCTACAAAGTGGCGGAAGAAGATCCAATTCTCTATCACGGCGTTGGTAAGTTTGATCCGGATAAAGGAATTATTTCTAAGCCTGCAAGTAAGCCAACTTATACCAAAATTTTTGGTGACTGGTTGTGCGATATGGCGGCGGAAGATGATCGGCTCGTCGGCATTACGCCGGCAATGCGCGAAGGATCAGGGCTGGTAAAATTTTCACAGCAATTCCCTGATCGCTATTTTGATGTTGGTATCGCTGAGCAACATGCGGTTACTTTTGCGGCAGGTGCCGCCTGTGATGGTTTGAAACCTGTGGTCGCCATTTATTCAACTTTCCTGCAAAGGGCTTATGACCAGCTAATTCATGATGTTACATTGCAGAATTTGCCGGTTATGTTTGCTATCGATCGTGCTGGATTGGTTGGTGCGGATGGTCCGACTCATGCAGGTAGTTTTGATTTGTCCTATTTGCGCTGTATCCCAAATATGGTCGTGATGGCACCTACTGACGAAAATGAATGCCGGCAAATGCTTTATACCGCATTTAAAATGGATGTGCCAACAGCGGTTCGCTATCCACGCGGGACAGGAATAGGTGCGGCAGTGCAAAAAGAGATGCAGGCATTACCAATTGGACGCGGTGAAATTTCTCGCCAGGGAGAAAAGATTGCATTTCTTGCCTTTGGTAGTATGTTAGCGCCATGCCTTGAAGCTGCGAAGGAATTAAACGCCACGGTGGCGAACATGCGTTTTGTTAAGCCGTTGGATGATGACCTGGTTGCATCGCTTGCAGCTGATCACAACTTGCTGATAACCGTTGAAGAAAATGCCATCATGGGTGGCGCAGGCAGCGCAGTTTTGGAATCATTGGAAAGCAAGAAATTCAGTGTCAAAGTACTGCAATTAGGGTTGCCAGATCATTATATTGATCAGGGTGATCATGCTCAGATGCTGGCTGATTGCGGATTGGACAAAACTGGCATCATGAAATCCGTTGAAGAAATATTGTCAGAATAGGTGTCGCAAAGCCTAGCAACAGAGGTTGGCTAAGTGTCCGGGGTATGCGACTAAAGGCAACACATTGAATATACACTACTTGAAAAAGTAGATTGAGCTTTTCAGGTTACGCCGGGAATTTTTAAACCCCTATGGAATCTATCACTAAGATTAGGCGTTAATGTCGGTTGCTGAATTGGCGCTGTCTAAGCAAAACTAAATTTTTGCGCCTTTTGTGAGAATCAATAACATGAATAAACAGATAGATTTGCCCATTGCCGATGTGCAAAGTACATTGGATACTAGACGTATCGCCATTGATCGGGTTGGTATCAAGGCGATTCGACATCCGGTAAAAGTTGCAGATAAAGATGGGGGTGTACAGCACACAGTTGCCGTATTTAACATGTATGTGAATTTGCCGCATAATTTCAAAGGTACGCACATGTCTCGTTTTGTGGAAATACTCAACGGAAACGAGCGCGAAATTTCCGTGGAATCCTTTGAAAGTATTCTGCGCACGATGATGACAAAGCTGGAAACTGAGTCAGGACATATAGAAATGACTTTTCCGTATTTCATTAATAAATCCGCCCCCATTTCCGGGGTAAAGAGTTTGCTAGATTATGAGGTAACTTTCATTGGTGAGATTAAAAAGAATGAATATGAATTTACCATGAAGGTGGTTGTGCCAGTAACAAGCTTGTGCCCATGCTCAAAGAAAATTTCTGATTATGGTGCACACAATCAGCGTTCTCATGTAACAATTTCGGTGAGTACCAATTGTTTTGTATGGGTTGAGGATATTATTCGTATCGCTGAAGACTTGGCGTCTTGCGAACTCTATGGTCTGTTAAAGCGCCCGGATGAGAAATATGTGACCGAGCGGGCTTATGACAATCCAAAATTTGTTGAAGACATCGTGCGGGATGTTGCTGAAGTATTGAATAATGATGAGCGTATTGATGCCTATATTGTGGAATCTGAGAATTTCGAGTCGATTCACAATCATTCTGCTTATGCCTTAATTGAGCGAAAAAAAGTTGACAATGCTGTTTTATAGAGGGCCTGAATTTATCTGGCAAGTGTAAGATAACGCTACCAATGGCGCTGAAAAGGTATTCTACGAGAGAAAAAAGTGACACTTTTTTTTGCAAGATGCAACGACAGCATTTTTGAAGCAACTTTGATTGATAAACGGTTAGGGTCGATTGAGCCTAAGGTGGGGCTTCTAGTGATAGTTCTAGTTTTGTAATGGCTGCAAGTATTTCCGCAGATTTACGATATGACCTTAGCTCAGCTTCAGTAAGCTGTATATCACTAACAATCTTGATGCCCTGAGCTGAAATTTCTGCCGGCATGCTGATATAGATTGAGCGATCTAATTGAAGCAGCGAATTAAAATATTTGTTTGTCAGCATGGATAAGGGGAAGCGATGCGCTTCTTTGTCGAGCAGACTATTCATAATTACTTCAGCACATTTCGAAACGGCATAAGTTGTTCCTTTCTGCGTCTCGCGAATCTGGAAAGCGGCATTTCGTGTCAGTTTCTCGGCAGTAATAAGCGTCTCCGCACTGAATTCATCACAGCAAAGAATGTTCGTGCCTTTTACTTTAGTAAACGAATAAGCCCCAAATTGCGACTCGCCATGCTCGCCTAAAACGTAGGGATCGAAATCATCTGCTTTGTAATCAGAAAGGGTAGATAAATAATAAGCCAATCGGACACTATCTAAAAAAGTACCTGTCCCTACAACGTGATCAGCAGGGAGCTCGCTGAACTGGCACAAGGCATGCGAAATAATATCAACAGGGTTGGTGATGGCAACCACATAGGGTGTCTTGTTAAACTTCCTCCCTTCAAAGAGCTCTTTTGTTAGCTGTATGTTTTTTCCTGCTATTGAGAGGCGAGATACGCCATGAATATTGGGTATACCCGCTGTGTAGAAGATGAAATCCGAATCATTAAAAAGGTCTTCATCGTTTACAATAAGTTCCTTATTCGAATATAAAGACATACTATGAGAGAAATCTAGAAATGCGCCTTCTCTTTGATCGTTCGGTTCCATCACATTTAATCGTATAGCTTGCTTATTATTCAATAAAAGTAATAAGAGTGAGGAACCGACAGTTCCAAATCCGATAATCGTTACGTTGATCATTTAGTTTAAAATCCTCGGTTGGAGGGTGTTTAGCGTGTGTTGTTGTTTCTTTTTGATAAGGCGCAATAACGCGTTATTGCAACGAATTGCAACGCAGTTAAAAAGAAAGAGCGGCGCGCTCTAAGCATCATGGCGTTCTTCACCATAAAGATGCGTGTCATAGTAAGAAATATGAGTCTTCTTTTAATGAGATTACTTATTACTGTAGCGATCAACTGAGCATTTTAGGTTTAAGCAAAAACAGTAAAAATAATGACTGGAACCCCGGCAAAATGTGTCAGTCTTTGCATAGTGCATAACAATGATTTAAGCGAAATTAAGTATTTTTAAATGATGCAGATAAAGGTACGCTCAGGTATGTCCATGAAATTTGCAGGACGACTTTTAGCAAAACGCCTGGAGAATCAAGACCATTAATGTGTCGACTTGCCTCTGGTAAATTGATTTTCATTATGATGCGCCCTGTAGTGCAAGTCAAAACTGATATCGGCCAATCCATCATAGCCACGCCATCCATAAAGAGTGGATTGCAGCATCAGGAGCTACCGCGAGTACACAAAAATACCTTGCAAAGTAGTTTGGCGTAATCTCTGTATAGATCTTCCCTTGGTGCTCCAGAACGCTGATGACGAACATTTTATCATAAGCACAGTGTTCTCTTATACTTTGAGGTGGTATGCCAAAGTAATGTTTGTCACTACGATGGGTCTTTGCGGGGGCGGCTCAAGCGCATGGCAATGAGCCGTGTTGGCGAGCTATTTTTATTTGCGTGCTGCTGATATTATGTCAGGCATTCCCTTTATCAGTTCTAGCGCCCGGTATAATTGGGCCACGCCACTAACTTCCAGTGTTAATTTTATCGTAGTCTTTACATGACGGCTTTGGGTGTTGATTGCGGTCACATTGATCTTTTCGCGCGACAAAATGTCGGAAATATCTCGTAGCAACCATTGTCTATCATGCGCTGTAATCATTACATCAGCCGGGTAGTGTTTATCATTCAATGAGCCCCAGTCCGCTTTGACCAGTCGCTTAGCGCTTTCACCCGATAGCCGGGATATGTTGCTGCAGTCCTGACGGTGAATCATAATACCGCGCCCACGCGTGGCGACAAAGCCGGTGATAGGATCGGGGGGTACAGGTTTGCAACATTTTGCCAATACCGTGAGTAATTTGTCGACACCAACCACACATATGTCGTTGCTTGTTTGCTGTGAGGCGGTTTGTGCAATGATTTTTCTATCAGCAAGCAGATCCGGTTGCGTTGTAGTAAGTTCTGTTCGGCTGTTTAGGGTTGTTTCCAGCTGGCGATTACTAAGTTCACCTTTGGCGACTGCGATGAAAAAATCGTTAAGCTTAGTAAAATTGAATTTACTGGCAATTTTTTCAAGGCCTATTGCTGTCATGCCAAGGCGCTGCAATTTTTTCTCAACGATTGTTCTGCCTTGCGCCAGTGTGGTTTCAAGTTCCTGGTTGTTAAACCACTGCCTGACTTTTGATCGAGCGCGGTGGCTTTTGAGATAACGCAAAGTTGGATTAAGCCAGTCTCGACTGGGGCCCCCTTGCTTAGCCGGGATAATTTCTACCTGCTGTGCGTTTTGCAACGGGTAATCTAGTGAAACGATCGCGCCATTCACCTTTGCGCCACGACAACGATGCCCAAGATCAGTATGCACATAATAAGCAAAATCCACAGGTGTAGCCCCTTTGGGTAAAGCGATCACATTGCCTTGTGGAGTCATTACATAAACTGAGTCCTCAAATAATGCGGTATTGAAATGCCTAGCCAACTCTCCAGTATCCGATACATCATTTTTCCATTCCAGTATTTGCCGTAACCAGGTAATTTTCTCCTCATAGCGAGTGTCACGTCTTGTTCCTTCCTTGTAGCGCCAATGGGCGGCCACACCTAACTCGGCGTAGCGATGCATCTCATGCGTTCGAATTTGTACTTCCACCACTTTGTTTTCGGGGCCAATCACGGCGGTATGCAAAGAGCGATAATTGTTACCTTTTGGTTTGGCAATGTAATCGTCAAATTCCTTTGGTATCGGTGTCCACAAATTGTGCACTACACCCAGCGCGGCATAGCAATTTTTAATATCATCGACCAGGACCCGGACTGCACGCGCATCGTAGATTTCGTTGAAGTCCAGATCTTTATGTTTCATTTTATTGTGAATACTGTAAATATGCTTGGGGCGCCCAACAATTTCTGCATGAATGTCAGCTTGCTTTAATTCATGCAGTAATTCAGTGACGACTAGCGCAATGTATTGCTCCCGCCTGGTACGGGTTTCTTCCAGCAACCTGGCGATTTTTTTATAACGCGCCGGCTCGATAATACGCAACGACAAATCTTCCAGCTCCCATTTTATCTGCCATAATCCGAGTCGATTTGCCAATGGTGCAAATATATCCAGTGTTTCACGTGCAATTTCTGTGCGCCCTGGAACCTCGTTTGCAACAGCATATCGCATGGTTTGCACACGACTCGCCAGAAGAATGATCACTACACGAATATCTTCCGCCATAGCCAGTAGCATTTTGCGAAAAACCTCGATTTGTGCACCATGTTCGGTTGCATTCTCCTTGATGCCAAAAACCTGAATACGCCGTATACGTTTCACGCTTTCGACCAGATGGGCAACTGTAGGATTGAAGTCGGTCTGTAATTTTATTATGTATTCATCCAGATAATCGGCTATGGCATGGAGCATTCCGGCCGCCAGGGTATCGCTATCAACTCTCAGGGTGATAAGTATCGCTACGGTACCTAATATGTGCCGGGTTACAGGTTCGCCAGAGGGTAGGTGTTTGTCGGTATACAGCTGCGAGGAATAATCTAATGCATGCTTAAGCACCGCACTGTCATTGGATGAAAGCATGGATATGGCAGATTCTACCCAGGAAGCTATTTCCTGATCGCTGATCCGGGAAGAAAGTGTTTTAGAAACTGTCGTTGAGACCATTGATAAAATTCAAACGTTGAATGTTTATTCTAAATGAACGAAACTACAAAAAGGTGCCGATTTGTTAAGGCTAGAGTTTAGAGTTTCAGCACTCTAAAAGGAAAAAAATATCACAAAAAGGAAAATTAACAACAAAAAAACTTGACATCGCGACATAAAAATCGTTGCCGCCTTTTAAATAACTTTTAGTACAAAAAGTTATTTAAAAGGCGGCCTCTAGAAGAAATTTTTACGATTTCATTTCTGGAGGCCGCGATGAACGCAAGTGGATATGACGGTATCCCCCGCGAACTATGTCATTGGACAACATTTCTGACGAAAGCGCTACCCTTAAGATCAATGGGTACTTTTGTTGAATTGTTGATTGGTGCGATGTTAACGCCCAGTGGTTTTGTGACGGATGCGTATTTGATGGTAAACATGCGTAACCATTGGACGAGTTATTACAAATGGTTGCAGCAAGGGAAGTGGTCCTGGTTGGCGCTGGCAAGGCAATTTGTGAGGTTAGTGCTGGCGAATGTGA
>Ga0224496_10001231_pt1 | contig 16200 bp, 13 predicted proteins | sample SF_Jul11_sed_USG_2_FD_168127 | JGI IMG/M metagenome (GOLD analysis project Ga0224496, IMG submission 168127) | Sediment microbial communities from San Francisco Bay, California, United States - SF_Jul11_sed_USGS_8_1 | ecosystem: Environmental > Aquatic > Marine > Sediment | place: USA...
CGCTGAAGGCCAGCATCGCGGGCGCCACGCCGAAGGAGACCGTGTCGGCGATCGAATCGTACTCGACGCCGAAGCGGGTCGTGGCCCGGGTCAGCCGCGCCACGCGCCCGTCGATGGCGTCGCACACGCCCGCCAGGATGATCCCCAGCGCCGAGAGGTCGTGCCTGCCGGCAAAGGCCTGAACGATCGCGAAGAACCCGAACGAGAGATTCGCGGTGGTGATGAGGTGGGGCAGCAGGTAGAGACCGCGAGGCGGTGCATCGATCGCTCGCTTGGGGCGGCGATGCTTGCGCGAGCTCGAAACCCTGTCCTGGTTTCCTGACTCGGACATCAATTCTTGGCACGGTCGACGAGCCGATTCTCCTTCAACCACGGCATCAACTTGCGGAGCCGGGCGCCGACCTCCTCCATGGGATGGCGCTCGCCCCGCTTGCGCAGGGCGTCGAATTGAACGCCACCGGAGCGATTCTCCAGGATGAACTCCTTGGCGAAGCGACCCGTCTGGATCTCCTCCAGGATCTCGCGCATGCGCGCCCGCGTGTCCGCGTCGATGACGCGGGGGCCACGGGTCAGATCGCCGTACTCGGCCGTGTTCGACACCGAGTAGCGCATGTTCGCCACGCCGCCTTCGTAGATGAGGTCCACGATCAGCTTCACCTCGTGGATCGTCTCGAAGTAGGCCATCTCGGGCGCGTAGCCCGCCTCGACGAGCGTCTCGTAGCCGGCGGTCATCAGCGCGGTGAGCCCGCCACAGAGCACGGTCTGCTCCCCGAAGAGGTCGGTTTCCGTCTCCTCGCGGAAGGTCGTCTCGAGGATGGCGGCGCGGCCCGCACCGAGCCCGGCGGCGTACGCGAGCGCAATCTCGCGCGTGTCGCCCGTCGGATCCTGATGGATCGCCACCAGCGCGGGCACCCCCCGCCCCTGCTCGTAGTTTGCGCGCACCGTGTGTCCGGGGCCCTTGGGCGCCACCATGAACACGTTGACCGACTCGGGCGGCTTGATCACACCGAAGTGGATGTTGAAGCCGTGGGCCACCGCCAGGTAGTTGCCCGGCTGCAGGTGCGGCGCCACCTGCTCCCGATAGATGTCGCCCATGCTCTCATCGGGCAGCGTCATCATGATCACATCGGCCTCGCGCGTGGCCTCCGCCGGCGTGAGCGCGCGCAGGCCGGCGGCCTCGGCCTTGGCCCAGGACGGAGAGTCCTTGCGCAAGCCCACCACCACCTCCACGCCCGAGTGCTTCAGGTTCTGGGCGTGGGCGTGTCCCTGGCTGCCGTATCCGAGTACCGCCACGGTCTTGCCTTGCAAGCGTCCGAGATCGGCGTCCTTGTCGTAGTAGATCTTCAGTGCCATGGCGCTGGTCCGTTCCTTCCGATCGAGAGGTGGGCGTGTTCGTGCTGCGCGCGCGTGTCGCCTCGACGCTCTGCGGGAAACCGCTCGGGTGGAGAGCCCCTGGGCTGGATCCGGCTCCAGGCTCGTGCTCTCCGGACTCGTGCGGTCTGACGTCGAGACGCTTGCAAGCGGGGCGTCGGTCGAGATTACGCAACGATTTCAAGCATGTCAAAGCCCGCGCAGGGCATCGGTGCAGGTCGCCGGCTAGTCCGGGTTGGCGCCCTCGAAGCGCTGGCCGGTGCGCTTCACCTCCGCCTCCGCCCGCCGCACGTAGCGCGGCGTCAGGCGCGCCGGATCGACGCCGCGGCCGGCCGCCAGCAGGCGGGTCGCCAGCGCGCCCACGTGCGCGGCGCGCGCCCGGGCGGCGCCGGGCGCGGTGCACACCACGCCGTCGCCGAGCGCCGCGCGAAGCGCGGCGCCGCAGTCGGCGGCCCCATCCCCGGTGAGGCGGCAGGCCGGTGGCAGGCGCTCGCACAGCTGCTCGACGGTGTAGACACCCTCGGGCAGCAGCGGCGAGGGATCGAGCGCATCGCCCGCAAAGGCCGCGGCGTAGAATTCGTCGCGCCGGGCATCGAGCAGCGCCACGGCGGGCCCTGCGCCCGCTGCCGCCGTCCGCGCCAGCGCCTGCAGCGTCGGCACGGCGAGCGCGGGGCGCGGCGTTCCGAAGGCCAGCCCCTTCACCGTCGCGACGCCGATGCGCAGGCTGGTGAAGGAGCCGGGGCCGATCGAGACGGCGAAGGCCCCGACCTCCGCCGCGGAGACGCCGACGCGCCCGAAGAGCGCGTCGATCGCGGGCAGCAGCGTCTCGGCCGTGGGCCGCTGCGCGTCACCCGTCTCCTCCGCGAGCAGCGCGCCGTCACGCAACAGCGCCACACTGGTGCAGGGCGTCGCGGTCTCGACCGCGAGCAGCAACACGGCTCAGAGACCGGGGCCGCCGCTCAACCACTCGAGCAGTCGCACCCACTGCCGCGAGAGATCGTTCCAGAAGGCGAGCCCCATCAGCAGCACCAGGACCGTGAAGCCGACCTGCTGGAAGATTTCGCGGGTGCGCAGTGAGAGGGGCGAGCGCCGGATGCCTTCGATGGCGAAGATCACCGCCTGTCCGCCGTCCAGAATCGGGATCGGCAGCAGGTTCAGGATGCCGAGATTGATGCTGATCAACACCATGATCGAGAGATAGGTCTCCCAGCCGGCCTCGAAGGCGTTGCCCGCGATCTCGGCGATCCCGATCGGTCCGGCGACCTGCCTGCGCGACACTTGCCCCGTGATCAGCTTGCCCAGGCCGCGCAGGAACGTGTGCGTGATCTCGAAGGTCATGCCCACCGCGCGCGGCAGCGCGACCAACGGATTCGGCTCGCGATCGGTGCGCAGCGCGCCGACCAGGCTCGGCACCTCCGCCCCGATCCCGACGCGATAGCGCGGCTCTTCGATCCCCAGTCCGGTCACGTCGAGCGGCGCCAGCTCGGGAGCGATGGACACGCGCAGCCGCTCTCCGTCGCGCGCGAGCACGAGATCGAGCGCTCGTCCCTCGCTCGTGCGCACGGTCTCCGCGAAGGACGCGAAGCTGCCGACCGGCGCGCCGTCGACGGAGAGGATGAGATCCTTCGGGCGCAGCCCGGCCCGCTCTGCCGGAGAGCCGGGCTCCACGCTCGCGATCAGGACGCTGGCGGGAACCAGCCCGAGCGCAGCCAGATCGCCCAGCGCGGGTACCCGGATCTCGAGCGTGCCCGCCTCGTCCTCGGCTCCGCCGCGCCGCACGCGCAGCGCGGCCGCCGCCTCGGCGGCGGCGTACGCGGCGGCGACGCCCTGCCAGTCTTCGACCGCAACGCCGTCCACCGCCTCGATCACGTCGCCGGAGCGCAATCCCGCGCGGGCCGCCGCCGAGTCGGCGGCCGGCACGCCCACCACCGCCGAGAGGCGGCTGTGCTCGGCGCCGATCCACCCGACCTGCAGCGCTCCGCCGAACTCGTCGAAGCTCGAGCGCTCGCCGATCTCCAGCGTGGCGTTCCGCACCTGCCCCGCGCGCTCGTACGCGACCGGCACACGCTGATCCGGACGCGCGCGGACGACGTCCTCGAAATCGCTCCACCAGCGCACGGGCTCGCCGGCAATCGCCGCGATCACGTCACCGGGACGCAGCCCTGCCCGCGCCGCAGGAGATTCCGGCTCCACCGTCCCGATCGTCGGCATGGGGCGCGGCACGCCGATCGCGAGCGTGACGATGAAGACCGCCACGGGCAGCAGCAGATTCATCACGGGCCCGGCGAAGACGATGGCCAGCTTCTGCCAGGTCGGCTTGTGCGTGAGCGTCTCCTCGGGGTGCGCCATCAGAGCCGGGTCGTTCGTCTCGTCGAGGTTCTCGCCGAGCATCTTCACGAAACCGCCGATCGGAAACCAGGCCACCACGTACTCGGTGTGTCCGCGCACCCAGCGCAGCCGGAAGCGGCCGACGCCCACCGGCGGCCCGAAGCCGAGCGAGAACTTGAGCACGCGCACGCCGCAGGCCTTCGCCACGATGAAGTGTCCGAGCTCGTGGACGAAGATCAGCACGCTCAGGAGGAAAACGAAGGCGAACAGTGTGGTCATGTTCGGAGGCTCTTCGCGCGGTCCCCGGACAGCCGCTCGCGCGCGTGCAGCCGCGCCCACGCATCGGCTTCCATCACGTCCTCGAGATCCGTCAGGCGCGACCCGCGGGAGCCGGCCACGTGCGCCTCGAGCACCTCCGTGTTCAGGGCCGCGATGCGTTCGAAGCCGATCTCTCCCGCCAGGAACGCGGCGACCGCGACCTCGTTGGCGGCGTTCAGCACCGCGGGCGCCGCCTCGTCGGCCGCCAGCGCGGCGTAGGCCAGATCCAGACACGGAAAGCGCTTGCGATCGGGGGGCTCGAAGTCGAGCTGCCCCAGCGCCGCGAGATCGAGACGCGGCAGATCGAGCGGCAGGCGCTCCGGCCAGGCGAGCGCCACGGCGATGGGAACGCGCATGTCGGGCAGGCCGAGCTGGGCCAGCACCGACGAGTCCACGAACTCGACCAGCGAGTGGATGATGGACTGCGGATGCACGACGACGTCGATGCACTCGGGCGGCATGTCGAACAGCCAGCGCGCCTCGATCACCTCGAGTCCCTTGTTCATCAGCGTGGCCGAGTCGATGGTGATCTTCGGCCCCATCTCCCAGTTGGGATGACGGAGGGCTTGCTCCACGCTGGCGCGCGCGATGCGATCGGCGGACCAGGTGCGAAAGGGTCCGCCGGACGCCGTGAGGATCAGGCGCTTCGCGTTCGCGCGCGGCTCGCCCGCCAAGGCCTGGAAGATCGCGCTGTGCTCACTGTCGACGGGCAACAGGCTGCCCCCGTGCGCCCGCACCTCGCGCAGCACGAGCGCGCCCGCCATCACCATCACTTCCTTGTTGGCCAGCGCGACGTCGCGGCCCGCGCGAATGGCCGCGAGCGTGGGGCGCAGCCCCACGGCACCCACGAGCGCCGCGACGACCAGCTCGGCGTCGTGCACCGCCACGGCCTCCAGGCCCGCCCCGCCCACCTCGATCGCAACGTCGCTCGCGCCGAGCGCGGCGCGCAGCGCGTCGGCTCCCGTCGCATCGGCCACCGAGACGATCTCGGGCCGGAAGCGCCGGATCTGCTCCGCAAGCCGGGCGACATTTCTCCCGGCGGCCAGCGCCACGACCCGATAGCGGTCCGGAAACGCCTCGGCAACCGCGAGCGACTGTTCGCCGACGCTGCCCGTGCTGCCGAGCACGGTCAGCCGCTTCATCCCGTCCCCCCGGCGCGACGCGCGCCACCGCCGCGCCGCGGCGCGCAATCGCCCGTGCGCACCTGCTCGCTGGTCATGCCGAAGCGTCGCTCGCGCCTCTGGTAGTCGAGGATCGCGCGCTGCAGATCCTCCGATCGGAAGTCCGGCCACATCACCTCGGTCATGTAGATCTCGGAGTAGGCGATCTGCCAGAGCAGGAAGTTCGAGACCCTCGACTCGGCGCCGGTGCGGATCAGGAGATCCGGATCGGGAATCGACGGATCGTAGAGATACGCAGCGAAGGTCTTCTCGTCGAGTCGCTCCGGATCGATCTTGCCGAGCTCCGCGTCCCGCATCAGCCGCCGCGCGGCATCCACGATCTCGGCGCGTCCGCCGTAGGACAGGGCGAACACGAGCGTCATCGCCCGATTGCCGCGCGTGCGCGCCACCCCGGCCTCGACGCGCTCGCGCAGCGCGGCAGGCAGCCGATCGAGGCGGCCGATGGTGCGCACCTCGATGTCGTTTCGCATCACCTCCTCGAGCTCGACGTCGAGGTAGTGATCGAGCAAGCGCATCAGCTCCGCGACCTCGGCCTGGGGCCGGCTCCAGTTCTCCAGGGAGAACGCGTAGAGCGTCAGGTACTGGATGCCGAGGTCGCCCGCCGCGCGCACCACGGCGCGCACGGATTCGAGGCCCTCGCGATGCCCTGCAATGCGCGACAGGCCCCGCCGTTCGGCCCAGCGTCCGTTGCCGTCCATGATGACAGCCACGTGCCGGGGCACGTCCTCGGATCGAAGCAGGTCTCCTCGCATGCTCAGACCTGGAGGATCTCCTCCTCCTTTTGTGCCGTCATCTCGTCGATCTTCTTGATGTACTCGTCCGTCAAGCCCTGGATCCTCTTCTCCTCCCGATGCCGATCGTCCACCGGGATGGTTCCCTCGGTTTCGAGGTCCTTCAGCAGGGAGAGCGCGTCGCGGCGCCCCTCGCGCACGCCCACCTTGTGATCCTCGGCGAGCCGGTGCACGTGCTTGACGAGCTCCTTGCGCCGCTCCTCGGTGAGCGGCGGGATGGGAATGCGCACCACCTTGCCGTCGTTGCTCGGCGTCAGGCCCAGATCCGACGCGAGAATCGCCTTCTCGATCGACCCCATCGCACCCTTGTCGTAGGGGGAAACCACGATCAGTCGCGGATCCGGCGTGCCCAGGTTCGCGAGCTGATTGAGCGGCGTGGGAGTTCCGTAGTAGTCCACCTGGATCCCATCGAGCAGCGCCGTATTCGCGCGGCCCGTGCGAATCTTCTGGAGCTCCGCGCGCAGACTGCGCAGCGACTTCTCCATCGCGCCCTTCGCCTCTTCGTGGATCAGTGCAGCGTCTTGCTCTGCCATGACTCCCTACTCTCCCACCCGGGTCCCGACCTTCTCACCGGAGACAACCTTGCGCAGGTTTCCCGGCACACTCATGTCGAATACGATGATCGGCAGCTGATTCTCCCGGCACAATGCGATCGCGGTCTGGTCCATGACGCGCAGATTCTTCTGAATCGCCTCGTCGTAGCTGACGCGGTCGAAGCGCAGCGCCGCAGGATCGAGCTTCGGATCGGCGCTGTAGACGCCATCCACCCCGCTCTTCGCCATCAAGATGATCTCCGCGTGGACCTCGGCGGCGCGCAGGGCCGCTGCGGTATCGGTGGAGAAGTAGGGATTGCCCGTCCCCGCGGCGAACACCACCACGCGTCCCTTCTCCAGGTGCCGGACGGCGCGACGGCGAATGTAGACCTCTGCAACCGATTGGATCTCCAGCGCGGAGAGGACGCGCGTGACGAGCCCTTCCTTCTCCAGAGCATCCTGCAGCGCGAGCGCATTGATGACGCTGGCCATCATTCCCATGTAGTCCGCGCTGGCCCGATCCATCCCCTCCGAGGCCGCGGTGATGCCACGAATGACGTTGCCCCCGCCGATGACCACGCACAGCTGCGTGCCCAGCGCCTGCACCTCGCCGAGCTCCTGGGCCATGCGCTTGATCACGGTCGGACTGATGCCGAAACCGCTCTCGCCCGCCAGCTGTCCACCGGAGAGCTTCACCAGGACCCTGCGGAAGGCAGCCTTCACGCCTGGGGCTCCTCCTCCGCCTGACCCAGCTTGAAGCGCTCGAAGGCGACCACGCGCACCTCGCCCGCCTGCTTGAGCAGATCTCCCACGCTCTTGTCGGGATCCTTGACGAAGGCCTGCTCGACCAGGCAGATCTCGGCGACGACCTTGTTGATCTTTCCCTCGACAATCCGGTCGACCACCTTCTCGGGCTTGCCCTCCTGAAGCGCCTGCTTGCGGAAGATCTCGCGCTCCTTGGCCAGGAATGCCTGCGAGACGCCATCCCGCGTGACCGCAACCGGCGTCGGATCCGCCGCCGCCACGTGCATGGCCAGATCCTTGGCAAGCGCTTCGACCTCGGCACCCGGATTCTGCGCGGCGAGGGACACCAAGACGCCTAGCTTTGCGCCCGCGTGCACGTAACCGCCGATGACGCCCTCGCCTTCGACCTCCAGGCGCGCGACCCGCTTCACCACGACGTTCTCGCCCAGCTTTGCGATCGCGGCGGTGATCCTCTCGGAGACCTTCTCTGCCGCGATCGACGCGTCGAGGAGCGCCTGGGGCGTGGTGACGGCTGCGTCCCGCGCGGCGATGCGCGCCAGGGCCTCTGCGAGCCCGGTGAAGTCTTCGGTGCGCGCGACGAAGTCCGTCTCGCAACCGAGCTCGACCATTCCGGACCGACGACCCTCGAGCGCGATCGCGATCACGCCCTCGCTGGTGGCCCGCCCCTCGCGCTTCCCCGCCTTCGCGAGACCGCGCTCGCGCAGCACCTCGATCGCCTTCTCGACGTCTCCCTGCGCCTCGCTCAGCGCGCGTTTGCAATCCATCATGCCAGCGCCCGTCTGCTCGCGCAGCGACTTCACTGCCTTTGCGGAAATCTCGGCCACTCGTTCCGTCTCCCCGTCGCGTTGTCTGCGCTGATTGCCTTGCTCTCACCCGGGCGCGCGAGCGCGCGTCCTGCGCACCCCCGTGTCGCTCGCAACCCCGCGGCTCTACTCTCCCGTCGCCGGCGCGTCGCCAGCGATCGGGGGCGCCGCATCGGGCTTCGCCTCCGACGCGCCCGTGTCGCGCCGCGGGCCGGCGGAATGAGCGCCACGCCCGCGCCGGGGCTGCTGCTTGATCTCCACGACCACGCGGCCCGTCGTCGTCTTCTCCGACGGAGCGCCCTTGATCCGGGTCTTCTCTTCCTCGGCCACCTGACTCTGCACGCGCTCGTTGAAGATCGCCGCGCCCTCGAGGCAGGCAGAGGCCACGCGCCCGCAGTACAGATCGATCGCGCGAATCGAATCGTCGTTTCCCGGAATGACATGATCGATCTGATAGGGATCACAGTTCGAGTCCACCACCGCAACGATCGGAATGCCGAGGCGGTAGGCCTCCTTCACCGCGATCGTCTCACATCCCACGTCGATGACGAAGATGGCGTCGGGAAGGCGCGACATCTCCTTGATCCCTTCCAGCGATTTCTGATACTTGTCGATCGAGCGATTGACGCGCGATTGCTCCTTCTTCGAGAGCTCGCCGAGCTTCTCCTCGTTTCCCACGAGATCGAGCAGCTCCTTGTAGCGCTCGATCGATTTCTTCACGGTCTTGAAGTTCGTGAGCATTCCGCCCAGCCAGCGGCGATTGACGTAGAACTGCTCCGCGCGCTCGGCGTTTTCCTGGATCGGACGCTGGGCTTGGCGCTTGGTGCTGACGAAGAGCACCTTCCCGCCGCTCGCCGCGATTTCGCGGATGAATTCGAGCGCCTCCTGGAAGCGCGGCAACGTCTGATCCAGATCGATGATGTGGACGCCGTTGCGCTCGCCGAAGAGGAAGGGCTTCATGCGCGGATTCCAGCGCCGCGTCTGATGCCCGAAGTGGACGCCCGCCTCCAGAAGTTCGCGGACGCTCAGCTTGTCGTTCTTCATCTCGAAGGGTGCGGCCTCCGAGAGCTGCGTTGCGCCCTCGGACGGCGCCTCCGCCGGTGAATCGGCCATCGAGCCATCTCCTTCGCGGTTGTGCCTCCGCTCCGGTTCGTCGTTCCCCAACCCGCTGCGCGTCGGGGCTCGCGCACCGACGCCACGGGCACCGCAGGGGCGATCCCGGAACGTGTGATTTCTTGAAGGGTTAGCAGACTCGGGCTCGTCTCGCAGCAGCCGCGGCTCAGGTCGTGTACTCGGCGTTGATCCGCACGTATTCATGGGACAGATCGCAGCTCCACATCTGGGCCTCTCCGCGCCCCACGCCCAGATCGACCCGGATCTCGATCTCGGGCCGCGCGAGCCGCTCCGCAGCGCGGCGCCGCGCCGCGGGCCCGGTCGGCGAGCCGTTTCGGAACACGGTCACGCCCGCCAGCCGCACGGCGGCGCGCTCCAGGCGCAGCGCGATGCGCCCCGCCCCAACCGTCTGCAGGATTCGGCCCCAGTTGGCGTCGCCCCCGAAGACGGCCGTCTTCACCAGCAGCGAGTTGGCGACGCGGCGCGCGGCGCGCTCCGCCTCAGCCGTGCTGCGGGCGCCGCGCACCCGCACGTCGATCAGCTTGGTCGCGCCTTCCCCGTCGCGCGCGAGATCCCGGGCCAGCGCCACGGCCACCCGCTGCAGCGCGTGGCGGAAGGCCCGCGCCCCCGGGCTGCGCGGACCGCGCAGCGCCGGATTCCCGGCGACGCCGTTCGCGAACAGCAGTGCCATGTCGCTCGTCGAGCTCTCGCCGTCCACGCTGACCCGGTTGAAGCTCGCGTCGCAGGCCTCGCGCAGCGCGCGGCGCAGAAAAGCGGGCGTCGCCGCCGCGTCGGTGAGGAGAAAGGCGAGCATCGTGGCCATGTTCGGGGCAATCATGCCCGAGCCCTTGGCGATGCCCGCCAGCGTGACGCGACGTCCGGCGATGCGCGTGCTCAGCACCGCGGTCTTCGGGATCGTGTCCGTCGTCATGATCGCCCGCGCGGCGTCGCCCAACCCGTCGGGGGCGAGCGCGGCGGCCGCTGCCCGGATCCCTGCGCGCACGCGCCCCATGGGTATCGGCCTGCCGATCACGCCCGTCGATGCGATCAGCACCCCTTCCGCGTCGACCCCGAGCACGCGCGCGGCCTCCCCGGCCATGGCGCGGGCGTCGCGCAGGCCCCGCGCGCCCATCGCCACGTTCGCCACGCCGCTGTTGACGACGACCGCGCGCGCGCGACCCGAGCGCACGCGCGCGCGGCTGAGCTCCACCGGCGCGCCGACCACGCTCGAACGCGTGAAGACACCCGCGACCGACGCGGGCACGTCGCTCACCAGGAGGGCGAGATCCCGGCCGGACGACTTGATGCCGCAGGCCACCCCCGCGGCGCGGAAGCCCGGCACCTCGAGCGCTCGTCCGCTCACGGCTCAGCCGTCTTCTGCCGCACGCACAGCGCGCCGCCCACGCGTCATGCCGATCCGTGGCACTTCTTGTACTTCTTGCCGCTGCCGCAGGGACACGGGTCGTTGCGTCCGACCTTGCCGATCTTGCCCGCCGGGTCGTCCCGACCCGCGCGCGCGCGGCCGTGCGCGAGGGGACCGGGGCCCGCCAGCGGCCGCGCGGGCGGTCTCGTCAGCGGCGGCGGGGCGCTGCGCCGAGGCGCCTCGCCCGGGGGCAGCGGCAGGGCGAACTTGCAGATGATGTCCAGCGCCTGGGCATCGATGCGCGACTCCATCTCCTGGTACAGCGCGAAGCCCTCGCGCTGGTACTCGAGCTTGGGGTCGCGCTGTCCGTAGGCGCGCATGCTGATCCCGTCGCGCAGGCCGTCCATCGTGTGCAGATGATCCTTCCACTGCGCGTCGAGTATCTGGAGCAGGATGCTGCGCTCGCAGGCGGCGAAGCTCGGATAGCCCTCGCTCGCGTATTGCTCCGCGAGCCCATCGCACGCCTTCTTCTTCTCCTCGACCAGCGCCGTGACCTGGTCGAGCACGGCGCGACCGAGCGTGTCGCGATCCGCCGCAGGCTTCCCCTCCACGAAGAACGGCGGCTGCGATGCATCCAGCTCGACGCCGAATTGGGCGGTGAGGCTCTTCGCGAGATCCGTCAGCATCGCGGCGTCCGGCTCTCCCTTGACCGGCCAGTGCGCGTCGAGAAGCGCCACGATCGCGCCCTCCGTCATGTCCAGGACCTCCGCGTGGATGTCCTCGCGCGTCAGCACGTCCCGGCGCCGGCCGTAGAAGGCGAGGCGCTGGCGATTCATCACGTTGTCGTACTCGAGCAGGTGCTTGCGGATGTCGAAGTTCCGAGCCTCCACCTTCTTCTGGGCGTTCTCGATCACCCGCGTGAGCACGCCGCTCTCGATGGCCTCGCCCTCTTCGACGCCCACCCGGTCCCACCACTGCTTGACCCGGTCCGCCTCGAAGATGCGCAGCAGATCGTCTTCGAGTGACAGGAAGAACTGACTCGAGCCCGGATCGCCCTGGCGGCCCGAGCGACCCCGCAGCTGGTTGTCCACGCGCCGGCTCTCGTGCCGCTCGGTGCCGATGATGTGCAGGCCGCCGGCCTCGAGCACGTCTTCCCGCTCGGCCGTGCACTCGGCCTCGAACTGGTCGAACAGCGCCGGAAAATCTGGATGCTCCTTGTCTCCCTGACACTTGGAGAGCGCCAGCATCTCGGCGTTGCCTCCGAGCACGATGTCGGTGCCGCGGCCCGCCATGTTGGTGGAGATCGTCACGCCGGCTTTGCGGCCCGCCTGGGCCACGATTTCGGCCTCCCGCTCGTGGTGCTTGGCGTTGAGGACGTTGTGGCGCACACCGCGCTTCTTGAGCTTCCGGCTCAGCATCTCCGATTTCTCGATCGAGATCGTGCCGACCAGAATGGGCTGCCCCGTCTCGTGACGCTCCGCGATCTCGTCGATCACGGCGTTGAATTTCTCTCGCTGCGTCTTGAACACGACGTCCTGCAGGTCCTTGCGGATCATCGGGCGATTGGTGGGCACGATCGTGACATCGAGGTCGTAGATCTTGGCGAACTCGGGCGCCTCGGTGTCGGCGGTTCCCGTCATGCCTCCCAGCTTCTCGTACATGCGGAAGAAGTTCTGGAACGTGACGGAGGCGAGCGTCTGATTCTCGCTCCGGACGGGAATGCCTTCCTTGGCTTCCACCGCCTGATGCAGGCCGTCCGACCAGCGCCGGCCCGGCATCATGCGCCCGGTGAACTCGTCCACGATCACGACCTCGGGCCGGCCGTCTTCTCCGGGGCGCACCACGTATTCCACGTCCCGCTTCTTGAGCGTGTGGGCGGTGAGCGACTGGTTCACCGCGTGCAGCACCGGGAGCATCTGCGGATCGTAGAGATTCTCGATCCGCATCAGCTGCTCGACCCGGTGCACGCCCTCCTCCGTCAGGGTCGCGCTGTGGGCCTTCTCGTCCACCCAGAAGTCGCCGGTCTCCTCGATGTCCTTGCTGGCCTCTCCCTTCGTGCCGCGCTTGAGCTGCGGAATGATGCGATCGACGATCGCGTAGAGCTGCGTGTCCTGCTCGGACGGCCCCGAGATGATCAGCGGCGTCCGGGCCTCGTCGATGAGAATGGAGTCGACCTCGTCCACGATGGCGTAGTGCAGCTCGCGCTGGACGCACTGCGCGGTGGTGAACTTCATGTTGTCGCGCAGGTAGTCGAAGCCCAGCTCGTTGTTCGTGACGTAGGTGATGTCCGCGCCGTAGGCCGCGCGGCGGCGCACGTCGTCGAGATCGTGCAGGATCACGCCCACGTCGAGTCCGAGGAAGCGATGGATCGCGCCCATCCACTCGGCGTCGCGCCGCGCCAGATAGTCGTTCACCGTCACCACGTGCACGCCGCGCCCCGTCAGCGCGTTCAGGTAGCAGGGGAGCGTCGCGACCAGCGTCTTGCCTTCGCCGGTGCGCATCTCCGCGATGCTGCCCCGGTGCAGCACCACACCGCCCACCATCTGGACGTCGTAGTGGCGCTGCCCGAGCGTACGCTTCGCGGCCTCGCGGACCGTGGCGAACGCCTCGGGAAGCAGAGCCTCGAGCGACTCTCCCTTCTCCAGGCGCGCGCGCAGCGCGGGTGTCTTGGCGCGCAGCGCCGCGTCCGAGAGACCGGTCAGCTCGGGCTCGAGCGCGTTGATGCGCTCCACGCTCGGGATGATCTGTTTGATCACCCGGTCGTTGTGGCTCCCGAAGATCTTCCTGATGAGGTTCGGCATCGACGGCGGCTGGGCTCCGGAGGAGTGCGCCGCGGAGTGTACGGAAGCGGCACAACTCGGGCAAACCCTTGAAGGCGCTAGAGATTTCTTGCCCGAGGGAGCTCGCGCGTCGGGCCGGAGATCAGTCGAAGATGTAGTCGAGCGGATTCCGGGTCTTGCCGTTCACCTCGACCACGTAGTGGAGGTGCGGGCCGGTGCTGCGACCGCTGTTGCCGAGCGAGGCGATCTTCGTGCCGCGCTCCACCTCCATGCCGCGCTTCACGAAGACGTCCTTGGCGTGGCCGTACTGGGTGCGCACGCCATAGCCGTGATCGATGATGATGCTGTTGCCGAGCGGCCCGCGCTTGCCCGCGAACACGACCTTGCCCCGCGCGGGCGCCACGACAGCCGTACCGGGCGCGCCGGCGATGTCGATGCCGGCGTGGAATTGGTTGCGGCCGGTGAAGGGGGAAACGCGGTTGCCGAAGCGCGAGGTGAGCCAGCCCTGGGCGGGCCAGATGGACGGTGACGACGCCAGGAAGCGCCGCTTGCCCTCGAGGCCCGTGACGAGCTCCGCCAGACTCGCTTCCTGGGATTCGGCGATCGCGCCGAGGTATTGAACTCCCTGGTCGAGAAGGCTCACGCGCTCGGGCTCCGAGGCATCCGGTGCCGGTACGGGAATGCGCTGCGACGCCGGCTGAAGCCGCGTCTCCTCCATCGCATCGCCCAGCTCGTCTCCGCCCTGAGGCGGCGCGGCGTCGGCGCCGACCTCCGTGATCTCCTCTCCTCCCGTGCCCGCGGAGCCCGGCAGATTCGCGATGATGCGAACCTTGCGTTCGAACTCCTGCAGCCGGCTCAGCTGGGTGTCGACGAACCGCAGCTTCTTCTGGAATTCCGCGACCTGCTCGCGCCGCTCGATCGTCTCACTGCGCAGTCCGTCCAGCTCCCGGTTGTCCACGCGCACGCGCACGTAGTCCACCAGCAGCAGGACCAGCAGCGCCGCGGCGATGCCGGCACCCCAGAGGCAGCGCTTGACGAGCGTCTTGCGCACCTCGAAGCGCCGGACCGGCGAGGTCTCGTCGGATACGACGATCAGCGAAAAGGTGTCCATTCAAAGCCCCCAACCTGAATCCGCGTCGCCCCTCCAGGCGCTCGACACGGTCGGAAGAATCAACGCGGCAGCTCCACGCGCACGAGGAGCTTGCCCAGCTGGATGTCGTCGCCGCTCTTGAGCGTCGCCTTCTGCTCGCGACTGCCGTTTACGCGCGTTCCGTTGGTGCTCCCGAGATCCTGCACGAAGAACTGCTCCCCGTCGTAGCCGATGGCGGCGTGCGCGCGGGACATGGTCGGCTCCGAGATCACCACGTCCGCGCCGCGGCCTCTGCCGATCACCACCCAATCGCGATCCACCGGCACCTCCAGCCCCTCGAAGAATCCGCGCATCACGCGGATCGACGCGCCGGAAGGCACCGGCCCCACGGGGTCCTCGTTCTGTCGCTTGGCCTTGCCCATCGTGCGGACTGCTCCCAGGCAGCGTGACGCCGGCTACGGGCACCGGCGCCCCGCCCCACAGCCTTCAATCGGAGCTTCGGGGGCCCGGCTTGAGGTGCGCCGGCGCCTAGCGCGGGGCGCGCGCCGCGAGCAGCTCCCGCGCGTACTGGAGCGTCGCCTTGCCGGCCCGCTCGCCTCCCGCCATCCGCGCAATTTCCGCAATGCGCTCGCGGCCTTCCACCTGCTCGATGCAGGCGACGGTACGCCCCGCGCGCTCGCGTTTCAGCACGCGGAAGTGCGCGTCCGCGAAGGCCGCGATCTGGGGCAGGTGCGTGATGCAGAGCACCTGGTGCCGGGCCGCCAGCTCGGCGAGGCGACGCCCCAGGCGATCGGCAGCGGCCCCGCCGACTCCCGCGTCCACCTCGTCGAAGACGAGCACCATGCCCGCATCTTCCTCGCGCAGCACCTGTTTGATGGCCAGGAAGGCGCGCGAGAGCTCGCCTCCCGACGCCACGTGGCGCAGGCTGCGCAGCGCTTCGCCGCGATTGGCGCAGAAGGCGAACTCCGCGGTCTCGGCTCCGCTCGGACCGCAGGGCAGCCCCCCGGCATCGGGCAGCGGCGAAAGCACGACGGCGAACCGGGCGTGCGGCATGGCCAGCTCGCGCAGCGCGAACTCCACCTCCCGCGCCAGTCGCTTCGCCGCGCGCGCGCGGCCCTCGGAGAGCGCGTCCGCATCGGCCTGCAGGCGCTCGACGAGCGCGCGCCGCTGCACCTCGAGGGCGGCGGCGCGCTCGTCCGCGCCCTCGAGCTGCGCCAGCTCCGCGGCGGCCTGCTCGCGGTGGCGCAGCACGTCTTCCACGCTCGGACCGTACTTGCGCTGCAGCTGCTCGACCCGATGCAGCCGCTCGTCGATGCTGTCGAGCCGTGCGGGATCGGCCTCGATGCCATCCAGGTGGCGCTCGAGATCCGCCGCGGCGTCCCGGACCTCCGTGGCAACGACGACCAGTCGTTCGGCCAGCGCGCCGAGCACCGGATCGAAGCGCCCCAGCTCGGTCAGCGCGCGCGCGGCGTCCGCCAGCGCGTCGCCGGCAGCGGACGCCTCGAGACCATCGGCGTCTCCCGCCAGTCGTGCCAGCGCGGTCCCGCCCTCGACGCGCAGTCTCTCGGCGTGCGCGAGGCGCGCGCGCAGCGTGCGCATCTGTTCGATCTCCCCGGGATCGAGCTTCGCCTCGTCGATCTCACGCACCTGGAACGTCAGGAAGTCGAGCCGCTGGGCGCGCTCCCGCTCCCGCTCGCGCAGGCGCGCGCGCTCTGCGTCGAGCCCGCGCACGGCCTGCACCCCCGTCTCCACCGCGTGCCGCCG